>ENA-OWND01000062-OWND01000062.1-metagenome-genome-assembly--contig:-NODE-62-length-65591-cov-12.830246_pt1 | contig 65591 bp, 63 predicted proteins | sample MGYA00245342_ERZ651119 | MGnify/ENA primary metagenome ERZ651119 (study PRJEB26857, sample SAMEA4031756) | metagenome | biome: human; feature: oral; material: saliva | place: Philippines | collected 2014... | reverse complement strand
TGAGCCGATGCATCTCGCTGCTCCGCGGCTTGGCGAAACCATTTCACCGCTTCAACATCATCTTGTTTGACGCCTCGTCCCATAGCATACATAAGGCCCAACTTTAATTGAGCCGATGCATCTCGCTGCTCCGCGGCTTGGCGAAACCATTTCACCGCTTCAAAATAATCTTGTTTGACGCCACGTCCCTCATCATACATCACGCCCAAATTAAATTGAGCAGTTGCATCCCCCTGCTCTGCCAAAGGCAACCAAAGTTTAAAAGCAGTTTGATAATCGCCCCTCGTACTAGCTTCAAAACCTTGTTGGAATTGCTGTTCTGGCGTATCCGCCCAAGCGGTGGATTGAAAAGAAAATACAGAAGCACCGAAAAGTGCGGTGGTAAGAAGTGTTTTTGTGAATCGCATAGAAATCGTCCATTTATTAACCAATCATTCATCTCTCTAAACATGTTTATTGTTTAGCAATATGTTTTGTTAGTATCTCTGTAAAGAGATACTAACAGGCAGTATACTGCCTTGCGAAAGGTTAAAAATTGAACTAAAAGAAAGGCGATCAGAAGGAAAAAACAAGCGGTCAAATTCTTCTCACGTGTTGCAAATGGTGAGAGGAATTTGACCGCTTGGCTGAGGTTCTACTCTGTTATTTTTATTTTGATGAATAACTGCTTTTTTCGGATCGCTATTTTGCTGATTTCAGTAAAATGTGCCTATGCCAAATCTAACCCCATTTGCCAAAACGCAATTTCCATTCTAGTTGCAGTGGTGAAAATCTGTTGAATCTCGGCAAGTTGGCTTGGGTTTAGTGGTTTGCAAAGTGCGGTAAGAAAATCAACGGTTTCTTGGGCGGCTTGTTGAAATTCCTCACTCGCATAGGTATCAATCCACGTTTGATAAGGGTTGTTCGGTAAGCGAGGATAATGCTGAGTAATGTAACGAGCAACTTGAGCGTAACCCAAAGCACAAGGGGTTACAGCTGCATAAAGCTCAGCCAAACTGCCCGTCATGCCACAATCAAGCAAATAGCGAGTATAAGCAATGCAAGCGGCACTTTCTTGAGTAGCAAAAATCTCTTGTTCGCTAATGCCCCACTCACGGCAATAATTTAAATGCAATTGAATTTCTTGGCAGAGTATCTCTAACGTTTTGCGAGGAATTTCCATTTCCGCAAAATTTTTTGCTTTATATACGCCCAAAGCAAAGGCTCGACTATAGTGGAACAGATAGAGGTAATCCTGCTTTAAATAATGCTGAAAACAAGCTTTTGGCAGCGTACCTTTTGCTAGCTGTTGCACAAATTCGTGTTCAATATATTGTTGCCAATAAGGCTGGGCTTGTTGAATGAGTTGTTCAATCATCTTTTTTCCTTATTTAATTTCTACCGCATATTCTTTCAACGCTAAGGCTTTTGGAATTAAGCCTTTTTGTTGCATAAATTCTGCCATTTGTTGATAACGTTTAGCATCTAATTGGCGAGGTTTATTGGCTAAGAAAGGGAGCGTGTCTTTCCACGCCAGTTGGTTTAATGGCGTATTGAGTTCATTCGGTTTATAGCTTACAAAAGCTTGCCACGCTTCATTGGGGTGAGCTTGCAGATAGCTTGTGGCTTGTTCAAGTGCGGTCAAAAAGGCGGATGTTTTTTTATCTGTTACGCTGTTTTTATTGGCAACTAAAATCAATTCATCATAAGCAGGCACGCCATATTGTTCAGGGAAGAATGCGACGCCTTCTTGCTTTTCTAAAGCAAGCTGATTGAGTTCAAAATTACGAAATGCACCAATCACAGCATCCACTTGTCCAGTTAAAAGAGAAGGCGAAAGCGACCAATTTACATTCACTAATTCCACATCTTTATTGCTTAAACCAATAGAATGAAGCATTGTATCAAGTAATCCATCTTCAAAACCGCTGACAGAATACCCCACTTTTTTACCTTTTAAATCAGCAAGGCTTTTCAAATTGCTCTTTTTTAGTACCACTACGCTATTTAATGGATTTGAAATCAGTGAACCCACCCGCACTAAAGGCAAGCCTTCTGCCACTTGTTGATAAAGCTGAGGCTGATAACTCACGGCTAAATCAACTTTTCCTGCCGCCGCTAATTTCGGCGGTAATGCAGGATCAGCAGGTTCGATAATTTCAACCTCAAGGTTATTTTTTTCAAAAAAGCCTTTCTGCTGTGCCACAATAATGGCAGCATGATCGGGGTTTACATACCAATCTAGCATTACGCTGATTTTTTCTTTTGCCAAGCTAGGAAGCGTGAGCATTAACCCCATTACAAAGCTGAAATAACGGATAATTGTCTTCATTTTTTTCTCCTTTAATGAAAAGTTAAACAGACCAAATAAAACGGTGTAATAGCCTATCAATACTGAAATATAAACAGAGTGAAATTGCCACTAAAATCAGCAAGGCAGCAAACATTAAATCGACTTGCATTCGGGCATTGGCATGAATCATCAAATACCCCAAGCCTTCAGACGAACCTACCCATTCGCCCACCACCGCACCAATCGGGGCGACCGAAACCGCAATTCGCAAGCCCGAAGCAAAAGCAGGTAAAGCCGCAGGTAATCGCACTTTAAGCAATAAACGCAAGGGGGAAATGTTAAAGGTTTTCGCCAGTTCGAGCCACGCTTGCGGGGTGTTGCGTAGTCCATCATAACAAGCTGCCGTGACGGGGAAGTAGATAATCAGCACCGACATCACAATTTTGGATGCCATTCCATAACCAAACCACAACACCAACAACGGTGCGATAGCAAACACGGGAATCGCTTGTGAAATCACCAAAATCGGCAATAACACGGCGGAAATTTGACGAGAAAATGAGAGCAACAACGCTGAAATCAACCCAAACAGAAAGCCTAACAACAGCCCTAAGCAGATTTCTAACAACGTGACTTGCGTATGCTGCCAAAGCAGTTCAGCGTGTGTGAATAACTGCTGCCCGACAGCTTGTGGTGAGGGAAAAATGTAGTGTGGGAAGCTGCCCAAGGTTGCGACCATTTGCCAGATCATCAACAACACGCCAACAATTAAAAGCGGTTTAAGTAGGCGAATTTTCATTATTCGCCCCCTAATTCCCGCAATAATTGTTGCTGCAACGCCCATAAATTGGCTTGATGCAACTCACGCGGGGCGTTACCTTCTGGCAAAATTACCTCCGATAATGCTGTTTGATGAGATTCAGGCGAACGCAACACAAAAATACGCTGACTTAGCCGTAATGCCTCTTGCGGATCGTGGGTCACGAGCAGCACTGATTTATCTTCGAGCAGTTCAAAGGCTAAATCTTGAAGTTGATGGCGACTGATGGCATCAAGAGCGGAAAAAGGCTCATCAAGCAAAATCAGATCCGCCTCTTGCATTAAGGTGCGTGCCAAGGCAACCCGCTGTTTTTGCCCGCCCGAAAGCTGCGAACAAGGCTTGTGCCAATGTGCTGCCATTCCCACTTTTTCAAGCAATATTTTAGCTTTTTCAGTGGTTTTTGCAGATTTTCGCCCAAATAAAACCGCTTGCAATTGCACGTTATCGACAATTGATAGCCACGGATAAAGCGTCTCTTTTTGAGGCATCCACGCAATGCGAATTTTCGGTTCAAATAGGATTTTTCCCTGCACCACGCCTTGCGTTTCAATGCCCGCCAGTAGTCGCAAAAGCGTCGATTTCCCCATGCCTGAACTGCCCAACAAGCTTACCCACTCGTTCGGCAATAGGGTTAAATTAAGATGTTCAAATAACGTTTGCCCATTAAAGGCAAGACTCAAATCTTGAATACGCACCATCGCTCGCCTCAATGATTAAAGGGAATGCGTAATAAAAAAGAAAGGATAAGAAATGGAATGAAAAGAAAATAGATTTATTGGCATATTAGTTTCCTACGTCAGTGCTAACTGTTTCAGGTTCACGGGTATCATCTCAGCCTTTCGGCACCCCGACTAAAAATTGTTGGTAAGTTTACGCTTGTTTGGCAGAAAAAACAAGCGGTCAACTTCTTCTCACGTTTTGCAAAATAGTATAGTGAGGAAATTTAACCGCTTGGATTCTTAAAGGGCGTTGACTTTAACAAATCGCGTTTAATGTGATGAATGACAAAACTACGCCAAGATATTCTTCGCAATCACATCCCCCATTTCACTGGTGGAAATTGGGGCGGTGTTGTCTGCTAAATCGCTAGTGCGGTAGCCGTCAGCGAGGGCTTTTTGGATTGCTTGTTCAATCGCATCAGCCGCCTCGTTGAGGTTGAAGCTATAACGCAGCATCATTGCCGCAGAAAGAATTTGTGCGATTGGATTGGCGATGTTTTTGCCTGCGATGTCTGGTGCAGAACCGCCAGCTGGCTCATATAAACCGAAGCCGTCTTCGTTGAGGCTGGCAGATGGGAGCATCCCCATTGAGCCTGTAATCATCGCTGCTTCATCGGAAATAATATCACCGAAGATGTTTGAGCAAAGCAAGATGTCGAACGACTCTGGTGCTTTGATAAGCTGCATCGTGGCATTGTCAATATACATATGCTCAAGGGTCACTTCTGGGAACTCTTTCGCCACTTCGTTTACCGTTTCACGCCATAAAATTGAGCTTTGTAACACGTTCGCTTTATCAATTGAAGTAACGTGTTTTCTGCGTTTCATTGCAGATTCAAATGCCACACGTGCAATGCGTTCGATTTCATATTTGTAATAGACTTCAGTATCGAATGCTTTGGTTTGTGCACCTTCGCCTTCACGACCTTTTGGCTGACCGAAGTAGATACCGCCTGTTAATTCACGCACGACCACCATATCGAACCCTTTTGCAGCGATGTCTGCACGCAATGGGCAGAATTTTTCTAAGCCTTGATAAAGTGCTGCCGGGCGGAGGTTGCAGAATAGTTTGAAATGTTTGCGAAGTGGTAATAATGAACCACGCTCTGGTTGTTCATCTGGCGGTAAATGTGTCCATTTCGGGCCACCTACTGAACCGAATAAAATAGCGTCCGCTTCTTCACAGCCTTTTAAAGTGTTCTCTGGTAAGGCTTTACCTTGGGCATCAATTGCCGCACCGCCAATGTTGAAGTGGTTGAAATTCAATTTAAAACCAAATTTTTGTTGTGTCGCTTCAAGCACTTTAATCGCTTGTGCCATAATTTCAGGACCAATTCCGTCCCCTGCTAACACTGCAATGTTGTAAGTTTGCATAAAATCCTCTGTTGTTATCAATAAAATAAGGGGTATTCTACCCAAATATGGTTTAATTCAAAAGTGGCTTTCTTTTATTATTTCTCTTTCCAATACCCCAACCACTCTTTAAGCAACTGCATCATATTATCCATTGCGCCCGATTGCGGGACGAAATACATAAAATTGATATATTCCCAAGGCGTTTTGCCATAGCCTACGCCAGCTGGCAGCACCTCAAAACCTTGCTGTTCATAAAGCATTTTTGCTCGTTTCATATGCCAGTTTTGGGTGACTAAAATAATTTTATTGATGCCTTCTTTTTCAAGCATTTGCTTGGTGTAGAGCGCATTTTCTTTGGTGGTTTTTGCTTCACTCTCTTCCCATCTGGTTGGTACATCAAAGAATTGTTGGAACTCTTTGGCAATCACTTTTGCTTCTGAATTACCGTTTGGTGATCTGCCTGTGGCTAAAATCGGCAAGCCTGTTTCGTTGTGTAAAAACGCAGCATAACGCATTCGTTCCAGTTCGTTATTGGTCACCGTAATATTTCCATACAACTCTGTGCTATCGCGCAAACCACCACCAAGCACGACTATCGCTTGTGCTTGGTGGTAATCTTGTAGCGTGAGTTTATTCTCTTCAATCAAAGAATTGCTGAGCATCGTTGCCATAAAAGGCGTGCTGAAAAGATAGAGCATCGCAATGCCAAAAATAGTCAGAAAGCGGCTTATTTTCTTGTAATGCAAGCGGTTTAAAATGAGCGAAAAAATCCAAATCACCGCAATGTTAAAGGGAGGGAGGGCAATTGCGGTTAGAATTTTAGTTAGATAAAAAAACATAGACACCTCAAAAAGATTTTTGCGTATTTTGCGTGAATTATTGCTAAAATGCACCATTATTTTGAGAGTTTTTAGAACGCTTTTGCGTGAGCGTGGTCTTATCCTCGCTCATTTTTTTATTTTACTTTTTGAGAGATTACGATGAATCAAGTGCTTTTGGCATTAAAACAACAATTAAAACAGATTGAAGAAAAAATTATTGATAAAAATGATGTGCTTTATTTTGACTATCCGCTACATCAAAATGTCGGGGATCTACTGATTTATGCAGGCACAGAACAATTTTTCAAAGATTACCAAATCAACATTCGCTTACGTCGCTGTTTGCAAGCTTTTAACTTGGTGGAAGTGCGTAAATTCGTCAATCCAAATACAACAATTTTGTGTCACGGTGGGGGTAACTTTGGCGATCTTTATCCAAGCATTCAAAAAATGCGTGAAGATTTAGTGCAAGCTTTTCCAAATAATCGTATTATTTTGTTGCCTCAAACAGCGCATTTTTCAAATGAAGCTGCGATGCAAAAATCTGCTGCTATTTTTTCTCAGCACAACGATTTGCATCTTTTCTCGCGTGATACAAATACGTTTGAGATGATGAAAGCCCATTTCTCGCCGAATGTTGCATTATCGCCTGATATGGCTCATCAGCTTTATGGTGCGTTAGCCCAAAAAGAAAAGACCTCTGGCAACAATACGCTTTATTTTTTACGTAAAGATATTGAGAAAAGCCATATTGAAGCGGAAATTCAAGCGACATTATCTGATTTAAATAATGTTAAAGATTGGGATGATCTTTTATTACCTTCTGATATGAAATTTGAATTATGGTGTAGCCGTTTTTCTGTTTTAGCGAATAAATTTAATTTAGGTTTTGTAAAAGATAAAATTAATGATATATGGTATCGTCATTCAATGGATGTTATTACCCGTTGTCAAAATATCTTTTTAAACTACGATAATATTATTACAAGTCGTTTACACGGACATATTTTTGCTTGCCTTTTAGGTATTCCAAACGAAGTTTGTGATAATTCTTATGGAAAAAATTCTGGGTATTACAACCAATGGACAAAAGATATTTCTTTTGCAAAATTATATGAGCACAAATCGTAATCTAATTCATCTCATTATTGTTACCTTATTAGGTATGGGATTAACAATGGTAAGTACATTGATACTTGCCCGATTATTATCGGTTGATGACCGCGGAGCTCATCAACTCTTTATTACTTCTGTTTCTTATGCGGTGACTTTTGCAACGGGTGGGGTAGGCTTCTCATTTGCCCTTTCAATGCGAAATCAACAATATTGGGGGTGGCGAAAATATTTTATCGCATTCTTATTATTAGCCTTAATTGCCTCTACAATCGCAACGGCATTTTTTAATATAACAACATTTCATCTATTATTTGTTATCAATGTTTTATTAACCGCGATTATTACCATTACGCTAGAAAAAAGTAAAATTGATGAAAGCCTAAAAATTTATCGTGCAATCAATCTTCAGCAACCGATATTTTTAGTACTTGTTTATGGAACGGCTTATTTATTTGGGGGCGAGCAACCTCTTGAAATTGTTATTTATCTTTTAACTTTATATAGCATTATTCAATCTATTACTTGCTTATTTTATTTACATAAAATAGAAAGTAAATTCAAAAAGAAAGAAAATATACAACCGATAGAGCGTAAATTTTTCTTAAAAACGTGGATTAAACAGAATTTATATCAAACCTTTGGTGCAACTACTGCAAGTATTGATAAATTTTTAATTGTTGCTCTGCTAGGTCATTATACTTTGGGACTTTATACTGTTTGTATTACATTTGATTCATTAGTTACAAAATTTATTAATATGCTTACTGATTACTATTATTCAGGTTTATTAAATAACTTACATAGATTAAAAACAGTATTGGCAATTATTGCTTTGATGAGTTTAGGTGCTATTATTCTTGTCCCTCTTTTAGCAGAACCCGTGATTAAGTTCTTTTTTAGTGCTAAATATATAGAGGTTGCACCAGTCCTTATTTTCTTTGTTATCAACTCTATTATTGCAGGCTTATCTTGGCTATTTTCACAAAATATGCTCATTCAAGGAAAACAAGTTCTATTATTTATTAGTCAGATTATTTCCATTGCAGTCTTTGTGAGTTTATTCTACCTATTCAAAGGGCATCAATTATATGGCGTAGCCTATGCCTTGTTAGGGGCAAGTTTTACGAGACTGATCATCTCAACTATTTATTATTTTAAATATCCTATCGAAAAGTATAAAATTCTAGGCAAATAAAATGAAAAAATATTTAATTTCATTAGAGAAAGATGTAAAAAGACGAGAACTATTTTTCGCTCAACCTGACACCTCTGATTTTGAAATCTTTCGTGCTATCAACACAATGGCGTTAGAAGAAACAGAGTTACAGAATAGATTTAACTTTGAGAAATTTAAACAACGCTATCACCGCCTAGTCACTAAAGGGGAAATTGGTTGTACATTAAGCCATTTAGCTGTTTATCAACTGATTGCAGAAGATCAAACTATCAATGCTGGCGATTATGTTTTAGTATGTGAAGATGATGCACTCTTCGCTGCAAATTTTCAGCAAAATTTAACCGCTTTATTACAGCAAAACCTACAAGCGGATATTGTTTTAGTTGGACAATCAAAAATCCCTACTTTTAATGATGTAGAACTAAAAATTAACTATCCAAGTACATTTATATTCTGGCAAAAACGAATTGAAAATACAGGCTACACTTACTCTTATCCTTACAAAAATTATTTTGCAGGCACAGTAGCTTATTTAATTAAAAAATCGGCAGCATTACGTTTTCTTGCAGAGTTAGAAACGCATAAGCCATATTGGTTAGCGGATGATTTTATTCTATTTGGGCAAGATTTTAATTTAGATATTTTAGTTATTCGACCACTAATGGTTATTGAAAACCCGAATCTTGTGAGTAATTTAGAAGACTTACGTGGTTCATTAAAAAATAATCTATTTAAAAAACTACTAAAACTACCGCTTAAAAAAGCGTTAGCTATTAAGAGAAATTTATAATGAGTGCTTTAGTGAGTCTTTTTTATTTATACGATCCGTGGTTTTTGCATTTTATCCGAATGGGGCTAATAACAGGCTCCATCGTGCTACTATTTTTAGCTTATAAATGGTGGAATAAAAGTCAAAAAAGCGTGATTATTCCTAAAGATAGCCTGATTGCTTGCATCGCATTGCTGATTATTTCTACGATTCCTCTCATCATTAACGGCACTAAAGAAATAGGCGTATTGAGTATGTATGTCAAATCGTTGTTTGTGTTTATCTTGGGCATTGCGATTTATAACTTGTTTTACCAACACGAAAATGGCAAACCGCAACTTATCCGCGACCTAAAAATGGGTATTGGCGTGCAAGCCTTCATTGGCTTTTTTGCTTTGGTTGGCGTGCCGTTTATTATTGATCTTGCCACTAACACCAATTCCAATATGGGCGGGCATTTTGCTCGTTTTATTGGTTCAGAGCAGGAATATCGGCTCTATAATTTAACCTCGGCGGCATTTTTCCCGCTGAGCGTGTTTTACGTGCTGTTGCTTCACTTTATGCTTGCTTATCACGCAAGAACTCAAGCATTAAATCCAATTTGGCTCTTCTTGCTTTTGTGTATCGGGTTGATTGCGGGGCGATTATTTTTAACCTTTTCATTAGTAAGCTGCTTGCTTTATTTCCGCTGGCGTTATCTACCCGCATTACTTGCATTTATCGCATTAGTGCTCTATCTGGCTTATTTCCATACGGAAAATCGCTATGTTGAACACGCACTCGAACCCGTTATTAACCTGATTAACGGCGGAGAACGACTAAGTTCTTCAACCGATACGCTTATGAATAAACATCTTTTTATGCCAACAAATAAACAGCTCTTAATGGGCGATGGCTTATATTATCAACCGAATGGTTGGAGCTATTATGGCGGCTCTGACTCTGGTTTTATTCGCCAAGCCTTATATGGAGGCGTTGGTTATATGTTAGCTTGCTTTGCTTTCACCGCTTATTTTGTGAAAAGAGTGGCTGATAACTGGTTTAACGGTAGTTGGTTGTTTATTTTATCAACATTAGGCTTAATGACCATTTGGAACATTAAAGCAGATACTTACGCTTATCCAAGTGTAATGTTTGGCTTGCTGATGTTCCTCTCCCTATTTGGTACAAGCGGTAAAAATTTTATTATTTATTGCAAGAAAAAAGAGGAAGAAAATGTTTAGTATTATTGTCCCTTCCTATAATCGCAACACGGAAGTGCTTGAATTACTTGAGAGTTTAAAGGCTCAAACAGTTTATAATTTTGAAGTGATTATTGTTGATGACTGCTCACCACGAACTGTGGTTATTGAGCCAAACTATCCTTTTGAAGTAAAGGTTTTTCGTAACGAAATAAATCAAGGAGCAGCTGGTAGCCGTAATGTTGGTGCACAACTTGCTTCACAAGAGTGGCTCTTATTTTTAGATGACGATGATCGCTTTGCCAATAATAAATGTGAAGTGATTAGCCAATATATTGAACAACATCCACAAGTAAATTTTATTTACCATTCTGCCAAGTGTGAAATGGTAAATGAAAAATTCCAATATTTTACTAATCCAATTGAGCCAAATAAAATCAATTTAGATAATATTTTATTAGCCAATAAATTGGGCGGAATGCCAATGATGGGGATTAAAAAATCCTTTTTCATCGCCTTGGAAGGATTAAATTCAGAATTAAAATCATTGGAAGATTATGAATTTGCATTAAAAGTAGCAGATAGCCCCAATTTAAAAGCAGGATTTATTAATCAACCTTTGAGTATTTGTTACTTCCATACTAAGCGTTCAAGTGTTTCAACCAATACGGAGAATACCGAAAAGGCAATTGAATATATTGAGCATAAATATGTCAAAACAGAAAAGCAAAAACAAAACTTTGCCATTAACTCACTTTATATTCTCTCTTATATTTATGCGATGAATTTATCTCGCAAGGCGGCAAATTATTATTTTAAAATATTTAAACGTAGCCATAATATAAAGCATTTTGCTATTGCAATTATTAGCTTTATTTCGCCTAAATTAGCAATCAATATGAAAAGGTTTTTCTAATGGAATTTTCAGTATTAATGTCTCTTTATATTAAAGAGAATCCACAATATCTTAAAGAATGTTTTGAAAGTTTAAAAAATCAAACCCTACCCGCGACCGAAATAGTCGTATTATTTGATGGTGCTGTAACAACTGAATTAGAGGCAATTGTGACCGAATATGAGGCGATTTTGCCAATAAAAGCGGTGAAATTCCCTCAGAATCGTGGTTTAGGTAAAACACTTAATGATGGCTTAAATTATTGTAGCCACGAATGGGTTTTCCGTATGGATACCGACGATATTTGCGTGCCAGAACGTTTTGAAAAACAAGTAAAATTTATTCAGCAGCATCCAGATGTCATTATGCTCGGTGGGCAAATTGCTGAATTTGGCGAAAATATCAATGACATTGTGGCTTATCGTAACGTGCCCACCTCGCAGGAGAAAATTGTGCGTTTTACCCGTTTACGTTGCCCGTTCAACCATATGACCGTGGCTTATAAAAAATCAAAAGTACTTGAATGTGGTGGTTATCAAGGTTTGCAAGAAGATTACACGCTTTGGATTAAAATGGTGGCAACAGGCTTAAATGTAGCAAATTTATCAGATATTTTAGTTTATGCTCGCGTGGGAAATGGAATGGTTGGTCGCCGTCGTGGTTGGAAACAGTTCCAATACGAATGGGAGCTTTATAGACTTAAAAACCAAGTCAAAATTCAAAGCCCAATTTCAGGGCTTGCGATCTTCTTGATGCGTGCAATTCCAAGAATTTTGCCGTTAAGTTTGCTTCAGAGGGTTTATAAACTCCTAAGAAAATAATCTAATACCTTTTCTATTTTTCAGCTTACAGTTGTTCTCTTTTTCTGGATTTCCAGTTTCAAATCCAGTATATTAGCGAACAATTGTTAGCTGAAATATTAAGGTATTATTAGATGTCTGCTTTAGATTTTCATTTTGTTAACCGTCTTCGTTTTCAAGCAAAAAATTTCGCAAATTGCACCGCTTTACGTTTCCAAGAACAAGGAAAATGGTGCAATATGGAATGGTCAACCTTTCAACAAGAGATTGATAACATCTCGCTTGCTTTAATTACTCAAGGTATTGAAATTCAAGATAAAATTGGTATTTTTGCAAACAATATGCCACGCTGGAGCATTGCCGATTTTGGGGCAATGCAAGCACGTGTTGTGACCGTGCCAATTTACGCCACCAACACGCCTTCACAAGTTGAATATATTATCAACGATGCTGATATTAGAATTCTCTTTGTGGGCGAACAAGCTCAAATGGATTGTGCTATTCAAATAGCGAACAACTGTACACAATTAATCAACATTGTGGCAATGAAATCAAGTATCAATCTTCATAATCATCCTCTCGCTTGCTATTGGGAAAACTTCATTCAAGTTGACAAAAATATGGTCGTACTTGAAGCTCGTCTTGCATCGAAACGTTTGGATGATCTCTTTACGCTGATTTATACCTCTGGCACAACGGGCGATCCAAAAGGTGTGATGTTGGATTATGCAAATTTGGCTCATCAGCTTCAATCGCATGATCAGGCTCTCAATATTAGCGAGCAAGATATTTCACTCTCATTTTTACCGCTTTCACATATTTTCGAACGTGCTTGGGTTGCCTATATTTTCCATCGTGGGGCAACTAACTGCTATTTAGAAAATACCGACCAAATTCGTCAAGCACTGGTTGAAATCAAACCTACGGTGATGTGTGCTGTACCTCGATTCTATGAAAAAATTTATGCTGCGGTGTTAGATAAGGTTGAAAAAGCACCATTTATCCGCAGAACGCTTTTCCATTGGGCGATACAAGCGGGCGAAAAACATTATCAATCTGCCAAACCTTCTCGCTGGTTAAAATGGCAACATAAATGGGCAGACAAACTTGTGCTTTCAAAACTACGTGCCTTATTAGGTGGACAAGTACGAATGATGCCTTGTGGCGGAGCGAAATTAGAACCTACCATCGGTAAGTTTTTCCATAGCTTAGGCGTGAATGTCAAATTAGGCTATGGAATGACTGAAACCACCGCAACCGTTTCTTGCTGGGAAGATCACGGTTTCAACCCTAATTCCATTGGTAAATTAATGCCAAATACGGAAGTGAAAATTGGCGAAAATAACGAAATTTTAGTCCGTGGCGGAATGGTCATGCGAGGCTATTATAAAAAGCCTGAAGAAAGCGCTAATGCCTTTACAGCCGATGGCTTCTTAAAAACGGGAGATGCAGGCGAGATAGATGAGCACGGCAATTTGCACATTACCGACCGTATTAAAGAGTTAATGAAAACTTCAAATGGCAAATATATCGCACCACAATATATTGAAGGGAAAATCGGCAAAGATAAATTTATTGAGCAAATTGCGATTATTGCTGATGCGAAAAAATATGTTTCTGCCTTGATTGTGCCATGCTTTGATAGCCTTGAAGAGTATGCGAAGCAGTTGAATATTAAATATCAGGATAGATTAGAGCTGATTAAGCACTCTGAAATTATCCAGATGTTTGAAAAGCGCTTACACGAAGTGCAGAAAGAGCTAGCAAGTTTTGAGCAAGTTAAAAAATTCACGCTTCTACCCCAAGCTTTTAGCCAAGCGATGGAAGAGATCACGCCAACGCTGAAATTACGCCGCAAGGTGATTATGCAGCGTTATCGAGAGCAGATTGAGAAAATGTATGTTTAATAAAAATTGGCTTAAAGTCTTATAGCACAAGGTTTTAGGCCCATTTTTTAAAAGATGAGTCAGTTTTATATGGTGGCTATAGTGATACAGAATTTAAGGAAAAAATCTCAGCCACAATCGGGTGAAGCATTGAAAATAATGGCAAAATTATTGGTAAAAAGTTCAAAAAATGACTTTTCTCGTCGTTTATATGCTTGGTTTATAAAATATGAGGATTTTTTAAATAAAAAGAGTTGCTAATATTTTGAAAAATAAACATTAACAACTCTTTTGTCTACTATACCTTTTTATGAGTGATTGGTTATATCTAAATATAACTTCTGGCTATTCTTCGCCTAACAATTTAAGCTCACGCCCACGTACTTGGTTTTTCAAGATCTCTGCAAATTCTTCAACCTTGAAAGTGCCTAAATCTGCGCCTTTACGAGTACGCACGGCGATTTTACCTTCTGCGATCTCTTTATCTCCACATACAAGCATATATGGCACACGGCGTAAGGTATGTTCGCGGATTTTAAAGCCCACTTTTTCGTTACGAAGGTCTGCTTTCACGCGTAAGCCTGCATCAGATAAGGTTTTCATCACTTGTTGCACATAGTCTGCTTGGCTGTCGGTGATGTTCATGACCACCGCTTGCGTTGGTGCTAACCACGCAGGGAAGAAGCCTGCATATTCTTCGGTGATGATACCGATGAAACGCTCGATAGAACCTAAAATAGCACGGTGGATCATCACAGGTGTGCGGCGACCATTGTCTTCCGCCACATAAGAGGCATCTAAGCGACCTGGTAATGCAAAGTCTAATTGCACCGTACCACATTGCCATTCACGGCCTAAGCAGTCACGCAATGCGAACTCAATTTTCGGGCCATAGAATGCACCTTCACCTTCTTGAATTTCGTATTCTAAACTGTTGTGTGCTAATGCTGCGGCTAAGCCTGCTTCAGCACGATCCCACATTTCATCTGAACCGATGCGGTTTTCAGGGCGAGTTGAAAGTTTCACAGCAATGTTTGTAAAGCCGAAAGTACTGTAAATATCGTAAACCATACGGATGCAGCTGGTTACCTCAGATTCGATCTGATCTTCGGTACAGAAAATGTGGGCATCATCCTGGGTGAATCCACGCACACGCATCAAACCGTGTAAAGAACCTGATGGCTCATTACGATGACAAGAACCAAATTCTGCCATACGAATTGGTAAGTCGCGGTAAGATTTCAAGCCTTGGTTGAAGATCTGAACGTGACCTGGGCAGTTCATCGGTTTGATTGCATATTCTCGGTTTTCAGATTGTGTGGTGAACATTAAATCGGCGTAGTTTTGCCAGTGACCAGTTCTTTCCCATAACACGCGATCCATCATAAACGGACCTTTCACCTCTTGGTAATCGTACTCTTTTAATTTGGTACGCACGAAAGTTTCAAGCTCGCGGAAAATCGTCCAGCCATCATTATGCCAGAACACCATACCTGGTGCTTCTTCTTGCATATGGTATAAGTCTAACGCTTTACCGATTTTACGGTGGTCGCGTTTTGCCGCTTCTTCTAAGCGTTGTAAATATTCGGCTAATTGTTTTTTATCCGCCCAAGCTGTGCCGTAAATACGTTGCAACATTTTGTTTTTGCTGTCGCCTCGCCAGTAAGCCCCCGCCACTTTTTGAAGTTTGAAGTGGTGGCAGAAACGCATATTTGGCACATGTGGGCCACGACACATATCAATATATTCTTGGTGATGATATAACGCAGGCGTTGCGGTGCGTTCAATGTTTTCATCTAAAATCGCCATTTTGTATGGCTCGCCACGTTGCTCGAAAGTGTCGCGGGCTTCTTGCCAGCTCACGCGTTTTTTCACCACATCATAGTTGGTTTTTGCCAACTCAAGCATACGTTTTTCAATCGCATCAATATCTTCTTGGGTTAAAGAGCGATCTAAATCCACATCGTAATAGAAGCCGTTTTCAATCGTTGGACCGATTGCCATTTTCACGTCTGGGAATAATTGTTTGATAGCGTGACCAAGCAAGTGAGCACAAGAGTGGCGGATAATTTCTAAACCGTCTTCATCTTTTGCGGTAATGATTTCTAATGTTGCATCTTGATCGATAAGATCGCACGCATCACGGCGTTCACCGTTTACACGACCCGCGATAGTCGCTTTGGCAAGCCCCGCACCGATAGATTGGGCAACCTCTAAAACAGAAATAGGATTGTCAAATTGGCGTTGTGAGCCATCTGGTAAAGTAATAATTGGCATTTTTTTATCCTTACAGTGGTAACCCATACGACAGGCTACTTGTTAAATTTGAAAAAAATTCGAAAGAAAAAACCGCTTGCAAGCGGTCAATTTCTTAGTTTGATTTGCAATGCGCATTATTTCCCGTACTAATGGGGAATAAGAGCGGGGGTATTTTAGCATAAAGATGACAAAAAATAATCTTTCTAATTTAAGCTATTTTTTTGTTATATAACTCAAAACTCAGCCTCCGCCGTAAACGTCATTCTCTCGCCCGTAATAGGATGCGTAATGGTTAAACTTTCAGCGTGTAAGCAAAGTCTTGGGGCAAGGCTTTTTGCTAGTGGGTTAGCATAGAATTTATCACCTAGAATGGGATGCCCTAGCGCCAAAGAGTGTACACGCAACTGGTGAGAACGCCCTGTAATTGGAGTAAGTTTTACTCTCGTGGTATTGTTTGGCAAATGCGCTAACACTTCATAATGGGTAATCGCTTTTTTACCACGTTCGTAGCAGATTTTTTGACGTGGGCGATTTTCCCAGTCGCAAATTAGTGGGAAATTCATCTCGCCCGTATCGCCCACTTTCTCGCCTAATTTGCCCCATAACAGCGCAATATAATGCTTTTTCGGCTCACGTTCGCGAAATTGGCGTTTCAACTCTTTTTCTGCCACTTTGCTTAATGCAAACAATAAAATACCGCTTGTTGCCATATCCAAACGGTGAGCAGGTTCGGTAAAGCCATATTTTTTCTGCACGCGGGTCATTGCACTGTCAAAATATTCGGGACGATTACCTGGAACGGAAAGTAATCCGCTCGGTTTGTTGATCACTAAAATATGGTTATCGCGGTAAACCTCATCTAAAAAAGGTTCAAGCGGTGGGTAGTATTCGATAAGTGCCATAATTATTCCTGATTACTCACAATCACGCGTAAACTATCCAATCTCCAATTCGCCAGTTCAAGCTGCGCCAGCGTTTCATTCAATTGCTGTTCAAGGGCTTGGATTTCATCATCACGAATATTTTTATTCACCGATTTCAACGCTTCCAAGCGGTGTAATTCGGCTTGTAATTTGCTATTCGCCTCAACTTTCGCTTGTGCAATGATTTCCGCAGCTTGTTCCGCCACTTTTTGTTCGCTCACACGAATCAGTTTCTCGATATTGCGACGTGCCATTTTCACAATTTGGTTTGCCATTTGGCGATTTACAGGCTTGAGCTGTTTTTCCAAACCATTAAACGACACTTGCGAGGCAAGATTATTACCCTTCGCATCCATCAATACGCGAATTGGTGTTGGTGGCAAGAAGCGAGTGAGATTCAAGCCTTTTGGTGCTTGCGTTTCCACCACAAAAATAGTTTCGAGCAACAAGGTGCCGGCAGGCAAGTTTTTGTTAATCAGTAAGGAGACCGCAGATTTACCAATATCGCCAGCGGTAATCAAATCAATGCCGTTGCGGATCATCGGGTGATCCCACGTTAAAAAGTCAAGTTCTTCACGCATTAACGCCAATTGGCGGTTGAAGGTCACCGTATTGCCTTCTTCTGAAAGTCCTGGAAAATCTGGCACGAGCATATGCCCCGTTGGGCGAATCACGATGCTTTGCTCGCCCAAATCTTCTTGCTCCACGCCAATTACATCAAATAAATTTAAAGCAAAATTCACCAATTGTGGTTGATTATCTTGCTTGCCAATTTCTTCGGCTAATTGTTGGGCTTGCCCGCCACCGTTGGAATTCAGTTCTAGCAAGCGATCTCGCCCGCGTTCCAACTCAGCTTTCAAGGCTTTTTGGCGTTTATTGGTTTTTGCAATTAGTTCTGAAAATCCGTCCGCTTGTGGGTTGAGGAAATAAGTCCCCAAGGCTTCGCCAAATTCACGATAAAGTGCCGTACCCATTGGGCAAGTTTCTTCAAAAGCGTTCAAGCCTTGATGATACCAATCGGCAAGCACGGCTTGTGCAGAATTTTCAAAACAAGGCACGTGAATTTTGATGTCGTTTTTCTGACCAATACGGTCTAAACGCCCGATACTTTGCTCCAATAAATCAGGATTATCCGGCAAACCAAACAATACTAAATTGCTGGCAAACTGGAAGTTTCTACCTTCTGAACCAATGCTAGAACTAATCAGCACCTGCGCACCTTCTTCTTGTTGAGCAAAGTAAGCAGAGGCTTTATCACGCTCCACAATCGACATTTTCTCGTGAAATACCGCCGAGCGAATTGCTTCTTTCTCGCGTAAAATTTGCTCAAGTGCAATTGCCGTTTCCGCGTGTTTACAAATCACTAAGATTTTCTCGTCGCGGTGATTTTTCAGGAAAGTGATCAACCATTCCACACGCGGGTCGAACTCTGTCCAACGTGCATTTGGATTGAAACGTTGGAATAGACGTTCTGGGTAAAGACGGTCGCTCATCTGTAACGCCCCCATTGTGCCCATCACTTTCAACGCATTTGCATATTGGTTCGGTAATTCAAGGCTGATTTGATGATACTCACGGTGCGGGAAGCCTTTTACGCCTTGACGTGTATTGCGGAACAACACACGGCTTGTGCCGTGGCGGTCAATCAACTCTTTTATCAACTCTTGGCGAACTTGCAAGCGGTCAGATTCTGCCGATTTTTTGCTATTGATGATTTTAAACATCGGCTCGGTGTCTTCTTCGCCCAATAATTCTGCAATCGCATTCTGCTCTGCATCACTCAACGGTTTGTCATTTAACAAGGTCACCACTGCATCTGCAACAGGTTGATACGCATTTTGCTCCTGCTCAAAGGCGGAATAATCGTAGAAACGATCGGCATCTAACAAGGCAAGGCGAGCAAAATGGCTCTCTTGTCCAAGCTGTTCAGGCGTTGCGGTAAGTAGCAAGACAGACGGAATCTGTTTCGCCAATTTTTCCACCAATTGATAGGCAACCGAAGGCGCTTCTTCCGACCACGCAAGATGGTGTGCCTCATCGACAATCAACATATCCCATTCGCATTCCAATACTTGTTTGGCACGATTTGGCATGGTTTCTAGCCAATCAATGGACGCAATCACCATTGATTCACTTTCAAACGGATTTTCGCTTGCGTCGTTGCCCTCTTCGTCTGCTTTGTCGAAATCGGCACAGCGCTCTTCATCAAACAGCGAAAAACACAGGTTGAAACGACGAAGCATTTCTACTAACCATTGATGTTGCAAGCTTTCAGGCACAAGCACCAACACGCGTTCCGCTCTGCCCGCAAAAATTTGTTGTTGTAAAATCATCCCTGCTTCGATGGTTTTTCCTAAACCCACTTCATCAGCAAGTAATACACGTGGTGAGAGACGTTGCCCCACTTCTTTGGCAATATGCAATTGATGCGGAATCAGACTAGCACGAATGCCTCGCAAACCACGCAACGGAGATTGGAACTGCGCTTGTTGATGCTGCAAAGCTCGATAGCGGAGCGAAAAACGATCTGAACGGTCGATTTGTGCCGAAAATAGACGGTCTTGCGGGCGGCTAAAACTGACTTTGTGATCAAGCAACATTTCAGGCAAAACGCTTTCTTCTTGATTATCCGTTCGTTTGCCTAAATAAAACGCCACACCTTGATTATCCATCACTTGCGTAACCTGCATTTTCCAGCCTTCTTGAGCGGTAATTACATCGCCCACTTGGAACTGCACGCGGGTAAGCGGTGCATTTGAAACCGCATAAATTCGCTCATCTTCCGCAGCAGGGAATTGAATAGTCACCGTGCGGTTATCTACGTTTGAAACTAAACCTAAACCTAAATTATTTTCGGATTCGCTAATCCATCTTTGCCCAACGACAAACATTTTCGCCTCTTTTTTCTGTATTTATTAAGGCAATATTTTAGCAAATTTAAGCCTTGCATTCACGCACTCATTAGCCTTCAAAGCAAGGCATTTGGTGAAGTGTTCGAATTTTAGTAGAATAACCGATAATTTTTAGCTAAGCATCATGACAATTTTATGGCTCTTTTTTATACTCCAAATACCGCAAAGCACACTGCAAAAAAATCTCCAAAATCCACCGCTTGTCAAACTGTCAAAATTCAATCTTTAGATTATCAAGGTTTAGGCGTGGCAAAACTCAATGGCAAAACTTGGTTTATTGAAAATGCCTTGCCTGATGAAGAAGTGGAAATTCAAACGCTAGAAGAAAAACGCCAATATGGGCGAGCGAAAGCGGTCAAAATATTGGAAAAATCTGCAAAACGTCAAACGCCTTTTTGCCAATATTATGCCAAGTGTGGTGGCTGCCAAATGCAACATATCAACCTCGAATTGCAACGCGAGGCAAAGCAAAAAGCACTATTTCATCGCCTACAAAAATTGCAAGCTACACCTATTGATTTTCAACCTATGATTGTTGGAAGCGACAAATATTACCGCCGCCGAACTCGATTAAGCATTGCTCAACAAAAAAATGAGTGGGTGATGGGCTTTAGGCTGCAAAATTCTAACCAAATCATACCGCTTGAACGTTGCGATATTTTAGAGAAACCACTTGCCAATTTACTGCCGAAACTGCAACAGCTTGTGGCGATATGGCAAAACAAAAAATTGCTTGGGCATATTGAGCTCGTGCTTACTGATAATGGCATTGCAATGTTTTTGCGCCACTTGGGCGAAATCAATGAGAAAAACCGCACAACGCTGCTTCAATTCGCAGAAAAAGAGCAACTCTCGCTATTTGTAATGACGGAAGAAAATCAGCTAGAACATTGGTTTGGCGAGCTTCCTTACTATAAAATCAACGGCTTGACGCTCCATTTCGGGATTCGTGATTTTATTCAGGTAAACCGTGAATTGAATCAGAAAATGGTCGAAACAGCCTTAAATTGGCTCGATATCCAACCGCAAGATCGCATTTTAGATCTCTTCTGTGGAATGGGAAATTTCACGCTACCGATTGCGCAAAAAGCCAATTATGTTGCGGGCGTAGAAGGCGTGCAAGAGATGGTGGCCCAAGCCAATAAGAATGCCAAAACAAATGGCTTAAGCAATGTTGAATTTTTCCAAACCAACTTGGATGAACGCTTTGCCGATCAGCCTTGGGCAGATAAACCATTCAACAAAGTGTTGTTAGATCCTGCCCGCAACGGTGCATTGTTTGCCTTAGATCACTTATGCGAACTCAATCCTGAGCGTATTGTTTATGTCTCTTGCAATCCAGCCACTTTGGTTCGAGATGCTGAGAAACTGATTCAAGCGGGCTATAAATTAGCAAAATCAGCAATGATTGATATGTTTCCGCATACAGGTCATTTGGAATCGGTGTCAGTGTTTGTAAAACATCCATAAGCTATATGCCTAGCAAATAATCGACCATCATCCCCGCAATATCTTTGCCAGAAACTTTTTCAATCCCTTCTAAACCAGGGCTCGCATTCACTTCTAGAATCATCGGGCCTTGCTTGGTGCGGATTAAATCAACGCCTGCAACATCTAATCCAATGGCTTTTGTTGCTTGAATAGCAATCTGCTTTTCTTCCTCTGTCAGTTCAATGCTTTCAGCTTTGCCACCTTGGTGTAAATTTGCACGAAAATCCCCATTACCTGCTGTGCGTTGCATACTTGCGACTACTTTATCACCAATAACAAAAGTACGAATATCTTGCCCTCGGGTTTCGGCTATAAAATCTTGTACTAAGGCTTTTTCTCCCACTTGTTTTAGCATTTTTAGCTTATTTAAGGCTGTGCTTTTCTCCTCATATAATTCTACACCAGTACCTTGCATACCGACTAATGTCTTGAGTACGATTGCAGGAAAATGCAAAGCCAATTGTGAAGAGCTTTTAACTAATTCGCCAATGTAACTTGTTGAGGGAATAGGCAAACCATAAGCTACGAGCAATTGCAAACTTTGCCATTTGTCTCGAGCTAATCGGAAAGCTTGGGCACTATTTAGTACTTTTGTTTTTTTGATTTCAAAATGCTGCAACACATAACAGCCCATCTCTGTGCTTGTTGCTCCGAAACGAGGAAGCACAGCGTGATATTCATCGAGCTGTAACTCTTGTTCGGACGTCTGATAGAATAATCTAGCGGTCGATTTTCCTTCAACATTTGCAAGTTTAAGCAGCATTCGATTTGGGTCGAGGATATCGAGCAAAATGCCACGCTGTTCGCATGCAGTTTTAATCCGTTGGCAGCTATATAAGCGTGGCTCACGACAGAGCATCAACCATTTTATAGGGAAATTAGCCATTACAAATTGCCTAAAATATCTAACGCATCACTGAGTTTTTTCACGCCAAAAACTTCCATTCCCTTAATCGATTTTTTGGGCATATTCCCAAAAGGCACAATGGCACGTTTGAAGCCGTGTTTAGCCGCCTCAGAAATACGTTCTTGACCACTTGGCACAGGGCGAATTTCGCCCGCTAAACCCACTTCGCCAAATATCACGAGATCTTGCGGAAGTGGTCGGTTTCTAAAGCTAGAAATTAAGGCGAGAATTAAGGCTAAGTCTGCACTGGTTTCCGTCACTTTTACGCCGCCCACTACGTTGACAAATACATCTTGGTCTGACATTTGCAATCCACCGTGGCGGTGTAAAACAGCAAGCAATAGTGATAAGCGATTGTGATCTAAACCCACAGCAACACGGCGCGGGTTGGCAAGCATTGAATGATCGACTAAGGCTTGAATTTCTACCAAGAGAGGGCGAGTTCCTTCCCAAAGCACAACCACAGAACTGCCTGAAACCAACTCATCGCTACGGCTTAAAAAGATTGCAGATGGATTTTTAACTTCACGAAGTCCTTGTTCCGTCATCGCAAACACACCTAGCTCATTTACGGCACCAAAACGGTTTTTTTGGCTGCGCAAGGTACGATAGCGAGAGTCCGATTCACCTTCTAACAAGAGTGAAGCATCAATTGCGTGCTCTAAAACTTTAGGACCGGCAAGCGTACCATCTTTGGTTACGTGCCCCACCATAATAATTGCCACTTGGCGGGTTTTCGCATAGCGTGTGAGGAATGAAGCACATTCACGCACTTGAGAAACCGAACCTGGTGAAGATTGAATATCTGAAAGGTGCATCACTTGAATAGAGTCAATCACCATAATTTGGGGTTTTTCTTGATCGGCAATGTTACAAATATGCTCAACCGAGGTTTCAGAAAGCATTTTGAGGTGTTCGGTTGGTAAGCCTAAACGGTTCGCGCGCATTGCCACTTGTTGCAGTGATTCCTCACCTGTCACATATAGCGTAGGGATTTCTTTAGATAATCCGCACATTACTTGAAGTAGTAGCGTACTTTTCCCCGCCCCAGGGTGACCGCCAATCAGAATGGCTGAACCAGGCACAACGCCACCACCCAACACACGATCGAGTTCATTAAATCCGCTGCTAAAACGTGGCACTTCTTGCAAGCTGATTTCAGAGAGTGCTTGCACTTTGCCTGAAGTTTCGCCCGCATAGCCACTAAAGCGGTCGTTTTTTTTACTTTCTTTGGCAGAAACCAAACGAATTTCGCTGATGGTGTTCCACGCATAGCACTCTTTACATTGCCCCATCCACTTGGAATATTCCGCGCCACAATCGCTACACACATAAGCCGTTTTTGGTGCTTTTGCCATATTAAACCTCAATCCTAAACTGAAAAATTGGCGAAATACTAGCAAAAAACACTGAATGAATAAACACTAAAAATGTTTATTTTTTCGAGCACGCTCGAAAATTTAAACATTGGTACTCGCCAAAACAGAAAAAATCCGCAAACTTTAAGGGCGTGAATAACACGCATATTGATTTAAAAGGAAATTTAACGAATGAAATCTTTAACGAAAAAGCCTCTTTTTCTTAAGCCTACAAAGGCATTTACCTTGATTGAATTAATGATTGTGATTGCCATCATTGCCATTCTAGCGACCATTGCGATCCCTTCTTATACCACCTATACGCAAAAAGCGGCTCTCTCTGAGCTGCTAAGAGCTTCTGCTTCATATAAATCCGATGTAGAGGTTTGCATTTACAACACTGGTGAGGTAACGAATTGTTCAGGCGGTTCAAATGGTGTACAAGCAAACAAAGCCTCAAGTGACGAAACTAAATACTTGAAATCTGTTTCTGTTGCGAGCGGGGTAATTACGGTAGCAGGTAAAGGCAATATTGATGGATTTGGCTATACCATGACGCCAACCTTTAGCTCCAATACGATTAGTTGGAAAACAACTTGTACGGGCTCTGATACAAGTTTATTCCCTGCAAATTTCTGCTCTACAAGCTCAACAAACTAATAGAACCATTCTCAAGCGGTCAATTTTGACCGCTCTTTTACTAATAAATCACTTATAACAAAAAACTATGACTTACACTGTTTGCGATTTAAACACTCAAAATATTTTTGAAATCTCTGAGCGCCAATGGCAGAAAAATTGCGAAGAGAAAACGATTCTTTTGCGTTATTTAGCCATTCCCGTGAAAGAAGATAAAGAGAAATTATGGCTTGCTATTGATGATTTGAATAATCTGACCGCTTATGAGATCTTTTCCTTTATTGCTCATAAAGAGATTGAACCCATTTTAATTTCTACCGAGGAATTAAAATACCTATTAAATGAGCTTTCGCCTAAAAAAGATATTATTTATGAAACAACAGAAATTATTTATTCAGAAAACAACCAGCAAGTAGAATTAGACTATAATGATCCAGTAATTCATCTGCTAGATGAATTATTTAATTATTGTCTACAGAAAAATGTTTCCGATATTCATTTAGAACCACAGAAAAATAGATTTATGATCCGCTTGCGGATTGATGGCGTTTTGCATATTTATAAAACGCTATCTCTGAATTTATCTAGTCGAATTATTTCCAGATTAAAAATTCTCGCAAAATTAGATATTAGCGAAACTCGTTTACCGCAAGATGGACAATTCCACTTTAAAACAAAAATTTCTGACACTTTAGATTTTCGTGTTTCTACATTGCCAACTAATTTTGGTGAAAAAATAGTACTGCGTTTGCAAAAAAATAAACCTATTGATTTAGATTTTTTAGAACTTGGATTTAATCAAAACCAGAAAACAATTTTATTAGATGCATTAAATCAACCACAAGGTTTAATATTGGTAACAGGCCCAACAGGTAGCGGAAAAAGTATTACATTATATAGTGCACTTAGTTATTTAAATCAGAGTGAAAAACATATTCTAACTGCTGAAGATCCAATAGAAATAGAGATTGAAGGCATCATTCAAACGCAAGTTGATCGTGGTATTGGGTTAGATTTCAGCCAATTATTACGCACCTTTTTACGTCAAGATCCCGATATTATTATGTTTGGTGAAATTCGAGATGAAGAAAGTGCTCAAATGGCACTTCGAGCCTCACAAACAGGGCATTTAGTGCTTTCAACGCTTCACACTAACGATGCACCATCAGCAGTGGAACGCCTTTTGCAACTTGGAATTAAAGAGTTTGAATTAAGAAACAGCTTACAATTGGTGATTGCTCAACGCCTAGTTAGAAAAATCTGCACGCATTGTCAAGGCAATGGCTGTGAGCATTGTTATCAGGGCTACAAAGGACGAATTGGTGTGTATCAATTACTGTCAAAAAATGGAAAAGAATTTGAAAAATCGACCGCTTGTTTAGATTTTTCTACTTTAGCGGAAAGTGCAATACAAAAATATCAAGAAAATAAAACTAATTTATCAGAAATACAACGAGTATTAGGCTATGTTTAAGGTATATGAATTTCATTGGAAAGCGGTTAATCGTTTTCAGCAAAAACAGAAAGGGAAATTATTAGCTCGAAATCAAACCGAATTAGAACAAAGGTTAATTAAAAAAGGTTTTCAGCAAATTAAAATCAGTCGGAATTTTATTTTACCTAAAAACCCAAAATCTGAAGAGGTGACTCAACTTATCTCTCAACTTGCTTTACTCATCAATGCCAAACTACCATTAAAACAAGCACTGTCACTCATTTTAGAGAACACACAAAATATAAAGCTATATTTGTGGCTTGAAGAAATAATACGTTCAGTTGAGTTAGGTTATTCTTTTTCAACATCATTAGAAAATTTAAATCGTTATGTAGAGAGTCAAGAAATTCAGCTTATCAAAATGGGAGAAATAAGTGGAAAACTAGGAATAATACTTGAAAATATAGCTAAATCCAGATCTGAAAGTGAAAAATTATTTTCGAAAGTGAAGAAGATTATGTTTTATCCTGTAATGGTATTAGTTGTTGCTTCAACTCTTTCAATTGGAATGTTGATACTCATTGTGCCTAAATTTGCAGAATTATATAGTGCGAAAGATAAAACATTGCCTTTTATTACAGAGGTACTCTTTTTTCTCTCTAATTTATTGATTGATAATTATACATTTATGCTTTTTTTATTTGTGCTAAGTGGCATTTTACTCTCCTTTTTAGCTAAAAAAACAACGATAATCACAAAAATTAAATACCATATATTAAGTAATTCTCCTGTATTTAAAAATATTATAGCTCAATCACGCATTATTTATTTTACTCAAAATGTAGCCTTAATGCTGAATGCCAGCCTTCGGTTAGATCTTATTTTAGAAACTTTTGTATCAAATAAACAAGCTGATCCTATTTTACAAAAAGAGTGTCAGTCGGTATTAACGCTGATTAAACAGGGTTACGCTTTTTCCGAATGTTTAAACACGGATGTATTTGAAAGCCAGACCGTGCAAATGTTATCTGTTGGTGAACGAAGCGGAAAATTGGCTGAAATGAGCGAATATGTTAGCCAAATCTATAAAAAGAAATTAGATGATCAGCTTGATATTTTATCTCAGCTGCTTGAGCCAGCATTGATGGTGATTCTCGGTGGCATTGTTGGCACTATTATTGTTGGGCTTTATTTGCCAATTTTTGATATGGGTTCTTTAGTTGAATAAAATGAATTTAGTAAAGTTTTTGGAAATTTTAACCGCTATATTATTCGCTTTCTGGTTTAGAAAAGAAATTCCTCTATTTGCCAAGCGAATAAATCAACAAACTTATGATGAATTTTATTCTCTAGTGGATTTTCAGCTAGATTATAGTGATTTTGAAAAAAAATCTAATTTAAAAGCAAAACAGAGTAAATTATCTATTCTGTTTTACTTTATTTTTCCTTTAATAACATTGTTGAATCAAAATTATCTTATTTCAGTCGTAATAATTATTTTATGTTTTCTTAGCGTATTGGATATACTTTATTATCTTACTGATATTCGTTATTTAGCTATTTTATTTTTACTCACACTCTATAAAGGAAATTTAGAGACATTCTATTTTACGGTCCTTTTCTTTATTTTTATTCACTTTTTCTCTATTTTCCTTCTAAAAAAGGAAGGTTTTGGGCTGGGAGACAGTTTATTATTAATCGCTTTATCTCCTCTTTTTACATTAGATCAGATGTTACAACTCGTGCTTATTGCCTCAATGTTAGGAATAACATACTGCCTAGCAGAACGATACATTACTTCGCAAAAACGGCAAAAATTGCCTTTTATTCCGTTTATTAGTATGGCAACTTTTATTATAATTTACCTCAACTAATCATAAATTGAGGATAAAAAATGCCTTATGTTGTTGGATTAACGGGCGGTATTGGAAGTGGGAAAAGCACCATTGGCAATCTATTTTCAGTGCTTGGAGTGCCTGTGATTGATGCCGATATTATTGCCCGTCAAGTCGTTGAAAAAGGCTCACCATTATTAGCAGAATTAGTCTCTCATTTTGGTATTGATGTTCTTACAGAACAAGAGGAGCTAAATCGAGCTAAATTACGCGAAATTATTTTCTCTCATCCTAATGAAAAAACGTGGCTAAATCAATTGCTTCACCCTGCTATTAGAAATGAAATGCTTGCTCAAGTGGAACAATGCCAGCAGCCTTATGTAATTTTAATGGTGCCATTATTGATTGAAAATAATTTGATCCATTTATGTGATCGTATTTTAGTTGTGGATGTATTGCCTGAAACACAAATAGAAAGAGCCACAAAACGCGATAACAATAAAGCAGAGATAATTCAAAATATTATGGCATCACAAGTTTCAAGAGAAAAGAGATTAAGTTATGCCGATGATATTATTGATAATAATCAACCGCTTGAACAAAATTTAGAAAAAATAAAAAAACAAATAAATGAACTTCACCAAATTTATTTGAAAAAAGCAGAGGAAAAGCAATGTCAGAATTAGTCGTAGAATGTCCAACTTGTCAGAAAAAAGTAGAATGGAAAGCCGAGAATAAATATCGCCCATTTTGTAGTAAACGTTGTAAACTCATTGATTTTGGTGAATGGGCTAATGAAGAAAAACGTATTGTAGGTGTTGAATATGATATGTTCTCTGAAGACTTAGAGAAATATTAAAAACTCCCCTAGTAAAGTAGCTATATATTTTTAGATGACTATATTTAGAAATAACCAATCACTTATAAAAAAGTAAAAGAGAGCAAAATAATTTACTCCCTTTTTTATCCCTATTGATTTTCAATCACTAGTTTTTCATCTTGATAATCCACCACAACAGGTCGGCTTGGTAATAATTTACCGCCGAGAATTTGTTGAGCAAGTGGGTTTTCAAGCTCTTGTTGGATTGCACGTTTAAGTGGGCGTGCGCCGAACAATGGGTCGAAACCTGCTTTGCCAATATGGTCGATGGCTGCGTCGGTGATGGTCACTTCATAGCCACGCTCTGCCATACGTTTGATCAAACGTTCTAATTGAATGCGTGCAATTGAACGAATGTGTTCTTGACCAAGTGAGTGGAACACGACGGTTTCATCAATACGGTTGATGAACTCTGGGCGGAAGTGTTGGCTTACCACCGACATCACCACTTCTTTCAATTCGCCATAGGTTGCATTTGGCATTTCTTGAATGAGGTGTGAGCCTAAGTTTGAGGTCATAATCACCACGGTATTGCGGAAATCTACGGTTCTGCCTTGTCCATCTGTTAAGCGTCCATCATCTAACACTTGAAGCAAGATGTTGAACACATCTGGGTGGGCTTTTTCCACTTCGTCCAATAACACCACAGAGTATGGGCGACGGCGAACGGCTTCAGTTAAGTAACCGCCTTCTTCATAACCCACATAACCTGGAGGAGCACCGACTAAACGTGAAACGCTATGTTTTTCCATAAATTCCGACATATCAATGCGCACCATCGCATCAGGATCGTCAAATAAGAAATTCGCCAAAGTTTTGCAAAGTTCAGTTTTACCTACCCCAGTTGGACCAAGGAACAAGAACGAACCAATCGGTTTGTTCGGATCTGATAAGCCAGCACGGCTACGGCGAATGGCATTTGCGACCGCTTCTACCGCTTCATTTTGACCAATCACACGAGCGTGTAATACACTTTCCATACGAAGTAATTTGTCTTTTTCGCCTTCCATCATTTTAGACACAGGAATACCTGTTGCTTTAGAAAGCACTTCCGCGATTTCTTCATCAGTTACTTTAGTGCGGAGTAAGTGGTTTTCGCCGCCTTCTTCTTCCTGTTTTACCGCTTCTTGCAATTGTTTTTCAAGTGCAGGGATTTTGCCATATTGTAACTCAGACATTTTCTCAAAGTTATTTTCACGGCGAGCCTGATCCATCGCAATACGTGCGTTTTCTAACTCAGTTTTAATGTGCTGTGTACCTAGTAATGCAGATTTTTCTGCTTTCCAGACTTCTTCTAATTCAGAGTATTCACGCTCTTTAGCGGTCAATTCTTCATCTAATTTTGCAAGGCGTTGGCGGCTCGCTTCATCTTCTTCTTTTTGTAACGCTTGGCGTTCCAATTTTAATTGAATAATACGGCGTTCCAATTTATCTAGCGGTTCTGGTTTAGAATCAATTTCCATACGTAAGCTAGATGCTGCTTCATCAATTAAGTCGATGGCTTTATCTGGCAATTGACGGTCGCTGATGTAACGGTGCGAAAGCACTGCTGCCGCTACAATTGCAGGGTCGGTAATTTGAACGTGGTGATGGATTTCATAACGCTCTTTTAAACCACGCAAAATTGCGATCGTATCTTCAACACTTGGTTCATCAACTAATACTTTTTGGAAACGACGTTCTAATGCTGCGTCTTTTTCAATATATTGGCGATATTCGTCTAAGGTTGTCGCCCCAACACAGTGCAATTCACCGCGAGCAAGAGAAGGTTTGAGCAAGTTGCCTGCATCCATTGCACCGTCAGTTTTGCCTGCACCGACCATTGTGTGAATTTCATCAATAAAGAGGATTACCTGCCCTTCTTCTTTTGCTAGCTCATTTAAGACCGCTTTTAAGCGTTCTTCAAACTCACCGCGATATTTTGCTCCTGCAATCAATGCTCCCATATCAAGGGAAAGCACACGTTTGTTTTTCAATCCTTCAGGCACTTCACCGTTTACAATACGTTGTGCTAAACCTTCTACAATCGCAGTTTTACCCACCCCTGGTTCACCAATTAACACTGGGTTATTTTTAGTTCGGCGTTGTAGTACTTGCACTGCACGGCGGATCTCTTCATCACGACCAATCACAGGATCTAATTTGCCTGCTTTGGCACGTTCAGTTAGATCAATAGTATATTTTTGTAATGCTTGTCTGGTTTCTTCTGCGTTTTGATTATTCACGGCTTCTCCCCCACGAATTTGGCTAATTGCTTGTGTAATTTTTTCTTTTGTTAAGCCAAGTTTTTTCAATAATTTGCCTAAATCGCCATTGTCATCGATGGCGGCAAGTACGAACAATTCAGATGAAATAAAACTATCGCCGAATTGTTGTGATAATTTATCTGCTTGATTTAATAAGCGAATAGTTTGTTGCGAAAGTTGTGTTGTGCCACCCTGAACTTGTGGTAAGCGGTCTAAAATTGCGGATAATTCACTTTCTAACTGTTTTGGTTGAACGTTTAATGCAGTAAAAAGTGGAGCAATTGAACCATCTGCTTGTTTTAATAAAGCATAAAGTAAATGGGCTGGTTCAATGTATCCGTTATCTTTGCCGACGGCTAAAGACTGAGCTTCAGCTAAGGCTTCTTGTAATTTTGTTGTGAATTTTTCAAAGTTCATATTCTTTCCTCTTTATTTGAATTTGTACCCGTTTCACATTAGCGTGAAACTTTAGTATTACACTAAATGGAGCTTGACAAATGAATTTCAAGAGAAAAATGTGAACTAGATCACATTTTTTTGCGTTTATTTTCTTTTTATGCTAGCAAATGTTAAGAAGTTGATCATTATCAAGAAATTTTATTCTTAAATCGTTAGACTAGCATCTATTACCCTTTAAGGGGTATGAATTACAATGAAAACAAATAACCAGAAGGGACTTTATAATGAAAAAAACAGCATTAGCACTTATGTTAGGTGGGGTATTATTAGCAGGAACAGCTACAGCGCACGAAGCTGGAAGTGTAGTTATTCGTGCAGGTGCAATTACTGTGGATGCAAATTCAGGCTCAAAAGCATAAACCGCCGTAGATGTGGGTTTAAAAGTAAAAAATGACACACAACTTGGTTTAACGGGTACTTATATGTTAACCGATAACATCGGTGTGGAATTATTAGCAGCAACCCCATTCTCACATAAAATCAATGCGAATGTGCCGGCACTTAACCTTGATTTAGGTCGTGCAGCAATCGTAAAACAATTGCCACCAAGCCTTTATGCTCAATACTACTTCTTTAACGCTGATTCAGCAGTTCGCCCTTATGTGAGTGCAGGTTTGAACTATACTCGTTTCTACCATGCAAAATCAGTTCACCCAGCGGTTACTAATTTACAAGTGAAAAAACATTCATTTGGCTCAGTGGCTAACATGGGGGTAGATGTAAAATTAACTAAAAACATCTATTTTAACGCCGCAGCGTGGTACACACATATCAAAACCACTGCTAAATTCCAAGCACTTGGCTTAGATCACGAAGTGAAATTAAAACTTGATCCAATGGTTTACTTTGCAGGTTTTGCAGTCAAATTCTAATTGATTCAAAATCCAAAGAAGAACACAAATCAAGAGCGGTCAATTTTAAGCGGAATTTTACAAATCAAACGGAGGCTCATTTCTTTGAGCTTCCTTTTTCCCTATATTACTTTCGGAAACTTCAAAATCTCTTCTGGCAAGCGTAAGCCTGAGATTTCAATCACCATAACTCTTTGCGAAATTGCATTAATTCTTCGGTGGTAAACTTCACCGCATCGCCCCCAAGTTATCCATTAAGTAATAGCCTTTTGTCGTACCTGTCGTTTTATCAAGTAACCTCACGAATACCTTGATGGTCATGATCATGTGCTTAGCAACGATGTGCTTTTTACTTTTTCCTACTGTGATAATTTCGATTGTGGTAACGAAAATTTTGCGGGCAGTGTTATAAATATAAAATAAAAATTAACCTCGTTAAATAAAATTTAAACGAGGTTTTATCATTTAGAATGTATTATTCCGAAACAAAGTTATTCCTGGAAATTTATTCTACTTTTTCTTCAACAATTTTTTGATCTTTAATATCATCTAATTTGATATCTTTTACAAAACCTTTGTTATCAAAATAAACGAGTAATGTGCGGCGGATTGGATCATTATGCCCTTCACGCTTGATAAAAACATAATCCCAACGATTTTGAGCAAAAACATCGCGAAGTAGTGGCGTACCAAGTAAATATTGAACTTGCTCTTGATTCATTCCTACTTTTAATTGGTCAATTTTATCTTGCTCTAAATAGTTACCTTGTGGAACATCAATGCGATAGACCACTTTATTAACCGTTGAACACGCAGTGATCCCCATTGCAACGAAAGCAATGGCTAAAAGAGATTTCATTTTCATATCTATACCCTAAATTAAAATTATTACAAATAATACCGAAATTATTCGGAAAAAACTATTACTTATTGCGTTCAAGCTGATCACGTAAGTTAGCGGGTAATCCTTTGATTGTTAAAGTATCATTTAGTTCATCCCAAATTAAACGCGTACCTAATAATTCCGCATTAAAACTAATCGTTACACCCTTTCCTGAGCCTGAATATTTGGTTAAGCCTTTTAAAGCATTTCGAACGGGGGGAATTGATTCTTCCAAACCGTACTCTTTCTCTTGAGTAAATTGAGCAAAATTTAATTCATTTAAGGTTGGTAAAGATTCAGAAAGCTCGTTGATCGCAATCTCTTCCCCTTGATTGATTTGTCCTTTGCAATATTCAAACGCTTGTTTTTTAACTTCTCGAGTTTGCGATGCAGAAAGTTCACCTTGCTCGCAAAAATCATTTACCGCTTGCAATAAGGTTTGGTTTTGCACCTGTGGGTTTAGTCCCTCTTCGGCACTTAAAAAATCCATAAAGAAATCGGCAACTTTACGCCCTACTCGCCCTTTAATAAAGGTAAGATAACGGTTTGAAGTGGCATTAATACGGAGTTCCGTCAAGTTAATGCGGCAAGCAATATCGTATTGAGTAATGTCCAAATATTGTGTGCTTTTTACCTCTAAATGCTCATCTACCAAAATAGAAGAGCGACTATCTATTAACGCAATAAAGAGATAATCAGTCGCTAAAAAATTATATCGACAGAGAATAAAGGTACCGCCAGAAGCAAAAGGATATTTTGCCAATTCAGTCGCTAACATATTGGCAGATTGATGGCTAAATAGCAGAAAATCTGTCTCTTTTTCCAAAAAACGATTAAGCTGTTGTGCAAATACAGATTCACTCTTGAACACGCCATAACCCTTCGCTTTGTTCTGATACGCTTGGTGTAATTGCAACATCATTTGCTCGGCAGCGGGGCTTATTGGCAGTAATTCCTCGCGTAACACCGTTTTGAGTTCAACATTCTCGCCTTCTACCTGATGTTGAATTTGGTGTAAAACAATTTCTTCTAAATTTATACTCATATTTTTATTGTGTTAGATATAAAAATGGGATTAAAACAATTTAATCCCTGAAATAATGTTAAATATATTCTACTTCTATAATATCAAACTCAACCTTACCACCTGGGGTTGTAATAGTTACCGAGTCATCCACTTCTTTGCCAACTAAACCACGAGCGATAGGCGAATTAACTGAAATTAAACCTTCTTTAATATTTGCTTCATCATCGCCTACGATGCGATAAGTGACTTCTTCATCGGTTTCAACATTAGTTAATGTTACCGTTGCACCAAAAATGACTTTGCCATTATTTTGCATTTTGGTCACATCAATAATTTGGGCACTGCCTAATTTTCCTTCGATTTCTTGAATACGACCTTCACAGAAACCTTGTTGCTCACGAGCAGCGTGATATTCCGCATTTTCTTTTAAATCACCGTGTTCACGGGCTTCAGCAATGGCAGCAATAATTTGTGGACGGCGTACGTTTTTGAGGAAATCTAACTCTTCACGTAGTTGCTCCGCACCACGTACCGTCATTGGAATTTGTTTCATGCTCTACCTCTTAGCATTTCTCATAAAATAAAAGCATTATTATTCAATTTCTTGGCAAAAATAGCAATAGGCGATTGCAAGCGGTAAATTTTTTACATCAAGTTTACTACTTATTAAGAGGTAATTAACTTGTGGTAAATCAAACCAATCTCTGTAATTATTTGCGCCGCTTTCGCCTATTCGCTAGAATGCACAAAATTCTCTTTTATTTTTTATTGTGGGACACATTGTAGATAAGAATGACTATTCTAGCATTAGGCATTAACCATAAAACTGCTTCAGTGAATTTGCGTGGAAAGGTGGCGTTTGATGTACAAAAACGCCAACTTGCTTTAACACAGGTTCAGCAACAGCATTTGGCTGAAAGCGTGGTTATTCTTTCTACTTGTAACCGAACAGAACTCTATTTTCACAATTCTGAAATTACCCCTCAAGAAGAGAGTGAAGAGAATCAGGCATGGCGTGAACGCTGCTTCGAGTGGTTTGCTAATATTCATCAACTTGAACACACCGAACTTCGCGAATGTCTCTATTTCAAACAAAATATGCAAGCCGCACAGCATTTAATGCGAGTCGCTTGTGGGTTAGACTCACTTATTTTAGGCGAGCCACAAATTTTAGGGCAAGTAAAACAAGCCTATCACGCTAGCGAAGATTTTTACCAAGCAAACGGCGGGATTTCCACAAAACTTTCCCGATTGTTCCAACGCACATTTGCAACAGCAAAACGTGTGCGAACCGAGACGGATATTGGTGCAAGTGCCGTTTCTGTTGCTTATGCTGCCTGTGGTTTGGCTCGCCAAATTTTCGATAATTTCGGCAAATTACGCTTTTTATTAGTCGGAGCGGGAGAAACAATTGAACTTGTTGCACGTTATTTAATCCAGCACGGTGCAAAAAATATAATGATTGCCAACCGTACGGCTCAACGTGCGGAACAGCTTTCAGAGAAGCTTGAAACGCCGATGCAGATTTTATCGCTAAGTGCATTGCAAATTGGTTTGAACCAGGCTGATGTGGTCATTAGCTCAACGGGTAGCCCAGATACACTAATTACACAATCGATGGTAAAAGAGGCACAAAAAAATCGCCAGTTCGATCCAATGCTTTTGATTGATATTGCCGTGCCGCGAGATATTGATGAAAAATCGGGCGATGTAGATGCTGTTTATTCTTATAGCGTAGATGATTTACAAAATATTATTCAACGCAATCTTGCCCAACGCCAACAAGCGGCAGAGCAAGCGGCTGAAATTGTCGATGAAGAGTGCAAAGCCTTTTTTGAATGGTTAAAACAACAACAATCAAGCGACTTAATCAAACGTTATCGCCAAGATGCGGAAGCATTACGCCAAGAGCTACTTGCAAAAGCGATTCAAGATTTAACTTTAGGGCGAGACAGCGAAAAAGTGCTTCACGATTTAAGCTATAAATTAACTAATCACCTCCTTCACGCCCCAACACAAGCCCTACAAGAGATGGCGAAAAAAGGTAATTCACAAGGGTTGCAGAGTTTTTCGAGAGCATTGAAGTTGTCCTAGATACAAAGAGGAGATAAAGTAACTTATCTCCTTTTGCTCTAATCATGGCCAATTGATGCTACTTTTATAGTCGGAAAACCACCCAAATCCTTCAATCTATTGACCATTTTGCAAAACAACTCAGTGGTTTTTTCAGTGTCATATAACGCTGAATGTGCCTGCTTGCCATCGAAGCTAATTTGTGCTTCTTTACATGCTTTAACTAAAACAGTTTGCCCATACATAAAACCTGCAAGTGTTGCGGTATCAAACATCGCAAACGGATGGAATGGGTCGCGTTTAGCGTTAATACGTTTAACTGCTGCTTGCAAAAATCCTTGGTCAAACGCAGCATTGTGTGCCACGATTACCGCCCTCTGACAACCTTGCTCTTTCATTGCTTTACGAACCATTTTAAACATTTCAGGAATAGCAATTACCTCTGGCACAGCACCACGTTCAGGATTATCAATATCAATACCATTTACCTTTAGAGATTCAGGATTAATATTTGCACCTTCAAAAGGTTGAATATGGTAGTGACATTTTTGATCTTCGACTAAATAGCCGTTTTCATCCATTTTTACTGTTATTGCGGCAAGTTCTAACAGTGCATCTGTTTGTGCATTGAGCCCTGCAGTTTCCACATCAATAATCACAGGCAAATAGCCACGAAAACGGTTCTTAAGCAAATTATAATCGGTTGTTTGTTCCATCACGGGAATTAATGCCCCAACGCATCTTGTGCTTGTTTATTTTCGATAAACTCAATTTTGTAGCCATCTGGATCTTCAGCAAAGGCAATCACGGTTTTACCACCAAGTACGGGGCCTGGCTCACGGGTAATTTTACCGCCTGCAGCACGAATCGCCTCAATGGTTTCGTAAATATTGTCTACGCCTAATGCGATATGACCGTAAGCTGTGCCCAACTCATAATTTTCTACGCCCCAGTTGTAAGTGAGCTCAATCACTGCACTTTCGCTTTCATCCGCATAACCTAAAAACGCAAGCGAATATTTGTATTCCGTATTTTCGCTGGTACGGAGCAATTTCATGCCTAACACTTCTGTGTAGAATTTAATTGAACGCTCTAAATTACCCACACGTAGCATAGTATGTAAAATTCTCATCATAATTAACCGCCTTAAACATTAAAAAAGTTGGCGTATTATGGCATAATTCCGCTACAAAATCATTTTTAAAATTAAATTACACTATGTCTCATGATCACAACGCTCAAAAAAAATATGAAATTGCAATTCACGCATTAGTCCCGCTGGTGACAATGCTTTTTGTGCAAATGTTGCTAAATTACACTACAGCTCCTGCCAATATGATTTTTATCTCACCTTATTTATTGGCATTTTGGGTAGCCGTTGTTATCAGTATTTTTGTGCTTTGGAAAGGGCAAATTTGCCCAGGGCAAGCAAGTCGATTGCTCTTTGTTTTTAAATTTTTCCTTATTTTTGCAGTAGGAAATCTAGCCTATTCGCTTGCCTTCACTCCCAAACATATCCCAATGGCGATGGTATCAATTGCTGCTATTCTCATTTCGTTAATCTATTGGAATATCAGCAATACCGAACGTCTAGCCAATGCAGTCGCTTACGGTTGTTTTGCCATTTGTGGCTTGGCGATTGTGCAATATTTAGTAATTTATTGGGTGGAAATTCCCTCTTTATTCAACGGCATTCGTGCCAATAATTTTGCTCAATTATTGCTGGGCATTTTATTGGCAGGTTGGTATTTAATGCTTACCAAAAGCCGTTTAGACGGTTTCTTTAAGTTACTCGTGCAACTTGCCCTGCTTATGCTCATTTTGAACTATGTTTGGGTGGCTTTTGTGCTTTACCAACAGCTTCAAATGATGCCTGAAATATCTCTTGTGCCTTATCTTATCTACTTCGGCATTCAGTTTGTGATTTTTGCGATTTTAGCTTGGTTACTACTTGGTAAAGGCGATAAGCAGATCAAAAATCCGCTTGGTTGGTCAGCTGCACTTGCCTTGGCGATGCTGTATCCCTTCACCAATATTTAACCGCTTGTAACAATGTTAAAACGCCTAGCAATTGGTTTGGTAGCAATGATGGCTCTGCTCGTGGTGAGTGGAGCACTTTTCATTTCTAGCCCTGTTTTTTTCAGCACCGTGAATCGTTTTATGCCTGAAGGTTGGACAATTCAGCGCCTCGAACGAAATTTTTCACTGGAAAACCAATCAGTGCTGTTGCCCGCTTTTTCGGTGAATTTTCAAACTTGCTCGGTGGTAGAGATTGCCCCGATTCAATTCCATTGGCTACCGCCTAAAGTGGTTTCAAGCGAAAAAGTCACGCTTGACTATCAATGCTTGCGGGATTTACCCTCTTCAGAAAGTCAAACCCGCGAATTTTCGCTTGCTCCTATTTTGGCGTTAGTACCAGAGATGACGCTAGATGTGAAGCAAGTTGCGTGGAAAAATCTCCCCGAAACACTTTTGCCTAGAATTAAACAATTGCTTACTGAACCCGCTCAGTTTAAAGCAAGCTATTTGAACGGCACGTTATCTGCCGAAATCAATCAGCAAGCGGTCAAATTCGACGGAAAACTTGCTGATCTCATTTTTACGGGCAACCTGTCTTACCAGCCAAGTGAAACAGAAAAACACAATCTCTTTTTTACCACGCAACTTAATGAAAACTTACTTGATTTACCTAGCAAGTTTAAGGGCGATTATCACTGGATTTATCCTTCAAACATCGCGGAAGATCCCATCTTACGCGAAGGCAATGCATTATTAAATTGGTCGCCTAACGAAGAAAATGCCTTGGTTGGTACAGCTCAAGTCAGATTTGAAAAAGAGCCGAAAAACACGCTGAATTTACCGTTTAAGTTTGATTTTAAATCACTTTACGTTTATCAAGGGAAATTTAACTGGGAATGGCTGCCTGATTTTCCGATTAACGGATCAACTACCGCCACTTTTACGCCAAAATCGATTATGCAAGGCAAGATTTTTCCGATTGAAACCGAATTTCGTTTAAACCTGTTCTCACACGATAAAAATACGCTTAGCCTTGCAACGACAAAAGGTATTATCAAAGATAAAGAGACTTTTGAGTTACCTCTCACGCTGTCTGGCAATGTAAAATATAACAGCTTTATTCTTACCAGCCTTTCAACCATTTATGCAAATGAAAAGGGAATGAAATTCTCGCCAAAATCGGTATTTAATATCATTAGCGGTAAAGAGCGTTTTATTACCATTAACGAACTCAAAATTCCACTTGGCGATATTGAGTTTAACCGCTATGGCGTGACTGGGCGTTTTCAAGCCAATTTCAAAGGCGAAACGCCTGATTTTCGTAATATTGAGATGAATTTAGACGGGTCGGCGAAAAATTTTAAAATGGGCTTTTTAGACTATTTTGATGATTTCAATGGCAAGCAAAATGAGCAAGATCTCTGGCAATGGCAGCTCAATGGTAAAGCACATTTGAATGCATTAAACAGCCAAATTGACTTGCAAGGTCGCGGGCAGTGGCACGCCAATTTGGTGCAGATCGATCAATTAGATGGTCTATTGGCGGATGTCAAAAAATCTGCAATGGTGCTAGAAAAAACGCAACTTTCGTTAAATAAACCGATCAAATTTAATACTGAAAAATGGACATTAGACGGCGAAGCCAAACTAAGAAGCCCCGCATTGCGTTTTGATTATGGTGGAAAACTCACCAATACAGAAGCGATGTTAAATATCAATGGCGAAATTGAAAAACTCAATTTTAACGGCAAGTTACAAGCGGGCAAAATTGGACCGATTTTTGTAAATGGGCATCGAGAGCTGACTGAACAGACGCAAAGCAGTCTTTTCCACGGCAAACTGACTTGGAAAGCACAGCCCGCCGACGTGTTTCAGCCACTTATTCCTGAGCGTACGGATTGGGTTATCAAAAATGGGACAGTGTCTGGCAATACGCTGTTTAGCACAAAATCAACAGGCGGCATCAATGCAAGCGGTCAAATTTCGATAAAAAATGGCGGCATCTCGATGCCAAAAGGCGAGATTAACGGCATTGAGTTTACCTTACCTTATCAACTGAACGATACTCAGCTAAAATTTGGGCGAAACAAGCCGATTGCAGTAAATATCAATGAAGTGAATCTTGGCTTGCCAATTCGTCATATTCGCGTGAATGTATCGGGTTATTATCCTTACAGCCAAAATAAACCGCTCAATTTAAACAAGCTCACGATGAATTTGTTAGATGGCGAATTGAAAGTGGAATCTTTTGCGCTGCCACAACTCAAACCTGCGTATTTAGAGTTGGAGCATATTCGCTTTGAGTCAATTTTAGAGGTGGCACAATACCAGCAGATTGATTTACGCGGACGGGCAAGAGCTCGCTTGCCTTTCTGGTTAAATGGCTCGCCTTGCTATGTCTGTGATGGCGAACTTTGGCAAGAATCGACTTCAACGCTTAAAATCTCCAAAGAGATTATGGATGCAATTTCAAAAAGTAGCGGATATTCCGAGCAAATTTTGGCCTATTTATTAAATGATACAACTATTAACGAACTCAAAAGTCGCCTTGATTTAACAAAATCGGGCGATTTAACACTCAAATCTCAACTAAAAATGAAGTTAAATCAACAAGCAAATGCCCGCTTGAATTTTAATTACAATCATAAAGAAAACTTGTTTCAGCTCTGGCATTTGATCAATACAGGCTCTTATGTGGAACAGGATATTGAAAATCGCCTTTATCAAAAACTAGATAATCAAAAATTGGATAACCTAAAATGAGAATATTTACCCTAATTGCATTTGCAAGCATTCCGCTTTTTCTAACCGCTTGCACCCCCAAAATTCAACTGGAGACACCCAAAGAGGGGATTACCATCAATATGAATGTAGTGGTGGATCATAAAATTGAAGTGAAGATGGACGAGAGATCGAGAGCAATAATTAGCTCAGTTGAGGATAAAGAAAGTAAATAAGCCTTGTTAGAGATAGACAAGGCTTATATTTGATTAAAGTGCTCTTAACACATTTACCATTTCTACCGCACCTAAAGCACATTCCGCCCCTTTATTGCCTGCTTTTGTGCCTGCACGCTCAATCGCTTGCTCAATGCTCTCGGTGGTTAATACGCCGAACATTACTGGCACGCCAGTTTGTAATGCGACTGCACCAATGCCTTTTGCCGCTTCGTTACAAACGTAGTCGTAGTGGGTGGTTGAGCCACGGATAACCGTACCTAAACAGATCACAGCATCATATTTGCCGCTTTCTGCCATTTTTTTCGCCACCAGTGGAATTTCAAACGCACCAGGTACCCATACGGTATCGATGTCGTCTTCAGACGCACCGTGACGCACTAGTGTATCTACCGCACCGCTTAATAATTTGTCATTGATGAAATCGTTGAAACGAGCGGTTACAATACCGAATTTAATGCCCGTTGCCACTAAGTTGCCTGTAATTTTTGCCATTTAGAAGTTCCTTATTGAAATAAAAATTAAACTATTTGTAGGATACGTGAATTGGAAAATCCACGCCTCACTTTGTAAAATATATCGGAAATTATACCGCTTACGTGCATGAATTTTTAAACTCATACCCCCTACATTTTTCCGCTCATTAAAAATTAAACATATGTCCCATTTTGACTTGTTTAACCTTCAAATAATCAATATCGTTTTTATTCGGTTCTACGATAATCGGTTCACGAGCGACAATGTTCATCCCTTGCTCTTTTAAGCCTTCGATTTTCGCTGGATTATTAGTTAATAAGCGAAGAGATTTTACGCCAAGATTCTGTAGCATTTGTGCACCAATATAGTATTCTCGCTCATCTTCTTTAAAACCTAATGCCACATTTGCTTCAACCGTGTCCATACCTTTATCTTGTAATTCGTAAGCTCGCAGTTTGTTGATTAAACCAATGCCACGTCCTTCTTGGCGAAGATAAAGCACCACGCCTCGCCCTTCTTTTTCGATTTGAGTCATAGCCGCAGCGAATTGCTGCCCGCAATCGCAGCGTTGTGAGCCAAACGCATCGCCAGTTAAACATTCCGAGTGAATACGGGTAAGCACGCTTTCTCCATCGGCAATATCGCCTTTCACCAAGGCAACGTGTTCTTTGCCCGAAATAATTTCCACAAAGCTGTGTGCTATAAATTCGCCATATTTGGTTGGCATTTTTACTACAGAAACTTGTTTGACCAAACAGTCGTGTTTACGGCGATATTCTTGCAGCTGGGCAATGGTAATAAATGGAATATTGTGTTTAGTGGCGAACTTTTGCAGATCAGGCATTCTCATCATTGTTCCATCTTCAGCCATAATTTCGCAGCATAAGCCCGCAGGCTTTAGCCCCGCTAAGCGTGCTAAATCTACAGTCGCCTCGGTGTGTCCATTGCGAACCAATACGCCTCCATCTTTCGCAATAAGCGGGAACATATGCCCAGGACGACGAAAATCGGTCGCTTTCGCATTATCGTCCATCATTTTTAACACGGTTAATGAACGCTCAAAGGCAGAAATTCCTGTGCCAGTATCAATGTGGTCAATTGCCACTGTGAAAGCAGTTTCGTGATTGTCGGTATTTTTGGTCACCATCGGGTGCAAGTCTAATTTGTTGGCTAATTCTTGCGAAATTGGCATACAAATCAAGCCTTTACCGTGCGTTGCCATAAAGTTGATATTTTCAGGTGTTGCAAACTCTGCCGCACAGATAAAATCGCCTTCATTTTCGCGATCTTCATCATCTGTTACTAAAATAATTTTACCTTCAGCTATCGCTTTGAGGGCTTCTTCTACGGTTGAAAATTGGAACATAATCTTTCTCTCTTTTTAATCTAGCGTTAAACCACGCTATCAATCAATTCTTGGGTGGATAAAATCAACGCAAATTCTTCGTTTAATGTTGCAATGTTGATTTTATGAACTTGATCAGCATAAATTTCTTCACCATCTGGCATTTTTAATGGGAAGGAAGCGGTCGCATTTTCAATCAGTTTTACCAAAAAGCCGTAATTGGCTGCCGTTCTGGTCGTGGTAGAAACACAATGCGGTAAAGTTAACCCCGCAATCGCCAACTCCGTAATGCCTTGGTTTTTCAAATAATCTAGCAACGCCGTGCCAATAAATGCACTATTTACCTTTTTCTGAAAAACAGGTTCATTGGCTAATGGTTCAAACCCAGCTTGAAATGCCTGCGTTTCACCTTGATAAAACAGCGAATTTGGGTTATCTGAAACGTGCTGAATATGAATAATCTTTCGTTTTTTTACACGAAAATGTTGCAACAATCGCAACATATTTTGCTCTGCATTCGGATTGTTCCGCTTGCCCCATTTAGGGTCGAAAAAGGCATTTTGCACATCAATCAACATCAAGGCTTGCATTTTGTTTCCTTAAAACCCTGCATTTTTTAGAAAATCGACCGTTAATTGGCGTGGTGGATTTTCAGGTTCTTTTTTCAGTAAAAACTGCTCAATATATTTGCCGACAATATCGTTTTCCAAGTTCACAAGGCTGCCGATTTTTTTCGTGCCTAAATTGGTCTCTGCAATGGTGTGCGGAATAATTGACACGCGGAATGAAGTTTCATCGGTATCCACTACTGTAAGGCTGATGCCATCAATGGTAATCGAGCCTTTTTCGATAATATAACGCATCAATTTTGGTGCGGCTTTAATGCGATACCACGTCGAATTATATGCTGGTTTAATTTCCACTACTTCGCCTGTACCATCAATATGCCCTGAAACGATATGCCCACCAAAACGCCCATTTGCTGCCATCGCACGCTCTAAATTCACAGGACTGCTCGGTTTTAGCTCGCCAAGTGAGGTACGTTTTAAGGTTTCTGACATCACGTCCGCAGTAAATTGGTTTTCCGTAAATGAAGTGACGGTTAAACACACACCGTTCACCGCGATACTGTCGCCCAAATGAACATCTTGCAACACTTTGCTGGCCTGAATGGTCACGACCGCAAATTCGCCTTTTTTATTGATTTGTGCGATTTTGCCCACTTCTTCGATAATGCCTGTAAACATCATTCCACCTCATACTCAATCAAAATATCTTCCCCAACCATTTCCATTGAAACTAGCTTCAACTTCACGGCTTGGGATAAATCACCAATGCCTTCTCCGCCAATCGGCGTTTTCGCCTGTTTGCCACCGACCAATTTCGGGGCGATGTAACAATGCACACGGTTTACCACGCCACTTTCTAAGGCACTGAAATTAAGGCTGGAACCGCCTTCAATCAAAAGACTGTCGATCTGCATTTCGCCGAGCTTTTGCAAAAGATCGTCTAAATCCACCCGCTTGTTTCTGGCTTTGCAAACCATCACTTCCACCCCAAGCGGTCGATATTGCTCAATCTTTTGCAAATCCTCACAAACTGTCGCAATTACTGTGCGGTATTCCTTGGCAGTTTGCACTAATTGGCAATCTAGCGGGGTGCGTAATTGGCTATCGCACACCACGCGAACAGGCTGTTTCGCATTCGGCATTCGGGCATTCAGCATCGGATTATCAGCTAACACCGTTTCCACACCGACCATAATCGCACTATATTGGTGGCGGGTTTGTTGCACTTTGGTGCGAGCCGTTTCGCCTGTAATCCATTTGGATTCGCCCGTACTGGTTGCGATTTTGCCATCAGCCGTCATCGCATATTTCAACAATACATAAGGGCGCTTGGTTTGAATATAGTGGAAAAAAATTGGGTTAAGTTTATCGCACTCTTCACGCATAAAATCTTCCACCACTTCTATGCCTGCTGCACGCAATTGTTTAGCCCCTTTGCCCGAGACCAACGGATTTGGATCGCGAGAGCCGATAAAGACTTTTTTAATGCCACGTTCAATCAATAAATCGGAACAAGGCGGTGTGCGACCATGATGACAACAAGGCTCAAGAGTCACATAAGCTGTCGCACCACTAAGGTCAGTATCGCTATTTAAAATCGCATTTCGCTCAGCGTGCCAGCCCCCGATTTTTTCGTGGTAGCCTTCAGCAATAATGTCACCATTTTTGACAATCACGCACCCTACTAGCGGGTTTGGATTTGTCCAGCCCCTGCCCTGTTCGGCAAGGCTGATGGCTCGTTGCATATAGTTTGCGTCAGTCATATATTCTAATTTTATAAAATAGATTTCTAAGGGGTGTTGCATCCCCCCTCTTTATTCAAGGCTGGATTGGGCGTTACAACACATCCCTACAATGCTAGATAGAAATGAAAAAACCTCGAAATCTTTCGATCTCAAGGCTTGCAAAAAAGACATAGAAAACCACCGCTTGCACGGGGTTATTTTTACGCTCTTCTTCCATCCAGACTATACTGTCGGTACTGGAATTTCACCAGTTCCTGCTAAGTGTTTGCCTAGCTCGCGGACTTTACCGCCGATCGGGAATTTCACCCTGCCCTGAAGATTTATAAATTGCTAAAGATTTTGCTCGCCTTCTCTCCAAATGTCAAGGTTTTGCGATTATACATTCGGCTATTGGTTTAATAAATAACACAATCGCCTTTAGCAGTTTAACCGCAACATTTAAAAATAAACATTAGCAACAATTTATCCCATTACACTGACGCAAAGCCTATGAACATTTCAAATTTAACACTTTTACCAATGCCTCAAACAAGCGGTCATTTTCTGCAGGTAATCCGATACTAATTCGCAAATGATTTGGCATGCCATAACCTGCAATTGGGCGAACAATTACCCCTTCACGTAATAAAGCGTCATAAATTGGCTGAGCGACTTGTTTGAAATCAATAGTAATGAAATTCCCTTTTGATGGGATATATTCCAAACCATATTTCTGGCAGAACGCTTCATAGCGTTGCATTTCCAAGCGGTTATTTTCTGCTACCTTTTCGACAAATGCATCATCATTCATTACAGCAACGGCAGAAGCTAATGCGAGGCTATTGCAGTTAAATGGCTGGCGAACACGGTTAAGTAAATCCGCAATTTCAGGATTTGATACTGCATAACCGATTCGCAAGCCTGCCAAGCCATAGGCTTTTGAGAGTGAGCGAGAAATAATCAAGTTCGGATATTTTTGCAATAAACCGAAAGAATCCACCCGCTCTTCCGCTTTGGTAAATTCGGTATAAGCTTCATCTAACACTACAATAATATGGCTTGGTATTTTCGCTAAGAACGTATCAATTTCCGTTTCAGTTAAGAAATTCCCTGTTGGGTTATTTGGGTTCGCAATAAAAATCAGCTTGGTTTTCTCATTGATTGCTGCTTCAAAAGCATCCAAATCATGTCCCCAATTTTTAGCAGGAATTTCACGTGCTACGGCGTTAATCGCTTTAGTAACAAGCGGGTAAACAATGAACGCATATTGCGAATAGATAATCTCATCACACTCGCTAGCAAAGGTATGGGCGAAAAGTTCAAGCAAGTCATTTGAACCATTGCCAAGTGTGATTTGATTAGGTTGCACGCCAAATTTTTTCGATACCGCGGCTTTAAGCTCAAAACCATTGGCATCTGGATAACGAGTAAGCTGGTCAAGTTGATTGATAATCGCCTGTTTCGCACTTTCTGGAAAGCCAAACGGGTTTTCATTAGAAGCTAATTTGATGATATTGGTAATACCCAGCTCACGTTCCAACTCTTCAATTGGCTTACCTGCTTGATATGGAGAAAGGGATTTCACGCCTTCGTTTGCGATGTCGATGTATTGCATTTTATGTCCTTAATTATTAAGTTATTTTATGAGATATGAAACTTGTAGTTTAGCCTAATTTTTATAATATACAATTAGAGCGAGTATTTATTCCCTCTCCGCCACCACAACAGGCTCAAACTCAGCCTTTCGATTTACGTTTACTTCTCTAAAGTTAATCGGGAAATAGCAAGCAAATTCGCGTTGTTTAAACTTTTTAAGCGGTGGTTTTTGAATACATTTTTTCTGAGCAAAAGGGCAACGTGGCCCTAAACGACAGCCAATTGGCATCTCTTGTAGCATAGGAATACTGCCTTTGAGCGTGTTCAAATGGCTTTTGCTCACAAGCGGGTGCGAGAAATCAGGAATACTGTTGAGCAACGCTGATGTATAAGGATGTAAAGGCTTGGTAAGAATATCCTCTTTATCGCCAATTTCTACCGTCTGTCCGCAATAGAGCACGTTAAACGAATCTACCCACGGAGCGATATTTTTCATATCGCTGCTCACCAGCAAAATAGAGGTGCCAAGGTTTTTGTTCATACTGGAAAGCAAGCGGTAGATTTGTAGCTGAGTCGTTGCCTCCATCGTATTGGTCGGCTCATCTGCTACCAACAATCTCGGCTGATTGGCAATTGCCATTGCAATCATGACTTTTTGAGCTTCGCCTTCGGTAATATCACTTGGGTAGCTTCGCATAATGTCTTTGTGATCGCGAATCCCCACACGGTGTAGCAGCTCAATCGCCCTTTTCTTTTTCCAACCAAACCATTGCCACCATTTACCTTTAAATTGCACGGTTTTAATCAATTGTTTGCCGATCGTTTCACTCGGGTCTAAGCTTAACAACGCATCTTGAAAGACCATTGAAATCTGCTCGCCCACCACTTTTCGGCGTTGTGTCACTGGTAGTTTGAGCAATTCAATATCATTAAAACGGAAGCGATCTGCAGTAACAAGCCACTCATCTTTGAGTACACCACAAATCACTTTGGCTATCAAACTTTTACCCGACCCCGATTCGCCCACCAAGCCACACACCTCACCTTCATCCAAGGTAAGGTTGATATTATCTACCATTTTAACGCGTCCGTTTGGTGTGTTGATCTCAATGCTGAGATGTCGAATATCTAAAAGTGCCATTCACTACCATCCATATACGATTAAAAATAGGAAGATGCTCGATGTTTTTTAAGCACGCGGATCAAGCTGTTACTTAACAAAGTAATAATCAAAATGCTAAAGGTAATCGCAAGCCCTGGCAACACAATCGTCCACGGAGCGATGTAAACCAATTCAGCTGAATCACGGAGCATTACGCCCCACTCTGGCGTGCCACTTTTTGCCCCAAGGGCGATAAAACTCAATGCGGTAATGTCCAAAATGCTAAAGATAAAATAGACTGAAATTTCTTTAATTGCCACTACAGTTAAATTAGGCAAAATCACCTCGCGAATAAGCGTTTTTTTGTTCGCACCGTCTAAGCGTAAAGTGACCGCATATTCTCGTTTTAGCTCCAATTGGGTTACCTGATAAATACGGTGGATAAAGTGCGGCAAAAGTGCCAAGAAAATCGCGAACATTGCATTTTGCAAGCTGGTTTCCATTAGTGCTGCGATAATAATCGTAATCAGCAATACGGGAATGAACGAGAAAATATCGAATAAATGACTTAGAAACGACATCGATCTTCCTTGGTTTAAGCCTACAAAAACACCAATAATACTGCCAATAACGCCAATCGCAAGGCAAACCAACAGAGAAGCTCCAACCGTATAATAAAAACCTGCAATAATACGACTGAAAATATCTCGCCCTAAATCATCTGTGCCAAAAAAATGGCGAATTTGGCCGCTTGCATCCCACGAAGGCGGTTGCAATTCCAACCCGACAAATTGTTGCTCGTAGTGATAAGGTGCGATAAATGCCCCGCCAAATACTAATACTAACAAGGCAAGAAAAAGATAGAGGCTGATAAGTGCGATTTTATCTTCGCGAAAGCTCTGCCAAAATGAACGGAAAGAGTGACTTTCGCGGAAATATTCTGGTTCTTTATTTTGTGTTGCGATCATTTCGTGTACCAATCCTTTTTCTGTGAGGGATCTAACAGCGTTTTGAGAAAGCTGGTAAAGAGATCAATCAAAAGTACAAACCCGCCAATGACCACCACACCTGCGGAAATCGCATTGTAATCTTGTTCCGCTAAAGCGTTAATCAGCCAGCGTCCAATGCCGCCCCAGCTAAAGATATTTTCAATCAACATACCAAAGGCAAAAATTACCGTAAAATGGCGAGCAATGGTTGGAATGAGTGCAGGTAAAGAGTTACCAAGCACATGACTACGGAAGATGCGAAACGCTGACCAACCTCGTGTTTGTGCCACTTTGATATAGTTCTGTTTCATCACATAATTTGCTCGTTCTTGAGTAAATCGCATTACTTCCAAAATGGAAGGAATACCGAGCACTAGCGTTGGTAAAATTAGGTGATGTAAAGCACTCTGCATCATTTTAAGCTGATAAGGCGAATCAGTTGAGAGAATATCCAGGATACGGAAGCCTGTAAGCGGTTGAATTGCATAAATTGGATGCAAATCACCAACGGCGGCAATTTCCCAACGGTTGATGGAAGCACTATAAAGTAGCAGCAACGCCAGCCAAAACACGGGCATTGAAAAGCTTAATGAGCCCAACCAAGTCATCACTTTACCTAGCGTACTTTTTTGAATATACGCTACCCAAAAGCCAAGCGGTAAGCCAATTAACAGCGAAAGTAACAAAGCTGACACACACAACGTGATGGTTGCAGGAAACACGCTCAACACCTGCACCGTTAAAGGCTCGCCGTTGATGTAACTAATTCCTAAATCTGCTTGTAATAAGCTTGCTACATAACGGAAATAGCCCGTCATCACACCAATACCATTGAGCGAGTTTAACGGATCGCGAAGCAAAATGTTGTAGCTGATCATTGAGAGGATGATGAGCGTAATCAGCGTTAATAAAAATTTTCGTAAGAGAGCAATAAGCATTGTTTTATCACTTTATTTATGATGTTTTTTTAACCGAATCTCCGACAATTTCACTTGCCCCATCGCATTAATCGCAATGTTGCTCACGCTATCGCTGACCAACAACAAGCGTTTGGCATTCACAAGCGGTAAAATTGGCAGCTCTTGTTGCAAAATAGACTGACTGAGATGGTAGAGCATATTTTGTGTTGCTTTACTTGACGTGGTTTTAGCCAGGTTAATCAACAAATCAAAATAAGGGTTACACCAGTTTGCTAAATTGGTCACATCATGTTTAGCATCACAGGATAAAATCGGTTTTAAAAAGCCATTTAAGTCTGCATTATTAGCGAGCCACCCCGTTAAAATCAGATCGTAATCTGCCTTGCCATTTGCCAGTTGTTGTGCAATATAGGCTTGATTAACAGGAATGAGCGTGGTGAGAATCCCTTTTTGTGCAAGGTCGAAACGAAGCATTTCCGCCATTTTCATCGGATGCGAATTAAACACCCGCTTTTCATCGACCACCCAAAATTTGAGTGGTTTTTGCAAATAAGGAAGGGCGTGGCTAGTCGCGTAATCAAAAGGCACTTTACCGTATGGATCTTGCCATAACACTTCGGGTAACACTTGATCAGCGACGTGGGATGTGCCAAAAAATAAGCTTCCAACCAAACGGTGGCGATCAACAGCTTGAGCAATGGCTTGACGAAGCGTGATATTTTGCATCACTGAGCTTTGCATATTAAATGCTAAAAACGCCAAATTTGCTCCATCAGTTTCAATGTGCTGCTCGATTGGAATTTGCGAAAGCTGGCTTGGTTCTGGAAACACGACCACATCACACTCATGATTTAAGAATTTTGCCAGCCTGCCTGTGCCATCAGAGGCAAAATCGACTACCATATTCTCAATATGTGCCTTTTTACCCCAATATTTTGGATGCGGTTGCAAACGAATATAATCTGATTGAGTCAGGCTAGTAAGCTGATATGGCCCTGTTCCAACAGGCAAAAGATCAAGCTGAGGCAAGTTCTCGTCCGCATTAAGTTGCAAAGCGTATTCTTTGGATAAAATTACTGCATATTGGCTTGCCAAGTGCGATAACAACGCTTGGTCTGGCTCAGTAAGCGTGATTCGCACCGTGTGAGCATTAATGTCTTTTATTTGAGCAATTTTTTGCTTCAATTCAATGCTCTCAAAATAGGGATAATGAGCTAAATTCGCCTTGGTACGATATGCCATTGCTTGAGCGTGGTGAAATTCACCACTTCCGCTACTTTCACGGTTTAAGGCAGGTAAATCGCCCACGATACCCATCATTCGATTCAGCGAAAAAATTACATCTTCCGCATTGAATTTGCGGGTGGGTGTGAACCAGCGAGTATTGTGAAACGACACATTTTTGCGTAAATACAACGTGATTGTCAGCCCATCCGAACTAACATTGTAATGTTCGACGAGCATTGGTTTTAGCTGATTGGTTTTTGGATCAAGTTCAAATAGCTTATCGTAGAGCTGATCGGTCACCACATTTACGTTTGCCCCCATATCTACCTGTTGGGGGTTGAGAGAAAAGCTAGAGGCATTCGTGCAATAAATCAAACTACTATCACGCAACTCATCTGGAATACTAGGTGCAGAATAAGCGGTCGAATTTATCCCAAGAATTGCAAAACTACAGAGAAATTGTACCGCTTGTATAAAAGATTTCATAACCCATCCTATTTGCTGTTGATTCCATACGCTCGCAATTTATTAGCAATAGCAGTATGTGAAATGCCAAGCCGTTGGGCGAGTTTCCGCGTACTCGGATATTCAGCATAAAATTTACGTAGTAGTTCGGTTTCATACTGAGCCATCATTTCATCTAACGAGCCTGTTTCGGGAAAATGAGTTACGATCTCAGTTGTGCTTAACATCGAATTGGGTAAATTGAGATCTTTAACAGATAAACGATAGCTATGTGCTAAGGTACAAGCTCGGTAAAGCACATTGTGCAACTCACGCAGATTACCTGCCCAGCTATAGCGAGAAAGGGCGTTTAAAAAGATGCGATCATACTCCAATGTGGAGACACCAAGCTGGTTACTGATTTCGCTAACAAAATGCTCTACCAATAACGGTAAATCGTCCAAGCGTTCACGCAATGGTGGTAACTTAAGAGTGAGCACGTTTAAGCGGTAATATAAATCCTTTCGCATCTTACCCTCCGCCACCAACTGATTAAGTGGTTTTTGGCTAGTACAAATCACCCGAACATCCACTTTTCGCTCTTGATCTTCACCTACACGACGAAATGAACCATCGTTCAAAAAACGTAACAGCTTCGCCTGCATTTCAAGCGAAAGCTCCGACACGGCATCAAGCAACACTGTGCCGCCATTCGCATATTCAAAAAAGCCTACACTCTCATTTTTTACTCCTCGATGACCAAACATCTCCGTTTCAGCTTCCTCTTCAGGCAACCCAGCACAATTCACTGCAATGAATTTTTGTTCTGCACGATGGCTAAATTGATGGCAAGCTTTAGCAAGTAAGTCCTTGCCTGTTCCTGTTTCCCCCTCAATTAACAGCGGTGCATTGAGCAAAGCGAATTTTTTGGCTTGTTCGATTGCCTGTTGCATATTAGAAGATTGGGTTAAGATTTGGTCAAATGGCGTAGTGTTCTGAGTTGCGTTCATAGTGAAATCCTCAAAATTGATGGAAAGATAATACCCTGAAAATCTATTTTTGGAAAGTTTTGTTTACAGCCTAAAATAATTTAATCTACTCTTTTTATGTTTACATTCCCCAGACAATCTTCTAGACTTTGCACGCTTATTTAACCTAACAAGCGGTGAATTTTTGCCGTTTTGTTGCATTTTCAAGGAATTTCTATGTATTTAGATCAAATTAAAGCAGAATTACAAGAAGCTGCCGATGTGCTTGATAAATTTATGCACGATGAGAAAAACATTCAGCTTATTCAAGATGCGGCATTGTTAATTTCAAATAGCTTCAAACAAGGTGGTAAAGTACTTTCTTGTGGTAACGGTGGTTCACACTGTGATGCAATGCACTTTGCAGAAGAATTAACTGGACGTTACCGCGAAAATCGCCCAGGTTATCCAGCCATTGCGATTTCAGACGTAAGTCATTTAAGCTGTGTCAGTAACGATTTCGGTTATGAATATGTGTTCTCTCGCTATATTGAAGCGGTCGGTCAAAAAGGCGATGTGCTTTTCGGTTTATCGACTTCAGGCAACTCTAAAAACGTCTTAAATGCAATCAAAGCAGCTAAAGAAAAAGGGATGAAAGTGATTGCAATGACGGGTAAAGACGGTGGTCAAATGGCTGGTCTTGCGGATGTAGAAATCCGTGTGCCACACTTCCGTTATGCAGACCGCACGCAAGAAATCCATATCAAAGTCATCCACATTTTAATGATGTTGATTGAGTTTGAGATGGCGAAAGAAGCGTAAGATTTTCCTTCACAAACTGAGATTGTAAAAAATCTACACACTTTAGGAGAGCATAATTCATAGAATATTGATGAGTTATGCTTTTTCTTTAGAAAAAATATTGCAGAAAATAAATTGCAAAAAATATAACAGATCCGACCGCTTAACTCACTTTTTCATAAAAAATAGATTAAAATCGCGAAATTCAATTATATAGAAATTAACGAAAAAGGAGAGTTTATGTTATTTCTTATTCTTGCCGTCTTTTGTAGCGTTGCAGTTTCTGTGCTATTAAAAGTGGCTCGCTCTAAGCAAATTGTGATTGAACAGGCAATTGCCTTTAACTACGTGACGGCAATTTCACTTTGCTATTTCTTACTGCAACCTGATTTCAAAGGCTTAGGATTCACAGAATTTTTCCTTGAAAGCGAAGCTCAGCCGATTTTCCTTTCATTGGGTATCTTGTTACCTTCTGTATTTGTGTTTATGTCCAAGGCAGTTGAATACGCAGGGATTGTTCGAGCAGATGCTGCACAACGTTTAGCATTATTCTTGCAAATCATTGCTGCCGTTTTCCTCTTTCATGAAGAGTTAAGCCATTTACGTATTGTGGGAGTGGTCATTGCTTTCCTTGCGTTATTCTGCTTACTTTCTAAACCAACTAAAGAGATAGGTAACGCAGGCAAAGCGGTACTTTTCTTAGGGTTAGTTTGGCTTGGTTACGGCACAATCGGCATTTTATTCAAACAGATCTCGAAAATGGGTGGGGCATTCCCAACTACGCTTTTTATCTCGTTTGTACTAGCAGGTGCGATTATTTTTATCTACCTCATGCTTAAACGCACACAATGGAACGTGCCAAGCTTCTTAGGCGGCATTTTGCTAGGCGTGTTGAACTTCTTTAATATTCTTTTCTACATCAAAGCACACCAACATATGAGTGACAGCCCAACCATCGTATTTGCAGGAATGGATCTCGGTGTAATCTGCTTAGGTGCACTCACAGGGGCATTTATCTTTAAAGAGAAAATCAGCAAGTTAAATGCTGTTGGTATTGGCTTCGGTGTGATTGCAATTTTATGTATGTACGCAGAGAAATTGTTTGGTTAATACATAATGGGGATCTTCAAAAAATGTAGTGAAAACTACGTAAACTGGGTTATCAAACTTGGCAAAATCCGTTCGGCTATTTTAGGTTTTGTCGTGCTTGCTGTTTCGGCTATTTTGCTACAATTTTTTCTGGATTATCTGTTTCTGGGCGAAGTACTCGCTATTGATATTCTTCGCTCAGTACTTTTTGGGCTGATTTCAGCCCCATTTGTAATCTACTTTTTTAATGTAATTGTTGAAAAATTAGAAAAATCACGGATTAAATTAGAACAAAATGTGTTCGAATTAGGGCGTTTACGTGAGCAAGATTTTGTACTGAATAAACGTCTTGAAAAGAATAGCCAAGATAAAACGCAGTTGATGGCAACCATTAGCCACGAGCTTCGCACACCGCTAAACGGCATCATTGGGCTCAGCCGTATTTTACTTGATGGTGGATTGAACGCTGAGCAACAGCGGGAGTATCTAAAAACGATCAATATAAGTGCGATGTCGCTGAGCAATATTTTTAGCGATATTATTGACCTCGAAAAAATCGACAGTAAACGCATTGAGTTGTTTAATAAACCTGTTGAAATGATGCAAATCATCCACGATATCAACCATTTTACTCAGCTAATGGCGGGCAAAAAAGCGATTAAATTTGAGCTGAATTATGCAAAAAATCTACCTGAATTTATTCTGACCGATAACGCTCGTCTCAGCCAAATTCTTTGGAATTTGCTCAGCAATGCAGTGAAATTTACCCCTGAAGGTGGCTCAGTTCGCTTAAATATTGAAAGCCACTCGCCCGAATATTTGCAATTTAGTGTGCAAGATACAGGATTTGGCATTGCAACAAGCGAGCAAGAAAAGATCTTCCAGATGTTCTACCAATCAGAAAATTCTAACGGATACAAAGCACAAGGCAGTGGGATTGGCTTAGCAGTTTCAAAACAGATTGCCCAGTTAATGCAAGGCGATCTTACCGTACAGAGTGAATTGGGCAAGGGCTCAACGTTTACACTTTTCATCAAAGCGGAAGAAGTAGTGAACGATCTGCAAATTCAAACTGTCGATTTAGGCTTGGAAGTCTTGCTAGTTGAAGATGTGGAAGTGAATGTAATTGTCGCGAAAACAATGCTTGAAAAATTTGGATGTAAAGTAGATGTCGCAATGACAGGCGCGGAAGCTTTCCAAAAATTTGAGCACAATAGCTATGATTTAATTTTACTTGATATTCAACTGCCAGACACAACAGGCACTGCAATTGCACAAGAGTTACTTCGCCGTTATAAAGCTGAAGAGCTTGATTACTTGCCTCTGATGATCGCTTTAACGGCCAATATTATGCAGACCAAAGCTGATTACCAACAGCAAGGAATGGATGATGTGCTCCGCAAACCCCTTTCATTGGAATCACTTTCAACCTGCTTACACGAACATTTTGGCTATATGATTTTGCCAATTTCTGCAGAAAATTCACCGCTTGTTGATGACCCTTCTTTACCTTATAACCCACAAATGGTTCAGGAGTTGTTAAGTGTAATGGGAAAACAAGGTGTTTTAGCTAATCTTGTGCTATTCGAGCAATTGATGCCTAACTATTTGAAAGAACTGAATGATGATTTTTCTCGTTGGCAACAAGATAATTCATCAGAAAATCGTAAAAAAGTAGCGGATCAAGCTCATAAAATCAAAGGGGCATTTGCTTCTGTGGGACTAAATCACTTACAAGAAATTGCCCAGTTAGCACAAACTGATGATGGGAAGCACTGGGAGAATCAGATAGAAAATTGGATAAAGCAAATCCAGAAAGAGTGGAAAGATAATTTACAAGAATTGAAATGGACAATTGAAAAAAACGATTGATTTCTTTGCTTATTTTTACTACCAAATCACCCATTCCCTCTTTTTAAAGAAGGGATTTTATCGTAGTACATTTAAATTTTATCTTTTTACTTCAACACCTAAAAATGAAAATGAGCCAGATAAATTTTATTTCATAAAGAATAATTCCCCTCTTTAGCAAAGAGAGGCAGGGAAGGTTTTGCAGAATAGAATCCAACCTCATATATAAATATTTACATCAGAGAAAAATATGAAAACCAGTATTATTGTTGCACGAACTCTAAACCATGTTATCGGTAAAGATAACACTATGCCGTGGCATTTACCTGTTGATTTAGCGTGGTTCCGTCAAAATACCATCGGTAAGCCCGTGATCATGGGACGAAAAACCTACGAATCTATCGGAAGATTACTGCCAAAACGCCCGAATATTATTCTTTCTCGTTCAGGCTTTGAGGCTGAAGGGGCTTATTCTGCTTCTAACCTTGCACAAGCTATGGAATTAGCCAAAACATTTGCAAATGTGGATGAAATTATGATTATTGGTGGCGGGGAGTTGTTCAAGCAAGCCTTGTCCCAAGCGGATACGCTCTATCTCACGGAAATTCAAGCCAACATAGAGGGCGACACATTTTTTGAATTTGATGAGGAGAATTGGGCATTACAATCAGAACAATATTCAGATATTGATATGCAAAATCCATATCAATGTCGGTTTATGATTTGGAAGAAAGTGGATTAGCAAAATACAATAAAGCCCCAAGCTAGGGGCTTTATTTTCAACCTTTTTTTATCTTCTCAAAACAAGCGGTCAATTTCGTAAAATCTTTTACGCCTTTACTGCTTTCCACGCCTGAATTTAAATCTACCCCCAAACAGCCTTGTTGAAGTGCCTGTTCAATATTCTCTGGACTAATACCGCCAGCAAGCAACGATTTTGCTTTAATGTTTTCTGGAATAAGCGACCAATCAAAAACCTTGCCCGTGCCGCCTTGTTGATTGCCTAATTTGCTGTCGAGCACAAAACGGTCGATTTGCGAGTTATCATCAATGACCACATTGTCGGCATTCAAATCAATAGAAACGGCTTTCCAAATTTGAATTGTGCCTGCCAAACGCTGATGCAGTTCGTTGATGTAATCTTCATCTTCATTTCCGTGCAGTTGCACTGCAAAGAGTTCTAATTGTTTTGCTATTTTTTCGACAAAATCGACCGCTTGATTTTGGAATACGCCCACATAGCGAAGCGGTGCATTTACAACCAATTCTTGAGCTTGACGAAGCGAGAGTTGGCGTGGCGAACCTTCGGCAAAAATTAACCCGCCATAAAGTCCGCCCAATGCATACACGGCTTTAACATCTTGCGGACGGGTTAATCCACACACTTTGTTTTCGCCGAAAATAATCGCACGCACTGCATTGTTTAGATCTGAACTTCCCATTAAGCTACTGCCGATTAAAAAAGCGTGTGCATAAGGTTGGATTTGTTGCACTTGGCTGTGATTGTATACGCCCGATTCAGAGATTAAACGAACGTCAGCAGGAATACTATCGCGATATTTTTCCACCAAACGCACAATCCGATTCATATCAATAGTAAGCGTATGTAAATTGCGGTTGTTTACGCCAATAATTTTTGCCCCTAGTGCTAAAGCTCGTTCAAACTCTTCTTCTGTGCTGGTTTCCGTTAGCACGCCCATTCCGAGTGAGTGGGCAAGATCGGCAAGTTCAGTGTAAGTGGCATCATCAACCACAGAAAGCATCAACAAAATCGCATCCGCATTGAAATAGCGGGCAAGATAGACTTGATATGTCGAGATCATAAAATCTTTACATAAAATCGGTTGCGTGGTTTGCTGTTTCACTTGGTTGATATAGCGAAAATCGCCTTGGAAATATTGCTCATCAGTAAGCACTGAAATGGCGGAGGCGTAGTGTTTATAGACATTCGCGATCGCATCTAAATCAAATTCCGCGCGAATTACCCCTTTAGACGGCGAGGCTTTTTTGCATTCCAAAATATAAGCGGGCTGATTATGCGAACCTTTTGCTAATTCAGCATAGAAATGGCGATCGCTTTGTATGATATGTGGCAAAATTTGCTCAAGCGGTAGTTCTTTTTGTTTATTTTCTACCCAGATTGCTTTGTCTTGCACAATTTTTTGAAGAATAGTCGGTTGGTTGGTTTGCATATTTACCTTCTGTTGTTCGTCATCATTAGATTTTTACAAAAAGTTTACTCTAAGCTGTCCAAAATAGGAAGAAAATAGCCTAAAATATCAAGCTTAATGATTAATATTTTATCTGGTGTAGGGGCTAATTACATTAGCCCCATAATTCAGGGCAAAATCAATAGGGCAAATATAATTTGCCCCTACAAATTGTTAAAAATAGCATAATACTATTTGTGGATAGATAAATAATGAAAACCAAAATTAGACAACATTTAACCGATTTACAAATTGCCATGCGAACCCACGAAATCTGGGAAGCCGCACCACCTTCAGCAGAAGCGCTTGCCAACCCTCAGCCTTTCTGTATTGAAACGCTTACACCAACGCAATGGCTACAATGGATTTTTATTCCACGTATGCACGCCCTTTTAGATAGCAATGCGGATTTACCGCGCAATTTTTCCATTACACCTTATTTAGAAGAAGCCTTAAAAGAAGAAGGCTACTTAAAGGCAATCCACTCTCCTGTCTTGCAAATTGAGTTGCTGTTAAAAGATTGATATGGAATTAGAGATTTTATATCGCGATGAGGAGCTGATTGCGATTAACAAGCCTGCAGGAATGTTGGTGCATCGCAGTTGGTTAGACAAAGCCGAAACGGTATTTGCGATGCAAACCTTGCGGGATCAAATTGGTCAACACGTTTTTCCACTGCACCGTTTAGATCGCCCTACTTCGGGCGTGTTGCTGTTTGCCTTGAATAGTGACATGGCGAAAATAATGAGTGAATTATTCGAAAATCATCAAATGGAAAAAGGTTATTTGGCGGTGGTTCGAGGTTATTTGCAAGGACAAGCGAGAGTGGACTATCCGCTCAAAGTGATTTTAGATAAAGTGGCGGATAAATTTTCTCAAGAAAAGGAAGCACAAGAAGCGATAACCGACTATCAAGGTTTAGCAACGGTGGAAATGCCATATCCTGTGGGTAAGCATCAAACCGCGCGTTATTCATTGATCGAGCTTTTCCCGCGAACAGGGCGAAAACATCAGCTAAGACGCCACTTGAAGCATCTTTTTCACCCGATTATGGGGGATACTAAATATGGCGATTTGCATCAAAACCGTGCCTTAGGCGAACATTCTGGCGTAAACCGACTGATGTTACATTCTCATTTTTTGCATTTTATTCACCCAAAAACTTCGCAAAAAATTACCATAAAAGCACCGCTTGATGAACAATGGAAAATGCTTTTTCAGTTCTTTAATTGGAATTTCCCTGATTTTTAATTAGACAAAAAGAGAAACAAAATGGATAATGCATTACTTTCATTAACGCATGAGCAACAACAAGAAGCGGTTGAAAAAATCCAGAAACTTGCACAACAAGGCATCAGTATGGGACAAGCAATTCAAATTGTCGCGAATCAGTTAAGAGAACAATATCAACAAAATCAATTAGATAAAACGGAGAAAATTAAATGAAAAAAATGATGATTGCAACACTAGCACTTGTTTCTGCAACTGTAATGGCAGCACCTAAAACAGAAACCAAAGTTGCAGATCCTACTAATGGTCAGCCAGCAGTAGTTTTAAACGTATATGATTTTAGCTCAAAATCTCCGCGTCCTGTAAAAGGTAATAAAATTTCTCAAAGCAAAAATCAACAACTTTGCTGGACCTCCCTCAATGTACCGTTAACAGGTAGAATGCGCATTGCAGAAGCATTTTATGCACCCGCACCAACCAATTTCGCCTCTGAAGGAATGAGTGTTACCGCATCAGAAGACAAAAAAGAGTTCTTGATTGTTGGTGATGTGATTGCAAAAGACCAAGAGAATATTACCCGTTGTTGGAGATTTGGTAAGTCAGATCCAATTGGCAAATATGGAATGGAAGTGCAAGTCGGTAACTACGTATTTAAAAACCTTTCATTTGAAGTCGTAAAATAATATCTAAGCATCAGACAAAAAAATCTGCCCTCAAAAAGTTGGACTCAGCAATCAACTAATTAAGGTGCAGATTTTTTGTATAAAAGATATCTGGATAAAAACTTTCTCTCTATTCCAGCCTTGCTAGCACACTACTACAGTCATATTTTTAGATACTTATTTGTCAATTAACCGTACCAGCTCATCGAAAAGCTTTGGAAGCTGCTACCTTTTAGTTACTTCAAAAATGCCGCATGATGGGCAATATGCTCACCAATAAAACTGGCAATGAAATAATAGCTATGATCGTAGCCTTTGTGGAAACGCACATCGATCGGTTGATTTGTCGCACGACAAGTTTCGATAAAATCTTCGGTGCGTAATTGTGTTGGCAAAAACTCATCTTCTAAGCCCTGATCAATACGCATACCTTGTACTTTATAGCCTTGTTGAATAAGCGAGCTGGCATCATATTGCTGCCATTTTTCACGATCTTTCCCTAAATAAGCAGTAAAGGCTTTTTCTCCCCAAGGCACAAGGCTTGGTGATAAAATAGGCGAAAAGGCAGAAACACTTTGATAACGTTCTTGGTTTCGCAGTGCCAATACCAATGCACCGTGTCCGCCCATTGAATGCCCCATAATGGAACGTTTGCCATTGGTAGGAAATTTTTCCTCAATCAGGCCAGGCAACTCGTTCAAAATATAATCATACATTTGATAATTCGTCGCCCAAGGCTGCTCGGTCGCATTAAGATAAAAGCCTGCTCCTTGCCCTAAATCGTAAGCCGCATCGTTCGGCACTTGCTCTCCGCGAGGGCTGGTATCGGGCGCAACCACAATCACTTGATGTTCTGCCGCGTAACGCTGAAAGCCTGATTTGGTAATGAAATTTTGTTCCGTACACGTTAAGCCGGAAAGCCAATAAATCACACCAAGTGGTCGATTCTCTGGATTATCCGGCAAATAGACGGCAAATTTCATTTCGCATTGCAACGTTTGGGCATGGTGTGCCCAAACTTGTTGCGAACCGTCAAAAATTTGATGTTGTTCAATCAGTTTCATCGCGTACCTTAGTAATGAATAACAGCGCGGATCGATTTACCTTCGTGCATTAACTCAAAGGCCTCATTAATTTGATCAAGTGTCATTGTGTGGGTCACAAACGGTTCTAACTGGATGTCGCCTTTCATTGAGTCTTCCACCATTTTCGGAAGTTCAGAGCGGCCTTTCACGCCACCAAATGCCGTGCCTTTCCAAACACGACCCGTTACCAACTGGAACGGACGAGTTGAAATTTCTTGTCCTGCACCCGCTACGCCGATGATAATGGATTGCCCCCAACCGCGGTGTGCACTTTCTAATGCTTGACGCATTACGTTTACATTGCCGATACATTCAAAAGTATGGTCAATACCCCATTTATTGATGTCTAACAACACATCTTTGATCGGTTTATCGTAATCGTTCGGATTCAAACAATCCGTTGCACCGAACTGTTTTGCCAACTCGAATTTTGCAGGATTGGTATCAATAGCAATAATACGACCGGCTTTGGCTTGACGTGCACCTTGCACCACCGCCAAACCAATCGCGCCCAAACCAAACACGGCCACAGAGTCGCCTTCTTGCACTTTTGCTGTGTTATGTACCGCGCCAATACCTGTGGTCACGCCGCAGCCGAGCAAACATACATGTTCGTGGTTGGCTTCCGGGTTGATTTTTGCCAGTGAAACTTCGGCAACAACTGAGTATTCACTGAAAGTCGAACAGCCCATATAGTGATAAATCGGCTGACCTTGATAAGAAAAACGCGCCGTGCCATCCGGCATTAAGCCTTTACCTTGCGTATCACGCACTGAGACACATAAGTTGGTTTTACCCGAACGACAAAACTCACACTCTCCACATTCAGCGGTATAAAGAGGAATAACGTGATCACCCGGTTTTACGCTTGACACACCTTCACCCACAGCAACAACCACACCCGCACCTTCGTGCCCAAGCACCACAGGGAATACACCTTCAGGATCGCTTCCTGATAACGTAAATGCATCAGTATGGCACACGCCAGTATGAGTGTTACGAATTAACACCTCGCCTTTACGCGGCATTTCCACGTCGATTTCCACAATTTGTAAGGGTTGATTTGGGGCGAATGCCACCGCTGCACGCGATTTGATGATTGAATTGGTTTGTTTCGTTTCCATTATTTTTGCCTTTTAATTCATTAATAAAGTTATCTAGTCTAAGTAAGATAACCACAGTTTATACTTTGGAACCTACCCTGAAGCAAGCGTTTTTGCAATTTTGACTCCGGCAGTAGCATGATCAACTGAAGAGCCACCATGCAATCAGTGATTAAAGAGTTCCGAATATTTCCCTAAGTCATGAAGCTGTCCCATCTGGCAGGCAATTTCCTGCGCATCAAATACCCGGGCAAACTCAGCCGCCATTTCGCCCACATTTACCGAATGACTTTGCAAGGTTTGCCAATGTTTGTAAGGCAAGAGATTACCGAGTTCATCTTGCACAGAATGGGCGTAGTAAATTAGAGGTTTCATATTGAAATTCTAAAAAATTCAAATTGATACAGATGCAATGATAATATGATATTGAATTTAATATGTAAATATAAAAAATGCCGTCTGAAACTTTTTCAGACGGCATTGTTATTGATTAACCTTTATAACTTGCTTCTAATATCTTCTACTGCTTTCACTAATGCTTCAGAAAGCGAAGGATCAAAAGAAGAGTGGCCTGCTTGGACAATTCTCAATTCTGCTTCTGGGAAGGCTTGCGAGAGTTCCCATGCGCTTTGCATTGGGGTGCACAGGTCGTAGCGGCCTTGGACAATGATGGTTGGGATATGGCGGATTTTGTCGATGTTTGCCAAAATAGCCTTATCGCCCTGTAGCCAGCCTTCGTTCACGAAATAATGGTTTTCCATTCTTGCGATGGCAAGGGAGGCTTGCGGGTCTTCATCCACGTCTTTTGGTTCAAACTGAATAAGGTAGCTTTCCCAATCTGCCCATGATTTGGCTGCTTTGAGGCGCGTGGCTTCATCTTCGCTGAACAGCATTTCATGGTAGGCTTTGATTAGGGTTTTGCGTTTGTTTTCGGCTACGGGAGCAATAAATTTTTGCCATTGAGCCGGATAAATTTGGCTGACGCCGCCTGCTTCGTTCAGCCATGCCATTTCAGACGGCCTGCACAGGAAAATACCGCGCAAAACTAAGCCGCTGACGCGATCGGGATGGGTTTCGGCATAAGTCAGCGACAAGGTGCTACCCCATGAGCCGCCGAAAACCAGCCATTTTTGAATGCCAAGCATTTTGCGTACTTTTTCAATATCGGCAACCAAATCCCATGTGGTGTTGTCTTCGATACAAGCATAGGGTTTGGAGCGTCCGCAGCCGCGTTGGTCGATGATGACGATGCGGAAATGTTCTGGATTGAAAAAGCCGCGGCAGGCCGGTGATGCGCCTGCTCCGGGGCCGCCATGCAGGAAAATCACGGGGTGGCCATCAGGATTGCCTGATTCCTCCCAGTAGATTTCGTGAATGTCGGATACGCGTAAAAGACCGCTATTTCGTGGTTCTTGAATCGGATGCATGAGCTTTCTCCTTTGTCTGATGAATATATTTAATTGTAACACTTTACCTGCTGATTTTTCAGACGGCCTACATAGGTTTAACGCCACAAATGGCGTAAAATACCACTTTTTGACAGGATTTTTTTATGACTGACAACAAACAAACCCATGCTGCACCCGAAGGACAACTTTTATTGCGTACGGTAGCCATGCCGCGCGATACCAATCCTAATCAGGACATCTTCGGCGGCTGGATTATGTCGCAAATGGATTTGGGCGGCGGTATTTTGGCGGCAGAAATCGCACAGGGACGAATTGTCACCGTGGCCGTTCAAGAAATGAATTTCATCAGACCGGTAAAGGTCGGCAACGTTGTATGCTGCTACGGTCATTGCGTCCGCGTCGGCAATACTTCTTTGCAACTGAAAATCGAAGTGTGGGTGAAGACTTTGATGAACGATATGGTAACGGAAGACCGCCAACTGGTTACTGAAGCTGTATTCACTTACGTCGCCATCGATGCACAAGGCAATCCGCGCCCTATTCCACGCGAAGGCAATGCAAAGCTGGCTCATTTGTCAGTTTAAGAAACCAAAACTAGGCCGTCTGAAATTTCAATGTTCAGACGGCCTTTTTTTAATATGGAGACAAAATGTAATAATATTTCTTTTGAGCTAAAGCAAGGCGAAGTATCTGTTTTTTAGGTTTAATTTAGGCTGATTGATAAGACAAAGACCGTACACCGGCTCCCTATAACACCACTCTACCGCGACAGTTTGTACCACCTTTAAAACAACGTTTCCTCCTCAACCCACTTTAAGGAACATCATGGCTTCGCGCGATTTATACCCACAGGAAATTTTACAGGTTGTTCTCGACAAAAGCTGCGCCAAAGCACAATCCAGCATCCCCACACTGGCAATCTTGAGCATTTTGGCCGGCGGATACATCGGCTTCGGTTATCTTGCCTATTTAAAAGTAGTCAGCGGCATTCCGCACGAATGGGGCGGTGTTGCAACTTTACTTGGCGCCGCCGTATTCCCAATCGCCTTGATTTGTATCCTGCTTGGCGGCGGCGAGCTGGTAACCAGCAACATGATGATTATGTCTTTAGGCAGATTGGCCGGAAGGATTTCCTCCAAAATGCTGCTGCGCAACTGGGTTATCGTCTGCATGGGCAATTTGGTAGGCACTCTGGCAATGGCGTTTTTCCTTGGATACTATGTCGGTATGATTGAAGGCAGCGTGGCAGAAAAAACCATTGCTGTGGCGGAAGCAAAAGTCCATATGGATTTCGGCCGCGCTTTCGTATCGGCAGTAGCATGTAACTGGATGGTCTGTATGGGCGCGTGGTTGCACTTTGCCGCCAAAAACACAACCGGACGAATGCTGGCCATTTGGTTCCCCGTCATGATTTTCGTATTAAACGGCTTCCAACACCTTGTCGCCAATATGTTCGTTATCCCAGCGGGTATTTTGGCAGGTGCAAACATCACTTGGGGGCAGTTTTTCTTCAACATGATTCCCGTATTCCTGGGCAATGTCGTCGGTGGCGCATCCTTTGTCGGCGCATCGTATCTTTATACTTATAAAGACACGCTGAAAGATAGTGCCGAATAGACCTGCTTTAGAAACAACAAAACAGGTTGAAATCGATGCGGGTGATGAGGCTGTTTTCGAGTTCGGGATCGGATGTCCGATCAGGACGGCTTTGAACATGGACAACAGGGGATAGGCGGGACGGCCGCGATGGTCTCTAAGGTAACGGGTTTTTTGACGATTCAGGTATTGTTCGATCGGTTGCCAATCAATCACCTGATCCAACTT
>ENA-OWND01000061-OWND01000061.1-metagenome-genome-assembly--contig:-NODE-61-length-66206-cov-9.688652_pt1 | contig 66206 bp, 48 predicted proteins | sample MGYA00245342_ERZ651119 | MGnify/ENA primary metagenome ERZ651119 (study PRJEB26857, sample SAMEA4031756) | metagenome | biome: human; feature: oral; material: saliva | place: Philippines | collected 2014 | study... | reverse complement strand
TATAGAATATATATAGATATAATGAGAAGATACGATAATAAAAAGAAAGGAGGAATATTCCTCCTTTCTTCTATTTTAATCTTGAAGCTGGTAGGTAGAGATATTCTGTGTATTGGTTTTTGTTTCCCAACTCTGTTGATTGTTATTCCGATTCTGGTTATTGTTCCAATTGTTATTGCGACGTTGGAAATTACCACCGTTATTATTTTTGCGGTAGTTATTATTCCCGCCATTCCAATTATTGCGTTGATAATTGTTTTGTGGGAAATTACCGCGTTGCGCTCCACCTTGATTATTGGTGGTCTGCCCTCCCTTGAGCTTTGCATAATCTTCCGTGAGTTTATCCAGATGACGATCCGCATTAATTCCAACCAGATAACCTTCTACGGTCTTTGCAAATGCACCGAGTCCACACTCCATCTGTCGATTGATCGTTTGACCATTCTCATTCAAACTCATCGGATATGAATCAAATTTGAATGGAATCGATGTTCCGTTCTTTGTAATACTAAAGAACACTTCGGACGGATTTGCATTACGACGTTCAAGTCGAAGTGTTGCTCCATTACATGGGATATCAATACCACCAGTCATTGATGGATGTTCAATGAGTTGGGTTGCCATATTAAATAGAGCAAATGCTCCTTCAAAGTTCACTGTGGTTGAAACCGATTTTGTTAGATCATAATTGGGTCGACCATTCGCATCTTTGTTTTGGAATGGAGAGAAACTAAAGGAGAGATTGGTATTATAAAATCTCATGTTTAGATAAGAATACCCATCGGAGTAAAAGTTCCGAATCTGAGTATTTGTTGATGTACGCGTTCCTTCTGCCATAATCACTCACTCGCTTTCTTCTTGATTCAACCGTTGAACGTCCTGATTGAATTGTTGATACAATACAATCGAATTGATAACGTCAACTTTGAAATCATCGTTCCGATAAAACTTTGGGGAGTATTTTAATAAGAAATTCCCACTCACCTCATTGCTATCGAACAAATCATATACTTCATCATCTGCCGCATAAGATAAGAATTTAGGAATATCCATGGTAACAAAATATGGATCGTAATCCTCCAATTTCATATCGACAATATGGAAGAATGCTTGGTCGTCTTCTCCGATATTTCCAATTACTTTGATGATATCAGATAATATTACTTTTCGCAACACATTCTTTGCAGAAAGAATGAAGAAACGATAAATACTCAAGATCGTTTCTTTTAATCCCTTCTGATATAAGTCTCCTTCATCGTATGCTTTGATTGTAATATTCAACCGAAGATGAATCAGGTCGCAAACAAAATTGAGGAATTCGGAATAGACGGAATCCAATAACTCCTTCTTTTCCGTTGGATATTGTTCATCATCGTAAGTTAATACGAGCAACGATTGTTCTATCTGTCGATAGAATATTGATACATAATCAATTGGATCTTCGATATTAATATAATCCTCAAATTGTTTTTGCAGGGATTCTTTAATTACCTCAAATGGATATTCGCCCAAGAATACATTCTCTCGTGTTAATGCCAATTCATCATCAGCAATACTTCCTGCTGATTCTTGATACATCTCTTCTTGTTGTTCCATATGATCCACCTCTTATCGAACCTTTTCTCTTAATTATATGAGTTTCCCATCAGATGGAGATTAAGGAACTAATGACATTCGCTTTTCCGCTTGGCGTCTTAATCGCAGGAAGTTCAAGATGTAATGCATTTAACACTGATTTGAAGGAACTCATCGCATCAGATACGGTGGTCCGATAATCAATCAATGGAAGAATCCAATCTGGAATTGTTGATACAATGGATGGTAATGAAATTTCCTTCAGTCCATTTTTTACAATATTTTTATTGGTGGAATGGAATACATGTTGCATCAACCCATCATAAATTTCTGGATGCGTTGTTTTTACTACACTTAAATCCTCCGGACCATTGACAGCTAATTTGATTAACTTGACACGATCTAAGTTGTAAATGCGTTGTTCTGGATATAATGCATTCCATATAAGTGCGCCACGGAATTCTGGTCGACTCCAACCAAAACTAATCCGTTCTCCTGTCTTTGGATCAACACGACTTGTGTAAGCTTCTTCCGTCTTGAAAGTAAATGGTTTCAAATACTCCGTTCCACCATTTTTTACATTCTCTCCAATTTCTTTTTCAAACGCTTTCAATGCACGAATCATTCCATGTAGATCCATATGTTCCGCGAATAACACATAATCACAGAAGATCTTTGTAAATTTCTTCGAGATATTTTTTGATACACTGGCTTTAATGAAATCAATTCCTTTGATTTCCTCTTTAAAAGGAATATTGATATTCCCTTCACGTAGAACAATGGATGCACCATAGCGTTTCTTTTTCATCAGGAAGAACGTACGGAATAGGAACTCATTCTTCATCGTCAATTCAGCTCGCGCTTCATCGTTCATATTATGACAGCGCCCATAATAATCCAGAAGATGTTTTACGCATGGATCAACAATCGCTGCTAAAATATTAACACATATCATATCAGCATATAAACGACTTCGAGAAAATGTATTTCCTGGAAATAATTCATCCAGAACGAATTTTACAAACAAATCTGCATGCAACATATTGGAATCTGTATCAACAAGAAGAACTGTATTTCGTTTATGGTTATTCAATTTGATGATACTGCTTGGTGTAATATATTCTACGAAACAATATTTCTTCACCATTTCTGATAAGCCGATCATTTCTTTCTTAATGCATTCTGGAATATTGTATGGATCCAAGAAAATTTCTTTTGCCACCCATTTATTATACGCATCGACATCGTCAAATTTATTTTGAAATTCTACTGGAACGTTATCCTCCGATGCTTCTAATACAGGAAGTGTAGATAATATAAACGATATCGCTTTAATCGCTTTTTTGTGTCGGCGAATAAATTCATGGTTGTTATTCGCATAATATAAATAAACAAGATCCTCATCGCTACAGTTTTCAATGAACTGATCAATGATACGGTTATCTCTCAAATCAAATTGAATGAAATGTTGTTTGATACGTTCAGCTACTTCTTGTTTCGTTGGAACAGATATCCATGATTCAACATCTTGTTTTTTCTTGCATACCGTTTGCATCCAATCGATACATTCATTAATATGAAAGAACTTATGATTGTTCCCAATATATCCTTCAAAGAATGCTGCCATTGTCGTGATGATTGATTGCGCCATCAATGTTGTTGCCGCCGGCGAGTATTTTGTATAAAATGCCGCAGTCTTTGCTCCAGAACCACCGTACTCAGCATTCATAAGAACTTTCAAATTCATCTGAGCAAGTTCACTTTGCTGATATTCATAACTATCTGGGTGATATTGAAACATTCCTTTTTTAATCTTTTTACGATCTCTTTTTTGGGTTAACAACATATTTGATGTTGGTGATCGTAATACATCTGGTTGCATATAGAATGTTGCATTCCCAGAAACCACCGGTTTCTTTTGATCAATCCAATGGCATAATTTTAAAATGTCAATGGATTCCGATCGATGAGTTACATTATTATCCATCAATATTGACGGGTTGGTTAACTTCTCTTTTACTTTTGATGAAATTCTCCTTCGCACTTCTTCTTTATCCCATTCTGGATGCATTTGTAAAAGAGATGTTGTTGCACGTTCAATATATTCATTTTTTATGGACATACCTCGTTCACCTCATATATCTGTACTTTTTACCAATAAATAATATATAGCTATATATTGAGTACCTATTAACAAGTTAAGGAGTGATTGAGAGATGGCAGAATTTACGGCACCAAGTGCAGTCCTGATTCGCGATAAGCTCACCAGTCAGGATTATCCCTGCACAATGGTTGATTCTGATCCGAAGAAGTGGAGTGCAACGGTAACGTTCGCAGCGAACGAGTCGGAGACCGACGATGCAGTACATACGCTCGAGCTGGTTCTCGATGGCGTCGAATCCGGTGTAACCGCTACAGTTACTGTTGTAAAGAAGACGGCAGCTCCCCCCGTTCCCCCCGTGGCTGAAACGTGGCATGCTGCAGCAACACCTTCTGAGCTTCCTTCTGCGGGCGGTTCCTCAACCATCAACGTATCCTTCAGCTGATAAGCCCATCATGAATAAGTTGAGTGGAAGGGGAATTTCCCCTTCCACTTTTCTTATCGTATTTTATAAAAATTGATTTGATTCCCATTCGATGTTTTGATCTTAAAACAATTTTTTAGTTCAATGATAATCGTTGACGTCATGAATGTAATTAACTTCATAATACGTTTATTGCGGATTAATTTTTGATTAAGGTAGAGTGGCGAAAAATCTAATGGATTGTGGATGCGCACAATTGTATTCCAATCAACGGAATAGATCCCATCATCATTATTGATGGATTCCTCATCAAAATTGATATCAATATTTTGCCGTAGTGTAAACAACGTAGATTCTTCAAGAATGAATGGGCAGATCAATTGATCAAAATCCTCTCCAAAAAATAGAGGGGATGACTTTGTTCGTTCGATGAACACTAAACAATCTTTCGTATTCGATAAGAACATACGATCAATGCGTTCAATCAATTTACTTTCTACATCAAATAGAATGGAATCCCATATAGCATCATCTAATTTCGATGGTATCGTTTCTATTAAATACTGATATTGAGAAATCGTATCATTCTCTAAAAAATCGTCACAAAAGAAGGATGTTAAATACGCTTTCAATGCATCGTCGTTTGTTACTCTTTGAATCTCTCGGATGTGTGGAATTAAAATAATCCCATTATCTTGTTTATTGAATGCTCGTAAATACTTCATCCATATAAGATTACCAATGGATGCTTTTATCGCTTGTATGAATATATCTTGATATGATATTGCTTTCGTCATATTATTTCACACTCCTTTAATGATATACACATTAATGAGTTAGTAGAGAGGATTTGATGAAATGATTGTACCAATTCAAATTACGGAAAATTCGATTCCGTTGATGGAACGTTTTGATCTTGGAAAAGCAACTGATCCAAATGTAAATATTTTTACAGAAGCAGTATTCGTCAATGGGAAACAAAAAGTTCAACCAATTGTTGATGCATTTCAAAAAATTAAAGATGCTCTAGATGAAGAGTTATTAAAACCAGATGCTACGGAAAAGTTTGATCCGGAAGTATTTGTTCGTAATACGGTCTGGAAAGACCTCGAGCTAAAAATGTGCAAGGTCTTTGGATTTAAACATGTATCAATCAGTAATATTTTAGAAGGATATCTCGGCAACGGTGATTTTGGATCACAAGCATTAGATGCGTTTACATATCCAACTTGGCGTTATCCAATCGACGGTTTAATCACCAATGATGGGTTTTATGATAAAACTCATTCCATCGAATTAATGGTTGTTTTCTATCTCGGTGTACTTAAAAGATGTACAGCAGAGGAAATTACAGCAATATTTCTACATGAACTCGGTCACAACATCGATCCAGCTCTAGTAGATATACGATTTGTCGCAGCCAATAATCTGGTAGATTATATCATTGGAACGAATAATGATACGGAATCAAGGAGAAACAACGATAAAACTTATGATGATGAATCATTAGGTATCATGGATATCATTGAAGCTATTGTTATGCTATTAAGCATCATCACCGTAATTCCAATGATTATATTAGAAATATGCAAATTCATCAAAAGAATTTTTACAAACATCTTTACGAGTGAGGAAAGTCTAATTGATTCAGTTCGCAAAGCAGTAAGAGAAGATTCCAGAGAGTTTTCGCATTTAAAAAACACAGAAGCATTTGCTGACAATTTTGCTCGCATGTATGGTTTTGGCGTAGAATTGATGAGTGGCCTTAAAAAGCTTGGTGATTATAATGATAAAATGTTTGACCTTGAGCATAAAAATTCACTTATTGCAATGGAAAGAGAACGTCAAATAGGAATTGCTAACATAACGAAAGCTATGTTAAATGATGTACATAATGTTGATATCACACGTGCAGTCGCATTACTTAAAGAGTATGATAAAGAATTAGCAGATCCGAAAATTCCAGCAAAAGTAAAAAAGAATATTAAAGAGGATCGTGATCGTTTACAAAAGATCATCGATATGTATTTGAATCATAGTGATGAATTTAGGCGTAGACTCAACCAAGCAATCTATAATGAATTGATGAAGCGTGGTGCTATCCAAAAGAATGATCAATAATATATTCTCTCTATAAGGAGGGAAGTATTATGCTCACACTAAATGATCTAAAGCCAGAAAATTTCAAAAAGATCGTAAAAAAGGATTCCCACTGGAAATCAGAATCAAGAAAAAAGTCATCAAAACGATTAACGCTGTTCGATTTATTTTGTCGAAAGAAAAAGAAATAATATGAGGGGGAGTTCATCCCCCCTCATATTATTTTTTATATGATTCAATCTTCATATGCATCGTATTCATCATAATCATCTTCGAATGGGTCGTATGGTTCTTCCTTCTTCTTGAATCGAGGAACGAGTAGATATGCACCAATGCCAAGAATTGCAGTACCGACTACGGTGAAAATACAACCCTTCTTTAGACGTGATTTCCTATTTTCATAAACGCGATTTAGTACACGCTCAATCACCTCTGAATTTTCACCAACTACTTGGCTTGTCACAACAACTTCTTTCCCTCGCTTTGATGAGAGATTCGGATCATCGACGCGATCTGGGTTTCGAACTTTACTGATGAGTTTTTCATAATCGCTTGGCATTGGAATAATACCCTTATCTACATAATCGACAAGATCTTCGACCGACTCAAATACCCCTCTTTTTGGATCCATAAACATGTTGAAACACTCCTTCTTGATTTAAATTATTTCCTTTACAATATATCATTTTAACGAAGAGTAGTGCTCGTGAACGAAAAATATAAGCAGAAAAGACCGAGGAGGAGAATAATTATGAGTGATCTTATTCTCAATAGTCGTAAAGATTTATTCGTCCTAGAAGATGAAAATAATCCAAAAACAACAGAATCGACGATCATCTATCCAAAGAGTATCATTGATCAGATTTTTGATCCTGAGACGCCAACCAATAAAAACTTGCGAGAAATTCTAAAAGAAATGCGTTTACAAATCATGGCTGGTGGGATTGATAGTATTGTATTTCCTGTACGTTCCGTCAATCGATTGACAGGGGATATTATTCTTACAAAAAATAATATTGGTCTTGGGCAAGTTGATAATACGGCGGATAATGAAAAACCGTTGTCTGGCCCTCAACGAAATGCAATCATGGATATCCTTGGTTCATATAATTTTAAGGTAAACATGAATCCATTATATGATCATCTATCGGATATGAATAATCCGCATGATGTTACTGTAACTCAACTTGATAAGGATAGTAAACTAACCAACTTCATTCAAGATCTTATTAATCGCCATTGTCTTGACACGGGAAAATTCGTCCATCTTGATATTCGGAATTCACTTGCACGCTTATGGGATTATACGGAAAAAACAATTACACGCGAAGTCCTTCCTGGGGTAAAAGAAATGCGTCAAGATTTAAATGCGCATATGGAAGATGAAGTTGCCCATTCCAGTTTATTTGATAAGAAAGAGGATCTCGTTAATAAAGCAAGTAAAATTACCGATGATAGTACGACACATAAAAATTATCCAACCACACGAGCTCTTGTTGATTATGTCACAAAACAATTTTCCAATTATTCAGAAACTCATCCAATCATTGATAATTATGTTGGAGCAATTTCTGTCATTCATGCAAAAGAGGATTTGCCGAGACCATCAATTGATGTAATTCGGAATGCTTACTGGATACAGTATGCGGATCAATCACAATCAGCAATTGCGGTTTGTCGTGAAAATACCGGTTCATATTCATGGGATATACAAACCGTTGGAGCAATTTCAACATTTAATGAGGAGCAGTTTGAAAACGGTCCGGATGGACTATCAATCAAGATGGAGCATGTTGTTGATACTATTCTTGGACGTACCGGAGATGTGCATCAAATCACAAAGAATCTATTGAAAGACTACTATACCCGTGACGAAGCAACTTCCCATTTTATTCAAAATATTATTATCATCCCAGGGACAATGGATGGACATATCCGATATTATATAAACAATGACATGAGCACGATGTCTCCTGAGGTAGAAATTCCTGGGTTAAAGACTCTTGCATTTCTTGAGAAGATTTCTGAACATGAGTTGCGTGAACAAGCAGTGCATAATCGCCATATTTTAAGTAAAGCGGTTGATCAACGGTGTATTGCTGACGGGGCTATTCATAAGGAACATTTAGCTCTTGACGCAGAGCTGGTTGAAATGATGCGTGCTCCAAAAGGTTCGATCATTGGTAATATCCGGTACGATAATGGGATGTGTCATGCAATATCCATCCAAGATTTTATTGACTTGATTACTGGTGGCGTGCTTACCGTACCAGGAATCAATGCTCCTGTAATGGAAGTATGTTATAACCAATGGGTATTGAATTCAGAGATCCCATTCCCAGATGGAAGTTTTGGATATCGATTCCACGGAACCATTGATTCAATTCCAAACGTTCAGGTAGCAACACCACTCTCAATGGAGTTTACTTCTCGGAAATACCAGCTCCTCAATTCAGGCGGTTGGTGGCGTACAGACACCAACAATGAAACCGATCAGAACATTAGTACATCCAGTGCGCTAACAGGAGCTACTTCTGAAATCAAGATCAATAAACACGGACTCTATTTTGTTACTGTATCGAATGCACAAAGAATTGGTGCAGAATACGATGTATGGATTCGATATAAAAAGAAAGAAGTGTAATGAGGTGATTATAAATTGATCACAAATCGATTAGAGAAGAATGTTATTCTCTATAAGAATCAATTTGAAAAACTTATCCTCGATATCTATCAAGAACATCGCATGGAACGTCTTTCCATTGATCTCGATGCAATTTTATTTCGCATCAGATATATGATTAAACATGATCCCGACCAAAATAAGATGAATTTGCTCAAAGAAGAGTTTGTTCAAAAAGCATTAGAGTTGCGAAATATTTTTGGAGAGGTTATGTATAACCTCCTTGTACACATCATAGGATTCCAAGATAAATTTTCCAAAGACGATATTGTTGATATTTTATCTGAAGACGTAACTATGGATGGTGTCAATGTAACGTTCAAACTAATCGTCTTATCCGATAATTTGGAATATCTTGAATTTCTCGATAAAACAATTAAAGATGGCAAACCATTCAATTTATTTCCGGGAGAATTTTTTAGATACTACGTTGATTCATATAATGATGGAATTGCAAAAGCATATCCAGAACTATTCGAAAATAAATTCCAAGATAAAATCGGTACCGGAGATGATCATGAAGTATTCTGTCATTCATTTACATTCCAGACATCAGAGTATTGCTCATTAAATTGCGTTTATTGTTATCAGTTTAATAAAACAAAAACAAAGATGACTTTTAATACAGCGAAAAAATTCATTGATGAGTTATTGGCGAATCATTATGGGTACCTAAATCGATATAACTCCCCTGCGATCATTTTAGAATTTATTGGAGGGGAGCCATTACTTGAAATCAACCTTACACGAAAGATTTATGAATATTTCCTAGAGCAGACATATAAGTTGGATCATCCCTGGTTTAAGTTACACCGTGTTTCTATATGTTCTAACGGGTTATCATATTTTGATAAAGAGGTTCAGGACTTTTTCAAGGAGTATGCTCAGAATATTTCCTTCAATATATCCATTGATGGTGCAAAAGATTTGCATGACGCTTGTCGCATTCAACCGAATGGCGAGGGAAGTTATGATGTTGATATGATTGCTTTGAATCACTACAATAAACATCATACACCAGAGCGAAATTCTAAAATGACAATTGCTCCAGGAAATTTAAAATATCTTTTTGACTCCGTGGTACATTTCATTCAAAATGGAATGAAAACAATCAATCTGAATTGTGTGTTCGAAGAAGGTTGGAATGAAACGACCGCTAAGGAGGAGTATTATCAATTAAAGAAACTTGCCGATTATATTGTCGAAAATAATCTTGAACATATATATCTTTCTATCTTTAGTGAAAAGCAGGAATCGATCAATGCAATTTCTTTTGATGGTAACGAATGCGGTGGGACTGGGGCAATGTTAAGTCTTAGACCGAATGGACAATTTTATCCATGTATCAGATACATGCCATCATCCGTAGGATCCAATGTTGAAGATCTATGCATTGGTACGATTGATAAAGGAATCATTGGACGTACGCAGAATTCTGAAATATTGAAGAAACTTGATAATATCACACGCCGTTCAAAGACAAATGATATCTGTTTTGAATGTCCCATTGCTTCAAATTGTGCTGGATGTTCTGCATTGGGTCATACCGTATATGGTACAGCGAATAAGAAAACAACATTTCACTGTATTCAACATATTGCAGAAACCTTAGCAAATGTTTATTTTTGGAATCGTTTATTATTAGCTCATCCAGATTATGATCTCGATGTCCGAAAAAATAATGTTCCTCCATCGTGGGCAAAAATTATTTTGGACGATGATGAGCTTGAAGAGTTGCGGTTAATTGAATTAGCAGCAATGGCAACAAAGTTGGAGTATTCTGAAGGAGGTGAATATGGTAATGAATAAACAGTTTTATTCGAATACTGAATTCACAGAACTAAAGAATCGAATCAATAAAGAAATTCTCCGACGTGCAACATATCGTTGGAATCTTCCTCTTGCAAAACCGAGAGTTGGGATAGATCAATCTTCTCCTATGTCTGTTCCGGAAGGAGTAAATTCTGTTCCGGTCGATGATAAAACGTATACCATCAATAATCCATCGGAAGGATCCATTGTACGTACAAGAAATATTATTCGTCCAAAACAAGGAGAAAATCCGGCTGGACAAAACCCGGATCGAAATACAAATGTTCCGAATACATCGGCAGCATCATTTGATTCTGATGAGGCGCGTAACTTTCTTATCGGCTTATCCCGTATCCAAGATATCAATTTATTCTATGGCGATGAAGAAGTAAAATATTTAGCATTCCGCGATCCATCGAATATTGAGAAGGTGTTAGTTGCTGCTGAACATGATGAACGACATCGGTTGCTTCATGAATCGGATTTATCACCAACAAAACCGGATCCGAACAATGGAATTACCGACCATAAGAATCGTACCTCACAAACAAAGCAAGTGACATATCCGAAAGAGAATGGTATATATGTAATGCCTTCTGGAGAATACGATGGAGAAGAACTATTAACCTACGATGGTCCTAATGAAGAAAACTTCTATGATGACTATGGAGCACATCCAGGAGATTCAGACTATCATCCAATCAATCCATTTATTAGTCAAAAAGTTCGTCGTGATCATATTGATGGCGGAAACGATCGAAGTAAACCACCGAAGCGACGTGACGAAGGTGGAGAATCCTCCATACGTTTCGGAAGAAATCCGCGTAATCCAAATCCAGGGAACGCATACCGGAGCCATCCAGTATATGGAGGAATGCGTACATCCTGTAACGCATCATGTGTTGGCTTATGCTATATGACTTGCGATTCTCAGTGTAGTGAATCATGTACGTCAACATGTTGGAACCGATGTGGAAACTCTTGTTCTAGTACCTGTGGAAATGTATGCACAGGCTGTTCTACTCTGTGCTATTCATCGTGTAAAACGAAATGCCAGAATGCAACTGGATATTCTTGCGTAAAAGCTGGAGCAAAATCGGTTCGTATCACAACTACTGGTGGGCATGATGGGATCCCAGCCAAGAATGAAATCTCATCAACCACTTACAGTTGTACCGGATGTTCCTACAGTTGTCAATTTTATCCAAATAAAAAGACTCAGTGTTGGGATGCAGCATGTATGGGTAAATGTTTTACTTCCTGTACAAATTCATGTTCTACCTCGTGTTATGGCGGATGTATTGATAATGCTTCTCAGAACAATGGGAATTATAAATCAGGAATTGGTCGAGGATGTTCTTCCGCATGTACAGCAAACTGTATTGGTAGTTGCTCCGGTGTATGTGAAGGAGCTTGTACACAGGCATGTTTCTCAGCATGCAAAGCTTCATGTTCTGATAACTGTGAATGGACATGTTCTACCAACTGTGGAAATGGATGTATGCAAGGATGTACGAATGGATGTAAAGGGTGTACGTCATGTAGTGGTTCTTGTACTGGTAACGCTTCTGGAAAGACAGGATGTATGGAAGCCGGATGTACGTCAAGCTGTCAGCACGGATGTAATAAAAACTGTGTTGGAATTGCTTGCCGTTCCATTTGTGGAACAGAGTCTGCTGGGGCATGTGAAGCAAATTGTCGATTGAGTTGTATGGGAACTTCATGTACATCGAAATGTTCCGATGCATGTTCATCCTTCTGCACGTCATGTTCCAATACCTGCGGATTTTCCTGTGGTGCCTGCTCTGGAATGTGTAGTGTTGGATGTGAATCGGAATGTAATATTACGTGTACAGATCGTTGCCAGAATTCATGTAGTACATCATGTGTAACATCGTGTACGGAACGATGTGGAGCCTGTTCAAATCTATGCTATTCATGTGTGGGAATGTGTATTGGCGTATGTTCAGTGAAGTGTGAGAACGGATGTTCGAACTGTACGAATATGTGTGGTTGGTGGTGTGATGCTTCATGCAATCGTAATTGTATGAATGATTGTTCATCCGCATGTAATACAACATGTTCTAGTTCATGTGTTTCCGGATTGACATCGGAAACGAATTCTAGGTTAAGTGGTCCAGAACGCCCACCGACAGCGCAGGGATATATTTATCCAAATCCAAAGAACCGTTATGAAGAGCGCGAATCATTCAAGATACTTCGTAACATCGCTCCATATGTCGAGCCTAAACCAATTGATCCGGATGCAGATAAACCATACATCATTAAGATTACAATCGATAAGAATCGAAAAAATATCGAAGTAACAAAACCAGATACGATCGATGTGTATTATGATTTCAAGCAGACGACCATTCATGGCGGCGTATTTAGTATGGATCCTGATATAAAAGAAGTCGTTGTTAATACAGATATGATTGCTGGTATTATCTCCGAAAAACAACCGAATCTGGATAATGGTCCATCCATTTATATTGTTACATTCTATTTTAACCCAGCATGTCCAATTAACGACGATTTAATTCGGACTGACGTACCAATTGAATTTGAAACACTAAAACCAATCCGTGATAAGAATGATAACACGATCGTTATCATTCAGCGTGATGAATTTCTGATGAAGAAGTATCGGTGATAATAAATGGGAAAAATATCAAAATGTTACTATCATCCCTTGGATGAGAAAGATTGTTCGGTAGAACAAGCGGCAGAATTTTATTTTCATCAGAATATGATGACTGCCGATGTAAATCATATGAAGGCATATGAAGAATATGATTATCTCCAAACAAAAAAGAAGGATACGGTTCTTGGTAACAACCTACGTGTAGATAATCTACTAAATCAAGTGAACGCTGGTTCAGCAACGTTAGCAATATCAACAATGCATAACAAAGTCGTTATCTATGCAAATGCATAAAAATAAATGGGGAGGGAATTCCCTCCCCATTTATTCATTTAACAAAATTCAACACGATAAGGTCGATTTCGGTAAGTGCGATAAGGAGAATCGTTACACCAATGAGTAGATAAAATAAGATGGTATTCTGTCTTAGAAATACCAGCACACCGATGGACCATAGTGCAGCACAAATCATAATTGATTCTAATGCAGCGAGTATTGGGTTAACACCATTAACGATTTGCACGCATAGAAAGAAAATCATCGCGAATGGAAAACCCAATAACGCACCAAATAGTGCTCCGTTTCGAACCGATTTGTCCCATACCTCATCCGGTAAAATTTTTTCTGGGTAAACGAATCCATATACTGCTGATAAACCAATACAAATCGGAATCATAAACCCAAAGAGAAACGCAAGAATCATTATGCTACCCCTTTCATTGATAGATTTTATACCTCAATAAAAGAATATATAATGGAGGAGGGATATCCCTCCTCCATTATTTTCTATAGTAGAAGTGATATTAAACCAATCATCATTGTAACACCAAGTAGTTTTAGCGTTAGCGTTAATACGCGTTTATGGTCTTGATGAAAATTATCTACCGCCGGATTACTCCCCATGAATATAAGGAGTATTGACAGTACGCAGCCAGTCATGATTAATATTGATATGGTCGCAATGATTTGTAGGCTCTCCTTCAAAGCATACATGATGCACCTCAATAAACTTCGATGACCTGAACATTATTTTTGGCAACGTCATATGTTTCATAATTCCACATATACTTCGTTGAATTATACTTCCCTGGAACGTACTCATTTGTGATCCTATTTTTGATTGCTTCAATCTTTGATGTAATCGGGATGAGCGTTTTCTCGACTTCTTCAAATTTCTCTGGCTCAGTGACAAGTTGTAGTAGAATACGTTCACGAATGGTTTGCTTCGTGAGAAGTTCTGAAAGTTCCTTTGCGAGATCTTCTGGAATTTCAAAGGAATCAATTACTTTCTGTAGCGGCTCATTTGCCATTGTATATACCTCCAATTATTGTACTTCTGTTAATTTTAACAGTTCTTCTCGCAACGCATTAATATTCTTCGTTTCTTTTACAATGTCTGATGCTTGAATCGAAATAATATTATTCCCACTCAATAATGTAAGTACCATGAAGATTAGATATTCCATCGTATCAACGGCCAAGATTGATGGGATATAATAATAATTTACCCATGCAGATAAAAATGTTCCTAGGGACAATGTTTTCATTCGTGGGGTTACGGTCTTCAGTAATTCGAGCAATGCGGATAGATTCTCAGGGTTTGCTTCATCATATTGTTTCTTTACACCAGTAATTGTTAGTTCATCGAGAGCTTTAATTCCGTTCGTCGCCAGAACTTCAATATTTTCTTCTGTCTCATTGGTACCAAAGACATGAATCAAAAAGAAACGAGCAATAAAATATTGACAGATATCACTCTCTTTACGAATGGATGCAATAGAATATTCGCGATTTAAGATGCGTCGGAAGAATTGACAATACAAATCCAGGAACACTTTCTGTAGATATTGACTGGATGTCATTGTTGCATAATTTGTCTTCAATCGATTTGCTAGTAGTGCACCAACAAGAAGATCATGGAGAATCGTTACCTGAACATCCATTACCCCATCTTTATTTACGCGAATAAAACGATCCATGAAAATATACGTTTTATATCCTTCCTTGGTTTTGAACGTGATGAATGGTAGTGCTTGTGTAATGGATAAGGATGGAACGTTATTGTATAGAAGAATAAGTTCCTCATTATCAAACGCACGAACCGCAGCACGAGATAATCCATTGGAGTACTGTTTCAATTGAATATATGCTGCTTCAATATCTTCATTGGTTAATTTCTTTGCATTACGGATCAATGCAATTGCTTTTTCTTTTGGATCGGACCCACTCAGTTTTGCAAGACCGCTAAATACTTCACTTGTTGCAAGGGATGATTCATTGAAACCCCTGATTGCCATAAACTCATCTCCTTAAACTCATTCCTATCGATTAAGTTTCGGTCATTCGATCTTCCCATGGAAGAGGGAGTAATTCATTACATGATGAAGATCTAGTTCCAATTGATCCAATGAACGAAGTACTTCATTTCGATCAATCTCTTTTCGTTCAAGATCTTGAAGCGACAGATTTAAACGATGATAGTCTGTGATAATGGTTACTAATTCTCGTGTAAGATCAAGACCATCTTTTCCTTGTTCTAATAGAAGCTTCGTTTTCGGTTTCAAATAACCAAGGTGATTATAAATCGATGGGATATCATGATAATGTTGTAGGAGTTTCAATGCGGTTACTTCTCCAATCCCTTCAACTCCTGGAATATTATCTGAGCGATCCCCCTGTAACATTTTTAATTCAATCCATTGCTGTGGAGTCAATCGATAATTTTCATCCAACCATGCTGCATCAAGAAGATTGCTATCACGGAATGAATAAATGTATACATGTTCAGATACGAGTTGGTATAGATCACGATCGCTGGATACAATAATTACATCCATATCGTGTTCACTTCCGAGAGTCGCAATCATACCCAATACATCGTCCGCTTCATATTCTTCATGATGAATAAATGGGTATCCGAGTAATGAGGTAATTTGTTGAATCCATTTCATTTGTTCGATGATATCTTCGTCTTTTGGTTTTCGTTGCGCTTTATATCCTTTATACAACTTACGTCGAAACAACTTATCTCGTGTTGGTAAATCATCTGCAAAAACAATATAATCTGGATTCATGGAATCTTTTAATGCTCGTAGTTTAAAAAAGAAATTTTTGATGGCATTAACATTCATCCCCCGAGAGTTATATTGTTTATCCCCATAATATCCACGAAACACAAAATTATTGAAATCAATGGCAAGAATAATCTTAGTCAAAACACATACCTCATTTCAGTAGAATAAATTTGGGTGGGAGTACTCCCACCCAAATTATTTATTCATTATAAATTTCGACAGAAAATGGTTTTTTAACACCGTTGACGGTAATCTCTTCAATGGTGTGGTCAATAATCCCATATGCTCCAGTCATGGTTTCATATGGTTTTAATGCACGACATATTCCAATCAATGTATACGGTACAAAATCAGATGGACGATCTTTTTTCGGATTTAATATAATGGGTTTATCTGGATTAAATTTTTTACGATCAGAAGCATCTTCAATTCTTGGGTTTTCTGGAAGGAAATGTTGGTTAGAGAAGAAAGAATTCCAACCATACATATTATACCGAAACGCTTCATATAGGGTATAATACTTCATTCGGATATCCATCTCTTTGATGCGATTCGTCGTCCATACTTCTTTAATTTCTGATGTTGGACCCTTTCGACGTTCATCTTTATTATTGAACCAAGTATCCGTTGTTCCTGCAACATCGATGAAACAACCATTCATGAGTTCGAGGTACAATCGTCCTTCAAATAATAGTTTACCTTCTTCGTAACCAAACCGTTCATAATTTAATATAATTCCTTTTGGATACATGGAATATGCTTTCCCATCCGTCCCAGATACAACGGTAGTGATCGGCATATTTAGATTTGTCTTCATGTTAGGAAACAGAGGATGTTTGATTTCATCATTTCTAGAATAAATCATGCGAACCGCTTTTACATCATCAGAAACGATCGTATGTCTGTGTGTTGGTGTCCAGTCACCATTGACGTGGGGTCGCAAATCGATATCGCGCCAAAACCCATCAACTTTTACATGAGCGGACCAGATCTCCCGCCACTGACCATTTACTTTTTCATAGGTAGGCATTGAGTACCTCCTTAAATGTAACGAAGCCAGATATCTCCATCTTGTCCACCTTCTGGTGCATTTGGAGAAATGATTGTATTGCGCAGTGAACGTTTTTCATAGGTTTCAGCAGTATCAGGAACAACTGTCGGACGCCCACGGAACTCTAAGTTTTCATCAAGCTTTGAACTTGTTACGGATGATTCCTTCAAGTTATCCGTTTCAATTGTATTCAACTGAATCTTCAATCCTGTAACGGATCGATCGAATAGTTTCTCTGTATCAACCATTGGACCATCCGCAAGCTTCGTGAAGGTTACTGCTTTATCGCGGATCTTATCTGTGATAACTGCATTCTCTGCAAGAAGACTAGAATCAATTGCTTCACTTTCAATCATTTCCCGTTGGACCTTGATCCACATTGGAACGGTATTTCCAGATTGTGTTGCCAGAACAACATTATCCATGGTAGAAGCAATGATGTTATCAATATCAACGGAATGCGGTGCCATTTTATCATTGGTAATCGCACCACTCTGAATCATTTCAGTTTTGATCTGATCCCATACAGCATCAGTACCAGCATCATGTACAACGAGAACACGATTTGATACATCCGAAGAAAAGAGATAGTTCCCATTTACAGAACGATATTTTAGAGCAGCTCCACTACCAGGTGTAAGTGGATGTGGACTCGTTCCAAATACAGCGACCATATGAATTGGTGGAACAATGGGTTCTGGCATAATCGTGTAATTGCCAGCAAATAGATCGAGAATATTCTGAATGGTTGCCATAATCTGTGGAAGATTTAATCCAATGACTCCATCTGGACTCAGTACAAAATGATTTGCATTGAACTTTGCATCATTTGTGATCATTGGTACTGGAGCACCTTCTGTTCCCCAATACTCTTCTGGTAAGTGTACCCCAAATAATGCTGCTGTACGCGAAAGATCACCAAAGAGTTTATAGAAGTTTAGAGAAATCTCTCCGCGATCATTCAATTCAAAGAAGTCCTGATGGAAGGTGAATGCTGGAGCACTACCACTCAAACATACCCCAGTAAGCGGTGGTGGTGTAGGAATACTGATGGATGGATCAAATAGTTTGCGAATTTCATCATCACCACAAATGATGCGATCCATATTAATGCTTAACCAACCATTCTTCCAGATGAAGTGTTCTTCCTCAAATTTCAGAGTGAGTAACCCACTACCAGCATAGATTTCAATTGCATCCAAGGTCCATTGACAATCTGGAACGAGATTACCATTTGCATGATGATCTGATGCATCCTCTGGTGGGCGGACTCTCAAACAAGTATTCTCTGGAAGCATGAGTCCATCCGCTAAATTATCTGCGGTAATGGTTTTATTTGCAATCATCCTTCCAAGAATTTTTGTATACACTGGATCTGTTCTTGGTTCTAATACACCGAGTACTTCATAACCATTCTCACTGCTGAATAGTTTTTGTCCAGTAACAGCACGATCCAACAATTGTTCTGTTGCAATATTATAATTACTTGGACTATATGCTTTGAGGTAATCTTTAATCGTGGATCGTACCCATGACGTGTTCGCAATCAACATATTATCCGCATTAATTGGAGGACTCTTACTGATACTCGGATGTCCATAGAGAAGGAAGTCATATTGTAGTTTATCTGGGGTAATCGAATAATCGACGATATAATCTGCCGTAATCTTAATATATTCCGGAGGAACCCCAGGAGCACTTGCTGCTAATACGCGATAATAATATGCAGATCGGAAAATCTTCTCACGTGTGATTGCTTTATCTTCAATCATATCCGTCGTTACCTGCATCCAATCCGGATCCGATAACGGTGTCGTAGATACAGCCAATACACGACTTGGTGTAAGAGATGAGAACATTTCTGCTCCCGTAATCGTACGCCCTTTGAGTTTCTCTGCAGAGATGGATCGATTTGCAATCTTTGCATCAGTTAGTACACCATCTTTGATGTGAGCTTCTTCAAGTGTTCCTAATTTAATATTGCGCCCTTCAATCGTTCCATTCTCAATCATATTCGCTGTAATTTTAAGATAAGTTGGATCTAGCTTGGAATCATGGACACCAAGCACTGTATCATCTTGTTGTGAACGGAATAGTGTACGCCCATTAATTGCATGATCTGCAATCATTTCGTTGGTTGCTTGAATCCATGCAGGATCTGTCCCACGATTAACAACAGCAAGTAGGCGATTGTTTTTATCTGAAGTAAATAATTTATTTAATGTAACGGATCGATCTTCCAATTGGTTTGTCCCAATTAGGTTATCCATCAACATTTCTCTTGTTATTTTTGAATAGACAGGATGTCCATTATCCGTAAGCGCCGCAAGAACTGTGTTCTTTGTTGTTGATGTAAATATCTTATCTGAAGTAACTGCTGACTCCTGAAGATGATTCGTAAGAATATTCGAGTCAAGAATATGTTTTGATAATACGGATTGTACTCCAATCTTATCTGACGTAATAGACTGATTGATGATGTTATCCGTTCCAATGGAGTCGAATGCCATCATCCGATTTGTAATTAATCCCCACACAGGATCCGTATCTTTTTCATAGACGACGAGAGCTTTATGTCCAGTACTTGATGTAAATAGGGTTCTCCCGTTAATTGCACGATCACCGATATTTTTATTTTCATTGACATGATGATCAACATACTCGTTGGCCCATCCTGCCGTAATGATTTCATTCCCATCCGAATCAATATCAGGAGGGGTATCGATAAACGGCGTGCCAGGTAGAGTGATTCCTTCGATCAGATTCTCTCCCTGAATTGTATTTGGGGCAATGTTTTCTCCAGTGATTGTCGCCGAGGCAATTTCATTGTACGTAATTGCATTCTTTGCAATCTTTTCCGTTGTGATCGCTCGTTCTGCTATTTTATCCGTACTCACTGCACCCGTGCAAATTGATCTTGCCGTAACCGCATAATCAGCAAGCATATCTGCATTCGCTTGAACATAAACGGGATCAGCATTCTCACGAATAACAGCAAGCAATCGATTCTTCACAGGGGAAGTAAAAATAGAACGACCAAAAATAGATCGATCGGCCATACATCGTGAATCAATTGTCTTGAAGGCAATTTTCTTAGAAGTAATAGATTCATCAATGATCTTATCCGTATTGATACTCCCGTCGGCAATTTTTTCTTTTGTGACAGAATTATCAACAATTTTTGCACCACTCACCGCTTGGTCGGCAATGAGATCATTGGTGATGCTGTTTGCTCGGAGCTCACCATGAATACTATATGTATTCAGATCTGGTTCTGCGTGAATGGTAATGTCGATATTTTTTGTCGTAGCTCCAATATAATTGTTATAGAGATCCGATACATCAATATGTCGAACATCTCCACTTAGTTCTGTAATTACCATGGATTTATTCGAAGCATCATAACGGACGTCGTCGACCAAGCCATTGATCGGTAGATCAATAATGATTGTTGTTCCATGTTGTGTCGTTAATGTTAGCTTCCCGCTATTGATATCGTAGGTTGCGTTCGTAATAAAACTCTGAATGCTATCATTTAATGTATGAATACTGTCATTGATTTGATCAAGTTCATGCTGCATTGCTTTGGAAATCGGTTTATTTTCATCCGAAGTATTATCTACATCAGATAATCCAAGTTGCTCTTTTGTAACATTATGCGGATTCGAATAATTCGTTGTATGAAGTGTTAATGCCTGTTCACTTACTGCACCGATCTGATCTGCTGTTACATGATGCGGATTATTATAATCAGAAGTATGTTCAATGATACGATCTTCATTCAATTTAATGCGGAGATCTAAGCCAGAGATTTTTTCATCCAATGAATCTTCTGCCAACTTCAATGCATCAGTAATTGCTTTCTGGGTCATAAATCCATCATCATTATCGCCAAGAGCGCGATAAATTTCTGGCTTACCTAATACATCCGCCCAGTTTACACGACGTCCATGACTTGATGGAACACCGCCTGTCTTATCAATTAACCCGAAGCGAATTAATAAATCTCCAACGGCTTTTTCCGTTGGAATTTTTTGATGTGATTGTTTTGCAGGTTCCCATGATATTTTTGTTGTCATAGGAATATTTCCAACAGCGCCAGCCTTTCCACCATACGTAACTAAATGCGTTGATGGCTTTGATGGAAGAATCTTCTGCTTTTGATGTAATTCTTCCAGCATATTATCCAGAATTATCCGTAATGATCTCGCTCCATCTTCCATTGAATCTTTGACGGCGTCAATTGTTGTGATTGGAAAAATATCTTTATAATTTGCATCTGGTGGTTTTGGTGCATCCATCATCCAAATGCGAGATTGAATAATTTCTTTACCTACCTTGCCCATATCGTTCAACTCCCTCTTTCCGGCGTCTTCATGCTTATATTGAGGTAAAAAAATACATGGTTGGGGTTACCCCAACCATGTATAATTATTGCTCGATATATTTCATCGATTGAATTTTTATAATGCCGAGACTATGTAGATGCTTCATCTGTCGAATAGCCTCTTCAATATTATCCATATGAGTTAAGATGACACCATCAAGTTTCAATTCATACTTTTGTGGCTCAATCATCATAATTGATAGAACGCGGATTTGTTCTTCAATAATGATGTTCCAATAAATCTCGATCCCTGGGATTCCGCACTCAGCTAAAATCGGGTTAACAATATTTTGCGTACTCGCAATTTCCCAGTAATTCATGATGAGTTCAATCCTCATGAATTCTCTCGACCCAATACAGATTCTGGATATAGAGATATCTTTATCAATGGTAGATAGGATCATATCACATATGATTTCCGTGAGAAAATCTTTTGCTGTTACATTCGTTCCAATCTCTTTTGATGGTATTGTTATATCATGATAGGAGTAATTACTCCCATGATATATCTTGATGGAAAAGTTTGACATACCAACATCAAATTCAACCTCAACGATACTTGTTACACTGAATATTGTACAGTCGAGACGGATCTTAGCTGGGTTTATTTCATCAAATAATCGAGAGGTAACCTTAAGGGCATGATCGTATAATTCTCCATATACATCCCGTGGTACGAGATGTCGATCAATGAAATTGAGCATTTTGGCAGAAGTTTTAGTTAATTCATTTAATACGGTCATAATTCTAATCCTCCATAATCATAGAGATGCTTTCACACGTTAAGAATATATGATTTTACAACGTTATAATCAGAAGAATTGGGGATAGAAATGGAGTTTGTGACATGAAAAATCCTATTATTGGCCTATCAAATTTAAAGGTATTTTTGGATAATTTAAAGATTGAAATTCAAAAAGCGGAGGATAAAGCAAAGGCATTTGCTACAGAAAAGACTGGTGAATCAAATACACAATTGCTTGGAAAGCTCACGGATCTAAAAGCAGAATTAACACAAAGTATATCAACAATTGCTCAAGCATATACAGATAACAAAATTGCTGATGCAAAATCTGATGCAATTCAATACACGGATACGAAAACACAAGCAATGAAAAATGATATTGTTAATTCGATTCCAACGACGATTACAACGGAAATTAATCAAAGCATTAGTGGCGGCGCAATTAAGGCTATGAAAGATGCGATGATGACGGATTATAAACAATATGTTGATAATTCTCAAAACGCACAGAATGATGCCATCGATACAAAATTAAACGACCTTAAGACAACATTACAGAATTATTCTGACCATAATATTTCTGAATTGGTTGGTGGATCTCCAGAGGTATTAAACACACTATATGAGCTTAGCAACGCTCTTGGCAACGATCCAAATTTTTCATCGACAATCACAACACTGATTGCTCAGAAGTTAAATACTTCGGATACGACTACATCGGTAGAAGCAAACAAAGTTCTTCGACTGGATGAAAATGGTCATATTCCAGCAGCAATCTTGGCGGCATCCGGCGCATCCACGGGTGGTGGGACACCAAGCGGTGGAACAGGATTAACACCTGCAGAGAAACTAAAGCTGGATGGTATTGAAGAAGGCGCCAATAAATACATTCATCCAGCGACCCATCCAGCATCAATGATCATGGAAGAAGTGGATCATCGCTGGTTCACTGATGCGGAACGAACCAAATTAGCAGGGATTGAGGCTGGAGCAAATAACTACGTACATCCAACCAATCATCCGCCAACAATAATTACGGAAGATGCATCCCATCGTTGGTTTACAGATGAAGAACGTACGAAGCTTGCTGGGATTGAAGCAGCGGCAAATAATTATGTTCATCCAACATCACACCCAGCAACCATGATCGAAGAGTCCAATGATAAGATGTTCATCTCTAAGGCTGAGAAGGATCGATGGAACAATTTAAACACTTCCATTCAAGTAACATTATTATCCTCTGCATGGACAGATAGGAAGTGCGTCGTTCGTTCAGCGAGCATTAAGAAAGATGCCCTCATCATTCTCTCATTACCAGTAGGGACATCAAATGCTGTGAGGACAATGATCAACGCAGCAAATATCCAGTGTACAAAACAAGAAGATGGTATGATTGAACTCGAAGCTACAACCGTACCAACATTCGACGTTAATATTATTCTAATGATTACGCTATTGAATGTTAGCTCTGAGACAATTCAATCTTCAGCATCATAAGGAGACGACATTATGATTGTTAATTTACTCGATCAATATCGTGGAATTCGATATCGTTCTCCTGCACAAGAATTGACATATATTGCTACAGGGAATATGGGGCTAGTAAAAATTCCTACGAACATCTCTTCATTGCGCCCATACCTATATGCAGATAAGTGGATTGGAAAAGAAGGTTCAGCTCACGATAGTGGAGATATTATTATCCCTGAAAACATTCATGAGATTGGTGAACATTGTTTTGACAATTGTGGATTTAACCATATTGAATTTAAAGGACCAATCAAAAAACTTCCAAACTATTGTTTTTACTCAGCATACGGCATGACTTCAATCTCTCTACCCGATGGGTTAGAGGAAATTGGTGAATCTTGTTTTGAATCAACGCTAAAACTGAAATCACTTAAACTTCCATCATCCGTAACAAAGATTGGCGCCAACTTTATTAAAGATTCACAGGTGGAAGAAATTTGGATTCCAAGCTCAATGAAGTCTGTTCCCTCCTGTTTCCAGAATGCCGGGAATTTAAAGAAGATTCATATCCCTGAAGGGGTTGAAGTATTCGAAAAAGATTGTTTTAAATCCATTGGGTTTGGAGCAACGGAGGTCATTGAAATTATCCTTCCAAAGTCAACAAAGAGAATTGATACGGGAGCATTCTCGGAAATCGGTGCAGAGAATTTTGGAATCAAAGTATATTTACCAAGCAAGTGCGAAGTTGCCGCTTCTGCATTTGATTCAGATATAAAAATATTCGACTGCACTGCATTTAGTGTAACGGAAACAGATCCTTGGTTCACTACATTTATCGCTCGCGATTGTTGGTCCGTTCATGGAGTAGGAAAACAATTTTATTTCGAGAACTGTTATTTCGACACAGACACATATGATTTGTTACCATACACGGAATTGGTTAAAAAGACAACGTGGGGATCTGAAGCATATACACGAGAGTTGGGAGGAACGTAAATCTTATGTTTTATAATAGCTTAATGATGGAGGATGCTGCATCCTCCAATTCCGATCTGGAGGAATATTATCTGGGAACCATGAAATATTGTGACGTTCCTCCAAGTGAACCGTCTTGGGGCTTTAATGATATCAGCGATCATGCATTTGCGAATCTTCCCTATCTGGAGGAAGTATTCCTACCGAATAATATCACATCCATTGACGCAAAAGCATTTGTAAATTGTCCAAACCTGAAGAAGATTACAGTCACTTCGACAGCGACAGAGAAATTAAAAACAGGAGCTCCATGGGGAGCCCCGGCTACGTGTCAAGTCATTTATGATACAAAGGCAACATCGCCTCGTACAAGAATCATTTCTCCAATTACTGTACCATCCCATACGACGACACCAACACCGAGTAATTATCGCATTGCAATGTTAGATCTATTAAATGAAATGCGTGAGCATCTAAATTATATCAATCGCCCAAATTTTCAATTGATCAACAATGGCGGTATTGGTATTTTCGAAGAAGACAGTGAAAAAGGGTGGACGCAAGAATTAATTCATAAACTATATAAGACCGTTGATGCTGTTATGGTCGAAGATGTATTTTATGGAATTGATGCCGATTATAATATGGCGGATGATCGCGCAACGCCAAAATCAATCAGTGATGATTTTATTGCTCGAATGAATGAAACCAAAGCGAATGGATTGACCATGCTATGTCTTGATTATTGTTCTTCTCCAGCAAATGTAACGGAATCGTTGCGTCGATGCGATGAATTGGGTTATATTGATTACTGTTCATCCAGTCGTGAACTTAAAGTAATTGAAACGCGTCCAGTACCACATGAGAATGCGGATAACCATTACCATGTATCCGATATAAAAAATTACATGGTTCTTCTAAATAGTGAAAAGTTTACGGAAATCGATTCTCTAACGAAATCATTAGCAAAAACGAATTATGATTGTATCATCATGGATATATCCGATTCCAATGGTGTCTTATCCCCAGAACAGTTGAATCGTATTCGTTATAAAGCGAACGGCGGAAGACGGTTATTGATCTGCTATATGTCGCTTGGTGAAGCAGAAGTATATCGTGCTTATTGGAATAAGGAGTGGTCGAATTATATCGGGGATGATAAATCCGCCCCTGGTTATGTTCCTTGGAAGAAGGCAGTATCAAAGTGTGATTGGATTGCACAACTAAATCCAGAGTGGGAAGGAAACTTTAAAGTCAAATATTGGACCGATGAATGGAAGACTGTTCTGTTTGGTCACAAGAACTCCTACCTTGATTTGATATGCGAACGTGGGTTTGACGGAGTATTTCTCGATGTTATCGATGCTTATGAGTATTTCGAATCCAAAGGAAAAGCTGGAGAGGATGCGGCTTCGAATCAAAAATCAAATGACGATCAATTTCATGAATTCTTTGCAAATGTTGGATTGAAGCCATATGCACTCTGTGGTCTTATGGGAAATATCTTTGCTGAATCTAGGTTTATTCCAAATAATCTAGAGAATAGATTCGAAAAGTCTCTCGGAATGAATGATGATGAATACACGCGTGCTGTGGATGATGGATCCTATAATAACTTCGTACGCGATAAAGCAGGATATGGACTTGCACAATGGACATTCTGGTCGCGCAAAGATGCTCTCCTCAAATTTGCAAAAGAGCGAGGGGTATCCATCGCTGATATGGGAATGCAACTTGCATATCTCTGGAAGGAACTTCAACAGTCCATCGATATTGCAAAACTGAATGCATCACAATCTATACGAGAAGCTTCAGATTATATTCTTCATAAATTCGAGCGTCCTGCCGACCAATCGGAGGTAGTTGAGATTCGACGCGCCGGATATGGACAGGAATTCTATAATAAGTATTATGGACAAAATGAATCACATCATAGTCCATGATGGCGATGGATGGTTATTATGTGAACAAGGGTTGATAGTGTATTCTTAGATGTTATCGATGATTATGAGTATTTCGAATCTAAGAATAATTAGATCAATGAGGTGATCCTATGCAGAATCCATTTATTGGGTTAGATAATTTAAAAACATTCCTCGATAATTTAAAGATCGAAATTCAAAAAGCAGAGGATAAAGCAAAGGCATTTGCTACAGAAAAGAACACGGAACAAGATAGTGATGTAGCAAATAAGATTGCTGGTCTAAAGACCGAAATTATTGCTAAGATTAGTAATACATTGAGTGAATCCAATCAATATACGGATCAACGTATTACGAACAATAATAACGGTTATGTGAAGACGAGTTTGACAAACCTAAAGAATGAGGTAAAACAATATACGGATGATTCTATTTCAAACAATAACACGACAATCAATCAAAAAATTGATGAAGCAAAGAGCACATCGAAGAAATATACAGATGATCAGATTGCATCAACAAAGACAGAAATTACCAATGCATACACAGCAGAAATTAAGAATCTTGAAACGAATGTTAAAAACTACACCGATACGAAAGTGTCTGATATCACAAACGTCGCACAAACCTATGCGGATAATAAAGTGGCAGATGCGAAAACGGAACTTAAGACATACACGGATGGGAAGATATCTGATGCGAAGACTGAGGTAAAAACGTATACAGATACGAAGATTCAAGATACAAAGAATATTATCGAGACGAATGTTCTAACAACAATCAAGGAGCAAATCAAACAGAGTGTTGATGATGGTGCTGTAAAAACAATGCGTGATGAGATTAAGGTTGAATACCGAAAGTATGTTGATGATTCCCAGGATACGCAGAACACAGCGATTGATGCAAAATTACAAGCATTGAAGACAACACTTGAATCATATTCCGATCACAACATCAGTGAGCTTGTCGGAGGTTCACCAGAACTTTTAAATACCCTCTATGAATTAAGCAATGCGATTGGTAATGATCCAAACTTCTCGACGACAATCACAAATCTAATTGGGCAGAAGTTGAATGCATCGGAAGTAACAACGGTAGCAGAACCGAATAAAATCATTCGTCTTGATGCAAGCGGACATATTCCTGCGTCTGTACTCAATACATCCGGCAGTGGAACTGGATTAACACCTGCAGAGAAACTAAAGCTGGATGGGATTGAAGAAGGCGCTAATAAATACATTCATCCAGCAACCCATCCAGCAAGCATGATTGTAGAGGAGACCAATAAACATTTTATTACAGATACAGAGCGGAATAAACTTACTGCTATCGAAGAGAACGCAAATCATTATGTACACCCAGCGACGCATCCGGCAACAATGATTGTTGAAGATAGCACGCACCGTTTTACTTCGGATGCGGAGAAGACCAAGCTCGCTGGGATTGAAAATGGAGCAAATCGGTACATTCATCCAGCATCACACCCAGCAACAATGATTACGGAAGATGCATCACATCGTTGGTTTACGGATGAAGAACGTACCAAGCTTGCTGGGATTGAAGCAGGAGCTACATCTGGCGGTGGCGGACTTACAGAAATCGATCTTGGTGATAACAATGTAAAAGGTGTGCTTCCAGTAACCAAAGGAGGTACAGGCTCTGCATCAATTGATGCGTTTATTCAGAAATTGTATGCTTCTGGAGATAAACAAAACGCCAATTTCGAAAACATCTATTGCATCGTATTCGAAGATGGTGGAAAGAACTCCGGACGAATTAAACTTGCGGATCTACGTAAGAAATTTCTACCAACGGATGAAGAATTCAAACAGTACCTACTCCGTCTACCAACCATCTAAAAATAATGAGGGAGGAATATCCTCCCTCATTATTATCTATTTTTTAGTTCTTCTCGAATCGGATCTAATATCTCTTTCGCTTTATCTCGTAATTTTGGGTCATCATCAAATTGTTCAATTCCAGCCAATGTCTTCAAATGTGTTTGGCATGGATGGCAACAATGGCATGGTGTTCTTACTTCTTCGGGGGTTTCACAATACCATGTATACTTATAAATATCTCTGATCAATAATTGGCGCAAGACATAATCTTTTGTCTTGTGATGTAATGGCGTCCGTAATTCAACTTCCCCATCCCTATCTAATGTATAAAGAATATATTTCATTCCTTCCCGATAATAATCGATATATCGTGCATTAGAATCAGAACCAAGGATTCCATAGTAGAGTTTATCCCCACGCGATAGATATATTGATATAAGAGATAACCACGCAACCGCTTGTGGAGATCCACCTGCTACGGCAGAAAGCCCTTTATCATCTTCATCATTAGCCAGAAAATCGAAACCGGTTTGTGTTACATCAAACTCGGAATGGTCAATCTTACAACCTCTCTCTGTAAGATGTTTAATGTAATTATACCTTGTCTTGCGTTCACTTTCATACTTCTCTTTGAGTAACCATGGATATCGTATTGCTACGGTGTAAACCTCTTTCTCTGGATATGCGTCAAGTAACGAATGTAGGATTAACGTAGAATCACAACCACCACTATACAATAGGACATTACGTCCAGGGGAGTCATTAAACCCATATAATTCTTCAATGATATTACTTGCTAGATGGAGCATCGTCGGAGCACCAGCTTTCACAACATCTACACATACGACCAAAGCATTTTAGATAATCTTCTTTTGTAAATCGTTCCGCAAACTTTTTGAAATCTTTCCATTGTACACGATAAATGAATACTGGTTGTGTTTCATTGAATCGATATCCATAAACGATGTAAGCATTCTCATGCTCATCATCATAAATCTTCAAATAAAATGTCTTAAATCGAATGATAATGCCATCAGCGAATCCTGTCGTTTCATATGATTCACATGGGATTGGAAATAGTTCATGAATTGAATCTAGTTGTGTATAATCAACCATTACATCACATCCTCTGTAACGAGTAAAAATAAAAGGAGGGAAGATTCCCTCCTTTTATTTCCATCATGAAAAGGTTTACTTTACAACGTTACCATTCAGATCCTTACGAACCTTCGTCTGGAGATTCTTAGGAACAGGACTCTTTGCACGAACCTGGATGGAATCCTTGCTCGTGATGGTCGTCGTACCAAGCGTTTCCTTCGTCTTGATATCACGAACCTGAACTGTCTTGGTCTTCCCAGGATTCTTTGCGAGGTAGATCGAGCCAACCATATCCGTCTGCGTCGGAAGATCGAACTTACGACCTGCCTGAATCTGAGCAAGCACAATATGAGGAATTGCTTCAGCAAGACCCTTTGCACTGATCTCGCATGTGTTGAGGATATCCGACTCACTCTTCTGTGGGTACTTCGCCATTTCAACCGTCTTCTTGAGATCGGAACGGATCAGTTCAGAGATACTGGTCTCAACCGTCTTACCATCCTTATCGACGGACTTTACCTTGAATCCAGTGTCATTCACAAGTGCTGTTGTCAGATCTGCGAACCCACTCTTTGAGAAACTTCCTTTGCCGACAAGAGTCTTATCGACATTTCCTTCGCCCTTCAGCTTACCAAGGACTTCGTTTGCATTGGTGTTCTTCATTATGAACTCCTCCTGTTAATATAGAATAGTGTTCTTGTAACACAGTTTACAATATCAGTGGATTTTTTCTAAAGAATAAATTCATGATATTCGTCAACTGTGTATACTTCCTGCAAATAATATATAACCGAAAAATATATGATGGCGGGGATTTCCCCGCCATCATGATTTCTTTGTTCGTCCCTGAATCTTCTTCAATTCCTCCCGATATAAATTGGAGACATTGAGGATCATTTCATACTCTTTCCCTAGGTCATTTATCGAATTACGAACATCATTGAGACGGCGTTTATATTCCTCCGAGCGTGATTTTAATTCGAGATCTCTTGCATCTGAAAAATCTCCATGTTTTGAAAGAAGGCTTAGATTTGTATCCAATATAAGGACAATAATATCCTGGACAATATCTCTGCATTCTTTATCCAACTGATCTAGATGATCTTTGACTAATTTCTCTTTCTCAATGATTTGATTCTGCTCATCAATTTTCGTAATTACTTTCTCTTGCCTATTTTTTATCAGGATCGACACAGTGGAAAATAGACCAGTGATTATTGCAATAATCACGGTCGAAAGATTGTCGTCCATTGAACCAAAAATCCCCTTCCCATATAAGTTTTACATTCTCCTACTTTGTACACGTGTTTGAACCGCTTGATAGTCCCTGATATAAAGCTCCTGAACATGAAGTTTATGGAGCACAACTAATCCAAAAACAAAGATAAGAATAAGATAGCATAAGAAATTGAGTTTCCACAGTCCTTGGATTTCTACCCCAGCATTATATATAACTGTTAATTCTCGTGTTCCTCCAGAATTATATCCCCATCTGAAATATAGATTTTCAGTACTCTTATTAGGAAGAGTTACAGAGATATGTCCGGATTGATGGGTATTCATAATGGAAATAATGTCATCCTTATTATCAACCGATGATAGAGAAATATTCTTATGATTATCATTTAAAATTGTGCGTGATGTAAGTAACATATCTGCGTTATACACTTCAATTTCCGTTACTCGTTCTAAGTCGTAATTAAACGGTTCTCTCATGAATTGATGCTGTGTATATGTGTATTGGTTAATCGCATCATCCAATGAAGTCGTTCGCATGATAATATCATCCATCAAATGAGTTAATAAAAATATAGATCCAACAATAATAACGACAAGAAATAGTTCAATTTTATTTACATGACGTTTCATGATCGTATCTCCTATAACACAAATTAATTCCGTATCCCTTATTAAAATGTCATAAATTAATATGGGTGGGGATATCCCCCACCCATATTAATTTTCTTAATCTAGATCATAATGAATGTCATCATGGATAATATCCGAACGTTTTGTTTTACGATTGATATGTAGTACGTTATTATCATAAGTATGATAAGCTGTTTGATCAAGAGAATCTGTATATTCGCCGGAACTTGTATACATTCGAGACACTACACCATACCATTGGTCATCATCCATGATAATATGTTTATGGAAGTATGAATCGTTTTTAATTTCATCTTCCCATTCATCATTAAGGAGATCGATAATCAGTTCATTTGATATTGGCTGGAATCCGAACTGTTCAAAATGCATATTATTTCCAACAAACGGTTCTCCTTCTAATGTTGGTGGATCAATCACCATGTACTGGAAGGAGGAATTATTATCCTGGATATCGGGACGATCATTCGGGTAGGTAGTTTGCATAATATCTGTTTCATTGTCGGTATTTGGTGGATAATCCTCAAAGGATGGATGCTCATATGATACCTGATTCCATACTGGAGTTAATAGAGATTCTTGTTCATCCTTTGTATAATTATCTCCTTTAAGATTTCCTTCTAACGCTGCATCAATATATGTTGTGTAATCCCAATGATGGAATGGGCGACCTTTTGACCATGTCGTTTTGAGGAAGATATCAGAGAAGTACTCATTTGGATCACGATTAATCTCAATGATCTCAAAATTCTTCAACGATTGTAACCCATGAAGGAAGAGTTTCGTTGGCGAGATAATTGTCACCTCATCCGTTAAGAGTCGACCATTTACCCAGAATTCAAAATATTTATGATTCAATGGTTTATTGATCTTCCCTTGGAGATTAATATATCCATGTGATGGAATCTTGCGAAGCGTGTATACAGATTGCATTGTATATGGTGTTGTTACTGCTGATAGATTCTGGTAGGGACGATATACACCAAGGAATGTAACGGAGGTTCCATATTCATCTTCTTTTGCTACAAACGTTGGTCTGCGAGTGGATGGGTTGATCCTTGGGAGGCGTCCATGTTCGGTTAAGATATAAATCTGGTTGGTTGGAACATTTCGTTTTGGAATGCGGAAGGTCGGTGATGAAATCCAACGTTCTTCGTAGAAATTATATTGTTTGGATTTCTTATCAATAATGATATCATAGTCATAAACTTGATCCGTACTAAATTGAGCAATGATTCGAATCTCTTCTGGAACTGGAGCAAATGGATTTGTGACATGATGAATATATCCGTCGTGATTCATTGTTGCATCTTCGGTCTTAAACTCAACGAGTACTGAACCGGATTGTCCAACGGTTTGATGATCATTCTGATATAGAGTGAATTCGATAATCATGTCCTCTTTTGGCGGATTTGGACAATGATGTGGACGGAAACGTTGGATATGACCTGTCCGTAGATCCGTAATAACATCGCCAAAGATATGGGTTTTGGTTTCTTCGTTCCATCCCCATACTGGACCATCAACGAAATCTTCACCGACATCACCAAGTACAGAGGAAACAATCCTAGTATTTGTCTCTTTCACCAGACCGGTTTGTGTCGGGTCTTTGAATTGAACCTCAAAGCGTTGCGGATCTAATAGATCTTCAAAGCGTTCAGCAGTCTTATTGAAAATCTTGACATCTTGTAATAGGATTTGATTCTTGAAGTGAATATATGGTGCTAATTTGAAATCCATAATGTATCCAGATGAACCGCCAATATGATAATTATTCCTCTGCTCATAGGGGAATATCTTTCGAATACGAACATGATTCCCCGTATTTACGTGATAACGAATTGCCTTACGATTTACTTCACCAACAATATGTGCACCAATATCCATGGTGGCATTCTGTTTTAATCGTGCATTTCGCTTTTGTGTATCCGGAATCTTATTCAAGAATACTTCCATATCATAGGAATGGAATCCAAGTTCATGGTAGGTAAGCCGGAATCCATACTTAATCGAATGCTGAATTGGTCCACTGTTTCCAAGTAGTTTGAGAAGATTTAATGAAACGATATTGTTTTCATCAATCATAAAATAGTCTTGATCAAATTCAACAATATTTTTGAACTGTACTGCATCGTAGGATCGATCAACATGAATATGTTTTCCAAATAGATTCATAATCTCAACATTGAATGCCATAATGTTTGGTAAATTCAGTGAAAGAGTTTCTCCATTCTGTCTAAAATGTTCTGAGTTAAATTTTACAGATGTATTCATGTCGAATGGATTTGCTGTCGGTAGTTTGATCACGCGCTCATTCTTTCCAAATAAGTAGAGAATATCACGAATGGTTGCCATCAGGTAATCAACGTTAAGTTCAACACCACGGCTGGTTTCGATAAAATGGTTTCCGTTCAATCGAACATTGGGGTATTCATCTGTCCGTATTGGTTGATATAGTTCAAGATTCCATTTATGATGGTCATCTAGATTTTCCCACTGTCTTGTCGTCCAATTAAAAATAGAAAGATCTTTTCGTTGGATGTGGTGAATGAATGTACCGAAGTGTATACGTGGCTCATCCATTGCTCGCGGATATAATCCGTCGGATATGTTTGAAATGATTTCTCGATGATATAGTTGATCATCGTTCCACGGAGCGTCATGATACTGTGCAGTAAATCCAGGAAGATCTGGACGGTAATCCAATTTACACCAATCGACTTGGATATTATTCCATTGCATATCAACATACTCTGGAGCATGATATCGTATGAATCCACTTAGCATGAATGATCGTACGGTATATTTCGTGCGATGATTATAGAATTCAGCATCGTGTTCAACAATAACCGATTTACCAATTCCAGCATCAGGCCATTCACTGATATGAACGGGTAATTGATCATGGGTTAATACAGATTTCTCCCCATACACGATATCATCTCGATGAAGCTTAAAATCTACTAGGAAGTTATACGATCCACCGGTCGATGGAATGATCGATTGATTTGAATGTACTGCTGACAGATGTGGTTGGATAAATGGTATTGAATCGAATCGATGATAATGCTGTATGTTAATTTGTATTGATGTACTTCCTCCCGTCGATGGAAATTCTGTTTGAGATAACTGCATTGCAGCGATGGGCAAACGTTCATATGATTCATTATGTTCATCTTCACGCAAGAATAGATTTTCTAGATTGAGGGAAATAACATTATCGTTCTCAGAGAAATGATCACCGGCGAAGTGAAGCTTTACCATTGATTGCTTTTCATGATCCTCCTCAAAGGAATCCATTTTTAATGAAATCTCTGGGTGGAACAATTTTAGAATTTGATCTTCCATGGATTGTAAATAAGATACGTTCAAATATACCGTTCCATTTTTATCTTTTACAAAATGACGATCGTCAAAGATAACTCCCGTCGTCGGGATATTAATCAGATTGGAATTATCATCACGTTGCGCGATTGTAGTATCTGGATAGAATAATGATATAATTTCATCTGTATGTGCGCGGAGGTAATCCAAATTCAATGTGATAATCCCGTTATGATACTTGAAATGATTACCATTTAATTTCAATGCATTCAAATGAAAATCGAATTTTACGTCTCCTCCATAGTATGGAAGTAGTACATGATCATCTTTGGAGGTCATGTATAGATTCACTTCTACCTTACTATGCATCGAGACACGACCAATGCTCTGATATTCTCCTTTTGTCGGAAGATTTGGTGGTAGTCTTCGTTCATCTGGAAGGAATGGATCCGCTGGAGGAATAATGTTATAGATTCCTTCCCATCGATGATCATTTATCATTGGAACTTGTGAATTATCGATGCGACTTCCTTGATACCAATGATGTTCGTAATCTCCTTCATTAGCAGGAGGATCAACGTCAATCATATCGATTTCGCGATACATGTAATGTTCATTCCGGTCATCATGACGCAATCGGTCTTGACGTCTTGATATGAATTCATACTCGGATTGTGGATAGCTTAACGTTGCCGGTTTTTTAACCCCATCGGACGTAATTTGATCGTACGCGGTTACTGCATATTCATCATCGATGTTATTCATATCATCGGTAACTACCATCGTATTTTTGATTGATGGATTCACATCACCATACACAATAGATGATTCAGCAAGAACGACTTTGGAAATCCCTTTATACGGGGTACCACCTAATGCTGAAACTCTGAGCTTCACTGTTGCTTCATTCGCGTTTGCATAAATCGTTTGTCCAACTGCATAACCCGAACCATGATTTCGGATATCAATTGTGTTTACCTTATAGATGAAATAGTTTTCTCCGGGGATATAAATTGAATTCGCAGATAATTTCATGATATCATTTGCATTGATATAAATCGTATCATGCTTTCTTGGATGAAGATGATTCTGCATCTGATTATGACGTTGATAGAAATTTAATGTTTGCTTTCCTCCGAGGAATACATCATAGCCAATGTTTATATCATGAATATTCTCGAAGTCAAAAGCAATTAGATCATTATCTTGATAGAACTCTTCTGGTGCAGAATAAGAATTATCATCATAGAGGATTGTTGAATCATTAATGCCTACTTCATGCGTAAAGAAGTCGACTGTAAGTCCAACACCATTTCCAACAACAGAAGTTAATTCACGAATTCCCCAAAGCATGTAAGGTAGTGCATAATTCAGTAGTGGACGAAGTTTTCCTACATGATCTCCTCGCATCTCTGTGATTTGCAAATATATTTTATCGTTTAGAATAATATCTTTCATCTCTTGTGATAATGAAGACTCCTGTGCTGGATCGATGGCTGGAATGACTTCTACGATATCTCCTAGTCGATATCCTTTTCCTTGCCTTGCTGGAACAACACGATCAATACGATACCACGAATCTTTTTGTTGTGTTTGTTGAATCGAGGATAGATCTTCTTCAATGAAACGGTAGATTGTTTGAATTGGCGTTTTATATCGATATGATGCATCGATTGCTTCGGTAATTACATTAATCTTGTGGAATAATTCTTTAACGTAAGATGAAAATAGATCACGTTGTTCAGTATCCGTGAAGGAGTTAATAATCATTGATTGATACGTCTTTAGATTCCCTTTACATTCAAAGAGAACGGTTTTAAGATCTTCTTCATCGGACCAAGTACTTCCAGTACCAATGAATGTATTCAACTTTGCATAGGCAACACGAAGTTGTTCATCATAATAGGAAAAATTTTGTGTGCGCTGATGAACAGTATCAACATAATCGGATACAGACGATAATAATTTTTCGAGCTCAATAAAGAATGTATGGGGATCGATCTTTTCACGATTACTCATAAACTCTTCTGATGGTGTAATGATACTTAGTGCCGTTTTTATAATGGAATTCATTTTCCATATACTTGTCTCACTCATATAATCATGATATTTTTCATTTAGATGGTTCCAATCATCTTGGATTTGAGAAATCTTATCAAGAATCATTTTGTATTCGTGATTGTTATATGGATTTGATGTATTCAGGTACGTCTTAATATTTACAACGACATTTCGTATCCTCTTCAAATATGGAATAATGACATCATCGTTGATGATCCTCTGATGTTTTGAAGATACCACTTTAATGGTTGCGCCAACACCATTTGATGTTGATGTACTATGATATGATTGTTGTTGAGCCATTGGATCTCTGAATGTAGTACGTCTTGCATTCGTTGCTATGACTTGTTCGATATGGTTTTCTCCATCTGCGGTGATTTTATAAGGACCTACTTTTGGGACGAAAATAATGTCGTCTGTGTCGTACTGAATTCCAACTCGATCTAATTTTACTTGATTGACTTCATATACATCAGAATACGTTGGATGGATCGTATCTGGAACAAATGGTTCATTTACCGTTTCCATATAACCAATGAGCGCTTTAAGTTGATCGATATGACCATAGATCGCTTCAAGGAATTCACTTGGTTCTTTTACGTCAGATAAAAGTTTTGTGAATATGCTTTCTTCTACCCCGTTAAATGTGAGCCAAAGATCAATTGTATTGATTCCAGCATCCATGGCACGTTGTGCATCGATCTGTCGGTTGGTTCCAACGATATAAGACATACATTTGAGAACACGTTCGATATAATTTTTCACAGCACGTTCGTAAGCATATTCTTTTTGACTCATCGCGTAATCACTTAGGAGATCAAACAACTGAGATGCTTCATTGGTATGAAGTCGTAGTTCACTGCGAATCTTATAATACGTCAATAGCGTTGTTCGGAATTCTGTCATGCGGTCCGTAATATGATCCAGTCGATCGATGATGTTTTGATCTTTGATCAATTGCGTTGCACGCCAGAATTCATTGAGTTGTATTTTAAAATGATGAATATCGTCCTTTACATCATCAACAAGATTCACAAATGCGGTTACCTCATCATTGGTATATGATTTCTTCGGATCAAACGATGCATAAAATTTCGTTGTCGAAACGAATAATTTGTTTCTAGCATCTTTGATTGGAACCGTCCAGGGATCGTCGAATTTATTGATCTGACCAATGACGGATTGATCTTCCGGATTGGTCTTTGCATAATCAAGGTAGGAACGGAGATCATTGATGGCACGCATAAAATCATCAAGATCAAAACTTTGACGAAGTGCTGAGATTTGATCGACGTATTTTTTGAATCCATTAATTGCTTGACGTACACGTTTTAATGTTTCTCTTTTTGATGACCAAATATTCTTATCCTCGACGTGTTTGCGCAATGCTGAAATATCTTTTGACAACGATGTTGCTGAAAGGAAGTATGTGTTTAGATTCGCAATCAGTTGATTTATATCGTTGATAGAAAAAATATTTGGGTCAAGGTCATTAATGAAGTCAAAATTATATTGGAAATCTTTCAGCAATGTCTGAATTAGTTCTTTAAATGCTTCAATTTGATTAAGGTTCAACTGATAAGATTCTTTATTCGTTTCTTTCAAAATCCAATTGAGGTCATCAAGAACATTCTGTGTTGCATCAACAATATCTTTTTGAATCTGATATAGTGCAGGTTGCAGCCTACGTAGGTCAAATGTTGACGGTGGACGACGAATTAGATGTTCTCCTGGGTCCCAATTGTTCATCACCTTTACCATGTAATCAAAGTATGATGGGATCCAACTACGATCAAGGTAAATCTCAAAGTTTGAGATCTTATTATAGTTAAGATGATCCAGCTGCATTGATTCTTCAAGCTTATGGATATTATAATCAAATGGGAATTCGTGATCGTCGGACTTCAGATAAGTTGCTAGCCCCATTCGAAAATATGGATCCATTGTCCTTAAAAACAATTGATTGAATCGTTCAAATGATGGGTTATTTGCGATATATTCCAATAGTTCCCATTTATATTTTGACTGAAGAACTCCCTTGTAGATAGAGCGTAAACCCATCCAGTAGAATTTCTCCATAAAGATATCCCGATAATTTGCACAGTTATCAAGATAATATCTTCTTGTATCATTTTCCCACGATGGTGTTGGTTCTATTACATTACTTGAAAGCTCTCGAACATTTGCCGTATCCGAATAAAATAAAAACGATTTAAAGATGCGATCGCCTGTTAGTTCTTCTTTCACAGGATCCGATAGGAGATATACATCAGGAAAATGATGTTCTACCACAATATCAGATGGACGCCAAACACGATCATCAATATCATATTCAAAGATCCAGAAATCATGTTCTTCTATGGGGCGTTGGAATCGCAACCTCTTACTCTCATCAACATTGAAAATCATGGTTCGACGCATCCCATGAATAATTTCAATTGACATATAACGATCTGCAAGTTCTCTAGGAATCGTAATGAGCTCCGATGTTACTTTCCAGAAATTGTCTTCCCATTGTCGCGTTGGATATACCCATTCACTTACCCATAATTTTTTACGAATATCGGCGACGGATTCTTTGAATGTCTTTTCGAATCGATTCGAAAATAAATCAAATTTTTCCATCCCTCGTGATCGAATGAATGCGTAGTAGGCATCATAAATCTTCTGATAATCCTCTGTTAGTTGATCGAGACGATTAGACACGTCTTCCTTCGCTGGATGGTTTTCTCCCTTGATCAAGAATCGAAAATCTTCAAGATGATCTGCAGCAACGACAGTTAAATCTCTTAGGTGTTTAATCGCTTTCGCTGTAACTTGATCAGCAGAAGATTCTTCTTGATGTGCATCTGACAATACAATGGGTCGGATCATTTTATCCCATCCATTGTATTCCTTAAACATATCATTTTTCCAATCGATAAAAACTTGCTTCGTTTTCCCATCCTTCGTCACATAATTATGTTTAACAATATCATCAAACTCTTTTGTTACAACCGGATAGAGTTTAGGCTTATATGCTTTATAAATGGAATCTACCGTGTTTAGAATTGGAAACTCAAAGAAATATTTTGGAACAATAACAGACATCCATATCCAGTCTTCGTATTCCGAACGAATATAAGACTTATTAAAATTACTTAATAGATCAAGATCAATGATTCCATTTTCAATTGGAAGGAATTCTAAATTATCACCAAGAACTTCAATTTTCGATTTACGATCTTTGCGTAGTGTTGGATCGCCAATACGATTGATCGTAATGATCACATGATTGCTATTCTGGATTTGCTGATTTGGTAAATATGAAACTGGCAGCTTCCATTTCCATTGATTCTCACAAAGTTCTCTCGATATCTTTACGCGACATTGTGCATTTGTCGGAACTTTGTAGAGATAGACTGGGTAGTTATTGTTACGCCAATACATATTGTATTTAAAACGAATGAAAATTTCTTGATCATCGAAATAGAACTCATATTCGGAGTAGATTCTCCGATCAATAAAGAGAAGCAATGTAAATGGAAAAATCTCATGGTGGTTGAGCAGATCTTCTAGCTTCACCCAGGTGCGATAATATTGTGATTGTTTAAACTGATCACGATGCGTTGCTTCAATCAAAATATCTTTGGTGGGGAGATGAATTTCACATATTTCGGTATTTGGGCTATATTTCATATCGGACATATGTCCGTGCCAGGAATAAAACCCAGTTGTATCATGATTTGATGCGATCAACTTATGCGAGGAATTTTCATAAATGTGAAATAATGATTCCTTCACGGCATCTAGGTTAAAAGAATTCGTCGTAATTGCATTCTTATATTCTTCGGAAGAACGCGCTCCATCTGCATCTGGGATGGAGATACCTTCCCGCAATAAATCATCACGACGATCATGTTCATCAGCAATACTATCAAACGTATCGAATGCCTGTTGATAAAATTTCGGATCAAAAGGATTCTGCATATTATCATGCATCGTCTCTCAGCCCCCAGTCCGTAACGTATAATGTTTATTACAGGGTCATGTAGATTGACTAAAAAGTAACGACAAATAGGAGGATGAGGTGTATTTCATGGACGTGAATGAACTATCAATCAAAGTGAATCAGATGGAAAAAGAGATACGGGAATTAATTGCGACAATTGCAGGATTCAAAATCGATATGCAACTTATGGTTCGCATGAAAGATCGAATTAAACCTGGAACTGGATGTAAGATCTATTACGATGCAAATGGTCTTGTTATGAATAGTGAGGATCTTAGTGCATCGGATATTCCAAATCTCCCTATGGAAAAGATCGATGGGTTACTTGAAAAAATAAATACATCCGTAGATACAAAAATCCAAAAACCGGTAGAAGAAAAGAAGATCAAACCAGGACGTGGGATAAAGATCAGTTATGATGAATTCGGGCGTGTTACATCATCCGACGATAAACTTCTAATCACTGACATCCCTGAACTTGATATGAATAAGATCCGTGGGCTAGAAGATACAATTAAAAACCTACGAGAAGAATTGAATGGAATTAAGAGTGAGAAGAAAGAACGGTATCGCGTTGCTCCAGGAACGTATACAAAAATTACATACGGGGATGATGGGCGTGTTATGGGTGGAACTACATTAACATTGGATGATATTCCCATGACGCTCATCAATAAGATAAATCTATTGGAAAATCGTATGGCTAGTTTCGCAGGACAAGAGGCTATGAGTACTGCCATGAATCGTCTGAATAAAAAACTTGATGCGAATGTCAAGATTCTTGGTGGTACCTATACGAAAGTTCAAGTAGATGATAATGGGTTGGTCACGCAGGGTGATCGCGTAACCGTTGATGATATTGGTACGATTACAATCAATAACATTGCTGAACTCCCGACCATGTTAAAAAATAAAGCAAATCAGGCAGATATGGTTCAGGTATTAAATACATTGAATCGTCTGGCAACAAGTGATCGAACACGGGATGTGGTTCAACTAAAAACCGTCGTTGAAGGTAAAGCGGATAATTACACCGTAAAATCATTGGAATCTCAAATTAATACACTGAGTACGTCAGTTGATAATCTATTGACACGAATTCCTGATCGCAGTGTCATGCAAACGATCAATCGTCTCGTGCAAGAAAATGATGATTTGAAACAACAAATCAAATCGTTGGAAAAAGAAATGAATCGCCGAATCGAGGAATTAAAAAATAAATAGTTCAGTGGGAGGGTTAAAACCCTCCCACCTTTTATTTATTTTACGTACTTCTTACAAATTTCTTCAAAGCTCAATCGAGATACGATTGTATCGAAGTGTAGATTCGACATAACAGTTTTCTCTTTTAGTTTGATTTTCTCTGGGAGTTCCTTTCCATAATAATCAAAGATAAATTTTCGGAATACCTCTGGTTGTACGGACGGGATTTCCAAACACAAATCAATTCTTCCAGGACGAAGGAATACCGGATCGAATTTCTCAATGTAATTCGTCGTCATGATGATGATTTTATCTTCACCGCTTAGAATACCATCGAGTGCATTGATCATGTTTCCGAAGAACTGTTTATTCGTTGCCTGTTCTTGTTTCGCTCCGGGAACATCAAGATCGATTGCTGTATCCTTAACGAGTCCAGGATATTTATCGATATCTGATATGATATAAAGTGGGTTTGTTACATCCTCATCTTCATCAATCAACGCATTAGGGATGAACTGACCATTCTTCCCTCCGGTAACATAATAAATATTTCGATTCCATTCTGATGCAATCATGCGAGCGATACTGTCTTTTCCGTGACCAGCCTCTGAATGGAGGAGAATCTTTAAGTTGTGCGGAATACCCCATTTGCGGTATTGCTCCTTTGAAGCAAAGAAATTATTCACACAATCAATAATTTTTAGTTTAATTTCTCTTGGTAGATAAATCGTTTTGATGGATCGTTTTGGAATTGTCCCAAGTTTATCCCAATACGTACGTCCATCTCCTTCATGGAAATCCCGATATAGATTCACTGAATTAGAATTCCGATTGATGGCAAGGATGGCATTCCGATGGAACACCATATCCTGTTCAAACAGTTCAACAAATTTTGTATCCAAGTTGTAAATGGATATTGTGTATTGTGTGAGCACGCTCTTTCGGCCATATTCATTTGGTTCTTGTAAGGTTTGTATATGGAGAATGATATTATAATCCCGATATTTCAGATTATGAACTCCATCGGTCAGCTTGCTATAGAGTTGATCTTTCGCACTTGAACGGCGTACATTCGATAAAGATAACCGTGGATTACTTTTCAAGTTATTGTATTTACGAAGAATTGCATATAACGCTTCTTCCATCCAACGATCATAATAGTTTCGACCTACGGTAAATGTGATCTGTCGCTCAAACTTCCCACGGACATAATGAATGACGAACGAGCCGATGGTTGTTGTTATATCGGCAATATTATTATCCATTAATTCATTCAATGGACTGATCACTGTGCGACCGAATTTATCTTTGAGTGTCGTTAACCCGCGCTCTTTCAATTCTTGTAGATTCATAAAAATCTCCTTACTAAAATAAAAAGGAAGGAGGGATTCCCTCCTTCCTCAACTTTAATCACTTCATGAATTTAGCGAACATATCCTTTGGTTTAAAAGATTCAGGTGTCGCCGCAACCTTTTCTTCTCTCTTACGGATGGCCAACGCTTCCCGTGATACATCATCGCCAGCAAGGATATACTTGCTTGCATCGTCAGTAGCGAGTGCCTTTCTCAGTTCGTTGACACGATCCTTCATCTTCTTTGCACGATCGTTGATCGGAGAAAGTCCTGAAGCGACTAGGTACATGAAGTTCAGGTTTTCGTTTCCATCGTTATTGACCGCATTATGATTGAATCGCTCATCCGGACGACCAATAAACTCTTCCAGTTTTTCCAGATTGGATGTATAGAGCTTATTCACTGCATCCGTGAAGTATGTGATGATCCCCCAACGAACCACTTTCTTGTTACGATCCGTTTCACACTGGCAGGACTGTTTGATGGATTTGATGATCAAATCATCAAACGCAGCATCTTCCATGTTCTTTTCCGTGAGATTCTTGTTCACACGGGCAACAAGAAGTCGTCCAGGAGTTGTGATGATTGATTCCATATCTGCTGGATCGATGGATTCATATTGCGTTGGATAATTATCGATTCCTGTCAGAATGCGAATGTCTTCAATCACATTCTCATTCACCATCTCGAGAGCTCTTGTTGGTGACTGATCGGCAACAGTTTCATTGTCATAAATCATATACGTTGTCTGGTCACCAAGCGTTTCATAAAGCTCTGAAAGGAATTCGAGAGCATTCCCCTGATCCGCAAGAGAATCCTTGATCTTTGGAAGAACGCCGACGAGGATGAAATGTGTGTCAACGAATGCTTGACGGAGGATATCCAGTAGTACCGGTGATGCACCGGAACCTGTCCCACCCGCCATAGAAGTAGCAATGAAAACATACTTCTTGTTGGCAATGGTATCGAGAAAATCCTTATTGGATAGAATCTTCTCAATATCATCACGAAGATACTTCTTCATCTTCGAACGATTCTTTCCACTACCTTCAACTTCCTCAGCGATTCCAATCTTGAATTTGATCGCCTGCGGATCATCAATCATGGATAGATCTGCCTGACTCGTATTGATATACAGCGTATCAAATAACTCAGGATACTTCTTGTGGGCTAGATATGAAATCATACTCCCGCAATTTCCAACACCGATGATTGCAATTTCTTTCTTGAGTTCCATTTACTTAATCCCTCCGATGAATAATTAACTGAACATCCCACTGACGTTTGAAAACTCTTTTGCTGAAGGAACACTCACTTCTGTACCGTCTTTAACGACGATAAACTCTGCCTCTTCCCCATCAACAAATACTGTTTCCAGCTGATCGACGGAGAATCCATCAGGCATAGCAAATACACCTGAACGATCGGCACGAATGAGACTGAATGCACGTTTCATAAAACATTACCTCCATAGAATGATTTAATAAATCTTATTTCCGTATTCATAATATATAACCAATACGGTTACTTTCCTGTAGAAACATATATATTCTCTCGACAAGGAAATGCGTGAAGGAGGAATAAATTTTGCCTTCAATAAAGGATAATATCATTCATGCGTTAGAAAATAACCTAGATGTTTTCTATCGAGTTTCTGATGTACGATATCGTATCCGTTGTCCATTCTGTGGAGATAGTCAGAATGATTACCGGAAAGCACATATGTATTTATTGTGCGATCATAATCCGAATACACCAATCCTCTATTATTGTTTCAAAGGGAATTGTGGAGCAAGAGGAAAAGTAGATAGAGATTTCCTTGATCGATTGCATATTAAGGTTGATGGAATTGATGAATTCTCCAATAAAGTATATAATAAGATCTCGAATATTCAAAAAGTAAAAATCGATATTGTTACAGGAAAACCAATCCCTGGATCGAAACAAATTCGATACATTGAAGATCGTTTGGGGAAAGGTCTTACGATAGAAGATTATGATCGATTTAAAATTGTATGGGATATCAATGGACTAATTCCTTATATTTCAAATCAGCGAATCATCAATACATTGCCATCCAATCAAAAAAGTATATCGTTCTTATCCGAAGATAAATCATGTTTACTCACAAGAATGTTTGAGGAAACAGAATTTGATCGATGGAAGAAAACGAAACTATATCCAAATGAAAATCGAATCTTTTATACCATTAAATCAGAAATCGATTTATTCTCTGAGGATGAAATAGTCGTAAACGTTGCTGAAGGTGTATTTGATATTATTGGTGTATACAAACACTTTCCGTCGAAGAATAGCATCTATATCGCTTGTCTTGCTTCTGATTACGAATGTGGGTTACAGTTCGCCATTCACAAGGGATTCATTGGAAAAAATATTCGCGTAAATATCTATATGGATGATAATATTGATGAAACATTATTGAAGAAAAGATTAAAGCGTTTTCGATGGATCGTTGGCTCCATATACCTTTATCGAAATATGAAAGCAAAAGACTTCGGATGTAAATTCGAGAATATCGAAATGGTAGAACATCAAATACAATGAGGTGGATATTGTGGATAAATATCGTCCAGGAATTGGTATTGCTGCTGGATCGCAGATGTTACGGTGGAATGTATTAGATCGATACATTCGTATTGAACCAGATCAAGAAGTCAATATTTTCATTAACTTCGAATCCGTTTTAGCGAATTTGAATCGAATGAAAAACTTGCATCAATCCATAACCTATTTCAAGAAACATGTTGTGTTGGAGTTAGAATCAGCAATTCTAAATCTTATGTCGAATTATCGGAGCTATATTCGTAAGTGTCATGGAATTCCTAAAGTATACTTATATCATACGCATCTGTCAAAAGAAAAACAAGAGATGCAGGTATACAATAAATATTATCGTAGCTATTATTACAATCAGTATATGCAAAATCCAAAATTCCGTGATATCGGACGTATGATCAATAATCTCGTTATTCCAGATTTAGAATTGATTCTTTCGTACATCTATGGATGCTATTTCATTAAGAGTAAACGGTTTGATGGTAGTATGATTCCTTATATCATTGCCGAGAAATCTTCTGCTACGCAAAATATTATTATTACCACCGATATATTCGATACGCTGTATTATTTTCAACCATCATTTACGACGATTTATATCAAACGATATTACGGTGATCTTACGATATGTAATTCCTCCGAAGAAACCGTACGGACGATCATTAAAGATGAGAATCCTTTTGACTTGACCATATTCAATTATGAAATGTATTATCGTCTATTGCTATCAATGAAAGGTAATACCATCCGTAATATTCGTTCAGCAAAAGGATTTGGTTATGGAAAGTTCGTAAAAGTATTGAAGGAAGGTTTAGATAATGGGATGATTCTTAAAGAGTTTGAATCAATTGATTCAATCCTTCAATTATTTCCAAAGAAATATCAAGAGGATATAAAGAACGCTTTTCTATGTTCTGACATTGGTGTTCAGTCCACATTATTGACTGATGCTGATCGCTCTGATATAGATCTTCAATGTATTGATAAGGTGGATATCCAATCCATTGAAGCATTGAACAATCAGCGTTTCTTAGACTTTCCAATCAATCTTCAAGGATTATTGGAGTAATCGTATCTTCTCGAAAAATATTGATATATTCTATAATTGATAAGAGATAAAGAATCTGGCGATTTATAGATCTTTTATCAATCGAATATTAATTAAAGTTACAACAGGAGGTAACTAAAATGAGCACGATGAAGACAGCAGCAGTGGCAGCAGTGGTAGTGGCAGCAGGCTTCGCAGGTTATAAGCTGTATCAGCACTTTGCTGGCGGATGCGGAGATGAGACGGTCGTCGACGATGAGAATGTCATCAACGACACCATCGATGAGGTCGATGAGACCCCCGAGGTCGATACGGCGGAGGCTTGATTGAGCCTCATTCTCATCTGCGCAGATGAGGAGCTTAGGCTCCTCATTTTTTTTCATTTTTCTATGTTCTATCGAAGGCACTATGCTCAACAATTTGATTAAGACATAGCCACAAAGAAGGTGATTATATGGCAGCGACGATTGGTACCAAAACAAGAACTGTTGGTGCTTTCTTAAAGAAAGCATCGCAGCATATTATTACTGGTACTGGTGACTATATATCAAGCGTGATGCCAACAACCACATCTACCATATCAGGCGCAGGACAAGCAATGCGTGAGTTAGCAAGAATTCCTAACTCAATTGGATCAATCACAGCGAAAGCATCAGAATTAAAGAATCAATCTACATTTAAAAAACTAGAGAACTGGTTTATGAGTTCTGAGAATGAATTTGGGTTGGATGATAATTTTGATGCTCAACTTTCTTTTGATACCGAAGATCTTGACGATTCAACGTCTCAGCTTGCTGAGACGGAAATATCAGAATGGAATCGAAATGCAAATCAGATTTCGAAATCTGTTGTAGAGAGCTCACACAAACTTTTTGAAGCTCAGATATCATCGACGGCAAATTTGATCTCATCGATTGATAAACAGACCGCAATCATCTCTTCTGGATTTGATAAAACGCATGTAATACTAGAGAAGATCCTAGATACACTAACAAAGAATACAGCAACCATGATCGAAACTATGGTGGCCTCTTCTGGCGTTCAACATAAGGGTGTATTTGATAGTGATGGTAAACTAAATCTAAGTAATTACAAACAACAGTTGAAAAATAACTTCAATAATACGACGTATGGTACATATCTGAGTCTTGCATCGTCTATTGGAAGTTTGGCTAAAGGTGGTACATTAACACCAGCAGCATTAATAAGCATGGGGCTTGGTCAACTTGGCGATAAGTTTGCACCAAACTTAGAGAAGAACATGAAAGCGTTAGATGAATCAGTAAGAGATGTTATTACCGATTCATTGATTCGTATTGGAGAAAATAAAAACGCTGGTGGATTAAAAGGATTTTTTTCTCAACTATTTGGGATTGATTCATCTAGAACATCGCAGGGAACTGGCAGATCTCAACTTGAATTAAAAAATGTTGGATTCGATAGTATGACAAGGGAGAGTATTGTCGGTGCAATCCCAGGATACTTGCGACAAATTCTAACTGCACTCGGTGGACCTGACCTCATCTATGACTTTAAATCTAGATCCTTCCGATCGCAAAATTCCATCCGTCGCCAATTCAATAGTGAAGCGATTAGTGGTCGCGTCGGAATGTTGAATAATGCAAGAAGCGGCGTGCGTGGTGCAATAGGGAATAATGAGATGGGGTCGATGATCTATGACCTGATGATGAATGATCTTGGTACAAAATCATCATCGGGAGAGGCTCGACGCATTATTGCATCATTTGAAGATCAAAAAGCTACGGAAGACTATATTCTCAAAACCGTATTAGCTGGCGTTAAACTAACATCAAGCGAGCGTGAAGCAGCGAAAGCGTTTGCCAATAATTTAAAGAAAGCGGCTAGTGGATCTGGTCGACAGGCAATGTTAACGCAAGCAAATCGTGCAAATATTGAACGAGGAAATGTATTATCTCAAGTACTACAAGATGCAGATACATATGGGATGGATTTATCTTTCCTTGGTGATACAGATGGATTCGATAAGCAGGCGATCCTTGAAGCATATAGTCATCGTACTAAATCAAAGTCTTCGAAAATTCGTCCAAACGATCCACGTGCTCGTTTACAGGGAACGAATTATACAAACATGGCGTTATATGAAATTTATCGTAGACTCAACGAAGGAATCAATGTATTCCAAGTTGGTAAGGGTAAATTTCGTAAAACTCCATTCGAACGATTTGCTGACGATGTACTACCAAAACCATTCAATCATAAACCGAAACAAGTTCGCGGATCTTCTTTGTCTTCTTCGTCTATTGGTAATGGTGGGATCTATCATGATGATGGGAGCAGTAACCTCCTTGAGAATCAAACCATGGAAGATGGTACTGTTGAGAATCTCAGTACTGGGGAACGACTAAAACGCTGGGGATCACAACGTGGTGGAAATATTGCGAAAGCAATGTTTTCTGGAAGCCCTGAACAAGTGAAAGAGGCATTTGGTCTTGTTGTTCGTGATGTTAGCCAAGTTGCTCAGGAACAAATGAAGAAAGGTCTATCCAGAATCAATGATTCTTTTGGAAATATCACCGGATATCTGAAACATAAATTATTTGGATCTGCATATTCCTATGATAGTGGGAAAACGGATAAAGATGGAAATCCCATCATGGTAAACATCAAACAGAATTCTGCTGGCGGTGTATTTGGATTCGTTTCTGAAAACATCAAATCAATGTTTACTGGAGTTAAAGATCGCACATTCAAATGGTTTAAAGATGTTGCTGGATATTTCAATTATAAAGGATCCGGATCTTCTGGCGTCGAAAATAAACGTCGTAAATTTTTAATCTCTTCCATTGGCGCATATGCTGGTGCCGGTCTTCTTGGAGGTCCTCTTGGTCTACTTGCTGGAGCAATAGGAGCAAACGCATTGGATGCTACTGGCATTGGTGATAAGATCAAAGGAATGCTCTTTGGAAAAGAAGAAGTTGATAAGGATGGAAACGTTCGAAAGAAGCGTGGTATTCTTACTCGTGTTCTCGATAACGTTGTTGATCCATTCCGCTATCAGATCGGAAAGACGTTTAATTATTTCACTAAGACGATGAAGAAGCAAGTGCTAGGTCCGCTCTCTGATCTTGGATTAGCATTGAAAGAACGTATTACATCCACCGTAGCCAATGTAGCAAAATCAAAATTCGGAAAAGTATTCTCATTTATCGGACGAATGCTGATGGCTCCATTCAAGGGGGCATTGAACTTAGCAAAGTGGCCCATTCAATTACTTGGTGGATTAACACGAGGAACGATGGGTGCTGCAGGATCCGCATTTGGTGGGACTGCTGGAATTCTATCGTCCATCATCGCAGGTTCAACAAAATATGACGAAAATGGAAACATTATCGGTGGCCGCGGTTTAATTGCGCAACGAAGAAAAGAACGAAATAAACAGATTGATGCCGATTATGAAAATGACTACAAGGGTGGATATAGTGCTTGGAAAGCAAAACAGGATGATGCTCGTTCACAAGCCGTTGTAAAATTAAATGAAGCAATGGCTGAGCAAGTTGATACAAGTAAAGATATTGCAGAATCCTCAAAGAAAACAGAGGAAGCTGTATCTAACATGAATCGACTTGCTTCTGAAAAGGGATCACTGTATACGCATGACCATGGTCTACATGAACGTATTGATGCGATCTTAACCCATTTTGGCATTAGCACTTCATCGACGAAATGGCTAAGACTTCCATCCAGAAAGAACCTCAAGAATGATTCCATCGATAAAAAGAGTGGTCTTATCGATAGTCTCGTTGGTTCAACTGCTTCCATTGTTTCAGGTGATGAATCAGTCAGTGCTGACGAAGCAAGACTATCTTCTGCTATTGTTGACGAAGCATCTAAGGATAATCCAAATCGAGGTTCAGTGATTTCTAAATTCAAGAACTTGCTTGGTATGCAACAGAAACGCAAAGAGGAGAAAGGTGAAAAGAAGAAAGGTCTTCTGGAAACCATTAGTGATATCGTTGATAAAATGGGAGGACTTCCCACGGTCATCGGTGGAATTGGTGCTGCACTTCTCCTCTTCAGCAAAGATGCACGACAAGCAATTGGAAGCATCATCAGTAAACTCGGTACTGGATTTGGGAACTTCTTAGACTGGTTGCTTGGTAATAAGGATAAGAATGGGAACAATGAAGACGGTGGAATTACGAATCTACTAACGTCTCCATTCGATATACGCACAAGTAGTTCATTAGGATTAATCGCACCATATGGTGCTGGGATATATCATGTCGAACGAGATGCTGCTGGAAATAATATTGATAATATTGCGGCGGCAAATTCTCGCAGTGCTCTATGGCGTGAATATTCCACCCAGGGAACAATACGGAGTGCTCTTGAACTCGGACATCGCTATGATATGAATAAACACTTAAATCGTGCGATGGAATTCGATGAGCAGTCAGCAAGATTTAAAGCATCTGGAGATACATTCGAATCAAAACTTGCTCGCCGTTATTCAAATAAAGAACTTGATCGAGCAGCTTATTGGGAAGGACGACTGCGTGAACAAGGGAATATGAGAGTTACCGAGCGAGGAACACTTGCCGCCCAAGGTGGTGTTGCCGGAATACTTGGTGGCGGAGCAATTGGCGGTTTTGTTGGCGGTACAATAACAAGAGGAGCATTGAATGCCATGGGGATTCAAGGTCCCGCTGCAGATATTGCCGGCAATGTTGGTGAAGCCGTTGGTACGGTAAAGGGTATGGCTACCGTAACAAAAATGGGCGCACGTATCGCTATGGGAGAGGATCCTTCGAAATATAAGATCGTCAATCGATTCATTGCAGCAATGAAAGATTACCTATCTAAAGCAGCAGATTATATTGCAGCATCAAAACCATTTAAGAAAATCGCTGAGCCAGTTAAGAAGATGCTAAATACAGTCATGAGTAAGTTCACGACAAAGATGCTCTTACCAATGGCAACAAATATCTCCAAAGCGCTTGCAAAAGTTGGATTAAATGTTGGGACTGGTGTAGCTACTGCTGGTATTTCAACAGCAGCATTTGCAGCAATTGGCGGTATCGCTCAGGCATTCCAAACCGAAAATCTGTTCGGCGTAGGTCCAGATAAAGCTGATAAAAAAATGGGGCTCATATCCTTCACTCTTGGTGTGGCATTTAATATGCCTTATGCTCCTCTTCTTGAAATATTTGATCCATTATTCTCTGCAGCAACCGGTGGAGAAGTTCCATCCTTCCGTTCATGGGTTGCTGTAAATCTTTATCGCGCTATTGCATCGGATGAAGACGTTGCTGAACTCAATGAAAATCAAAATGAAATGAAAGAAAAGGTCAAAGAGTATAACGAAAAATATGGTACCAAGCTTGATACAGCAACGTATAACGATATGGTGAATCCATCCACCATGAGTAAGATTTGGAAGGGTGGCGTTCTTACTGACGAAAACGGCGATGTGAAGTTTACCGAACAGGGTGCCGTTATGCGCGGTGGTGGACTACAAGGATTCCTATGCGATCTCGTTGGTAAAGAGGTCAAGAAAGATGAAAATGGAAAACCAATCATTGGACAAGATGGTACTGAGGAACGAGAAGATTTTGATCCTATAAAATTCATCCTTCAACCAGTAATGATTCCATTTAATTTTATCAAGAAGATTATGAAGGGAATCGGGGATTGGTTCGATAATGATTCTCCATGGGCGAAGGAAGGTCAAACACTACCTTATTGGGTAGGATATAAAGCAGGAGAACTTCCTAGAAAAGTAGATGACTTCTTAGTAGAAACGAAGGATAGTGTCATCAAATGGTATGACGAAGATTCTCCTTGGGGAAAAGAAGGTAAAGGTCCTGCAGAATATGCAGTATCTAGAATTAGTGCAATTCCTGGGAAACTAGAAGACTTCTTAGTAGAAACGAAGGATAGTGTCGCTAAGTGGTTTGATTCAGAATCACCGTGGCAAAAGGAAGGGAAAACCGTTGGTAAGTGGATCCTCGATAAGATAACATATCCATTTACTGTCGTGAAAGATAAACTCGACGAGTTTGTCAAATCTCTCAAAGATATCAGTCTAAAAGATCTACTCAAGAATGGTGTTAAATCCGTCGGTGATTATATTGCTGATTCTAGAGTTGGTAAAGCTGCGCAGAGTCTATATCAAGGATTTACTGATGCTCGTAATAAGAAGAGTGGTAGTGGTGGTGGACTTGATGAAATATCCCGCGGTATGGGGATGAGTCCACTGAGTCAAGATGCGGTCATCACATCAGACTTTGGTCAACGGGAACACCCAGTCTTTGGCGGCATTAGTAATCATAGAGGAATTGATATCGCTCCAAAAAATGGGTCTTCTGCTGATGCTCTTGCCACACTCCCAGGTCGTGTTACCGATGTTGGATTCCAAAAAGGTGGAGCGGGTAATTACGTTTATTATCAAGCAGACAACGGTCTTACAATGAAATACATGCATCTTGCAGACAACGGAATTCCGTCTGGGATAAAACGCGGTACTCGCGTTAATGCTGGTACGAAGATCGGAACTATGGGTTCTACTGGAGCATCTACTGGACCACATCTACATTATCAAATGGAGTATAATGGATCACCAGTTGATCCAACTGGATTCATCAGTGGAACATCCAGATTGAGTGATCCTCGTCGTGCTGGTAGTGGAATCAATGGCGATGATATTCTCAATGAAGGGACCAAGTGGTTAGGAACACCATATGTTCTTGGTGCTGCAGACGATGCTACAGATGCCACTGACTGCGGTAAGTTCACACGTGACGTTTGTAGTAAAGTTGGTATTAGTGTTGATTCGCGCCTTGCTGACGTACAATATGAAATGTTCGAAAAAGGTGGAGCAGCAATCGATGTTAAAGATCTACAGCCTGGTGATTTCGTATTCTTCGAAAATACATATGGAGATTATCCTGCTGGAACTGTTACACACGTCGGATTCTATGCTGGGAATGGTTATGCTCTCCATGCTGGTTCATCAAAGGGTGTATCCTTTGTTCCATTGGATGCTATGCCATATGGGCAGAAGGGTGGATCCATTCAGAAGCTATGGAATATTGAACCAGGTAAAGGTGTCGACGCAAACATGAATGTTGGTGAAGGTACTGGTGGAAAATACAATGGTCATGGAGGAGCAGGTGGAAAGATTGGCGGTGGAAGTAAAGCTAGCGGTCCTCTTGGACAACTCCTTGAATCATTGAAGGGTGCTGGATCTAAATTCCTAAATAAGGTGAGTGGAGGATTATTCGGGTCAGAAGAATCCAGTGGCGGGTCTTCTGGTGGAGGTTCATCAGGAAGCTCTGCATCATTCTCTGGATTGTCTGGAAACGATAATGCAGAGAAGGCATTCAAATTCTTTACCGGAAAGGGTCTAAGCAATGCAGCTGCCGCAGGTATCATCGGTAACCTGAGTGCCGAATCCGGAATCGATCCATCCAAGGAACAATATGGTGGTGGACCAGGTCGAGGAATCGCACAATGGGAAATCGGTGGTCGTTTCGATTCACTCCAAGAGTTTGCACAATCTCATGGAAAAGAATGGAATGATCTAGAGACGCAGTTAGAGTTCCTGAATAGTGAACTTGAAACTGATGATATGGATCAACGCATGTCTGGTGCTATTGCTCCAAGTAACTTTGATGCAACTGGATATGGACCAGTTCCTGGAGGGTTATCTGGATTTAAGAAACTAGATGATTATAAACATGCGACAGCAGCATTCGAAGCGGCATTTGAACGTGCCGGTGTTCCACATATGGACAATCGTTTTGCTGCAGCAGAAGAAGCTTATAATACATTTGGTGGTGGATCCGGTGGTCCTCTAATCGATCCTCGAAGTTCAACGAATATTGATGGAAATCCATCTATTATCGGAAGCACGCAATTCGGAAAATCCGTGGTTAGTGCACGTAGTAAGAGAAAAGGTAAAGGTGGAGGACTTGATGAAATATTCTCCTCTATTGGTAGAACCGTTTCTTCTGGTGCACGAAATATGGCAAACTCAGCATTGGATCAATTCTTTGGAACGACGCCTGAAGCATCAAATCGATATTATGTGAACTTAAACCCATCAAATCAAGTTGATGATAATGGTAACCCAGTACAAGGATCTCTCGGAAATACGGAACGTGTTGAAGCTCTATTATCACAAGTGATCGATGAACTAAGAGCAATCAATGGAAATACGAGCACCTCAAGCACATTACTCGATTCCCTTAATCAGAAAGATTTCGTTGATCACGGGCTTAGAGATTCAATCAATGCATTAGGAAAAGCGTCACGAAATACTCCAACACCAATTCCATCAAGAGGTAATACAAGAGCCATCCAGAATATCATTCGACCATAATGAAAATAAGTGGTGGGGAATATTCCCCACCACTTATCTTTCGTATCTCATTCATGCGGAGCTATATATTCTATATATAGAAGGAGTATAATATTTATTACTTAAGGAGGTAATAAAAATGAGTGCAGTAATGTTTGGTATGGTTGTGATGAGTCTCCCAATCATAATGCTTGGGTTGACTCTGTTCGGAATTATCTTTCCGAACAAATTGCTCCCAAAGATCATGAGACAGGGCCGTATCTCTGGTGGAGTATTCGGGCTCGCCACTGGATATACGTTGACGCAAGTGATTGCCGTCTTTGTATTTCCATACACGGGTGAACTGTTTACAAGGTTTCTGGCATCGCTATCATCGTGGGCAGCACTATGGGCGTTGATTGTTTTCGTTCTCATTCCACCTGAGAATGGACGAAAGAAGATTGTTTTCGGATTGGGTATAGTATTCGTGTTGGCAATCGTTATATTTATGATGGTGGGAGGTAAATAAAATGAATCCGGTGGATAAGTTTATCAAAAACGTGCTCCATAATAAAATTTATGGAGCCGCGTTTACGGCGTTTTGCGTTATCGTGACTATCTTCATGGTATGGGGCGGACCGAGCGGTGTCAAACACGACGCCAAGGTCGTCCAGAACTCAATATCGAATGAGTCTGCACCAGCATCAAAACTCTCGGATGAAAAGCGAGCCGAAATTAAACGGCTTGTAGACTCGAAGCCAGAGTCATTTACATCCGAGGAGAAGGCTGATACTACGACGTCTTACGTTGCCGAGAAGCCTGAAACTCCAGCAGTTCCAGTTTCTCAGAATGGAAAAACGTATCAGTTCCATGTTTCTGAGAACACTGGCTACAAATGCCTGACGACATGGCTGGATAAGCACCATGGTCTGACGGCACCGGGCGGAAACCTGGAAATCGATCGTAAAGGAGGAGTAGTCCTTTATGGTGGATCGAAGGGTTATTACGTCTATTCCATTAGCGGAATTCGTGGACGCGAATATCCGCTCATCGTCCTTGTAGACGATGCGAATGGGGAACTGTGGTATTCAACGTCCATGCAGCAGCTTGGCGCCTACGACAAGCTCGATGTATGGTATGGGGAGTATATCAGTAAAATGGGAGGAAATTAAAATGTGGAGATTATTCATAATCATAGGGTTCATCATCATGGTCATTGGTGGGGCAACGAGCTGCTCCACCGACAGCGAGAAGTTCAACGGAAATCCGACGCAGGTCGGGCGTCAGTTCCTGGAGAATCACGGAATTGACGCAGGGTATAAGAGATCAGTCGATCTCGATACCCAGAAGGGGACGATCAATGTAGGCAAGGAAGAATATAAAATTGCCTACTTTAAGAACGTCCCGCAATGGATTTCATTCGGAGTAAACCAGAAGGACGGATCCGCCAGCATTATCAAGTCAATTGATGGTGTTGCGGTGAAGCAGGATCCAGAAGCCTGGTGGGAAGAGCAGGGAAAGTACATATTTCATCATCCGGACCATATCATTGGTGACGGATGTATTTACGTCGAAAATGGGCCAACGTTGGTAAAAGGGGCCAGCGGATTCGTATCAGTCACGGCAAAGATCAAGAACATCTCTGGAAGAGATATCAATCTTTGCAAGATTGAATACGACGTCGTTGATCCGAACGGCGTTCAGCTGAAACATGAGATGTCTCTTGTTTCTGGTTTAAAGCCTGGACAGTCGGCGGCAATCAATGATCATGTTGGGTTCGATTTCCCGACGGCCGGCCATTCCATTGACCACCTCGCAAATGTAAGCGCGAGGGTGAGTTTCGATAAATAATTATTGGGTCAGGGAATATTCCCTGACCTTTCTTTTTTAACCCATATATTAACAATTCACACCTATGAGAGGTGAGTAAGTATGGCGGAAAAAGAATTTATCGAAGCATTGGGAATGGAACTTACATCATTGGATGGAATTCATGCCCAAGATATTGAAACCGGTGCAAAGAAACAACATGCAAGTTTAGGGAATTATACAAATAAATTATTTGGTGCCCCATTCCAATTTCTTGATTCCGTAGATCCTCGATTCGATACAATAAATCGAAATGTTGGAAGTGAGTATCTTAAAAATTTTTTGCTACACAGTCCTATCCTTCATATAAAACCAGGAATGCCACGATATACTGGTGGTGATGATCCAACATCAACATTTCGTCAGATGCAAAAAATTTATAATGATGATGACAGTATGTCATTGTCACACAGCCTTATCCGATCCCTCGCTGAGAAAACCGTATTCAGTGCTGGCTCAAGACTTCAACGGCGTATGTTCGGTCTACGTCCAACATATACTGAATACATGATGTATGTCAATTATATGTGTCGCTCTGTCGCAATCTTATTGGGATTGACTGGTGGAGATAGTGGATATCCAAATGGTGCTTTCGTTACTACCGGAAAAGATAAAGATGTTGAATTCATCCCATTCGAATCAATTCGTTGGGAGAACTACCGTATGGTTGGAAACTCCTATGTGGCAACATCAATTGAGCATCTAAAGGATCTAGCAGATGCGACTCCGGTTGGTGTTGCAATCGAAGGAGCAAAGGCAACTGCAAATTTTGTCAATCCATTAGGACATGATTTTTTGAATGGGAATTCTGCCTCAGATCGGATCTCTGCCGCATGGAATAAAGCAATGAATACATCGATGAGTGATGTGGTGTCGGATCGAATTCAATCACTCATGTTTATGGTTGAACCAGTATCATTTACAGAAAATCTAACGAATAATACAGATCAATCATTTATTGAATCGTCGATTAATGCGGTATCTGATTCTGTTGGTTCTGAGATCGCATTCATTACTGGATCGCAAGCAGATACAGGAATCATTGGAGGATTAACAGAATTTCTTGGAAGTAATATTTCTTCTGCAGCAATGAATCTTGGGAAAATGGTACAACCTGCCACTGGCGGATTTATGACCAACTTATTTACGGGAGCAATTCAATCCATCAAAGGTCAGCATATGATCTACCCGGATATTTATAAGAGTTCACACTCATCAATGGATTATGAATATTCAGTTACATTAACGACACCATATGGCGATATATACAACTACTACATGAATATCATTGTACCACTCATGCATTTAATCGCATTAGCTGCTCCACGTATGGTTACTTCAAATACAGTCTCATCTCCATTCTTGGTTCAAACCTATATTCCTGGTATGGCAACATGTCAGCTTGGCATTGTATCCAACATGACAATTGTTAAAAATCCAGACTATAAATCCGTTACCGTTAATGGATTCCCTTCCACGATTAAAGTAACTTTCCAGGTAAAAGAACTTTATAACGCAATGAGTATTTCACCTGCTCATGATCCAGCTTCATTCATGTTTAATGAAACCTTAAATGATTATATGTCGAACTTAGCCGGACTCATTCCATCAATTGATACATATGCAAAACAGAGAGCTTCCGCATTTCAGAACTTGGATGAATATTTTGAGAGTGGTGCATATGCTTCTGGTCTCGGAGATTATCTATCGGATAAAATTTCAGATACGCTATTTCATAAGACTACGTGATATGTATTTATATATTATATAGGTAATAAGAGGGACGGGTGAAACAATGGCCAATCAGAGCGAAGCCATACATTCATGCTTAAGTAATTCATGGCAGGGGAGACGTCCCCTGCCTATTATTTGTTCCCATAAAGAGTTACATCCCCAGCTGAGTCCAGTGAAAGGCATTTCTGGAGGTTGATCGGGATAGAAATATTAATCCAAATGTTAGGAGTGAATGGATTGGGACAGATGACGCCGGAAGAGCGTGAAGCATTTTGGGCAGAGGTTGATGCGCAAATCCAGGAAGCAATTGAATTACGCAAGCAGCATTTCCGTGATGAACGTGACCGTGAGATCTTTAGCGGGAAGAAGAAACACGTGAATTACGAACCGATGCCTCGTATTGAGGGACATCCAGAATGGGGTCCAATCATCGATGATCCAGAAGATCGTGCACGTCGTCGCAGGGAACGGCAACGCTCCAACGAGATCCGTAAACAAAAGGCTCGTGCAAATATCATTCGATGGATCACTGTGAAACGTCATCTTCGTACTAAAATTGCTGAACTTGATCCGAGTAAGAAAAAGTACAGCAAGAAACGCGCAGAGTATGAATTGGAAATTGTGAAGCTTGATGAAATGATCCAGTGCACTTGCATGTTGTATGGTTTCAAAATTCGCAAGGTGCCAGCGAAGAAGCCATCACAAGTAGAACGTGCGCTTAAATATATCGAGACAAAAGTGAGTAAAGCAGCTAAGTCCATCAAGAAGTTCTGCAAGAAACATTCCGATACGATTGAAGCTGCTGTAATCATTAGCGTACCGATTATTGTTGGATCATTTGTGAAGCGATTCCTTGGCGTTTCATTGGACGACCTACAAGGATCTCCAGCAGGTGCGTGATACTATGAAAAAGAATAATGATACATCGTAGGTGGGAATATCCCACCTACGACGTTTATTCTTTTTTATTTTTGTTTCGAAATTTCTTCGTTTACTCCTTTGATGATTCCTTTCATCTCACCAAACATGGTTCCAATGATACTATCATTATCTTTACACAACGCATCAATGTAAGATGAATTTACTGTAATCACCGCATTTGTACGATAGACACTTGGGAGTAGAGAAAAGATTGATTCTTTTGAAATAGGAATATCTTTTGTAACACTATTATGCGTAAGCATTGCATTAATCGTATTGAGTAGCACTTGGTTTGCTTCTGTAATACGAACGCGATATGCTTCTACTTGATTATTGAATTCCTCTTCTTTTGGATCACTCTCTTCATTGCCCTGCAGCTCAGGTTCATATGCATATGTTTTGAAATTATCATATACAAGACCATTTGCGATAATATTTTTGATAGAAGATTCATAGGAAACTGGAATGATATGATTATCATAATAATTGAGAAGAATCTGCATGTATTGCATCGGTAGCTGAATCGTAAAGTTTAATTTTAGATCAGCAGCTGTTTTATTGAGCATACGCATCGCATTAGATAATGATTCTTTCGTTGATTTAAAAAGAACCGCCTTTACTTCACTACGAGAAATTGGGTTTTCTTTGAACATTTCAAGAAGTCCAAATTTATACAGATTCTCTTGATGTGCATAGGACTTCATTGGTGCATATTTAATCAATTCCAAATATTTTTCATATTTATCCGATGGATTAACGAGTTCAAGGGATCGTACTACTTCTGTTAGGAATTTAATTTTCATTCCACTAACAGGATTTTCAATAATAGTGTTTATCGTATTTGGATAGTCTACTGAAAAGACTTCACGTTTTTCATCATCATCCATAAACTGGAAAAAATCATAAAATGCCATTGGGATCTGAACATCAAATCGACGAGCAATCATTGGGATAAATAAACGCACCGCGGAGGATGAGATAATATCATTATCTCCCATCATCTGAGCAGCGAGATTCATGAACGTACGAATTGACGTTTCTGCTGCTTCAGCAAGATTGATTGTATCACCTGATGGTGTGTGATACTCCTCATTGAAAATAGTGAGTTCTTCTGCACTTGGAACGATTGCCTGTTTCTCGTTAAGAATACGAAGCTTATTACGATACAGCTGGGTTAGACGGAAAAGTTCAAAAAAATTCACATCAGATAATGTGATGAGGTAAAACGTTTCATCATTGATAAACGATAGTAGTTCATTTTCCTTCGTCAACTCCGCATTATTCTTTAATGCCCAATGTAAAATGTTCGAACTTCCGGCTTCTTTAATTCCTGTGAGTTTCACAATAAAGTCCTCCTTCAGATACAGGTAATGATATATTATATTAAATATATATCGACATCTTTTATATATTTTATACAGGAGGTGATTCCATTGAGTTCATTTGATCCAGATCAAATCACAAAAGAGGATTGTCGAAAATTAGCAAATCATCTTGATGAGTATCTAATGCTTTTGGAAGAGGTAATGATCTTTCCAAAGGAAATGAAAAAGAAAGATGAGAAGAAGATGAAGGATGCAATCCAACTCACAAAAAAGTTGATCAAAAAGTTACGAAAAGGAGACACCTCAGTATTCAAAGACGCCGATGAATTAGATGATTATTAATGGAGGAGAATCGAATGAAGATTAACATCGAATTATATGATAATGATAGTCCTGAGTATATAAATTTTATTTCACAATTTGGAGAAGACGTCGTATCAACCGAAGATGAAATTAAGGTAGTTGATATTGGAACCGAAACCAAAATCATCTACACAACAAATACATTCATGAAACTAGATCCACCATCTACGTTAATAAATCTAAATCGCATTCTCCATGAAAATGTAGATGATGAAATCTTCGCCATTGATTTTATTTCGCATAGCAATGAGGATTGTGTCGAAGATCATAAGTACGAATTTATCGAGGCACTAAATACAATGGATTCAGATGATTTCTATCTCATCGGTGTAATTAAACCATACAAAGAGTATGATGAGGAAGAGGAACCAGAACTGAATTTCGATGAAGTTGAATATGATGACGATGATGAGAATGACGATGAAGAAGTAACTCCATTTAATATATTTGATCATCCGTATAAGAAAAGTACGAATCTATATGTGCGCAAATCTACAATATTCTCGTCCTCTAAGAATCCAAAGAAACAGGTGAATCGGCACGGCATTCTTGTTGCAACAAAATCACGTCACATTGAGAAAGATCGTGAAATAATCAAAGCTTTCTTGAAAAAATTTATCCCTGGAAAGAGTACATGGGTAAAACGATACCGCCATAAAGTATTAAAGCGATGGATGTCTATGTATGTTGTCGACAAAAAGACGATCCATAAATTTGAAAAACAATATCAAAGTAAGAAACGTAAAAAGAAAACAGATAAGCTGATTGCGATTGGGAAGAAGCTCATTCATACTTCGGATCCTTGGAACGATCCGAATAAATAATAGGAGGTATATTTAATGAGTGAAACGAGTTTGAAAGAAAATATAACTCAGCTGATTACGGCAGAGAATATTCAGAAGTATGTTCTTGGTTCTACAAAGGAAGGAAATCCCCGCGCCATCTATGATGTGGTGCGGGATTTCATCAAACCTAAGAAGAAAAAGAAAAAGAGGAAGAAAGGGAAGTACAGTATGGTCGATGAGTATGCTGTGCTTCGGAAGAAGAAAAAGAAGAAAAAGAAAAAGAAGAATAAATTTCCAAAGTTTATTGATGATTGAGGGTGAATGAATATGATTCGTTATCATGTGAACAAAGACAAAGGAATTGTTATTGCATACTTCTATGACGCAGACACTAAGATGTCTGGTTTATCGTTATTGAAAAAGGATCTAAAGCGGTATGGAGTTAGTCGAACAATCTATCGTTCAAGAAGCAATTATTTCGATCTTGATATTATTGAGAGCATGAAGATATGTGTTGAGAAGTTCTTGAAGGGATATCATGAAGCATCTATCTATGGAAAGGCAAAACTGAGTCCAGAGGATCAATGGGATGAAGAGGTTGGGAAACGAATTGCAAAGGACCGACTTCTCATCAAAGAGCGTAGAATTTTCCATCGGTTCGGAGTGTTCCTTATGAAAGATCTTAAACTTCTATTGAAGAATGTTCGTAGTAACTTGATTTAATTACAAATAAAGAACGAGGGAATCTACCCTCGTTCTTTATTTTTATCAGTGAGGTGTGATTATCGATGATCTATGGACAACATCCAACACTATTGAATGTTCATTACATTCGTCCAGATAAGAAGAATGGGGTGGAGGAATGTTTTGAGGTTATTTATAAAGATGATGAAGGTGTTCCAAGAGTTAGTTATGAACCAGCTCTGGTTGATATATACTTTGTAAAACCGAAGTATCGTGATTTTGATTATAATAAACCACAAGAACGTATCGAGCGATTAAATAAAGTAGAATGTCTGTTAAGCGAAGTACGGTATAAGATCGCTGAAGAAATTGGCGAAGAGGGATTAAATTTCATTCGTCAATGTTTCCAGAATCGCGATTATAAAGCAATGGATCGTCTCTATGGATGGAGGTATGCATTCTTATGCGATTTCGATCCAGAGTTCTATTTTATGAAACGTTGGTATACGAAATATCCAATGGGTTCGTATAAGTTAACAAAAGCATTCCTTGATATCGAGATTGATCTGATGGATTATCAAGTAAATCTTGATAACTTGAAGCAAACAGCATTTGCTCCAGTAAATTGTACAACAGTTATTCTTGATGAAACGAATGAAGTGTTCACATTCATTCTGAAACCACAAAAACCTCCAAAATTATCCTATGGAGAAGAAGAATATAAAGAGCGTTATAAATTATATGAAAAACAATTGAAGGATCATGAATGGTTAGAATCTCATAAGGACGAGTTCATTAAAGACCTACATGATTCATTTGATGAAATGTATGGAGCATTAACATACAATCTCCGTATTTATGAAAATGAAATTGACCTCATTGCTGATATGTTCCGATTACTCAATGATCGGAAACCAAACTTTTGTGAAGCTTGGAATATGCGATTCGACTATCAATATTTGATGGAACGATCAAAAGTACTTGGATACAATCCAGTATCAATTATATGTCATCCAGATTTTAAATATCCAATGTGTTATTATCATGCAGATACTCGAAGTTTTGAAATTAAGAAACAAGCAGACTATTTCTATTGTAGTTCATACACCACATATATGTGCCAGATGCGGACATTTTCGATGGTGAGAAAATCTCAGAAGACATTGGATTCTGTTAAGTTGAATGCAATTAGTGATAAAATATTGAAAGATAAGAAAGTAGAATATCCTGCAGAATCGAATATTCGTACATTCCCATACGAGGATTGGATTAGGTTTATCAAATATAACATTAAGGATGTTTTGCTTCAAATGGGTATAGAACGTAAGACAAAAGACATTGAAACAATTTATTTCCGTTCGCATAGTAATTGGACACCATATACAAAGATATTCAAAGAAACTTATCTCATTCGGAATGTTCGTGAGATTTATTTTGAACGAGAAGGATATGTTCAGCAGAACAATATCAATATCATCAATAATGACGAACAAGATCTATTCAATACCATTCCAGATGAAGATGATGAAGATGGAGCAAAGGAGTCATCATTCAAAGGAGCAATTAATGCAGATCCTGAATGGAATGATTATGTTGGACTACCGGTCTTAGGTTCTCCATCGAATAATATTTTCCATAATATGATTGACTTTGATATGGGTTCATTTTATCCATCCATTAAGATTGCTTCGAACATGGATCCATCAACGTTGTTATACAAAGCATCGTTCGATAACAATGAATTTGAATCTGGACAATTTCCAAATCGTTCTCTCAATGTGAAATATAAAGAAACAAATAAGTTTGGTGATATTGTAAATCTTGATATTACTGGTGAAGCAGTAAATACCTACATGGGAGGAAACATTCTTAGTTTCGGGTATGAATATCTTGGACTTCCGAGCATCACTGAACTAGAACGAGATTTAGAAAAAGAAATGAAATTAGAAAAAGAAATGAAAAAATAAAAAAGAATGGAGGACCGTTTGGTCCTCCATCTCTATTTTTTTGTGTGAGATTACTGAGCTACTTCAGCACCATTACGAGTCTTTGGATGATTCTCATAAGCATCAAAGACCGCATTAACAATCTCATTACGGAGCGTTGGATCCTGTGTGTTCACAATGGGAACGGACACATATTCACCATCCGTGGATGAAAGGGGTGGACGACGATCCGGGAAGCGAATGTAACGAACCTCCTCACCCGTTTCACGATTCGTACCAATGTAAAGACGAATACCTGCAATCATGAGAACTTCATCGAGAACGATCTTTGCCCAGCCCTTGAAACGACGATTTGCTGGTACACTGAGGTTGAGAGTTACTGAGGTTACCTTCATAATGAATACAACTCCTTTGAATAGAAATGAAAATGGATATTAAAACTACACTCGTATGAGAGTAGGATTAATCAACAACATTGATTACCTAGTTTGGAATATATAATCAAGTTTTCAATTACCATCATTGTCATACATCGTTCATGAAATTAAATGACCAGTAACATTTTCAACCAGAGTTATCATCCCTGAATCAGTCATATAAAAATTCATGCGTATCGCGGGTGCGAACCAAAGAATGCGAATGGTTCGGTGCTAGTTCATGAGTGATAACGAAATGAACTTCGTACCGAATCCGTTTCATTCTTTGCTTGCGTTGGTTCGCATACTCGGAAACCCAATCATCGCTTGCGTAATGCATTGGGTTTGTGGTGTCGTCTCGGAGCAATTCATGAGTGAAACGAATGACAATCAAAATTCTCCAACACGATTTCCAAGATGCAAGATTTTTAATTTTCATGTTGTCGAATTTTGTGAAAAAATATTTTCTGACTTTTCTCTTTTTCTTTTTAT
>ENA-OWND01000060-OWND01000060.1-metagenome-genome-assembly--contig:-NODE-60-length-66712-cov-10.603988_pt1 | contig 66712 bp, 66 predicted proteins | sample MGYA00245342_ERZ651119 | MGnify/ENA primary metagenome ERZ651119 (study PRJEB26857, sample SAMEA4031756) | metagenome | biome: human; feature: oral; material: saliva | place: Philippines | collected 2014... | reverse complement strand
TTCAAGTGTTAGCGGCAAACGAAACCGCACCACTTGCGGTAGCGAAACTCGTTGGCAATGCAGAATTACTCGTGCCAATGGCTGGCTTTATTAATAAAGAAGCAGAGCTTGCGCGTTTAACCAAAGAGATTGAAAAATATCAAAACGAAGTTAAACGCATCGAAAGCAAACTCAGCAATGAAGCTTTCGTGGCTAAAGCACCAGAAGCAGTGATTGCGAAAGAACGTGAAAAACAAGCAGAATACCAATCTGGATTAGAAAAAATCCAAGAGCAGTATAAGGCGATTGAGGCGCTGTAATTGAAAAATAAGGGCAAATAGATCTGCCTCAAAAAATTAGATTGTTACTTAAAGGACTGTTGTCGACATTGTATCGGGTTCAGTCCTTTTAATTTTAATTGGGTTCATTCGCCCAGAAATTTACCATTTCTGTATTATCCAAATAATTTCCTTTTTACGACATACTTTTGAAACTCTATTTTTCGCTAATTATCTAGGCATTCGATCATTAAAATCAACCGTTAATGCTTCAAATGGACTATTTAGGTAAAGTATTGGAATAAAAATCTGGCAAAAGATCCAGATTCCTGTGTGGTTGTGGGATAGAGCCCCGTTAGTGTTTCACGGAAATGTATTATTAGGTTTATTAAGATTGTCACCCTAGTCTATTTTTTGTATAATTCTACCCCTTTATACTAAAATTCCTAGAATCGCAAATCGTTGGAGTAACAAATGGCTCGTGTAACTGTTCAAGAAGCTGCTGAAATTATCGGCAACCGTTTTGATTTAATTTTAATTGCGGCACGTCGTGCAAGACAAATCCAGCTTCACATTCGTGAGGCATTAGTGCCAGAAGAAAATGATAAGCCAACTGTAATTGCTTTAAGAGAAATTGAAGAAGGCTTAATCAATGGCGAAATTATGGATCAGTTTGATAATCAACAAGCTGTTCAACAAGACATCGCAGAAAAAGAAGCAATTTCATTCTTAGCAGACGTTCAAGCAAACGCTTAATTAAAATTTATAAATTCCTGAAATGGATAATGGACAATTAAAACGCAAGCGGTTAAATTAACCATATCAATTGCAATTTATTGTCCATTATTCATTTTTAATGTTGGGGGTATAGTGTATCTTTTCGAACCATTAGATCGCATAATTCGTCAGTATTTGCCAGCCGATAAAATTGAGCTGGTCAAACGTGCTTTTGTTGTTGCGAGAGACGCCCATGAGGGGCAAACTCGCTCAAGCGGTGAGCCCTACATTACGCACCCTGTTGCCGTTGCAGGCATTATTGCGGAAATGAAACTCGACCACGAAGCCGTGATGGCGGCGCTTTTACATGATGTAATTGAAGATACGCCTTATACCGAGGAACAACTTGCAGCCGAATTTGGCAAAAACGTTGCCGAAATTGTGCAAGGGGTTTCTAAACTCGATAAATTAAAATTCCGCACTCGCCAAGAAGCACAAGTGGAGAACTTCCGCAAGATGATTTTGGCGATGACCAAAGACATTCGCGTGGTATTAATCAAACTTGCCGACCGTACTCATAATATGCGAACACTTGGCTCATTACGCCCAGATAAACGTGTTCGCATTGCCAAAGAGACGCTCGAAATTTACAGCCCACTTGCCCACCGTTTAGGCATTACACATCTGAAAAACGAGTTGGAAGATCTCTGTTTCAAAGCGATGTATCCGCACCGTTATAATGTGCTGAAAATGGCGATTGAAATAGCACGCGGTACTCGTCAAGACTTGCTTGCCACCATTTCGCACGAACTGGAAAGTCGCCTGAAAGAAGCAGGCATTCCTGCGCGTATTTACGGGCGTGAAAAACATCTTTACACCCTTTATCACAAGCTCCGCCAACGCGATCAACGTTTCCGTTCAATTTTGGATATTTATGCGTTCCGCGTGGTGGTAGATGATGTGGACAATTGCTACCGAGCATTGGGGCGGGTGCACGCTCTGTATAAACCGCGTCCGTATCAAGTGCGAGACTACATTGCCGTGCCGAAAAGTAACGGCTATCAATCGATCCATACCTCAATGATTGGGCATAAAGGTCTGCCGATTGAGGTGCAAATTCGCACCGAAGAGATGGATCAAATGGCAGAACTTGGTGTGGCGGCATTCTGGCAATATAACGATGAGCAAATTCACGCAACCAGCGTGCAACAAAAAGCACAAAAATGGCTACAAAGCATCATCGAATTGCAACAAAGTGCGGGAAATGCAGAAGAGTTTATTGAAAGCGTGAAATCGGAGCTGTTCTCAAATGACATTTACGTCTTCACGCCAAAAGGCAGAATTGTAGAATTGCCTGCAAAATCGACCGCTATCGACTTCGCTTATGCGGTGCATTCAGATATTGGTGATCACTGTGTGGGCGCGATTGTGGATCGTCAGCCATATCCAATCTCACAACCGTTACAATCTGGTCAAACGATTGAAATTTTAACTGAAACAGGTCGTTACCCAAGCTCAAGTTGGTTGAATTTTGCAGTGAGTGCTAAAGCACGTTCGAAAATCAAACAGGCCTTAAAACAACTTAATGCTTTGGATGAAGCTTTAGAAACTGAAGAGCCTGAGAATCTGAATGTAGAATTAGTGTTGGAAATCAAAGATCAACCAGGTGTGTTGGCAAGCCTTACCAATACCATTGCATCTCTTAATAGTAACATTGGTTCGGTGCAAAGTTACCCAATTGAAAACGGTAATTATCAAGTGAAATTACAGATTTCGGTTACTGATAATGCTCATCTTTACGTGGTTATTCAACGATTAACCAAGTTAAGTGGTGTGGTGAAAGTCGATAAGCGTTAATCAAATTTTCAAGCGGTTAAATTTGTAAAACATATTGCACATTCGACCGCTTGCATTTTCTTTTAAATATTCATCTCTTGGAACAGATTTAATTTATCTGGCACTAAATAAACCAGCTCTCCCAGTTGATAATTCCCTGCCAAATAATTCTCTTTCGTTAAAATCACCTCAATCGGTTGTTCAGTTTGTGGACTTTCCACTTCAATGCGCACAATAAACCCTATGGCATTGATATGTTGAATAATGCCACTTGCGAGGGCGTTCTCGGCACGCTTGGAAAGGGTAAGTTCGTAAGGGCGAATGTAAGCAGTGGCTGCTTGATTTTCGACCGCTTGGGTAGCATTGGCGTGAGGTTGCAAGTTGTGGGCGAATTCGCCAACCACCAAATTTCCCTGATCGATATGCCCGTGAAACACATTTACATCACCGACAAATTGGGTCACAAAAGGCGTTTGTGGTGCGTGGTAAATCTGGTTCGGTTCGTCGATTTGTTCCACTTGCCCTTTGTTCATCACCACAATGCGATCCGACATATCCAAGGCTTCGTCCTGATCGTGGGTCACAAAAATGCTGGTGACGTTGAGTTCGTGTTGTAGCTCGCGTAACCAGCGGCGGAGTTCTTTTCTAACCTGTGCATCAAGGGCACCGAAAGGTTCATCAAGCAGTAAGACTTTAGGTTGAACAGCAAGAGAACGTGCTAAAGCAATACGTTGTTTTTGTCCGCCTGAAAGTTGATTCGGGTAAGCATTTGCCAGCCAGTCCAGTTTAACTAACTTTAAAAGTGCGGTCACTTTTTCTGAAATTTCTTCCTTAGTTAGACGTTCATTTCTAGGTTTAACTTGCAAACCAAATGCCACATTTTCAAAAACAGTCATATTTTGGAACAAGGCGTAATGCTGGAAGACAAACCCCACGCCTCGTTGATTCGCAGAAAGTTTAGTCACCTCTTTATCACCGAATATAATCTTCCCACTGTCGGCAAATTCAAGCCCAGCAATAATGCGCAGCAGGGTGGTTTTTCCACAACCACTGGGACCGAGCAAAGCGGTAAGTTGGTTTTCGGGGAAAGTTAAATTTATGTTTTTCAGGGCGTGGAAAGCACCAAAATGTTTTTCTAAATTCTCAATAATAATGGTCATTTGTTGTTCCTATTGTTGTGCTGTTCGTTGCAATGATTTCTCAAGTTTCTTTCGTTGTATGAGGTTGATGATATTTTGTAATCCCAACGTTCCCACGGCAATAAGGGCAAGCAAACTAGCGCAGGCAAATGCGGCGATAAATTGGTATTCGTTGTAACTGATTTCAACAAACAGCGGAATCGTATTGGTGAGTCCGCGAATATGACCAGACACTACGCTCACTGCGCCGAATTCTCCCATGGCGCGGGCGTTACTTAAGATAATGCCGTAAATAAGTGCCCATTTCATTTTGGGCAAAGTGACTTTCCAGAAAATTTGCCAAGTGGATGCGCCTAAAATCAAGGCGGCTTGTTCTTCGCTGTTACCTTGGGTGGATAAGGTGGGAATAAGCGATTTGGCAATGAGCGGAAAGGTAACGAAAAGCGTCACAATTACGATGCTTGGGGTGGCGAACATAAAACGGATATTGTGTTCGGAGAGCCACGTACCAAATAATCCATCCATACCAAAAATCAATAAAAACATTAATCCCACCACAACAGGTGAAATGGAAAACGGCAGGTCTAAAAGTGCAGTCAAAAAACTTTTACCTTTGAAATCAAAATAGGCAATTGTCCACGCCATTACCACGCCGATAAAGACATTTATAGGCAATACAATTAAGGCGACTTTTATCGTGAGCCAAATGGCGGCAAGGGCTTCTTCGTTGGTAAGCGCTTCAAAGAATAGTCGAAAACCTTGTTCCAAGGCGTAATAAAACACGGTGAAAAGCGGCAGTAAAAGCACAATGAAGAACAAGCTCAATGCAATGCCAATTAACGCCCATTTTTGCCAAGTTTTGCTTTCCATTTTTCTTCTCCTATCTTATCGGGCTAATCCGTTTTGCCACTTTCCACTGGGCGAAATTAATCAGCAAAATCAGTAAAAAAGAGATGGCTAACATCAACAACGCCACAACAGAAGCACCTTGTACATCGTAAAGATCGAGCTTTGACATAATAATCAGGGGCGCAATTTCCGAGACAAGTGGTACATTGCCGGAAATAAAAATCACCGAGCCATATTCACCGAGGGAGCGGGCAAAGCCCATTCCTGCGCCGCCAATCATGGCTGGGAGAAGGCTGGGGATTATCACACGAAAAAGTGTCGTGATTTTATTCGCACCTAGAATATGGACGGCTTCTTCAAAGCTGGGATCCAGATTCGCCAGCACCGGTTGAATGGCTCGCACGATGAAAGGTAGGCTGACAAAAATTAAAGCAATTGCAATGCAGCTTGGTGTGTAGGCGAGCTGAAGCCCCCATCTCGCAAGCGCTTCACCAATTAGCCCTGTTGGTGCATAAAGCGAGGCAAGGGCAATGCCAGCAACGGCTGTCGGTAGTGCAAAAGGTAAATCAATAAAGGCATTGACCAAGGATTTTCCCGGAAAATCGTAACGAACTAAAATCCAGGCTAATAAAAAGCCAAAAATCAGGTTAATGATTGTGGCGACAAACGCCATTTTGAAGGAAAGCAAAATAGAGGCGATGACGCGATCACTGGTGATAATTTGCCAAATTTGACCGATTTCCAACTGTAATGCACTCCATATCAATAGCACTAGAGGCAAAATTACCATCGAACCTAACCAGCCCAATGTGATAAATAAGCCTCGTTTAAAACCGGGTAACACCATTTTCATTCTTACCTCTTTTTCAATCCTTTACAAAAATATGGCAAAAAATAACCGCTCTTTCTTAAAACACAAAGAACAGAAAACTATTTATTATGCATTTTTAGAATATATGCATCACAATAAAGATCAAGTATATTCAATTTAGTTATAACAGAAGCATTTAAATTATTTAACCCGCAAAAAAATTTAGGTTATAAATTCGTCCATTGAAATTCCCAGTCAGCAACTTATAGGAGGACAGTATGAAAAAAATCGCATCAATTTTGGCGCTGTCCTTGTTAATAGGCGGCATTTTTTGGAGAGAAAGCACGGAGCAAAAATCCGTGTTACTTAACGTTTCTTACGATGTAATCCGCGATTTTTACAAAGAATACAACCCGCAATTTCGCCAAGCCTTTGCCCCAGATTTAATGATTTCGCAATCCCACGGTGGTGCGAGTAAACAAGTACTTGCGGTGCTCAATGGTTTGCCGGCAGATGTCGTGACCTTGACGCAAAGTAACGATGTGGATGCGCTTGCGAAAAAAGGCTTAGTGGCACAAAACTGGCGCAAGGTCTTGCCAAATGGCGCGGTGCCTTTTGGCTCGGTAATGGTGTTGTTGGTAAAGAAAGGAAATCCAAAACAGATCAAAGACTGGGCGGATTTAACCCGTGCCGATGTAAGAGTGGTATTTGCCAACCCAAAAACTTCGGCAAATGGGCGTTTTGCTTATCTTTCCGCCTTGGCATATGCCGAACAACATACATCAGATTCGCAGGCGTTTATGGTGAATTTATTAAAGAATGTGCCTGTGCTAGAAGCCGGTGCACGTAGTGCCAGCATTGCATTTACGCAACGCAATATCGGCGATGTGTTAATTGCACCAGAAAACGAAGCTGCGCTTGCCGCCAAAACCCTTGGAAATGAGAGTTTTGAAGTGGTTTATCCAAGCCTTACCGCTTACACGCCAGTGTATGTGGCGGAAGTAACTAAGAACACAGCACAATATGGTTTGCATCAACAAGCACACGCTTATTTGACTCATTTATGGTCAGAGCAAGCACAGCAGTTGGCGGTAGAAAATTTTTTCCGCCCGACGAATGCAAAAGTATTGGAAAAAACGACCGCTCTTTTTCCAAACGTAAACAGCTTCGATGTAAATGAGACCTTTGGGGATTGGAACAAGATTAACCAAACTTATTTTGTGGATAACGCACGTTTTGATCGTGAATATATCGCCGCTCAACAGGCGAAAGAAGGAGTGAAGTAATGAACTATTTTCCGCTTTTTGCTGACCTTGCCGGTCGCGCCGTTTTAGTGGTGGGCGGCGGCTCGGTGGCTACTCGCAAGGTGAATTTGCTGCTGCAAGCGAATGCGCAAGTTCGTATTGTGGCAAAAAAATTAAACGCTAAATTAACCGCACTTGAGGCGGAAAATAAGATTTTATGGATCGCCAAAGAGTTCAATGCTGAACAAATCCGCACCGCTTTTTTTGTGATTGCGGCAACCAATGATGAAGCTTTAAATCACCGCATTTTTCACCTCGCGGAAAGCCAACATAAATTGGCAAATGTGGTGGACGACCAACCTTATTGCAGTTTTATTTTCCCTTCTATTATCGACCGCAGTCCAATTCAAATCGCCATTTCCAGCGCCGGCAAAGCCCCTGTACTTGCCCGTTTGTTGCGTGAAAAACTAGAAGCCTTATTGCCACAATCATTAGGCGATATGGCAGAAATTTCGGGCAAATGGCGGGAGGTGGTGAAAGCCAAATTACACTCTGTCACCGAACGCCGCCGTTTTTGGGAAAAAGCCTTTAATGGGCGTTTTGCTAGCCTTGTAAAAAGCCAACAACAAGAAAAAGCCGAACAAACATTGGCAATTCAATTGGAACAAGATTACCAAGGCGGTTTTGTCTCTTTAGTAGGCGCAGGGCCGGGCGATGCCGGTTTATTGACGCTCAATGGTTTACAAGAAATCCAACAGGCAGATGTGGTGCTTTACGATGCATTAGTCTCTGATGAAATCCTATCCCTCATTCGCCGTGATGCCGATCGTATTTTCGTGGGAAAACGTGCGAAAGGCGATTGCGTGCCGCAAGAAGAAACCAATGCATTATTAGTTAAACTTGCCCAACAAGGCAAACGTGTGGTGCGATTAAAAGGCGGCGATCCTTTTGTGTTCGGACGTGGCGGCGAAGAGTTAGAAGTGTTGGCTGAACATCAAATTCCGTTTTCCGTCGTGCCAGGCATTACCGCCGGCATTGGAGCAACCGCTTATGCAGGCATTCCGCTCACACACCGAAATTATGCGCAAAGTGCGATTTTCGTCACAGGTCATCGCAAAGCGGATGCCTCCGACATAGAATGGCAAACCTTGGCTCGCAGCCATCAAACCTTAGTGATTTATATGGGCACGCTCAAAGCGGCATTGATTTCCAACCGTTTGCAACAATACGGGCGTGCTGCCGATACACCGATTGCGATCATTAGCCAAGGCACACAACTGACACAAAAAACCACCATTGGCACGCTTGCAAATCTTGCGGAACTTGCAGAAACCGCCCCTACACCGGCATTAATTGTGGTGGGTGAAGTGGTGAAATTGCACGAACAATTGGTGTGGTTTGGCGAAGAGAGCGAGGAAAAACGTCTCCAAAAACAACCACACTTTACGCTTGATAGTTTAAGTGTTGAGAAAGTGGCGTAGGGGAAGAGGATGGCTTTTTTAAAACCTACGTTCTGGCAAATCCCGCTTGTGGCGTTAGATACACAAACCGCATTGAGTGAAAAAACTGAGGTGTTAAAACAACGCTTAAAGCACATTGCTGAGAATCATCAAAATGCCCGCTTTGCCAGCAGCCTTGCCGTGGAAGATATGGTCATTACCGATGTAATTGCGCGTGAATATCTCAATATCTGCATTTTCACGTTAGATACCGGATTGCTTCACGCAGAAACCTTGGCGTTGCTTGATAAGCTGGATCAGGTTTATCCGAACATTCATATCGAACGCTTTCAACCGAATCAAGCCGATGCTGATCGTTATGTAGAGAGCAAAGGCAAATTTGCCTTTTATGAAAGCGTGGAATTACGCCGTGAATGTTGCCATATCCGCAAAATTGAACCTTTAAATCGTGCGATCCAAGGTGCAGATGCATGGCTAACTGGACAACGCCGCGAACAATCCGCCACACGAACCGAATTACCTTTTGCCGAACAAGATAAAAGCCGAGGCATCGACAAATACAACCCGATTTTTGATTGGTCGGAAAACGATGTGTGGGCATATATTCTGGCAAACAACGTCCCTTATAACGATTTATACCACCAAGGTTTCCCGAGTATCGGCTGCGATCCTTGCACCCGCCAAGTGAAAGAAGGTGAAGATATCCGCACCGGAAGATGGTGGTGGGAGAGTAAGGATTCGAAAGAATGTGGGCTGCATAAGTAACTATATTTCCCTCACCAGCTTGCGGGAGAGGGTGGAGAAAATCTGTAGGATTTTCGGAGGGAGAGGGGAAATTTATATCGCCCCCCTCTCTGCCTCCAAGTGCTGAACGCACTTTACGGCTGTCTCTCTCCCGCAAGCGGGCGAGAGGAAAATTTATCACATCATAATAAAGAGAACACAACAAGGAATAACATCATGACCAAAACCGAACTCAACAACCAACATCTCGACTGGCTGGAGGCCGAGTCGATCCATATCATCCGCGAACTTGTGGCGGAATGTGAAAATCCGGCATTGCTTTTCTCTGGTGGGAAAGATTCTGTCGTATTGCTTGCCCTTGCACGTAAAGCCTTTCAACTTGGTGATCGTCCGGTGAAACTTCCGTTTCCATTGGTGCATATCGACACAGGGCATAATTATCCTGAAGTGATTGCATTCCGCGATGAGTTTGGTCAATGGGATCCTAAAGCACAACGCCCTGAATTGTGGTCGCTTTACAATGCGAAATTACACAAAGGCGAAAATATGCGCGTATTCCCGATTTCAAACTGGACGGAACTGGATATTTGGCAATACATCGCCCGCGAAAACCTTGAGCTTCCATCCATTTATTACAGCCATAAACGTGAGGTGGTGAATCGCAAAGGCTTGCTTGTTCCCGTCACTCCATTGACACCAAAATTACCAAATGAAGTGAGCGAAGTGCGAGATGTTCGCTTCCGCACCGTGGGTGATATCAGCTGCACTTGCCCTGTGGCAAGCACCGCCTCAACACCATTAGAAATTATCGAAGAAACCGTCATCGCCGACATCTCCGAACGCAGCGCCACCCGCTTAGACGACCAAGCCAGCGAAGCCGCGATGGAGAAACGGAAAAAAGAGGGGTATTTCTAAAATCAAAAGAAAAATTAACCGCACTTTTCCCCTCGCCCGCTTGCGGGAGAAGGTGGAGAAAATCCGTAGGATTTTCGGAGGGAGAGGGGGAATTTATATCGCCCCCTCTCTCTGCCTCCAAGTGCTAAACGCACTTTACGGCTGTCTCTCCCCCGCAAGCGGGCGAGAGGAAGATAACGAATTAAAAGGAAATAAGATATGACTGCACAACAACACAGCACCCCTCTCCGCTTCATCACCGCCGGTAGCGTAGATGACGGCAAAAGCACCTTAATCGGTCGTTTACTTTACGACAGCAAAGCCTTGCTGACAGACCAAATCAAAACCCTAGAAGCAGGCAAAAACAAAGGCACAAAAGAAGCGATTGATTTCTCCATTTTAACCGATGGCTTGGAGGCAGAACGAGAGCAAGGCATTACCATTGATGTGGCGTATCGTTATTTTTCCACGGCAAAACGTAAATTCATTATTGCGGACACACCGGGACACGAGCAATACACTCGAAACATGGTGACCGGTGCGAGTACTGCCTCGGCGGCGATTGTATTGATTGATGCTTCTCAGCTGAATTTTGATGAGCAACCGCTGCAATTATTGCCACAAACCAAACGCCATTCTGCGATTTTACGTCAGCTTAACTGCCCGCATATTTTGGTGGCAGTGAATAAAATGGATTTGTTGGATTACAGCGAAGAAAAATTCAACGCTATTGTGGCGGCTTATCAACAATTAGCTGCAAGATTAGGTTTAAAAGATGTGCATTTTATTCCGGTTTCAGCCTTGCTTGGCGATAACTTGGTTTACCCCAGCGACAGCACGCCTTGGTATAAAGGTGAGCCGCTTTTAACCATTTTAGAAAATTTACCAAGTGTGGACGAAGTGAGTCGCGAAACAGCCGACTTTTATTTCCCAGTGCAATTAGTGATTCGCCAAGATGCCGATAAAGCGGACGATTTCCGTGGTTATCAAGGGCGCATCGATCGCGGTTCGGTGAAAGTTGGGCAAACTTTGCGCATTGAACCCAATGGTTTGAATGCGGTTGTGACGGAAATCATTACGCCAAAAGGCGAGGTGGAACAAGCCTTTGCTGGCGAAGTGATTACATTACGTTTGGATCGCGATATTGATATTTCGCGAGGTAATTTATTTGTGGATGAACATTCTCCACTTACACCACAGAAACCGCTCGTTTCAACAATTTGCTGGTTTGATGAACGCCCATTGAATACTGCCCGTAAATATTTACTCAAACACGGTACGCAAACGGTGTTCACAAAAGTAAGTGAGATTGAAAGCGTATTAAACGTGCATAACCTAGAACAGGAAAATGGTGCAACCGCATTAAATATGAACGACATCGCGAAAGTACGCTTAAGTTTACAAAAGCCGATTGTGGCAACCCGCTATGAAGAAAACATTGCCGGCGGTTCCTTTATTTTGATTGATGAAGCGACGTATAACACGGTCGCAGCTGGAATGATTTTGTAATCACTTCCCCTCACCCATTTCGGGACAAATGCTTGCATTTGAACGTTGGCTTTGCCAACGGCCCCGAAGGGGTGAGCGGAGCGAATATTGGGTGGAGAAATCCGAAGGATTTCGGAGGGAGAGGGGAATTGTAAAATCTTTACGAAAAATGACCGCTCTTTCCCCCCTCTCTCTGCTTTTCGCGACTCAACGTCGCTTCAGGCTGTCTCTCTCCCGCAAGCGGGCGAGAGAAAGATTTTTAGAATTTAGATTTATTGTGGGGAAGATATATGCAAAACATCAATCCTTTACCGCCCGAACTGGCTCAGTTATTGCCGAGTTTAACGGTAAGCCAGTTGGCGTGGTTATCGGGCTATGCTTGGGCGAAGGCAGAAAACGCGAATATCATTGCGGGTGAAAATTTACCGCAAAATTTGACCGTGCTTTCAACCGTTCAAGCTGAGCCATTTAGTGTCACCGTACTTTCCGGTTCGCAAACGGGCAATGCGAAATCTGTTGCGGATAAAATGGCGGAACAACTAAAAGCCGCAGGTGTGGAAGTAAAACGCGCGGCATTAAAAGATTACAAAGCAAAAAATATTGCTGATGAGTCTTATTTGTTGCTGGTCACTTCTACCCAAGGCGACGGCGAACCACCGGAAGAAGCCGTGGTGTTACATAAGCTGTTGAATGGTAAAAAAGCACCAAAATTAGACCGCTTGCAGTTTGCTGTGCTGGGCTTGGGCGACAGTTCTTACCCGAATTTCTGCCAAGCGGGCAAAGATTTTGATCAACGTTTTGCTGAACTTGGGGCAAACCGTCTGTTTGATCGTGTGGATGCGGATTTAGATTTTGCCGCTACTGCGGATAAATGGGTAAAGGATATTGTTAATCTTCTCAAAGAAAAAGCGGCATCGCATACCTCAGTGGCAACGCCACAAGTGGCAGGTAATGCGCCTGTTCAAGCTACAAAAGAGAGCCAATACAACAAGAATAATCCTTTCGCTGCGACATTGCTGACCAATCAAAAAATCACTGCGCGTCAATCCGATAAAGATGTGCGTCATATTGAAATCGATTTGAGCGGTTCGGATCTGCACTACCAAGCCGGTGATGCGTTGGGCGTGTGGTTTGATAACGATCCTGCATTAGTGGATGAAATTTTAGGAGTGCTTGGTATCGATCCACAAACGGCAGTACAAGCGGGTGAAAAAGCACAGCCGATTGCAGCCGCACTTTTATCGCATTTTGAACTCACGCAAAACACACCGGCGTTCATGAAAGGCTATGCGGCGTTGGCGAATAATGAAGAATTGAATGCTATCGTAGCAGATAACGAAAGTTTGCAGAAATTTATCCAAAACACACCGCTTGTGGATGTGTTGCACCGCTTCCCTGCAACTTTAACCGCCAAGCAGTTTATCGGTTTGCTCCGTCCGCTTACGCCTCGCTTGTATTCGATTTCTTCTTCACCGGCTGAAGTAGGCGAGGAAGTGCATTTAACCGTGGGCGTGGTGCGTTTTGAACACGAAGGGCGAAACCGAGCCGGTGGTGCATCCAGTTTCTTGGCGGATCGTGTGGAAGAAGATGGCGAAGTTCGCGTGTTTGTCGAACACAACGATGGCTTCCGTCTGCCGACGGATAACAGCAAGCCGATTATTATGGTGGGTTCCGGCACCGGCGTTGCGCCATTCCGCGCTTTTATGCAACAACGTGCGGCAGATGAAGCGGAAGGTAAAAACTGGCTGATTTTCGGCAATCCGCATTTTGCAACCGATTTCTTATACCAAACGGAATGGCAACAGTTTGCCAAGGATGGCTTCTTGCATAAATATGATTTTGCATGGTCACGGGATCAGGCAGAGAAAATCTATGTGCAAGATAAAATCCGCGAAAATGCGACCGCACTTTGGCAATGGTTACAAGAAGGGGCTTATTTCTACGTGTGCGGTGATGCCGCAAGAATGGCAAAAGATGTAGAAGCCGCGTTGCTTGATGTGATTGCGCAAGAAGGCAAATTAAGTACGGAAGACACCGAAGAGTATTTGAATACGTTGCGTGAAGAAAAACGCTATCAACGCGATGTTTACTAAAGTGGGGTGAAGAAATGACAGAACAGAAAAAACAGAAAGGCTTAGAGTGGCAAGAAAAACCACTTTCCGACAACGAACGCTTAAAAACACAGAGTAACTTTTTACGTGGCACGATTTTAGATGACTTAAAAGATTCGCTGACAGGCGGTTTCCGTGGTGATAACTTCCAACTGATTCGTTTCCACGGTATGTATGAACAAGATGACCGCGATATTCGTGTGGAGCGCGCGGAAGAAAAATTGGAACCGCTCAAATTTATGTTGCTCCGCTGCCGTTTACCGGGCGGGATCATCAAGCCATCCCAATGGATTGAATTGGATAAATCCGCCCGTGAAAACAGCTATTACCGTTCAATTCGTTTGACGAATCGCCAAACTTTCCAATTCCACGGTGTACCTAAAACGCAACTGCAAACTATGCACCGTTTATTACATAGCCTAGGATTAGACTCTATTGCAACCGCAGCAGATATGAACCGTAATGTGCTTTGTACATCCAACCCGATTGAATCGGAATTGCACCAGCAAGCCTACGAATATGCGAAGAAAATTTCCGAGCATTTATTACCGCGTACCCGTGGTTATTTAGATGTGTGGGTGGACGGGAAAAAAGTGCAAAGCTCCGACGATTTCTTGCAAGAAGATGAGCCGATTTTAGGTAAAACCTATTTGCCACGTAAATTCAAAACCGCGGTGGTGATTCCGCCATTAAATGATGTGGATTGCTACGGTAACGATTTGGATTTTGTCGCCATTGCCGATGGCAACGGGCATTTAGCCGGTTTTAATGTATTAGCCGGTGGCGGGCTTTCGATGGAGCACGGCAATACCAAAACTTACCCGAATATTTCCCTTGAGCTGGGTTATGTGCCACTGGAACATACCTTAAAAGCGGCGGAAGCGGTGGTGACTACGCAACGTGATTTTGGTAACCGCAGCGATCGTAAAAATGCGCGCACCCGTTACACCATTCAAAATATGGGTTTAGACGGTTTCCGTGCGGAAGTAGAACGCCGTATGGGAATGCCATTCGAGCCGATTCGTCCATTTAAATTTACCGAGCGTGGCGACCGTATCGGTTGGGTAAAAGGCATTGATAAAAACTGGCATTTAACTCTCTTTATTGAAAGTGGACGCTTGGTGGATAATGATGAAACGCAACTTCTCACCGGTGTGTTAGAAATTGCTAAAATTCACAAAGGCGATTTCCGCATTACCGCAAACCAAAATCTGATCGTGGCGAATGTGGCAGAAAAAGATAAGGCTAAAATTGAGAAGATCGCACGAAAATATGGCTTGATTCGCGATAATGTGACGAAATTACGTGAAAACTCCATGTCTTGTGTGTCGTTCCCAACTTGCCCGTTGGCAATGGCGGAGGCAGAGCGTGTATTACCCGGTTTTATTGATGAACTGGATCAAGTGATGGCAAAACACAAGGTAGCAGATGATTATATTGTGACGCGAATTACCGGTTGCCCGAACGGTTGTGGACGTGCGATGCTAGCGGAAATTGGTTTGGTCGGTAAAGCAGTAGGGCGTTACAATCTTCACATCGGCGGAGATCGTGAGGGCGTACGTATTCCACGTCTTTATAAAGAAAACATCACCTTACCTGAAATCGTGGCTGAGTTAGACAGCTTAATCGGCAAATGGGCAACAGAACGCAATGCGAATGAAAGCTTTGGCGATTTTGTGATTCGTGTCGGTATTATTAAACCGGTTGTGAATGCGCCTGTGGATTTTTGGGATGATTCGAAGGTGATTTGGAAAGAGGCTGCGTAGGTTTTAGCACTTCTTTTCGAACCTTTCTTCAAGCGGTTGAATTTGTAAAATATTCTACAAATTTAACCGCTTTTTATTTCACTGGCGACAAAAACCGCTATAATGGCACGAATTTTTAACATTCATTTGATACTCAAAAAGGAACATAATCAATGTTATATCCAAGCGAAGAATTTTTATACGCACCTGTTGAATGGGTTGATCACAGCGAAGGTTACACAGACATTCGTTACCACAAATCAACAGATGGGATTGCGAAAATTACCATCAATCGCCCAGAAGTGCGTAATGCGTTCCGTCCGCAAACGGTAAAAGAGATGATTCACGCATTCGCCGATGCGCGTTTTGATGAAAAAATCGGCGTAATCGTGCTAACAGGTGAAGGCGAATATGCATTCTGTGCAGGTGGCGACCAAAAAATTCGTGGCGACTACGGCGGCTATAAAGATGACAGCGGTGTGCACCACTTAAACGTTTTACAATTCCAACGCGATATCCGCACTTGCCCAAAACCAGTTGTAGCAATGGTAGCGGGTTACGCAGTGGGCGGTGGTCACGTGTTACATATGATGTGCGACTTAACTATCGCAGCGGATAACGCAAAATTTGGTCAAACAGGCCCGAAAGTAGGTTCATTTGATGGCGGTTGGGGTGCAAGCTATATGGCTCGCATCGTAGGTCAGAAAAAAGCTCGCGAAATCTGGTTCTTATGCCGTATGTACGATGCGAAACAAGCACTAGATATGGGCTTAGTAAACACCGTTGTACCTTACGCAGATTTAGAAAAAGAAACTGTGCGTTGGTGTCGTGAAATGTTACAAAACAGCCCAATCGCATTACGTTGCTTGAAAGCGGCGTTAAATGCAGATTGCGATGGTCAAGCAGGTCTTCAAGAATTAGCGGGCAACGCGACAATGTTGTTTTATATGACAGAAGAAGGTCAAGAAGGTCGCAACGCGTTCAACGAAAAACGTGAACCTGATTTCAGCAAATTTAAACGTAATCCGTAATTAAATTTCCTTTCTACAAGCGGTGATATTGAGCCAAAATTTACGATATATTTGTAGGGGAGGGGTTTATCCCCTCCCAATAAACATTACTGATTCAGGGCGGGGATAAACCCCGCCCCTACGATATATATTGAGTAAACCTTTTGCAAAATATCACCGCTTTTTCCTTTTGGTTTGAACTATGTCCACGCGTGAAAAAAAGCAAAAAAATAAACGCTCTCTCTGTTCTCGGCTGCTTACAACGAGCCTCAAATTAGGTGTGGTTGGGGCGAGCTTTATGGCGGTTTATGCCGTGTATTTAGACGGTAAAATTCGCACTAAAATGAACGGGCAAGTTTGGCAATTGCCAGCTGAAGTTTATGCTCGCATTGAAAGCATCAAAATTGAGGAAAATCTTACGCTGGAGCAAACCAAAACCGCTTTGTTAGATAATGGTTATCGTCAAGTATCGCAAATCGTTGCTCCTGGCGATTTCAAACTCGAAGGCAATAATATTGTGGTGTTGCGCCGTGCCTTTCCATTTCCTGAAAGTCCTGAAGCACAACGTGTTTTGCGTTTACGTTTTCAAAACAACAAACTGACTTATATTGAAGATTTGGGGGCTCAGCGTTTAGTGGAAGAGTTTAGGCTGGATCCCAAATTGATTGCAATGTTACATTCAGAAAGCGATGAAGAACGCCAAGCGTTAAAATTGCAACAATATCCGTATTTCCTCATCCAAGCCCTACTTTTAACCGAAGATAAACGCTTTTACCAGCACGATGGTATCAGCCCAATGGGGATTGCCCGTGCGTTGGTCGCGAACTATCAAGCAGGTAGAACAGTGCAGGGGGCGAGTACGCTCACGCAACAGTTGGTTAAAAACCTCTTTTTGAGCAGCGAAAAATCACTAAGCCGTAAGATTAACGAAGCACTGATGTCGCTGATTTTAGATGCTCGTTACGATAAAAACCGTATTCTTGAAACGTATCTAAACGAAATTTATTTAGGTCAGAACGGTAGTTATCAAGTGCATGGTTTTGCGTTGGCAAGTCAATTTTATTTTGGTCGCCCAATCCAAGAAATCACTCCGTCACAAATGGCACTGTTAGTTGGAATGGTGAAAGGTCCATCACTTTACAATCCGTGGCGACACCCAGAGGCAGCACTTGAACGCCGAAATGTGGTGCTCAAATTGCTCCAAGAAAACCACGCAATTAGCCAAAGTGACTACGAATTTCTAGTCAAACAACCGCTAGGCGTGAAAGAGAAAGGTGCGATTTATCGCCAACAACCTGCCTTTATGCAAGCGTTGAATATGGACTTGAAAAATGAGTTTGGTGAAAACCGCTCAGCCTTGCTTTCTGGGGCAAAAATTTTTACCACGCTTGATCGTAAACAACAGCGTTCTGCGGAACAAGCGGTAATTAATGGCTTGGAAGATTTGGAAAATTCGGATAAGAAAATCAAAGACTTACAATCTGCGATTGTGGTGTCGGAATATCGTACAGGTAAAGTGCGGGCGATTGTAGGTGACCGTTTAACTCAATATGCAGGTTTTAACCGTGCGATTCAAACTAAGCGTCAGATCGGTTCGTTAGTGAAGCCTTCGATTTATGCAATTGCGTTGTCAGATCCGAAAAATTTCCGCCTCAATACACCCATTGACAACAAACCGATCACTATTCACGTGAAAGGTTCTGCCCCATGGTCGCCAAAAAACTATGACAGACGTTTTAGTGGCTCGGTAATGTTGATGGATGCACTGGTTCGCTCGCTGAATATTCCAACAGTGAATATCGGGATGAAATTTGGCTTGCGAAAAGTAATCGCTAAACAAAAAGAGATGGGTTGGGATAAAGCGGATATTCCAGTTTACCCGTCAATGTTACTCGGTTCTTACTCCATTTCACCTTATGATGTGACGAAATCCTACCAAGTGTTGGCGAATAATGGCTTGAAAGTGCCGCTCACGACCATTGAGTCTATCACAGGCTTTGATGGCAAGCCGCTTTATCAACGCAATATTGAGGAAGTAAGCAAGCAAGTACTACCTGAAGAAGCAACGACGCAAACGCTTTATGCGATGCAACAGGTGGTTGAACGGGGTACGGCACGTAGCCTGCAAAGTGAATTTGCGGATTTACGCTTGGCAGGTAAAACGGGGACAACCAACAACGCACGTGATACGTGGTTCGTCGGGATTGATGGCGAAAACGTGGCGACCGTGTGGCTTGGGAAAGATAACAATGCTGATACCCATTTAACGGGTTCAAGTGGGGCGTTGTATGTTTATAAAGAGTACATCCGCCGTGCCTTACCGCCGAAATTTAGCTTGCCGAAAGTGAAAGATATTCAATGGGTGGGCATTAATAGCTACGGCAGTATTACTTGTGAAAGCGGACGCCAAATTCCAATGTGGCGTGACCGTGGACAAACTTATTGTTCTTCTGGTGGCTTAGTTGTAGAAACCCAGAAACCAACGGTGTTAGAAGCTCTTTCACTTGGAAAATCGAAAACAGAGAATACCAAAGCAGAGGTTTCAGAAGAGCAGCAAACTATCCCTACAGAAGAAATTGCCCCAACGAGTGAATAGTTTAATATAAAGAAAGCGGTTGATTTTAGTAAGGAATTTGTTAATTTTCTTATAAAATTAACCGACTTTGTTTGTTTAGTAAGCAACTAAATACGAAAAGGTTGCAAGCTTGCTCAAAATCTTTATAATTTGTCGTCGTTGTTTTGGCAACATTCTTTTAAACATTTCTATGCCGACTTAGCTCAGTAGGTAGAGCAACTGACTTGTAATCAGTAGGTCACCAGTTCGATTCCGGTAGTCGGCACCATTTATTCTCCAATTTTTAATAAGCCTTTCAAACTTGCCTTCATTTTCTCAACTTGCTCTAAATACAGCTCTTTATTTTCTAATTCATCAATGAGCTGCAATACAGCTTGTGAAAGCGTTACTCCTTGAGCATTCGCATACTTAGAAAGCTGCAACCAGCTGGCGTATTCTAAATCAATTGATTTCTTTTTGGTTGTGATTTTTTCGGCATTGAAAAAACGTTTACGGCGAGCACGAATAGACTGGCGCATTTTTTTGCGTTGCTCAGCGGTCATTTCCGTTTTTACCCATTTTTCGATTTCATCGGGCGAGTTTTGTAGTGTAGTTAGCAGCTGGATTTTTAGCTCAATCATACTGCTTTCGGTATATTTAGTAATATTTTCGCCCTCGCGGTGTTTCTTGAGTAAGTATTTCCACTTCCAATTCGCTTCTTGGGATTCTAGCTTTTGATATCTCATTGTTTCTCTTGATTTATTCGCAAATTTTAGGCAAGTATAACGGAATTTTGTATAATAAACCAAATTTCTATTATGAGGCATTTTTGTGAATTTATCTCCTTTATCGTGGCAGTCGCTTTCTTTATCTCACACCTTCCAATTAACGGGCGAACAAGTCAATTTCTTCGATTTTCAGCCGAAGGCACAGCAAGCCCTAAGCCTATTTAAATCGCAAGAAATGGGCTCATTATTGGTGGTGAAAAGCGAAGTATTGCCTGAGTTTTTAGACGAACTCTGCATCCAATTATCTATAGAGAATTCACAGTCTGTGATTGTGAGAACCGAATTTAAAGCCTCGCATTTGTTCGGCTACACACTCTTTTTAGAAAAAGAGAATCGTATCAAGACCATCGAAGGGGCAATTCAGCAAGCACAAAATGGCATTTTAGTGTTGCGTTTAAATACACTATTACACGATTTAAAACAGTGGGATAAACTCAAACAAGCTTTGTTGTTCGGCTTTTATGAACAGAATGCGGTAAACCACGTGTCCGAAGAACTGCCCGTGATTCACAGCCCATTTAAATTGCTGTTAGTTGGCAGCCGTGAAGATATCTCAATGCTTGCTGCCTATGATGGTGATTTGTACCAATTCGCACAATATACCGAAATCGATTCATTCCTGAATGTGAACGAAGAGAGTCTGAATCAATGGGGCGATTATGTGCAAGCCTACGCCCAAAAATTTACGCAACGCAAATTAAGCGAACCCGCACTTCAGCAGCTTTTACAACATTATATCCGTGAAAGCGAAAGCCAAACGATGATTTCTATTTCACCCACTAAGCTCAAAAATCAGTTGCTCGGCTTTGCAAAATTCTACCCAAATTCAACCGCTTTCACGGAGGTCAATGGCTACTTTGCAGCCCAAGAGAAGCAGGCTTCTAGCCTAAATGAATATGCCTTGCAGGATATTTTGAATAACCAAGTTTATATCGAAACCGATGACGAAGAGATTGGGCAGATCAACGGCTTGTCAGTCATTGAATTTGAAGGCGTGCCCTATGCCTTTGGCGAGCCGCTTCGTATCAGTTGCAACGTGCAATATGGTGATGGAGAAATTACCGACATTGAACGCAAAGTGGAGCTTGGCGGGAACATTCACTCGAAAGGGATTTTAATTGCCCAATCCTGCTTGGCGAATTTGCTAGAATTACCAACCCAATTGCCGTTTTCCGCATCGCTTGCCTTTGAGCAGTCTTACGGTGAAGTGGATGGTGACAGCTCATCATTAGCGATTTTATGCGTGTTAGTCAGCAGCTTAGCGAAGGTTGCACTACCGCAAGCTATTGCGGTGACAGGCTCTATCGACCAATTTGGTAATGTGCTAAGCGTGGGCGGTGTAAACCAAAAGATCGAGGGCTTTTTCGAAGTGTGTGATGCTCGTGGGCTTACAGGGAAACAGGGTGTGATTATTCCTGCAAGCTGTGTGTCACATTTAAGCCTGAAACCTAGCGTATTGGCTGCCGTTAAAGCAGAGAAATTCCAGATCTGGGCGGTTGAAAGCGTGTTTGAAGCGGTCGAAATTTTACTGAAAAATGCATTTTATGCAGAAGATCGACGAGAAAAATCCGACAAACCTGCCTTGTTTGACCTGATTCATCAAGGCATTGAGCAAAGCCCAAATCACGATGTAGAACATAAATTGTGGCATAAAATTTTCCCTTGGTGGAAATCTCACTGATCCGACAAGTCAGCTAACAGTTGTTAGCTAAAATAAAAGACTGTACTATCTGCTTTCACAAACAAAATTAGGAAAGCAAGAGAATACAGGCTTTCTTTTTAGTAATACAGGATTAAAAAGATGAACAGTTGTACACCAAATATTAAATCTAACTACACTTATGAAGATTTATTAGCATCAGGACGTGGCGAATTATTTGGCAGTGAAGGTCCTCAATTACCCGCACCGCCAATGTTAATGATGGATCGAGTGAACTTGATGACCGAAAACGGTGGCTTGTTCGATAAAGGCTATATTGAAGCAGAATTAGATATTCGCCCAGATTTATTCTTCTTTGATTGTCATTTCATCAACGATCCTGTGATGCCTGGTTGTTTAGGTTTAGATGCAATGTGGCAACTAGTCGGTTTCTTCTTAGGCTGGATGGGCGGAAAAGGCAAAGGTCGTGCTTTAGGTGTTGGAGAAGTGAAATTCACAGGACAAATCTTACCGACCGCGAAAAAAGTAACTTATCGCATTCATATGAAACGAGTGATCAACCGCAAGCTCGTGATGGGATTAGCGGATGGCAAAGTGGAAGTAGATGGACGCGTGATTTACACGGCAACGGATCTCAAAGTAGGTTTATTCCAGGATACTTCTTCATTCTAGTTATTTAAATTTTCGAGCATGCTCGAAAATTTAAATATTCCAAATTTACATTTCTTGCAAACTCGTCCATAGTGTTCTCTCTTTTGAGGAAAGATTATGTGGCGAGCTTTTACTTTAATTGAAATTTTAATTACCTTAACGCTTCTTACTATTTCTATTTTATTTATTCCTCCTATTCTTTTTTCTTTGCAAGATAAATGGGTGTTAGAAAGTGAAATAGAAAATCTCTCTTCTTTTATTTATCAAATTCAAACTAAAGCTCGTTTTCAAAAAAAGAATTATTCACTTACTATTGCACAGAATAATAATGAAAAGAAATGGTGCATTATTGCGATTCAAAAAGAGAGTAGTAAACAAGTAACCTGTAATTGCTTAAATATGAAAAGTTGTGTGCTAACTGAGGAATATCATCTTTACGAAAACCAACATAAAAATATTATCTTACGCAATAAGAGTCTTTTTCCGAAATCTTTTATTAGTATTGATGGTAATGCAGGACGGCTAGAATCTAAATGTATCAATATCAGTCTAAATAATACTAGTGAAATTCTACAATTCGATCAGTGGGGAAGAATTTATGTTAGCCCGAAAAATAAGCGAAGCACCTGTAAAGATTAGCCGGTTGAAAGCCTTTAGCTTAGTTGAGCTCCTGATCTCATTAGCATTAGGTTCAATGTTGTTACTCTCTTTCACCTATTATTACTCTAACTATTATGTTGTTTGGCAAAAACAAAAAGAGCAATTTTTCTTACAAAAAGAAGCCCATCAATTAGCGCATTATTTGCAACAACATATTCAACATTTAGGTTATCAAGGCAATAATAAAGAAGAGAGTAATTTTGAACTGTTTGAAAAAGATAACCAACGTTTTGCATTAAATAGCCAATGTTTAATTTTCTTTTATGATCTCAATGGCGATGGTTGTTTAGGCAAACGTGCTACGAAAAAAGCATTGTGCAGAAATGGGCAATTAAATAATACCAAAGATTTAGCAAAAGAAGTTTTTGGCTTTAAATTAGAGGAAAAAGAGATCCATCTTTATGCCGATAACCGTTTTGAAAATTGCTTGGGCGAACAATGTAAAACACTATTAGATAGCTGCGGAAATAAATGGACGAAATTTACTTCTAAAGAGGAATATTTAGTCGATAAACTTCAATTTAATTGGAAAAAACAGAATGAATTGATGCAAATTGATTTAACGCTTTCTTCAATTAAAGATAAAAAGATAAGTTATCACTTAACGGCTTATGTTTATTTGTTAAATGGATTTACTCAATGAAGAAATTAGAAGCCAGTAGTTTATTAAGTTCATTACTGATTTTAGCTGCGGTTCTCACGTTGCTATTTTTAACTAAAGAAAATTGGTTAAGGCAAGAAAGTGTGACAAATGGCTATTACCAACAATATTTATCATCTAAATTATCCCTGTTGAAAAAGATAAACCAAGATCAATGTGCTACAGAGAAAAAAGAGAGAGTTGAAGAAAAAATAGGTGAGCTTATTTATTCTTACCAATGCGAAATGAGAAGTTTATTTATTAAACCAAAACCGACAAAAGATAAATATATTGCAGTGGATAATATTGAAAATTGGCTGGATTTAGATTCTTATGCTTCCCAAATAATTTATATTAATTCATTATCTGAATTACCTAAAAATAGTGAAGATGATCCGAAAATTGTCGTAGCAAAAAAGGCGATTGAAGAGAGATTAGATGAACATTTTTACGGTATTATTATTACTGACTACCATTTTGATATTACAGGATCTAAAAAAGTATATGGCGTGCTTTATTCTACCTTTGATAATGAACGAGAAGAGCGGAATCTAACCTTTAGAAAAGCTGTAGTTGATAATTTAGAGCAGAAATATTCAAAGTGGTATCTCGTACCAAATTCAAAAAATATCTTAAATAATAAATAGTATGGTTAAACAATTAAGAGCGGAAAGCTTGGGTTCATTGTTGGTCGCATTAACGCTATTTGCAATTTTGGCATTAAATTTCACCGCTTGGCAGAAAACTCAGCTTGAACGTGGTGCAAGAAATTACCAGCAACAGCAGGCATTGCAAATTGCAGAAAACCAGATTGCGTTAAGAATGGCAGGGCGAAGTTGCGAGGCACAAGCGGTCGAAAATGATGTGAGATTTACCATCCAATGCAATGAGGAGTTAATAAAGATCAGTTATCCGATGGGGAAGGTTGAAATTAAAACAAAGTAATCGGTTAAAAGCGTTGAATATTCTAGCCAATTCAAGCAAAATGGCTCGTTCTATGAGGGCTTTAGTATGTTCACCGTTTATTATTCCAATGATCTCAACGCCTTAGCGTCAATGCTTATTCAGCACCAAAAAATTTCCCCAAATCCCGATCCTTTTGCCGAAGAAACTATTTTGGTTCAAAGTATTGGAATGGCTCAATGGCTACAAATGGAAATTGCTGAACAAACAGGCATTGCGGGCAATTACAATTTCCCATTCCCGACCAGTTTTATTTGGCAGCAATATCGCCTTGTCTTCCCTTACCTGCCGAAAGAGAATATTTTTGAACGCACTGTAATGGCGTGGCGATTGATGAGAATTATCCCAAACGTACTTGAGCAAGAAGGCTTTAGTGCCTTACGAGTTTATCTTAAATCTGAAAAAGAGGGTTCGGATTTACGCCTTTATCAATTAGCCAATAAAATTGCTGATCTTTTTGACCAATATTTAGTTTATCGTCCACACTGGTTAGTTTCTTGGGAAAAGAATAATCAACAATTAGTTATTGATGAAATTAAACATCATTTTTCTAATAAAATCAAAAATGAAGAAGATATTGCCGAAAATGTGCTTTGGCAAAGTATTCTATGGAATTTATTGATTGAAGATACTAAGAAAGATTACGATGAGCTTTTATTTACTACTTCACATCGTGCCTATTTACAAAATTCATATTTTGAAAAATTAGATAATTTGACTGAAGAAGAACAACAAAAATTGCCTAAACGTATTTTTGTTTTTGGTATTTCTTCGCTTCCACCGTCTCAGCTTGCTGTATTAAGAAAATTAAGTGAGCATTGTGATATTCATTTATTCTTTTTAAACCCCAGTGAAAAATATTGGGGTGATAGTATTGAAGATAGCGTATTAGAAAAACTTGCATTAAAACAACAACTCTCTCAAGAAGATATTAATGCATTATTAGCACAACAAGGTAATCAACTACTCGCAATTTGGGGTAAACAAGGGCGAGATTTTTTAGCACAATTAGTGGAAGAAGAACACGATGTGATAGAGGGTTTTATTCCATCTTTTGAAGCCCATAATTTAAGCCAAATTAAGCAAGCGATTTTAGAGTATCATAACGAACCTGATTTAGATTTCAAACAAGATCATTCGATTCAAATTCATTCAGTACATAGTATCTTACGAGAAGTTGAAATTTTACATAATCAATTGCTTCATATTTTTGAACAAAATAAAACACTCTCGGCAAAAGATATTATTGTAATGTCACCGAATATTGAGCAATATGCCCCTTATATTCAAGCTGTATTTTCTCGTTATGATAAAAAAGATGAAAAAGGCGGGAAAGATAAACGTTATATTCCATTTACAATTTCAGACCAAAAAATCAGTGAAGTTGATCCTATTCTTTCTAGCTTTATTTCTCTGCTTTCAATGAAAGAAAGCCGTTTTAGTGCAGAAGAAATATTAGATCTATTAGACGTTAAAGCAATAGGTGAGAAATTTAATTTACGTGAAAACGATATTGTTTTATTAAGAAATTGGATTAAAGCAAGCGGTATTCGTGCAGAACTCACAATTCAAAAAGATGAACAATGGGATAATTATAATTCTTGGGAAAATGGTTTAAGTCGTTTATTGCTTGGCACAAGCTTAAAAGAAGAGAGCGGTATTTGGCAGAATACTATTGCTTTTAATGAGAGTTATGGCTTGATTTCAGAACGAGTGGGTTATTTAGCAGATTTTATTGAAAAATTAACCGATTGGGCGAATTTTTTACAGGAAAATCATACTGCTTTTGAATGGAAAGAAATGCTGGAATATGTGCTCAATCATTTCTATCAAGAAAATGAAACGACGACTAACGCATTATTATTGATTTCCGAAGAAATTGAAAAATGCTATTCGTTAATTGAACAAACAAAATATAATCAGCCTATTTCGATTGATATTATTGGCTCAATTTTTAAAGAGAAATTAAATTATCAAAAAAGCCATCTGCAATTTTTAGCAGGAAAAGTAAATTTCTGTACTTTATTACCAATGCGAGCTATTCCATTTAAAGTAGTTTGTTTATTGGGAATGAATGAAGCAGATTTTCCAAGACAGCAACAAATCAATAGTTTTGATTTAATGCAATATCATCCACAAAAAGGTGATCGTGCAAGACGAGATGATGACCGTTACTTATTCTTAGAAGCATTGCTCTCTGCTCAAGATATTTTCTATATGAGTTATATTGGTCAATCATTAGTCAATAATAAAGAGTATTTTCCATCAGTATTAGTTTCTCAATTAATGGACTATTTAATTGAGCACTCTGATTTAGAAGAAAAAGCACAATTTATTCAAAACCATCCTATTACGGTATTTAGTCCAAATAATTTTAAAGAAAATTATCTTTCTTATGATAAAGAGTGGTTGCCATTAGTACAGAATAGTAATGGAGTTAAAGAGTTTATCTCAGAACAAATTATTAATGAAGTAGAGTTGCCAAAATATATTGAATTAGACGATCTGATTAGCTTTATTCAATCACCTGCTCGTTATTTTTTTACTCATCGATTAGGCGTGAATTTTAGCTTAAGCGAAGAGAGTATTGAAGAAACCGAACATTTTTCACTTTCTCGTTTAGATGAATACGCTCTATTAGATGAGTTATTGAATATCAAAAATGAAGAAATAGAGAATTTCTTTGCAAAAGAGTACTTGAAAGGAAATTTGTTAGCACTGAATTTTGGTAAATTAAAACAAGAAGAATTAAATTCTCGGATTGAGAATATGCGTTCAGGTTTGGCTGGTTATTTAAATCAAGATAGTCAAGTGCTTGAAATCAATTTAACGCTTGATCAAACCGAACTTATCGGCAATATTCCGCATCTATTTGGTAATAGTATAGTGCTATGGCGAACGGGTAGTTTACGAGATAAAGATGTAATTAAACTTTGGATTTATTATATTGTCTCAATTTTATCAGGAAAAGAAAACTCACCTATTTTCTATTATTTAAATAACGAAGCGTTAGCTAAACTCAGTTTTAATAAAATAGAAAAAGAACATGCGAAGCAACAGCTTGAAAGTTATGTTTCTGCCTATTTACGTAGTTTTGTTACATTTGAGTTGGCAATTACCTCAAGTTTAGATAATTACTTTGACAACATTTCTGAAAATATCGAAAAAGATTGTGAAAATAAACTGATTGAAATTGCAGAAAGTTATAATGATGAGAATATCTATCTACGACGTATTCTTAATCAAAGTGAAAAATTAGATTATGCTCATATTCACCAAACGACATTAGATTGGTTTGATTTAATGCAAAAATCTAAAAATAAAGGATAATAAAAATAAATATGAAGAAAACACAATTAAATCACACTATTCGTTATGCCATTCTTTCCACATTTTTGGCACTGAATGTGACACCTACTGCATTTGCAGAAAATAATCAAAATCAGACCGCTATTATTCAAGAACAGACTGACACTAATTTAGGCTTTAAATTGATTAAAACACAAATCAATAAAAGCCTGAATGATAAAGCCATTTATCAAGGCATTAAATTAGATAATGGAATGACGGTATTATTGATTTCGGATGAAAAGGCGAATAAGTCCTTAATATCGATGGCAATTCCCATTGGCTCGATGGAAGATCCGATTTCTCAACAAGGTTTAGCACATTATTTAGAACATATGATCTTGATGGGATCAAGAAACTTCCCAGAAACCAATAGTTTAGATAAATTTTTAAACAAAAATGGAGGCTATAATAATGCTTCTACTACGGCTTATCGTACCGCTTATTATTTGGAAGTAAATAACGATGCATTCGATGAAGCAGTTACTCGCTTTGCTGATACGCTCGCATTTCCACTGCTTTCTAAGGAAAATGCGGAAAAAGAAGTGAATGCAGTGAATGCTGAAATGGTGCGTGCAAAATCAAGTGATGGACATTTATTAAATAGCGTTAATTTAGCTACTTCTAACCCTGCACATCCAATTACAAAATTCACTGTGGGAAATAAAGAAACACTTTCAGATAAACCAAATAGTTTATTACAAACAGAATTAGAGAATTTTTATCATAAATATTATTCTGCAAATTTGATGAAAGTGGTTTTATATTCTAATCAACCGATTGAGAAATTAACAAAATTAGCAAATAAAACATTGGGTAAAGTGGAAAATAAACATTTAATTGCCCCGAAAATAGATATTCCACTTTTTAGAGATAAAGATAAGAGTGTACTTATCTCTTATAAACCTATTCAACCAATGAAAATGTTAGCTATTTCATTTGATATGCAAAATGATGAAGACAAATTTGCAAATAAAACAGGAGAATATTTAGCCTATATTTTCAATAATAATACTGATGGCACTTTATCAGATTATTTAATTAAGCAAGGTTTATCAGATAGTGGAATTTCTGCTCAAGCAACAGCAAATGTAAGTCGTAATCGTGGTAGTTTTACCTTTTATGTTACATTAACTGAAAAAGGATTAAAAGAAAAAGAAAATATTATTTCGCTTATTTTCCAACAAATAGATAAAGTAAAAAAACAAGGTATTCAAGAAAATTATTTTAATGAAGTACGTGAGAGCCTAAAACAAGAATTTACTCATTTACAAGTCGAAAAAAACGGGAATTATATTGAATCTCTCGCAGAACAAATGCTGTTTTATCCTTTAGAACATATTTTAGATGCAGATTATCTGGTTAAAAATATGGATAAAAAAGCGATTGAAGAAAAATTATCTGAAATGAATATCGATAATGCACGTATTTTATTGGTTAGCGATGATGTAAAAACTGATAAGAAATCGCCCTATTTTGAAGCGGGTTTCTCTATTGAAAAAATAAGTGATGAACAGAAAAAAGCATGGCTAGATTTCAGTAAAAACCCTGAAATCAAATTACCTGAATTAAATCCTTATTTCACTACTGACTTTTCTTTAATTAAAGAGGATAAAAGAACTTTGCCGAAATTGATTGAGGAAGAAAAAGGGACACAACTTTATGCAATGTCAAGCCAATATTTTTCTCACGATCCGAAGGCTCGTATTGCTGTTAATTTCTCAATTACGCCAAGAACAGATAGCTTAAAAGAAAGCATCAGTGCGACCATTTTGAGTTATATGAATGAATTAGCTCAAGCAAAAGTGGATTTCCAATCTTCTGTAGCAGGGATGGAGGCTGGGTTATCGTTAATTGAAAATGGTTTTTCATTGCGGGCAGAAGGCTATACACAGCATTTGGCTCAATTAATGCAAGATAAAATGCAACAATTTAGCCAATTTGAATTAAATGAAAAATATTTAGTGCAAGCGAAACAGCGTTTAATTGAAGCCTTAGATGGAAAACGTAAAGCGAATAGCTTAAATCAAGCAAATGAAATCTTTGTGAATTTCTCTAGTTATCCTTATTTTGAAGAGGATAAACAGCGTGAGATGATCGACAAAATTACGTTAAAAGATATTCAATCTATTCGAGAGAAATTATTATCAAAAGCCACAAGTGTGCGAGCTTTATCTGTAGGTAATTTTACTGATAATCAAGTTAAAAATATTATATCTGAGTTAGAAAAAACAGCTAAAAATAATAATAGTGAATTAGCTAAATATCGCTATTTAGATATTAACCAAAGCACAAAAAAATTAAATGCCATTAAATTTGTACCAAATGAAGATAATGCACTCTCGATTGCTTATATGGCAAAAGACTATGATGAGTTGGCAGGCGAAGTGCGAGCAATGTTGCTGAAAGATATTATTTCTCGCTGGTATTTTGATGATTTACGCACTAATAAACAATTAGGCTATGTAGTGTATGCAACTCAAGCGAAAGTAGGCAAAACATCAGGTATTCGTTTTATGGTGCAAAGTCCAAATACGAGCCCGAAAGGGATTATGCAACATAATGAACGCTTTTTTGCAGAAAGTTTGCAAAAATTGACCGCTTTAAGTGAGTCTGAATTTGATCAGTTCAAAGAGAGTTTATTAAATAAATTGGAAAGAAAGCCTGAGTCGCTTTCACAAGAATTTGAAAACTTTAGTTTTGATTATGCACGAGGTAATCAACAATTCGATCGTAAAGAGAAGCTGATGCAAGCGGTGAAAAATCTGACGAAAAATGACATTCTGGCATTCTATCAAAACGCGGTGATTGAGCAACAAGGTTTGGTATTCATCAGCCAAGCATTGGGCACGAAGACAAAAGCAGAAGATGCGATTTCACCACAGGGGTTTGAGAAAGTGGAGAATGTTGAAGAACTTCAGAAAGCATTTGAAGTGAAGTTTTATTAAGATACTAAAGGCACAAGCATCTAGACTTGTGCCTTTTAATACAAAAGATCGTTATTTTCACTCTTCTTCATTTACGCTATGATAGCTACCTTTCTATTTTCCTAAGAATAATTATGCTCAAAAAATCCAAATTGATCCTGGTTGGTATTACCTTGGTCACACTCTTTGCTTGTACTACAATGCCTAACAAGCAACAGCCCAAAAAATCTGCACAAGCAAGATTTCTAAAAGAAGATATTACACAGTCAGAATTGAATAATCTAAAAGATTACAAACGCTATTACTATGTTTGTAAGAATGTCATGACAGGTGAACGGGCATCGCTGACCACTTATTTCCCGCTTTCACGAGAGAGTCGAAAAAAAGAAAATTTTGGTATCTATTTTCAGCTAAACGGTGGAAAAGCTGTGCCGTTCGATCATATTCAAAATAGGGAATTGAATGCTCGAGGTACGCGTTTTGAGGTCATTTATCATTCATATTACCCAATTGAAGGGGGCTCAGTTGAGCTTGTAGCTCGTCAACACGGTTCCACTTACTACAAAATCTATCAAGGGCAACGAACAGCTTGGTTGAATTGTAAGGAAGTCTGATTAGAGCTTGTAGATGTATTATAAACATCTACAAGTATTGATTTTATTACATCGCTACAATCACGCATTCTGCTACACTTCTTGCATTAGATTGGGCAGTTGCAGCTGCTGCACGGTTTCCGACAGGACCGACAAACACACGGTTCCAATCTGCCCCGCTAACAATGCGGGCGTTGAAACCTGCCATAGCAAGGCGGGCTTGCATATTTTCAGCTTGTGCTTTGTTTTTGAATGCTCCGCATTGAAGCCCGAAACTACCAGGTTTTGGCTGAGAAGCGGTCGGTTTTTCTTCCGATTTTGCAGCTGTCACTTTAGCTTGCTCTGTTTTTGTTTGTTCTGCTTTCGCTTTTGCTTTTTCTGCTTCCGCTTTCTTCGCAGCTAATTCTTGCTGTTTTTTTAATTCTGCTTGTTTACGTTTTTCTTCAGCAAGTTTTTGCTCACGTGCTTTTTGAGCTGCGATTTCAGCATCGGATGGTACTGTTGGTTGCTCTCTTGCGACTTCTGGCTCTATGGGTTCTGCTGCAAGGCGAGCAGCTTCTTCCTGTTTACGCTTTTCTTCTAATTGTGCCAGTTGCTCTTTCGAAAGCTGAGCTGATTTTGGCTGCCCTTTGTTTGGATCGGTAACTACCTCACGGGTTTCTAAATCGCGAATGTAGCTATACACTTCCTCAGGGCGACTAGGCAAGGTTGTGCCTTGTGGCAAGGGCTGTGCAGTTTGTGGAATCGGAGAGTTAGGGGCTGGAGCATTTTCTTTCATTAACCATAAACCTAGTCCAAGTGCTAACAAAATAATGATAGCCAGCGATAATATGGTGGAAACGCTCATTCCTTTTGATCTTCTTGAGCGAGCCATAGACTGTCGAGACATTTTTGCTTAACCTTAAAATAAAAAATAATAATGGGTAAATTCTACTGAAAAATAGCCCGCTTGCCTATCAATTGGGCGAGTTCAGTTTTAAAAGTTTTGTAAATTTTTGTTACATTTGCTGAATTTTCCGTTTAAATATGAAGCAAATGTGACAAATACACATCAAATCGGTGATTTTTGGTCATTTGACTAAAATCAGGTTTTTGTTCAGCAATAAACGGAGCATAATCAGGGCGTTTGACTACCACTCGTTTGCGAGCCACTTGTTTCGCTGGTTGGAAAAAATCATCCGAATCTAAATCCGCACCCACTAAATGTTGGAATACGCGCATTTCTTTTTTGACCAACGCACTTTTTTGTTTATGTGGAAACATCGGATCGAAATAGACTACATCAACTGGTGCTTCATTCACAGTAGCATATTCACTAATGGTATGAAATGGCAATAAAACCATCCTTGATTGCATAAATTCGCCAATTTCAGGATCTTGATAAGCCCGCTTTAAGCCATCTTCCAGTAAAGCGGAAACCACGGGGTTGCGCTCAATCAATTGCACTTTACAGCCAATGGCAGCGAGCACGAATGCATCGCGCCCAAGCCCTGCGGTTGCATCAATTACAGTGGGTAAGTAGCTACCTTTAATGCCGACTGCTTTCGCTACTGCTTCGCCTCGTCCACCGCCAAACTTACGGCGATGTGCCATTGTGCCATCCACAAAATTCACCGCAATTGCCCCGAGCTTCGGTTCGTCTAATTTGCGTAATTCCAAGCGTTCGGGTGTTTGTACTAGAGCTAAAATAGCATCTGGATTGTGGCGTAGTTGCCATTTTTCACAAATGGTTTGGAAGGCGTTTTCATCGCCATTTTCGTTAATTAATTGAATTGTCATTACAAAATATAATCTTTAAAAAGCGTGTCAAAATGGGCGATAAGTGCTTCTTTACCTGCAACCTCTTCCGTTTCCCAGGCTTGTGTTAGGTGGTTTGTAGCAAATTGTTGTTGATAAAGCTCCGCAATAGGGAAATAACTGATATGCCAAGGCTCAACGCCAATAAGCTTACCTTCGTTGTTTTCAGGCATAAAGGGGAAGTAAAAACCAAACGTTTCAGCATTTGCCAACAACCAGTTGGTTAAACGCTGGAAGTAACCGCCTGTCTGGTATTCCCAAGGTTCAAGCATCAATTTTTTGCCTGCAGGCAGCACATCAGGATCGAAGAAATCGATCTCTGTTCCCCAGTGATGGCGACTCGCACCTGGTACAGCAGACCAGCGTAAAATAGCTTGGCATTTTTGCCAATCGCTCAAGCCCTCCAGCTCAATCGCATTGCCTTTATCATCGTGCACTTTACGCTCGCCATTAAATTTGGCGTTCCAAATCAGTTTCTGACGTTCAAAATCACGAAACGTGCTGGCAGGTTGTAAATTAAAGCCTGCATTTTTGGCAGCTTGCTGTAATGCTAAAAAAGCTTTTACCGCTTCTGGTTGCAAGGCGTGTTTGTCCGATAGTGCATTCGGCAATGCAATTAAATGCTCACGGTCTTTGCCCGTGAGAATATCGGTAAGGTTTGCAAAGTTTGGCATTTTTTTGACCGCTTGTTTAGATAAAATGTAGCAACTATGTTGTTTTTCGAGTAGAGGCGAGTGCAACACGTCCCTACAATTATTTAATCAACAATTTTTCCGCAATCTGGTAATACACCTCACCACATTTGCCCAAGTCGTCCACGTTGACGCATTCGTTGACTTTGTGAATGGTGGCATTGAGAGGGCCGAATTCCACCACTTCGGCACCCATTAAGGCGATAAAACGTCCGTCTGATGTGCCACCACTGGTGTCTAAACGAGGTGTAATCTTGGTTACATTTTTGACCGCTTGTTGGGCGGCTTGCACCAACTTTCCATTGCCTGCAAGAAACGGTTTTCCTGATAAGTTCCAGCTAATTCGATGCTTTAAGCCATATTTTTGCAATATTTCTGCTACTTTAGTTTTGATGATTTCATCGGTCACTTCGGTGCAATAGCGCAAGTTAAATTGCACATAAAGCTCCCCTGGGATCACGTTATTGCTACCTGTGCCAGCTTTAATGTTGGCAATTTGTAGGCTGGTCGGCGGGAAAAATTCGTTTCCGTTATCCCATTGATAAGTCGTGAGTTCCGTCAAGAAACCGAGCGAAGTATGCACAGGGTTTTCGGCAAGATGTGGATAAGCAACGTGTCCTTGCACGCCTTCAATATAAAGTTCAGCAGTGATTGAACCGCGACGACCATTTTTAATTACATCTCCCAGCATTTTACCGCTTGAAGGTTCGCCCACCACGGCATAATGGATTGGTTCATTACGTGCCATTAAGGTTTCAACCACTTTTACTGTGCCATCTTTGGCGGCAGCTTCTTCGTCGGAGGTGATGAGTAAAGCGATTTTGCCAGCGTGGTTTGGGTTATTTTTCACAAAATTTTCTGCGGCAACTACAAGGGCAGCGAGCGAACCTTTCATATCGGCAGCCCCACGTCCATAAAGAATGTTATCCACAATGTTAGCTTCAAACGGTGGGTAAGTCCACGCATTTTTATCGCCCACAGGTACCACATCGGTATGCCCAGCGAAAACAAGGCAAGGTTCGCCTTCACCGTGGGTTGCCCATAAGTTGAGCGTGTCGCCAAATGGTAGCCATTCGATGTTGAATCCGACTGCTTGCAAGCGTTCTGCAATCAGTTGTTGGCAGCCTTCATCATTTGGGCTGATGGAAGGGTGCTGAATTAAATGTTGTGCTAAAGAGAGGATTTGTTGTTTCATTTTTTATTTCCCAAAAGCCACTTTATACTCTGCTTCATTAAACCCAATCAATGCTTTGCCATCTTCTAAGATAATCGGGCGTTTGATAAGCGTTGGTTGCTCGATTAAAACTTGTAATGCAGTTGCACGATCTAAGCTATTTTTAACCGCTTGATCGAGATTACGCCAAGTCGTCGAGCGTTTATTTACAAGCGTTTCCCAACCAAAGGTTTGTTCTGCTTGTTCAAGCCAAGCGGTATCTAAGCCATCAACGCGATAATCGTGTAATTGATGTGGGATCTGGTTATCCGCTAGCCATTTCAACGCTTTTTTGATGGTGTCACAATTTTTAATGCCATATACTTTAATCATTTTTCTTCCTTATTCTACGCTATTCATCGCTTGCCAAATACTCAAAGCTTCAGCCGTTTCGGCAACATCGTGCACGCGGACGATCTTTGCTCCGTTTTGAACGGAGAGCAATGCTCCCGTTACACTACCGATTACACGCTGATCCACAGGTTTGCCCGTAATTGCCCCAATCATTGATTTTCTAGAAAGCCCAGCTAACACAGGGAAACCAGAATCAACAAAGGCTTTGAGATGTTTCAATAATTGGTAATTATGCTCAACTGTTTTGCCAAAGCCAAAGCCAACGTCCAAAATAATATGCTCTTTAGGAATACCTGCAAGCGTACATTCTAAAATTCGGTGGTTTAAAAAATCTGCTACTTCTTCGACGACATCCTCATAATGCGGGGCTTGTTGCATCGTTTGCGGCGAGCCTTGCATATGCATAATGCAGACAGGTAAATCAAGTTCTGCGGCGGTCTCTAGTGCATTTGGTTCTGTTAATGCACGAATATCATTGAGAATATCCGCCCCTGCTTTTGCTGACTCGCGGAATACTTCTGCCTTTGAGCTATCCACTGAAATCAAACAATCAAAGCGACTTCTAATGGCTTCAACAAGCGGTACAACTCTCTCAATTTCTTGAGAAATGGTCACAGTTTCTGCATTCGGACGGGTCGATTCGCCACCAATGTCGATAATGTCTGCCCCATCATTGAGCATTTTTTCCACTTGAAATAGTGCTTTATCAAGCGAAAAAAACTTGCCTGAATCCGAGAACGAATCAGGCGTGAAATTCAAAATGCCCATAATATTCGGGCGAGTTAAATCCAACAAGCGGTCAGATTTTTGTTGGTTTTTGAAATGGATTTGCATTTTGTTCTCCTTTTTCGACCGCTATTTTTCCGCTCGTAACTTTGCCAATACTGCTTTCATTTTTTTATCAAGCGGTGCGGTAATCACGATCTCTTCACCCGTTTTAGGGTGTTCAAAATGGATAGAATAAGCGTGCAAGAATAGGCGATTTAAGCCAATTTGTTGCATTTTTTGGTCGAAATCACGGTCGCCATATTTATCATCACAAGCAATCGGATGCCCAGCGTATTGGGTATGCACGCGAATTTGGTGGGTTCGCCCTGTTACTGGCGAGGCCTTTACCAAGGTAGCAGAGGGGTAACGCTCTTCAATCACAAAACGGGTTTCCGACGGCTTGCCTGCTTCGCTCACTTTTACCATTCTTTCACCGCTTGCAAGTTCATTTTTGAGTAGTGGGGCTTTCACTACTTTAACGTGTGATTGCCATTGCCCTCGTACTAATGCTAAATAATCTTTTTGTACGACTTTTTCACGCAGTTGCTCGTGTAAATTGCGTAATGCCGAGCGTTTTTTGGCCACTAACAGAATGCCGGATGTGTCGCGGTCGATGCGGTGTACCAATTCCAAGAAACGTGCTTGCGGACGTAACGCGCGCAAAGCTTCAATTACGCCAAAACTTAAACCGCTTCCGCCGTGTACGGCAATGCCAGAAGGCTTGTTGATCACCAACATCACTTCATCTTCATACAAAATCTGGCTTTCTAATTCCGCCACTTTGTTGAGTTTGGTCGAAACAGGCGCTTCGTTTTTTTCTGCTACCCGCACAGGCGGTACACGTACGACATCATCTTCTTGAAGTTTATATTCTGGCTTAATTCGCCCTTTATTGACGCGCACCTCTCCCTTACGTACGATGCGATAAATCAAACTTTTCGGCACGCCTTTCAGCTTTGCCAAAAGAAAGTTATCCAAGCGTTGCCCTGCTTCATCATCGGAAATGGTGAAAAATTGCACGCTGGCACTGATTACTTTTTCTGTTGTCATAAAATATGAAATTTAGAGATAATATTGGTCTAAATTCTATCACAAACGCCCTCTTTTTCGGGCAAATTCAACAAAAAGGATCAAAAATGTCAGAAACAGCTCAAACAGCAACGCAAAATATTGATGTGGTGGCGACCACAGAAAAATTACTTCAAAAAGTAGATACAATGAGTATTGATGCGATTTTGCACGATTATTTAATCCCTTACGGCACCAAAATTGTGCTTGCAATTGCAATTTTTGTGATCGGCAAATGGCTGGCTAAGGCGATTAGCAAACTGATGAGTAAGGCAGTGTTAGCCTCAACCAAAGACGAAATGTTACAAAGTTTTGTACGTTCAATTAGTTATTTTTTATTGCTGCTTATTGTTGTGATTGCGTCGCTTTCCCAGCTTGGGATTAACACTAGCTCACTTGTAGCACTGATTGGTGCGGCTGGCTTAGCGATTGGTTTATCGTTACAGAATTCATTACAAAATTTCGCAGCAGGCGTGATGTTATTGATCTTCAAACCCTTTAAAAAAGGCGATTTTATTGAAACTTCAGGTATTAGTGGCACGGTGACCCAGATGGGGCTAGTTGTGCTTGAGCTTCGTACTGGTGATAATAAAACGGTACTTGTACCTAACAGTAATGTGTTTTCAAGCACGATTACTAACTATTCTGCGAATGAAACTCGCCGTGTCGATTTTATTTTTGATATCTCTTACGATGATGATATTGCTCAAGCCAAAGAGATTATTCGAGAAATTTTAGAAAAAGATGACCGCGTGTTAAAAGAACCTAAACCTGTTATTGCCGTTAGCACGTTAGCCTCAAGTAGCGTACAAATCATTGCTCGTCCGTGGGTAAATACGCCGAATTACTATGCGGTTTATTGGCAGGTTACTGAAAATGTGAAAATTGCTTTTGATAAGGCAGGTATTTCAATTCCATTTAACCAATTAGATGTGCATTTGAGCGGTTCTGTACCAGAAAGCTCTGTAAAATAGAGTTAATCCCATTCCATCTTCAATGGGTTAATCCCAATTCTCGAGCTGTTTAACCCCATTCTTAACTGTTCAATTCGTTGGCAGATGCGGCTGGTTACGCTTTCCGCTTCTGCCATTTTTTCAGGTGTAACACCCTCTGGTAGCTTACCAAATAAAATTGCATCTAGTAGGCGTTCGGCGTGCATTCCTTCATGGCAGTAGTGCAATACACCCGCATCTTGGAAACAGGTGGCAACATTGGCAATTTTAGTTGTAGCGATGCCCAATGCACCATCTTCTCCTCCTAATTCACGGAAAAGCTGATGTTGCGGAAAGCCACTGCAAGCAAAGAAAAAAGCTCGGCGGAACACAACGTTCCCACCGCAAGTCATTCGCATATGTTGCCAAGCGTACTCAAATTGCGGATGTGTGGCATATTTTCCCGCAATGCCAACAGGTTTTAAATCAAGGCGAACAAGGCTGACATCAGGGCAGAAATCCATCACGGCTTGAGCCACTTGTAAGGCTTGTGGTTCGTAGGCATCATCGGCATCTAGAAAGGCAATAAATTCCTCTTCACTTTGTAATGCTCCCCAATTTCTGGCTTTTGCTACACCACCGTTTTTCGGCATTTGTTCAATGCAAATTTTTTCAGGGAATTGCTTTTTTAGCGATAACATCAGTTCAAATGTGCCGTCCGTTGAGACGTCGTCCACCAGCCAAATTTTGCCTAATTCCGCCTGATTTAACGCACTTTGTACTGCTCGCACTAAGGTTTGCTCGGCGTTGTAACAAGGAATAATTACATCAATCATATAAATTTTGCTCCTGTTTCATCGACCACTAAGATAGAGGCATAATTGTCTCTCCAATCACCTAAGACAATACGAGTAAAGCCGTTTTCTTGATGAATATGTTCTCGGTGTGTATGCCCATGAATAAGTAATTTTGCTCTAAATTCTGCTACTTTTTCAGCAGTAAATTGTGCATTTACATCCATAATCGCTAAAGATTTTGATTGCTTATCTTGCTGACTTTTAGTTCGAATTTTATTGGCAATCTTCAAGCGGATAAAAAGGGGCAGGCAGAGGAAGAGTTTTTGTCGCCATTTTTGATGTACTTTTCGGCGGAATTGCTGATATTTGACATCGTCAATGCAAAGTGTATCGCCGTGGCAAAGTAATATCTTTTTGCCGTATAAATCAAGTACTTGATAATCAGGTAAAATCTCCATTCCTGTTTCTTGAGCAAAGCGTTGGCCAATTAAAAAATCACGGTTTCCGCAAATAAAATAACATTTCACACCGCTTGCGGTAAGTGTTTTAATAGCCTGTTTGATTTGAACGGTGAGTGAGGATTGCTCATCATCACCAATCCAAAAGTCAAACAAATCACCTAAAATATAAACATTTTCCGCAAGCGGTGCTTTTGTTTGCATAAATTGCAAAAATAGCTCTGTTAATTTAGGAGTAGATTCGCTTAAATGCAAATCAGACATAAAGTAGATCATAGTGTTAAATCAAATTGTTAAAATTAGCAGTAATGTAACGAAAAATAGTAGGCACTGCAAAGAGTAAATTTTGTGATTTAGATCATATTTGTGTGTTTGATTAAGAGGATAGCTAAAGTAAATGTAATATTAAAATAAATGTCTGTGATGAGGCGATAAAATTCATCGCCTTATGCTGAACGTGAAAGATTAACTTTTTAAATTTGCTTCTGTAATATGTTTAATATTTTCTAATACAGCTTGATAATCTATCGTTGGCATTCCCGTACCACCTAAAAAGTGCATTTGCACATTTTCAATACCACAGAAGTTAAATAAGCCGTTACCAAGCGTGTGGTCGAGTGATTGCAAAAAGCCTTTTTGTTCATATTTCTCATTAGTGTTACCCATTGTAACGAATTGTTGAATTTTCTTACCCTTGAGCAAACCAATGCTTGCCCCTTTGCCTGTTTGATACGCAAAGCCGTGGGTTAATATGCGGTCAATATAGCCTTTTAAAATCGCAGGGAAGCCCATCCACCAAAGTGGGTAAACGAAGGTAATCAAATCTGCTTCTTTCCAGAGTGCTTGCTCTGCCTGTACATCTTCTTCGTATTGTTTGCTGAAAGTGTTGATGCACTCTTGCCATTTCAACACGGGCGGGAAATTTTCGGCATTGAGGTCTCGAATAATCACCTTATGCCCTTCAGAAGCTTCTACCACTTTTTGTAAAACGGCTTGGTTAAAACTCTCTGGATTGGGGTGAGCGTAAATAATAAGATGTGTGTGGTTGTGTACCATATTGCGTCCCTGTTTTTGTTGTAAGAAATAATGTGCCATTTTACCCGCATAACGAAATTTTCTCTATCGTTCTTTGATTCGCATCAAGGAAAGGCTGATTAACCTTTCAAATACCCCTTTCAGGTAATAAGGGAAAAATTGGAAAAATTGGATAATACGCACTCAATATTTTGTAAGAGAAAAATCTGTTTTGAGTGATTTAACCAATCAATCTTTGCCGCGGCGTGCTTTTTTACGTGGGCAATTTTTAAATGCACTGAAAACGGAGCAAACCCAGCTACAAGGCTATTCAGCAGTTCGTCCACCTTGGGCGGATTTGGCAAATTTCTTAGAAAAATGCACCGCTTGCGGGCAGTGTGTGACAGCTTGTGAAACCAAGATTATCAAGCAAGGTGCAGGCGGTTTTCCAGAGGTGGATTTTACCCTTGGCGACAAGGAGTGCACCTTCTGCGAAAAATGCGTAAAAGTGTGTCCAGAGCCTGTTTTTTTGTTAACCAGCGAAGCGGCTTGGTCACATAAGGTGGAAATTTCTGAGCAATGTTTATTGCAACGAAAAATTGAGTGTCGTTCTTGTGGTGATTATTGCCCTGAGCGAGCGATTCGGTTCCGTCCAAGTTTAGGCGGAATTGCAATATTATCTTTAGATTTAACCGTTTGTAACGGCTGTGGGGCCTGTTTAAGTGTTTGTCCTGTTAAGGCAATTAGCCTTGTGGATAATTAATATTTTAGTGATTTCTGATGAGTCAATTTAGCGAAAACGAAAATTGGTATGTATGTAGCATTGTAGTGCAAGCCAGACCAGAAAAATTAGAGCAGGTGAAAGCTGAGATTTTAGCCATCCCAACGGCAGAAATTCATGGTGAGAAACCTGAGGAGGGAAAATTGGTGGTGACTCTTGAAAGTAACCGTCAATTAGCCCTTGCTGATTTAATGGATGAAATTAAAGACATTTCAGGTGTAATTGTAGTGTCATTAATTTCAAATTATTTAGATGAAAAATAATAGCGTGGGAAAAATTATGGAACTCAATCGTAGAGATTTTATGAAAGCCAATGCAGCGATGGCGGCAGCGGCGGCAGCGGGAATGACTATTCCTGTTAAAAACGTCTATGCGGAAGATATAGGCATTAAGTGGGATAAAGCACCTTGTCGCTTCTGCGGAACAGGTTGTAGCGTATTGGTAGGAACCAAAGATGGTCGTGTGGTGGCAACCCAAGGTGACCCAGATGCAGAAGTAAACCGTGGTTTAAACTGTATCAAAGGCTACTTCCTTTCAAAAATTATGTACGGTGCAGACCGTGTGCAAACGCCTTTATTGCGTATGAAAGATGGCAAATTCCACAAAGAAGGTGACTTCACACCTGTGACTTGGGATCAGGCTTTCACTATTATGGCGGAAAAAATCAAAGCTATCTTGAAGAAAAAAGAACCGAATGCAGTCGGTATGTTCTCTTCAGGTCAAACCACGATTTTCGAAGGTTATGCGAAAGTAAAACTGTGGAAAGCAGGTTTACGTTCTAATACCATCGACCCGAACGCCCGTCACTGTATGGCATCGGCAGCGGTGGCGTTTATGCGTACCTTTGGCATGGATGAACCAATGGGTTGCTATAATGACATCGAAAAAACCGATGCATTTGTGCTTTGGGGTTCGAATATGGCGGAAATGCACCCAATTTTGTGGAGCCGTATTTCTGATCGTCGTCTTTCCAATGATAATGTGCGTGTTGTGGTGATGTCTACCTTCGAACATCGTTCATTTGAATTAGCGGATACTCCAATCATCTTCAAACCGCATTCAGACTTAGCGATCCTCAACTATATCGCCAACTACATTATTCAAAACGATAAAGTGAACTGGGATTTCGTCAACAAACACACTAAGTTCAAACGTGGTGAAACCGACATTGGTTATGGCTTGCGCCCTGAACATCCATTAGAGGTAGCAGCGAAAAATCGTAAAACAGCAGGTAAGATGCACGATTCAGACTTTGAAGAGTTCAAAAAAATTGTAGAACCTTACACGCTTGAAAAAGCACACGAAATATCTGGCGTGCCGAAAGATCAGCTTGAAACACTTGCAAAAATGTATGCAGATCCAGAGAAAAATATTGTTTCTTACTGGACGATGGGCTTTAACCAACACACTCGCGGTGTATGGGTAAACCAAATGATGTATAACGTGCATTTATTGACAGGTAAAATCTCAAAACCAGGTTGTGGACCATTCTCTCTAACAGGTCAGCCATCAGCTTGTGGTACGGCTCGTGAAGTAGGGACTTTCGTACACCGTTTACCAGCGGATATGGTGGTAACCAATCCAAAACATGTGGCAACTGCAGAAAAAATCTGGAAATTACCTACAGGAGTTATTCCAACTGTACCTGGTTACCCAGCTGTACAGCAAAGCCGTGCATTAAAAGATGGCAAAATGAATTTCCTATGGCAGATGTGTACCAACAATATGCAAGGTGGTCCAAATATTAATGAAGAAATTTTCCCAGGCTGGCGTAACCCTGAGAACTTTATTGTGGTTTCTGACCCATATCCTTCAGCTTCAGCGGTTTCTGCTGACTTAATTCTTCCGACTTGTATGTGGGTAGAAAAAGAAGGGGGGTATGGTAATGCGGAACGCCGCACACAATTATGGCGTCAGCAAGTAAAAGGTCCAGGTGATGCACGCTCTGACTTATGGCAAATTGTTGAGTTTTCTAAATATTTCAAAACAGATGAAGTATGGCCCGAAGAAGTTTTAGCTAAAAATCCAGAATATCGTGGTAAAACGCTTTATGAAGTGCTTTACCTTAACGATCAGGTTAATCAATATCAAATTCCAACAGATATTCCTGGCTATTTAAATGATGAAGCAGAACACTTTGGCTTCTATCTCCAAAAAGGTTTGTTTGAAGAATATGCTTCATTCGGGCGCGGACATGGACACGACTTAGCACCATTTGATACTTATCATAAAGTGCGTGGTTTACGTTGGCCAGTAGTAGATGGTAAAGAAACGCTCTGGCGTTATCGTGAAGGGTTCGACCCATACGTTAAAGCAGGCGAAGAAGTTGCATTCTATGGTTATCCAGATAAAAGAGCGATTATTCTTGGCGTTCCTTATGAACCACCTGCAGAATCACCAAACGAAGAATATCCGTTATGGCTTTGTACAGGTCGTGTGCTTGAACACTGGCATACGGGTACGATGACGCGCCGTGTACCAGAATTACACCGTGCGTTCCCAAATAACTTAGTGTGGATGCACCCAACGGATGCTAAAAAATATAATTTACGTCATGGGGATAAAGTGAAGTTAACGACTCGTCGTGGTGAAATGATTTCATATTTAGACACACGCGGTCGAAACAAATGTCCTCCTGGTTTAATTTTTACAACATTCTTCGATGCAGGACAATTGACGAATAAATTAACCTTAGATGCAACCGACCCAATTTCTGGCGAAACCGACTACAAAAAATGTGCGGTAAGAGTGGAGAAAGCCTAAGCCAGAATAAGATTAAGCGGGCAAATAGCAAATTTTTGCAAAATTTGACCGCTTACAAAGGAAAACAAGATGAAACTGGATCCAAACCGCCGTCAATTTTTGAAAAATGTAACACGAATTGCGGCAGGGGTATGTGGAGCAGGCGTTATTCTTGGATTGCAACAACAGCAAGCTAAGGCGAAAGAAGGCGTGGCTCTGCGTCCACCTGGTGCGTTACCAGAAAACGAATTCTTAGCCGCTTGTACTCGTTGTGGGCAGTGTGTGCAGGCGTGTCCTTACGATATGTTGCACTTAGCTTCGCTGATTGCTCCGATGGAAGCAGGAACGCCGTATTTCGTGGCACGCGATAAGCCTTGCGAAATGTGTCCCGATATTCCTTGTATGAACGCTTGTCCGAGTGGTGCATTAAGCGAAGAGCTTAAAAATATCAACGATGCCCGTATGGGCTTGGCGGTGTTACTTGACCACGAAACCTGCCTCAACTGGCAAGGTTTGCGTTGCGACGTGTGCTACCGAGTTTGTCCGCTGATTGACAAGGCGATTACGCTTGAGAATGTCCATAACGATCGCACAGGCATTCATGCTAAACTGATTCCAACCGTGCATTCTGATGCTTGCACAGGCTGCGGTAAATGTGAACAAGCGTGTGTGTTGGAAGAAGCGGCGATTAAAGTGTTGCCTATGGATCTCGCCAAAGGCTTACTCGGTCGTCATTACCGCCTTGGCTGGAAAGAGAAACAGAATGCGGGTAAATCTTTAATTGAGGAAAAACATCCTGATGGATTGCGTCCGCAGTTTGAGGCAAGAATGCCCGAGGGGATGAGTGAAGCAAGCTATAAACCAATGCAAGTGAAGCCAAATCAGAAAGTGGCAACGCCAAACCGAGCTTCTATGGATTATGTGCCAAGTTCAACCACTGTGCCAGAAGCGGAACATTTTCCAAATTTAGACTTAAACATTAAGGGGGTGAAATAGTGGCAGTTGCTCCAAAATATACCCCAAATAAACCCAAAGATGCGGGCTTAGAAGCTCGGCAAAAATTGGGTTGGTGGCGAGCTTATCGTTTCCTGTTTTTAAGACGGCTCAGCCAATTGAGTATCATTTTGATGTTTTTAAGCGGGCCGATGTGGAATGTCTGGATCTTAAAAGGCAATTATAGCTCAAGTATGTTATTCGGCACCGTGCCGCTGACTGATCCGCTGATTACCGCAGAAAGTTTAGCCACAGGTTACTTGCCTGAAATGACTACGCTTATCGGTGCGTTCATCATTGTGCTGTTTTATGCGGTGGTGGCAAGCAAAGCATTTTGCAGTTGGGTTTGCCCAATGAATATAGTGACTGATGCCGCTGCGTGGTTCAGACGCAAACTCGGCATTCGTCAATCGCTAAAAATCTCCCGCGAATTACGTTATGTGATTCTAGGTGTGATTTTAGTCGGCAGTGCTTTCACAGGCTCGCTGCTGTGGGAGTGGATTAACCCCGTCGCTGCTCTTGGACGTGTTTTTGTTTATGGCTTAGGGGCAACCCTCTGGCTAGTTGCAGTTATTTTCCTGTTCGACTTGCTGGTTGCCGAACACGGTTGGTGCGGTCATCTCTGCCCGATTGGGGCAATGTATGGCGTGATTGGTGTAAAAAGTTTAGTGAAAGTGAATGTGGTGGATCGTAGCCGTTGCGACCGCTGTATGGACTGCTACAACGTCTGCCCAGAGCCACAAGTGCTACGTATTCCCTTGCATGGCAAGCCTGAAGATAGCCCGATTGTGTTGGCAAAAGATTGTATTACTTGCGGACGTTGTATTGACGTTTGTGCTGAAAATGTTTTTGCATTTGGTTCTCGGTTTGAGAAGCAAATTAACATTAAAAATTTGTAAAATTGTAATGGAGTGATTTATGAAAAAATTCCTTGCTGTAATGCTTGTCACCCTTTCGGGTGTGGCTTTAGCAGATGCCCCAAAAGTGGCAAATAATATTGAAGGTGCGGCAGAAAGCATTGCCCCAGCCTTTACCACCCCTCCTAAAGATGTGGGTAATATTCCGATTACTTTCCCACACCAACCGCCACTCGTGCCACATAGCATTCGTGGTTTACAAGTAACTAAAAATGCCAACCAATGTTTGGGCTGCCACTCACCTGATGTTGCTCCAACTACAGGTGCTCCACGTGTGCCAGAAAGCCATTTCTTAGATCGCGATGGCAAACGCACGGAAGGTACATCACCGCGCCGTTACTTCTGCTTACAATGCCATGTGCAGCAAGCAAATGTAAACCCAATTATTCAAAATAAATTTGACACTATTCGCCAGGCACAAAGCAAATAAGGAGCAACGAAATGATTAAAAAAATTTGTACTTGGTTTCGTACGCCGAGTAAATTAGCAATTGGTACATTGATTATTATCATCGGCGTTGGCACTTTAATTGCCTCAGCTGGCTTTAACAAAGGGATGGAAATGACCAACACCGAGCAGTTCTGTTCTGACTGCCATATGAACGATGTTGTGCCTGAATATCAAGCCTCGATTCACTTCAGCAACCGTTCTGGCGTGAAAGCGGTTTGTTCAGACTGCCACGTACCACACGAATTTGTACCGAAAATGATCCGTAAAATGCAGGCTTCTACTGAAGTTTTGGCACACATCACAGGTAAAGTGGACACCAAAGAGAAATTCGAAGCACACCGTCTAGAAATGGCAGAACGCGAATGGGCACGTATGAAAGCCAATAATTCAAAAGAGTGCCGTAACTGCCACAACTTTGATGATATGGACTTCACCCAACAAAAAACCGTGGCACAGCAAATGCACGCTTTGGCACAAGAGCAAAACAAAACTTGTATCGACTGCCACAAAGGGATTGCTCACCATCTTCCACATATGGAAAAAGTCCAAAAATCTTTCATTCCTGAAGATATGATTAAGGAAGAGAAAAAATAGGCCTAAACGCTTAAAACAACAAGCGGTTCAATTTGGTAAAAGTTTTACCATTTTGAACCGCTTTTTGTTAAAGTGAACAAAAACAGAATGAGAATAACACTATGCCACAACTTCGTCTCCAAAATGCCACCTTTCCACTCGCCCAACGAAAAAAACTGAACATTGAAAATCTAACGATTCAAGCCAATGATTTCTGGGCAATTGTGGGCGGCAATGGTTCGGGAAAATCTGCCTTGGCTCAGGCATTATGCGGGAAAATTCCTTGCTCGGTTGACGAGCTGCAAAATGATTTTCAACGCATTGCGATGCTCTCTTTTGAGCAGCAACAGAAAATAATGGAAGCGATTTTTAATGATCGCAATAACGATACCGTAAGCCCTGATGATTTTGGGCTAACCGCTTGCCAAGTGATTTTAGCGGATGCAAAAAATGAAAACCTATGTCAAGAATATGCAGCAAAATTAGGGATTACTTCGCTGCTTGAACGCCCATTTATGCGACTTTCTACGGGTGAGAGTCGCAAAGTACTGTTTTGCCAAATGTTGGTTAGTGAGCCTGATTTATTGATTTTGGATGAGCCCTTTGAAGGGTTAGATCAAGCCTCTCAACGTTATTGGCAGCAATTAATGATGGAAATTCGCAAGAAAATGACGGTAGTACTGATTGTTAATCGTTTTGGAGATATTCCTACTTGTGCAACTCATATTGCTCTGTTGGATAGTCTGCAGCTGATTTTGCAGGGTAAAAGGGCGGACGTTGAGCAACAAGCGGTCTATTCTCAGCTAAAATTTGCAGAAGAAAATGTGTGCGCACCGCTGCCAGAAAGCCTCTCGACAAAAGAGAAAATAGAGGGGAATCCGTTTGAGCTAGAAAATGTGACCATTCAATATGGCGAACAGAAGATTATTGATCGTTTAACTTGGACGGTAAAACCGCAGCAGCATTGGTGGATTAAAGGCCCGAACGGTGCAGGGAAATCGACCTTGCTTTCGATTATCACGGGCGATCATCCGCAAGCCTACGCAAATAAAGTTAAATTGTTCGGTCGTCAGCGCGGAACAGGCGAAACCATTTGGGATATCAAAAAGCATATTGGCTACGTGAGCAGCCAATTGCATATGGATTACCGCGTGAATTGCTCTGCGTTGGAAGTGATTGTCTCGGGCTTTTTTGACTCCATCGGCGTTTATCAACGTATTCCCGAAAGTGTGCGAATGAAAGCGATGGAGTGGCTTACTCGATTAAACTTACAAAGCCTTGCCAAAACACCATTCCGTTCCCTCTCTTGGGGACAACAACGGTTGTTGCTGATTACACGGGCGATGATCAAACACCCGCCCATTCTGATTTTAGATGAACCACTGCAAGGTTTAGATGGGTTAAATCGCCAACTCGTGAAGCAATTTATCGAACAGCTGGTACAAAATAGTGAAACACAGTTGCTATTTGTTTCTCACCAAGATGCTGATGCACCAAACTGCTTAACCCATTTACTGGAGTTTGTGCCGAGTGAAGCGGGCTATGTTTATAGACAGGCAGAATTGGGTTAATTTTTTCAGGTTGAATTTCTTATCATTGAAGGGCAGAGATGCCCTTTATTATTTCTACTTCTCTTCTTAGTATCTTTTTTACCTTTCCTTCATATAACTTTATGGAATATTATGGCTAGATAAATTATTAGATTGGTATAAAAAAGATTTATAGAATCAAGCCATTCCAAAATTTATTTAGTAAAGGTAAAACAAAATGGCTGCTCACGTAATTGATTTTCTAACCCTTGGTAATAACTTTGGTACGCCTGAAATGCGTGCTGTTTGGTCGGAAGAAAATCGCTTACGTCAACAAATTGAAGTTGAAGTCGCACTAGCAAAAGCGGAAGGCGAACTGGGTGTTATTCCTGTAGAAGCGGCAGAGAAAATCGCAAAATCTGTAGATGCTAATGCGCTCGATTTTAATCAACTTGCAGATGAAGCTGTCAAGTTAAAGCATACCTTTATGGCAACCATCAATGCGTTGCAACGCCAATCTGGTGAAGCGGGTGAATATATTCATTATGGTGCAACCACCCAAGATATTGTGGATACCGCAACCGCTATTCAATTAAAACAAGCCTTTGATATTGTGCAACGTGATAGCCGTTTAGTGGCACAAGCCTTAAAACAACTGGCAAAAAAATATCAATATTTACCAATGGTGGGGCGCACGCACGGAATGCAAGCATTACCGACAACTTTTGGTTTTAAACTGGCGGTGTGGCTAGATGAGTTTGTTCGCCATTTACAGCGCTTAAATGAAATTCGTGAACGTGTTTTAGTGGGCAATATTAGCGGCGCAATTTGTACATACGCTTCTTTTGGTGAAAAAGGCCCAGAAGTGGAGGAGCGAGCGTTAACGCTACTTGGCTTAAATACACCGAATATTGGCTGGCAAGCAGCACGCGATCGTTTCTCTGAATATGCTTCAGTCGTGGCGTTAATTAGCGGTACTTTAGGTAAAATCGCTAATGAGTTTTACAACTTAATGCGTACCGAAATTAACGAAATCGAAGAGCCGTTTTCAGCAGGAAAAATTGGTTCTTCCACAATGCCACACAAGCGTAATCCTGCGGCACTAGAGGGAATGGCTAGTTTAACCTCACCGATTTTTAAAAGCGTTGCCCTTATTCACGAATCTATGCGTGTAGAGCACGAGCGTGATGCGATGAGCTGGCGCGCAGAATGGATTGCTTTGCCAGAAATGAATATTTATCTCTCTGTGCAATTACAAATTGCCCTTGCGGTTTTGAAGGGAATGAAAGTGAATGCCGCTCAAATGATGAAGAATTTAGAGTTACAAAACGGTTTACTTCTTTCCGAAAAAATTATGTTTGAATTGGGAAAAAAATTAGGAAAACAGACCGCTCATCACCTTGTTTATGAATGTTCAATGCAGGCTTTTGAACACGAGCAATCATTTAAAAAAGTACTTTTGGAAAATGAAGCAATTAAAGCGGAATTTAGTGAAAAAGAAATTTCTGAGTGGCTCATTTCACAAAATTATTTAGGGAGTGCACCTGAAAAAGTGGATGTCGTTATTCGTTATGCAGAGCAGTCTGGCTTGTTAGAGGAATAATTGCGATATGGAAATTCGAGCACTAGAGAGAGAAAATGCGGAAGTCTACCAAAAGTTACTGCATCAGGCTTATCGCCCCGTTTTAGATTTAGGTATTCATTTTGCGGCTGCAACGGCAGATTTAGCCACGATTTCACAACATTTACACACAAATTTGGTTTTTGGCGGTTTTATTCAAGGTAAGCTGGTTTGCTCGATAAGTTTGCGTTTGCCTTGGGGTAATAATCCTGGCCCTTTTGGTGTGCCGCATATCGGCTGGCTTGCTACTCATCCTGACTATAAAAAACGGGGCTTAGCCATACAGCTATTAAACTGGGTGGAAAAGCACATTTTATTACAGCAGCTTAAAGTGCCTTTTGTAACCTTAGGTACTGCAGAAAATCATCCTTGGCTTTCTCAGTTTTATTTAAGCCAAGGTTTTGAAGAAGTAGGGCGTGCAGACTTAATTGCAGATCATACAACGATTTATTATCGCAAAATTCTAAACCAAACTTTATTTGAAGATTATCAACAACATCATACCCAAAAAAATTAGGAGATCATTATGTCTTTTAAAACTACCGCAATCACTACTTTAGTTGCAGCCACTTTTATTCTTGCAGGTTGTGATGAAAAGCAAGCAGAAACTGCAAAAGCTGAAGCCACTAATAAAGTACTTAAAGTTGGCTCTACAGGACAAAGTTATCCAAATGGCTTCAAACAAGAAGGAAAATTAGTCGGCTTTGATGTCGAAACGACCGAAGCAATTGCTAAAGAGCTGGGTTATACAGTGGAGTGGACGACGGCAGAATTTTCGGGCCTAATGGGGCAGCTTGATTCAGGTCGTTTAGATACGGTGGCGAATGCCGTGGCAATTACAGATGCACGCAAAGCAAAATATCACTTTACCCAGCCTTATAGCTACTACGGTAGCCAAATTGTGACCCATAAAGATAATGCAGACATCAATACTTATGAAGATCTTAAAGGCAAAACGATTTCAGGTGTGTTGGGCTCAAACCATTTAAAAAACCTTCAAAAACAATTCCCAAATGACGAAGTCAACGTAAAAACATACGAAACTCGAGATGGCGCAATGTATGACCTTGTTTATCAACGTGTAGATGGCTACGTAAACTCTAAACCTATTTTATTAGCAGAAATTAAACGCGGTAATTTGCCTTTTAAATTAGTGGGCGAGCCGCTTGTGATTGAAGAAGTAGGTTTCCCATTTGAGAAAAATGAGAAAGGTGAAAAATTAAGCCAAGAGTTTAACCAAGCAATTCAAAAACTAAAAGAAAATGGCACATTAAAATCACTTTCCATTAAATATTATGGCGAAGATATTACTGAACCAAGTAAATAAAATACTCTCCCTTTATTTTTAAAAGGGTGAGTGCAAGCGGTTATTTTAGACGAAATTTTTACAAGGTAAACCTAATGAATTTTGATTTTAGCTATTTTGTTTCTGTGTTTCCAGAGATTATTACTTATCTACCTACTACACTCTTTATTACAATTATTTCGATTGTTATTGCTATTATTGTTGGTTTATTTATTGCGTTAATTCGAGTGCAAAAAGTGTTGGTTGTAGATAGTTTACTTGCGTTATATATTTCATTATTTCGCGGTATGCCAACGGTAGTGTTACTTTTTATTATTTATTATGGTTTACCTCAATTATTTCCAAGCCTGAAAGGGATTTCAGCGATGGCTGCGGCATTATTATGCTTTAGCCTGAAATATTCTGCTTATCTTGCTGAGATTTTCCGTGCGGGTTTGGAGTCTGTCGATAATGGTCAGCGTGAGGCAGGGATGGCAATGGGTTTATCGCTTACCAATATTTATCGCCATATCGTTCTGCCACAAGCCTTTGTAAATGCTTTGCCAAGCACAGGGAATATGTTTATCTCGCTATTAAAAGATTCATCTGTAGCCTTCTTTGTCGGCGTGCCAGAATTATTGTCGGCAGGTAAATTGATTACGGCAGAATCTTATAAATTCTTTGAAACCTATTTAGCCGTTGGCATTATTTATTGGTTGATAGTAGTGCTTTATTCTTGGGCACAAAAATGGTTAGAAAGCATTCTCTCTTCCCCTTATAAACGTTAAGGAATTAAGATGACTACAATGATTTCAGTTGAAAAACTTACCAAATCTTTTGGTAAAAATACTGTGTTAGATAATATTGATTTATCTATTCAAGAAGGGGAAGTGGTTACTATTATTGGTCCATCTGGTTCGGGTAAATCTACGTTATTACGTTGTTTGAATTTATTAGAAAAACCAGATAATGGAATAATAAAAATTGCAGAAACAGAATTAGATGTAAAACATCATTCTAAAAAAGAAGAGTTGGCTTTACGCAATCAATCTGCAATGGTTTTTCAAAGTTATAATTTATTTAAAAATAAAACAGCATTGGAAAATATTACACTTGCACCTTTAGTAAACCAAAAATTAAATAAAGCCAAAGCAACGGAGCTTGGTTTAAGTTTACTAAAACAAGTTGGGCTTTCAGAACAAGCCAATCAATATCCCGTTACCCTTTCAGGCGGGCAGCAACAACGCATTGCGATTGCACGTGCACTTGCGGTAAAACCAAAAGTATTGTTGTTTGATGAGCCAACCTCAGCGCTTGATCCAGAACGCGTGAATGAAGTTTTACAAGTTATTCAGCAGTTGGCAAAACAAAAGATCACAATGGTGATCGTGACCCACGAAATGGATTTTGCGAAACACGTTGCCGATCGGATCATTTTTATGGCAGATGGGCATATTGTTGAGCAAGGGCCGGCAAAACAAGTGATCGATTTTCCACAGCAAGAACAAACCAAACGTTTTGTTCGTCAATTTGCAGATCCAGTCGAGTTTTATATTTAATGAATGCTTTTGATTTTGCCGAGCAGATTTTATCCATCCCGCTGATTACCGACTCTGCGACATTAAAAAAAGCACAGCAAGGCATAATGGATTATTTTGCAGCAAGCCTTCAAGCTCGCAATCACAAAAAATTGCAAGATTTTAAAGCGTGGATAAATCAAGAAGGCGGTAATCCACAAGCTTGGCTTATTGGGCAAAAGCAAAAAGCAACCGCGCGCCAAGCTGCACTATTTAACGGTTTTCAAGCCCATTTATTAGATTATGACGATGTGCATTCTGATGTTCGAGGGCATCCTTCAGCAGTTATTTTAAGTGCATTGTTTGCCTCGCTTTCTTCTGAAAAATCGTCTTTGGTAAATAGCCAGCGTTTTTTGACCGCTTACATTATTGGCGTTGAAGTGATGGCACGTTTAGGAAAAGCGGTAAATCCTGCCCATTACTTAAAAGGCTGGCACAGCACAGCAACCCTTGGCGGAATTGCGGCAACCTGTGCGATATGTTACTTGCATAAAAAGGATTTTTTGGCTCAAGCCATTGCATTAGCTGCTACTCAAGCATCAGGTATGCGAATGGTTTTTGGCTCTCCCATTAAAGCGTTGCACGCAGGAATGGCAGCACAATCTGCGATTCAAGCGGTGGAGTGGATAGAGGCAGGATTATCGCTTGAGCAAAATGCTTTTGATGAAAATATTGGTTTTTTTGCTCTTTTTACAGAGAAACGTTCTCCTCAAGCCTTGCTTGAAAAATGGGGCGAAAATTGGCAAATCGCTCAGCTCTGGTTTAAAACTTATCCTTATTGCTCAGCAGCAGCGGGCATTGCGGATTCATCCTATCAGCTTAGCGAAGAATTGGATGATCCTAATGAGATTGAGAAGATTGAGCTCTTTTTTCATCCAAATGCAGATGCTGCATTGATTTATCGAAGGGTTCAAAAACCAAGTGAAGGGCGTTTTTCTGCGGAATATCTGGTGGCAGCCATTTTGTTCGGTAAAACGCTCGATTTTCAGCACTTTGAACAAGCAGAATGCGAGCCTGATATTTGCAAATTGATGACAAAAATCGATCGCTTGTATCAAGCAACGCCCGAGAATAAAAGAGCAGTTATCATTGTGATACGGTTAAAAAACGGTGCAATTTTACAAGCACAATCTGATTATCCTAAAGGCAGCCCAATGAAGCCTTATTCTGATGAAGAACTCAGCCAGAAATTGGCTCAAGCAATAAATAACGAAGCCATTTATCGCGATTTCTCTCAATCCCTTTCTGCTTTACCAGAAGGCGTTGAAATGAACGCATTTATTCAAGCCTACCAATCTATTTTGTGAGAAGCAGTATGGAAAAATTACACCAGTTAACCCAACAATACCAAGAGCTTGATGAGTTCTTACGCCAATTTCGTCAAGAATGTCACCGTTTTCCTGAGCTTTCAAATGAAGAGTTTGAAACGACTGCAAAAATTAAAAGTGAGTTAGAAAAACATCACATCACGATTTTAGATTTACCATTGAAAACGGGGTTAGTTGCCGAAATCAAAGGCGCAAAAGTGGGTAAAACAGTGATGTTACGTTCAGATATTGATGCCTTGCCTATTTGGGAAGAATCGGGCGTGCCTTTTAGCTCTGAGCGAGAAGGCGTAATGCACGCTTGCGGTCACGATTTCCATCTTTCAGCAGCATTAGGGGCGGCTATTTTGCTTAAACAGCACGAAAATAAGCTAGAAGGCACCGTTCGAATTCTTTTCCAAGCGGCAGAAGAAACAGGATTGGGCGCACTGAATGTGTTAAAAGCAGGGGCATTAAAAGGTGTAGATGCGATTTTCGGCTTGCATAATGATCCTACCTTACCTGTTGGTATGCTTGGCACAAAGTCGCACGCACTCACTGCGGGTGTGGATCGTTTTGAAGTTCATATTCACGCGAAAGGTGCGCACGCTGCTCGCCCGCAAGATGGAAAAGATCCGATTATTGTATTAGCTCAGGTTATCAGCAGCGTACAAACTATTATTAGCCGTAATGTGGCGACCCACGAAAATGCGGTAGTTTCCATTACCCACGTGCAAAGTGGTAACACTTGGAATGTGATTCCTGATAGTGCTTATTTAGAAGGGACGGTGCGAACCTTTAATGCTGAAATTCGCACGCAAATTGAGCAACGTTTCCGCACCCTTTTAGCCGGGATCTCTGCGGCTTTTGAAGTTTCCATTGAACTAGAATGGCACGCTGGCCCACCATCGGTGAATAATGCCGAACAATGGGTTCCACTTACGCTAGAGGTTGCACAAGCGGTCGGTTTTGAAGCAAAAATTGTCGAAGCTAGCCCAATTGGTGAGGATTTTGCCTTTTATCAACAAGAAGTACCAGGTGTATTTGTGATGGTTGGCTCTGGAGGTCCTTATGCATTGCATCACCCTAAATTCCGTGTTGACGATGATGTTTTATTTCCAACGGCTTATTATTTGGCGGAATTAGCCATTCAATTTCTCAATCAATTTATGATGAATGCCACCAAAAGCACCGTTGCTCATCACTAAAATATGATCGCCCGATTTTGCTTCTTGAGCGATCATTTTAACAAGTTCATCAATACTTGCCGACCATTTAGCTGGCTGAGTTAATGTATCGGTAATTTGGCTCACTTTCCAAGGAATGGTATCGGGCTGATAAATAAAGACCGCTTGCGCATCGTGCAAACTTGGGGCGATGTCATCTTTATGCACTCCCATTTTCATTGTGTTGGAACGAGGCTCTAATACCGCGATAATGCGGGCATTTTTGCCGATCTTGCCGCGAAGTGCATCAATTGTGGCTTCAATTGCGGTTGGGTGATGGGCAAAATCATCGTAAACGGTAATGCCGTTTACCTCGCCTTTCACTTCCAAACGGCGATTGGCATTGATAAATGTTCTTAGCGCTTTGCAAGCCCCTTCAACACTTACGCCTGCGTGTTGTGAGGCAGCAATTGCCATTAATGCGTTGTGCATATTATGGCGACCGATGATATTCCAATGCACTTCACCCGCTTTCTCACCAAAATGATAAACCTCAAATTGTGAGCAATCTGCATTCAATGGTTTGGCAAACCACTCTTTGCCTTTGCCAATCGCTTGCACTTCGCTATATGTGCCCATTTTGAGGGTATCTTGCGCGTTTTTGTCATCATTTGCAGCTAAAATGCGTCCTTCGCTTGGAATGGTGCGAATAAGGTGGTGGAACTGGCGTTGAATCGCGTGTAAGTCCTCGAAAATATCGGCGTGATCGAACTCGATATTATTGATAATCAAGGTTCTTGGCGAATAATGTACGAATTTCGACCGCTTGTCGAAAAAGGCAGAATCGTATTCGTCCGCTTCAATCACGAAGAATTTGCTTGAACCTACGCGTGCTGAAATGCCGAAATTGCCGGCAACGCCACCGATTAAAAAGCCTGTGTCGATTTGGTTTTGATCTAAGATCCATGCAAGCATTCCCGTGGTGGTTGTTTTTCCGTGTGTGCCAGAAACAGCAAGCACCCAACGATCTTTAAGCAGATGATCGTGTAGCCATTGCGGGCCTGAAGTGTAATGAAGTTGATTATTTAGCACGTATTCCACGCAAGGATTACCACGGCTCATTGCATTACCAATCACGACGAGATCCGGTGCGGGTTGGAGTTGATCCTCATCATAGTTAGGGATAATTTCAATGCCGTGTGTTTCTAAAAAGGTGCTCATTGGCGGGTAAACATTGGTGTCTGAGCCAGTGACTTTGTAGCCCAGCTCGCGTGCGATCATCGCCACACCGCCCATAAATGTGCCACAAATGCCGAGAATATGGATGTGTTTTTGGTTCATTGGGGTCTCTTTTAATCGAACAAATAATGCTAACAGTCCCTCTCTTTGCTAAAGAGGGGGGATTAGATGGAGTATAACAAAAAAGGCTAAATTCCCGAAGAATTTAGCCTTTTCGCTATAAAGCTATTTCAATTATTTTACATCGAAATATGCTTGTAAATCGTCGCTACCGCCAATGTGTTTACCACCGATGAATACTTGTGGAACAGAAGTACGACCAGTAATTGCACGTACAGAAGTGGTTGATGCGTCTTTACCTAATACGATTTCTTCGTATGGTAAGCCTTTCACTTCTAATAACGCTTTCGCTTTTGAACAGAATGGGCAGCCAGGTTTAGTGATGATTGACACTGATGGTTTTGCTTCCCAAGATGGGTTTAAGTATTTGATCATTGTGTCTGCATCAGATACTTTGAACGGGTCGCCTGGTTCTTGTGGTTCGATGAACATTTTTTCAACTACGCCGTTGTTCACGAACATAGAATAACGCCATGAACGGTCGCCGAAGCCTAAGTCGTTTTTGCTTACTAACATACCCATACCACGAGTGAAATCACCGTTGCCATCTGGAAGTACAGTAACGTTTTGACACTCTTGGTCTGCTTTCCACGCGTTCATTACAAAAGTGTCGTTTACTGATAAACAAACGATTTCATCTACACCTAATGCATAGAATTCTTTTGCTAATTCGTTGTAACGTGGTAAGTGAGTTGATGAACAAGTTGGGGTAAATGCACCTGGTAATGAGAAAACAACTACTTTTTTGTTGTTGAAGATTTCATCTGTAGTCACATCAACCCACGCATCGCCTTGACGCGTGTGGAATGTTACTGAAGGAACTTTTTGACCTGTCATATCTTTTAAAGACATATTTTTTCTCCAAAAAAATAAATAAGAATTAAAAATCGCACGCATTTTACAGATAAATATGCCATAATTCATCTTATTCTATTGATAGGTAAGATTTATAAATAAGTAAGGAAAAGGTTATCGTGAACATTCGAGATCTGGAATATTTAATTTCATTAGCAGAGTACAAACATTTCCGCCGTGCTGCCGATGCGTGTAATGTGAGCCAGCCGACATTAAGCGGTCAAATTCGCAAATTAGAAGACGAATTAGGCACGATTTTACTTGAACGTACTAGCCGCAAAGTGCTTTTCACCCAAGCAGGTTTAGCATTGGTGGATCAAGCCAAATCTGTATTACGTGAAGTGAAGGTGTTAAAAGAGATGGCAAGTAATCAGGGCAAAGAGATGTCGGGGCCGCTTCACGTAGGCATTTTACCTACACTTGGTCCATACCTTTCACCCATTATTGTGCCCGCAATGAAAGAAGCCTTCCCAGAGCTTGAGCTTTATTTATACGAATTGCAAACCTCTCAAATGGTAGACCAACTCTCTGCAGGTCAGCTCGATTGTGGTATTTTAGCTTTTGTTAAAGAAAGCGAGCCTTTTATCGAAGTGCCACTTTTTAACGAAGAGATTTTGCTTGCTGTATCAGATAAGCACGAATGGGCGAAAGAAAAACAACTGCCGATTTCGGTTTTAAAAGATAAAGAACTACTTTTCTTAGATGATGGGCATTGCCTACGCACGCAAACGCTAGATTACTGCTTATCGGTTGGTGCGAAAGAGAGTGCCCATTTTAAAGCGACCAACTTGGAAACACTCCGCAATATGGTGGCAGCCAATGTGGGCATTTCACTGATTCCAAAATTTGCTGCAAAAGACACAAGCGGTGTGAAATATATCTCATTTTGCAATCCAACACCATTCCGCGCGGTTGGCTTAATTTATCGCCCAGGTTCACCACTTCGCACCCGTTATGAACGCCTTGCCAAAGGTATCGAAGAAGTGATGAAAAAACAAGATGTTGAATAATCGACACAGAGATAAAAAATGAGTCATGTAGGCATTCGAGCACAACAAAAAGAGAAAACCCGCCGTGCCCTTGTAGATGCGGCGTTCAACCAATTGAGTGCCGAAAAAAGTTTCAGCAACTTAAGTTTGCGGGAAGTCGCACGAGAGGCAGGCATTGCCCCAACCTCGTTTTACCGCCACTTCAAAGATATGGACGAATTGGGATTGGCAATGGTAGATGAATCAGGCCTAGTACTCCGTCAGTTAATGCGTCAAGCTCGTAAACGTATTGAGAAAGGCGGCAGCGTGGTTGCCCTTTCGGTTGAAACTTTCTTTGAACTGATTAACGACCGTCCAAACGTTTTCCGCTTATTATTGCGTGAAAGTTCAGGTACATCACAAGCCTTTCGTACCGCAGCTTCGCGTGAAATTCAGCATTTTATTGCAGAACTTACTGACTACATCTTAATGAAAAGCCCTGAATTAGGGCGTGAAATCGCTCATATTCAAGCAGAAGGTTTGGTCACTCTTGTTTTTACTGCAGGCTCACACGCTTTAGATATGAGCAACCAACAGCGCGATGAACTTAAAAAACGGGTGATGATCCAACTCCGAATGCTGATGCACGGTGCATCCGCTTATGTCAGAAAATAGGGTGTTATTTATACACCCTGTCTGGCTTAATTTCGTGCTGAATAAACCTTAAACTTGGTCGATTTCTCTACCACTTCGTGCTTGCCGAATGCACTGTCTAGTAAGGCTGGATAAGGCAAAAAGGCATTCGCTACAATGCGTAATTCTCCACCTTTGGTTAAATGGTTTTTCGCTTGTAAGATCAAATTTTCGACCGCTTGATAAGCTGTATCCACGCCATCGTGGAACGGTGGGTTGGAAACAATCAGGTCAAATCGCCCTTCAATATGCGAGAACACATCGCTTGCCAACACTTCGCCTTCCAATGCATTTTCCGCCAAAGTACGTTTACTTGACGCAATTGCCATTGCGTGAATATCGCTCATCGTCAGCTTAATTTTCGGGAACTGTTTTTTCAAACTCGCCCCAATTACGCCAGCCCCACAACCTAAATCCAACACTTTGCCTTTTAATCCATCAGCTTTATGGAAGGTGGAAAGTAACAGCTTTGTGCCGCCATCCAATTCTGCCGAGCTAAACACCGCGGGCAAAGCAGAAATCGTTAAATCGTTGAGTACGTAGCTTTTCCAGAATTTTTTTGCATTGAAAGTCGGCACGTTTTGTAGCTCAAAATGGTACAAACCACAGCGACGAGCCGAATCAATTTTGGCAATATTGCCGAACGGTTCGAGCATTTTTTCCACCGAACGCACGCCTGCACGGTTTTCGCCAATAATCAACAGTTCTTGCCCAACTTCTGCTTGAGCCAGCCATTCTAACAATTGATATTGGCATTCCTGCTTGTTCTTTGCCCAATAATACACAGCCAAATCTGCTTTTTTGGTATTTTCTATGCCAAATTCGACCTCTTGTCGTGAATAGGCATAATCAAAATAGCTACTAAACACAGTAATATTTTTGGTATCTTTTAAACTTTGGGCAAAATCGTCACGTACATAACCGAAAAATAGTACCGATTTTTCAGCAAACAGAGGCAAATGGCGAGCTAATACCTCGCTTTCAAGAGAGAACATAATTTCCTTTCCTTTAAAAATAATTTCCGCATTTTACCCAGTTTTGCTACTATTCCCTATCAATTTTTTGCGAGAACAAGATGAATAGACGAGATTTATTATTGCAAGCAATGGGCGTGACACAATGGCAGTTGGTTAAGCCCCAAGTACTTAAAGGCGATGCTCAAATTCGGTTAGATCAAGCGGTCAAATTAGTAGTGATTTGTGAAGAAGAACAACAAAAAAGCAGGCTTTTTCAAGACTTGCTTTTTGCACTTTCATTGCAATCGAATGAATTTTACTGGGTAAATTACGAGCAATTTCATCGAATCCGTTTCGAACATAAGCCATTTTTCTTGGTGGTAGAAGCCGAAGAGCAAGCGGTCAGAATTCAGGAAAAATATGCGAATCAGCTGCAGTTACATGTCGAAAATTGGGCAGAATTGTTGAAGCCTGAAAGTAAAAGGAAGTTGTGGAAAGGATTGGATATGGCGTTTAAACACCAATAACTTTTGACTTGCTCAAGAGTTCGTTGTATGAATTCTCTTTTATTTTACCATTGAATCTTAGTTCACATTGATTTTATGAAATTTGCTCAGTTAAGAGTTGCCAGCCTTGTTGACGATATTGCTTGTAACGCTCACGGGCTTGAGCTTTTTCAGTTTCGTCTACAGGTACAAATTCAATCACTTGATTAAAACTTGTCACAAATTCAGGAATTTGTGTTTGCAAGCTAATCAACAAATCTCGGCGTTGAGCGTTTCGTTTACCTTTCCAGCTAATTTCAATAGGCGTTGGATATTGTGTCGCTTCGCCCGAAAGATTGTGCGGTACAAAAGAATCAGGCTCCCTTGCCCACAGTAGTTCATCAATTTCAAAGGCTTGTTGCTCAGTTTCACATGTAATCAATACACGCTTGCCAAGTCTCCATGCTTTTGCTGCTAAATCACACGCTTGTTCGTGAATATTATCTTTGTTTAAAACGTAAAATTGAGCCTGTTTCACTACTATTTCCTACTTAAAAATCCCCTAACCCACCCTTCCAATTCAATCAATACGTGGTAGTACAAAGTACGCAATCACAATAAAAAGTCACTTGTACGGGGCTACACGGTATGAAGTGAAACTGCCCACGGTTTCTGCTTTTATTAATTGCTATGCCTTAAGCGAGGTTGTATTCGCTTTGAATTGGAATGCCTGATTTTATCTAAATCTCACTCAACCAATTCGCCTGTTGAATTTGAGTATCTAACTGGCGGTGTTGTTTCGCGATTTCATCAATTTGCTTGCGGATATTTTTCACGTCAATTGCCGCAAGGGTTTTGATTTCGCTACGACTGTAGCGGTCAAAGGTTTGAGTAGCAGCATCCGCAAGATTAATTAGCGTGTTATGTTCGGCTTTCAAACGATCACGTTTTGCCAATGCTTCAACCATCAATTGTCCGCTTTCAAGTTGAATACGGTTGTTGGCTAAATTGATTTTAACGATAAGCTGCTCAAGTTTTGTTGCCGCTTGGCGATATTCTGCTAATAATGCTTCTGGTGATTCTGCAGGTTCTTCGCCCTCTTGATATTGGGCATTTTGGTTTAAACGTTGTTTTAGTTGTTCTAAACGGCATTGTAAATCGGCACGTTCAATTAAGGCTTCTGCTAATTTCATAGTGTGTCCTTGAACTAAATAAATTTACAATACTCTAACACAACACTTACACTATTTCGATAAAAATAGTGGTAAGATCGCATCACTTTTATTTATTTTAAGGAGTTATTATGGGTTTATTTGATTTTGTTGGCGACATTGGTCGTAAATTATTTAATAAAGAAGAAGACGCATCAAAAGCGGTTACTGAACATTTAGCAGAAGACAATCCTGGTATTGAAAACGTGCAAGTGACAGTTGAAAATGGTGTGGCAACTGTATCTGGTGCAGCAACGACAGCCGCAGCGATTGAGAAAGCGGTGTTAATGGCGGGTAATGTAGCAGGGATTACTTCTGTCAATATTGATAATGTTCAGCTTGCAAGCGGTGAAAAAATTGGTGCGGATGACGAATTTTATGTGATCCAAAAAGGCGATAGCTTATGGAAAATTGCAGAAAAGGCTTATGGCAACGGAGCAAAATATACGGCTATTTTTGAAGCAAACCGTGAAGTGATTAAAGATGCGGATAAGATCTTCCCAGGTCAAAAAATCCGTATTCCAAAAGGTTTATAATTTCATTTAATATAGAAAAACGGAGAAAATTTTATTCCTCTCCGTTTTTTTATTTTATGTATTAAATCCCCTTGCATTGTTAGTGCTTGCAAGATATGGCTTTGAACGTTACAATGCCTGTCTATTTATCTATCTTTTATATGCTCACCATTGAGGTTTAAGAATGTCAATTTCTATCGAAACTTTAGAAGGCTTACAACGCCGTGTAACAATTACCGTAGCTGCAGATAAAATCGAAGCAGCTTACAAAGAACAGTTAAAAGGCTATGCGAAAAACGCTCGCGTAGACGGTTTCCGTAAAGGTAAAGTACCTCACTCAATTATTGAACAACGTTTTGGCGTGGCAGCTCGTCAAGAAGTGTTATCTGATGAAATGCAACGTGCATTCTTTGATGCCGTTATCGCAGAAAAAATCAACCTTGCAGGTCGTCCAACTTTCACCCCAAACAACTACCAACCAGGTCAAGAGTTCTCTTTCTCTGTTACTTTTGAAGTGTTCCCAGAAGTAGAATTAACAGGCTTAGAAAACATTGAAGTTGAAAAACCAGTGGTTGAAATCTCAGACGCAGATTTAGACAAAATGGTTGATGTTTTACGCAAACAACAAGCAACTTGGACAGAAAGCCAAGAAGCAGTGAAAGCAGAAGATCGCGTAACAATTGATTTCGTAGGCTCTGTAGATGGCGAAGAATTCGAAGGTGGTAAAGCAACTGACTTCGTACTTGCAATGGGTCAAGGTCGTATGATCCCTGGTTTTGAAGAAGGTATTGTAGGCCACAAAGCGGGCGAGCAATTCGATATTGATGTGACTTTCCCGGCAGAATACCATGCTGAAAACTTAAAAGGTAAAGCAGCGAAATTTGCGATTACCTTGAAAAAAGTAGAAAACATCGTATTACCTGAATTAACTGAAGAGTTCGTGAAAAAATTCGGTAACGCAAAATCAGTAGAAGATTTACGTGCAGAAATTAAGAAAAATATGCAACGTGAATTAAACAACGCAGTCACTGCACGTGTGAAAAACCAAGTAATCAATGGTTTAATTGCACAAAACGATATCGAAGTGCCTGCAGCAGCAGTAGCGGAAGAAGTGGATGTATTACGTCAACAAGCGGTTCAACGTTTCGGCGGTAAACCAGAAATGGCAGCACAACTACCTGCTGAATTATTCGAAGCAGAAGCAAAACGTCGAGTTCAAGTAGGCTTATTACTTTCAACGGTAATTGGTGCTAACGAATTAAAAGTGGACGAAGCACGCGTTGAAGCGATGATTGCAGATATTGCATCAGCTTACGAACAACCTGCTGAAGTGGTGGAATACTACGCGAAAAACCGTCAATTAACTGAAAATATCCGTAACGTGGTATTAGAAGAGCAAGCGGTTGACGCAGTATTAGCGAAAGCGAAAGTGACTGAAAAAGCGATGTCATTTGACGAGTTAATGCAATCACAAGTTCAAGCCTAATCTTTAAAGCCGCTCCGCTGTGAGCGGTTTTCGTGTACAAGCGGTTTGTTTTCGCAAAACTTTTGCAAAATCTGACCGCTTGATTTGCATTATTTGCAACCAAAGAGAGGATTTATGGACTTAACGTTTACTCAACAACTTCAACAATTTATCGGAAATCATCCTTTGCTGATTGCAGCGTGGGTGGCAGTATTTGTGATTACCCTTTATACTTTATTCAAAGGGGCAACCAGCAAATTCAAAGTGATTGAAAATGCTGAAGCTGTTCAGTTGGTGAATAATAAAGAAGGCGTGTTCTTAGATGTGCGTACTGATGATGAATTTCGTAAAGGACACATTGTAGAAAGTCACTTAATTCACCCAAGCGATATCAAAGAGGGAAAAACCACTGCAATTGATAAATTTAAAGCTCGTCCAGTAATCGTGATAGATGGTAACGGTTTTGGTGCAACTAAAATTGCAGAACAGCTTGTTAAGCACGGTTTCGAGAAAGTTTATGCACTGAAAGAAGGTATGATGGGCTGGAAAGCAGCAAATCTGCCAACAGTAAAAAAATAAGGAAATATTATGGCTGAAGAAAACAAAGTTGCTGAAGCAACAGAACAAGAAGCACAACAGTTTGAATTCCAAATTCAACGTATCTATGTAAAAGATGTTTCTTTTGAAGCACCTAACCTACCAAATATCTTTAACCAAGAGTGGGCACCAAAATTAGATTTTGAACTGGATACTGAAACGCGTGAATTAGGCGAAAATCTTTACGAGGTAGTATTACATATTAATGTTTCAACTACATTAGAAGGCAGTGGCGACACCGCATTCATTTGTGAAGTAAAACAAGCGGGTGTATTTACCATCAAAGGCTTAGAAGGATTACAATTAGCACATTGCTTATCTGCACAATGCCCAGAAATCCTCTACCCTTACGCTCGTGAATTAATCGCAAGCCTAGTAAACCGAGGTACATTCCCAGCATTAAATCTTTCTCCAGTAAACTTTAATGCATTGTTTGCGGACTACCTTGAACGTTTAGAAGCAGAGTCTGAAGAAACTACTACAAATTAGTATTGTAAAAGCCATTTAACTTTCATGTTAAATGGCTTTGATTTATTGGAAAGGCTAAGCAACAGCAGCTGTTACCACAATCTCTACTTTCCAATTTGGATCGGCAAGTCTTGCTTCAATTGCTGCACGAGGTGGGGCATTATTCTCAGCAACCCATTCATCCCACGCTCGGTTCATTTCCGCATAATCGCCCATATTTGCCAGATAAACGGTTGCCATTAGAATTTGGCTTTTATCTGTACCCGCTTTCGCAAGAAATTTATCAATCTCGCCCAATACTTGTTTAGTTTGCTCGTAGGCATTTTTGCTTGCGTCGGTTGGTACTTGTCCTGCTAAATACGCGACACCATTGTAAATCGCTACTTCTGAAAAACGATGGCTGACATCAATTCGTTTAATCATATTTTCCCTATTTTGCTTTTAACAACTCAATAATCTCTTTTAATGCCACAATTTCCGCATCTTTTTGAGCTAATAACGTATCTTTCATTGTCAGTAAACTATTTAATTTTTCATTTTCAGCAGTTAATACTTCATTAGTACCGAAATGACTGTTAGTTAAGTTATAAGAATTATCGCCACCTACCGCAAAGAAAATCGATCTATCCTTACAAGTAATCAATTCACCCATATCAATATTAAACACATTCGCAATTTGCTGTAATTTATCTAAATTAATACTGCTTTGTCCACGCTCAATTTTGGCATATCCATTCGGTGACATTGAAAGTTTCTCCGCCATTTCTTCTTGCGACCATTGATTGATTTCTCTCATTACGCGAATTTTATCGTGGACTTCCATTTTATTTCCTTAAAGTGTGGTTTTTATACCTTGAAGGATAGTTTTCAACTGTATTGGTTGGTGGTTAAAGTGTTAGCAACAGTATAGCATGTGCCACTACTTTTACAAATTATAATAGGAGTTGAACAATGCGTATAAGTCGTACAAATTATGCAATACTAACAGTTTTAAATACAGGCTTATTTGTAATAATAGGCAACTTGGCGTATGCACCATTTATTTTTTTAGCTTTACTATTATTTGCTCAATTTTACCTGGTTATAGGTAGGTTAAAAGATATGAATGCTAGTCCTTTTTGGTCCATATTAACATTATTACCTTTTGTTAGTTTTGTTTTGATGTTTCCAAAAGGTACTCAAGGCATTAACCAATATGGTGAAGATCCACGAGTAAAGGGGAATTAAATAATGCATAGCGATAGTATTTATCAGGCTGTTATCATAGGTTTTGCTACAGTATTTATGGCGGGGGCTATTTATATAGCCAGTAAAATTGGAAAAGGAATAAATAAGGTTAAAGAAATTAAATACCAACTAGATAATGAAATTGGTAAGGTAGATTATGTTGTGGAGAAAATTTCTTATATAGATATTAATTCTAAAGTAGGTAAAGTAGAATTTATTGAATTCTATTTAGACCCAAATTATGAAAGTGCTTTTTATTCTATTTCACCTGAAAAGTTAAAGTATCTGTGCCCCAAATTAGAGAACTTAATAAATAAGTTTGAGCAAAGTGAATCTAGTTATGGACATAAATATGCAGAAAGAAGTTTTTTCATTGGAGACAAATTGATCTTTAGTTGGAAAAATGAAGCTAAAATTTAACCATTTTGATTTTAGTAAAACGACAGCAGTCTAGTTTGTAAAAGATTTTACAAATTAGACCGCTTTAGAGTAATAGATTATTCTACTTTCACAATCCAGCCTTTAGGTGCTTCGACATCACCGAATTGGATGCCTGTTAATTCGTTGTAAAGTTTACGTGTTGTAGGGCCTACTTCAGTTTCTGAATAGAATACGTGGAAGTTGCCTTTGTGTTGGATACCGCCAACAGGGGTGATCACTGCTGCGGTACCGCACGCACCTGCTTCTGCGAATTGGTCAAGTTGATCGATATAAACATCGCCTTCGATTGTTTCCATGCCTAAACGCTCTTTTGCGATATGTAAAAGAGAGTATTTGGTAATACTTGGTAAAA
>ENA-OWND01000059-OWND01000059.1-metagenome-genome-assembly--contig:-NODE-59-length-67568-cov-8.084073_pt1 | contig 67568 bp, 54 predicted proteins | sample MGYA00245342_ERZ651119 | MGnify/ENA primary metagenome ERZ651119 (study PRJEB26857, sample SAMEA4031756) | metagenome | biome: human; feature: oral; material: saliva | place: Philippines | collected 2014 | study... | reverse complement strand
CTTTAGCAGCTTCCTCTTCTTTCTTCTTATTCTTTTCCTTCACCTCTTTCTGCAGAGCATAGTCTTCCTCCGAGAGGCGATACTCGTCATAGGCATCTTGTGTCAGGAAAGCCAGGAACACATCATCCTGACTGCCCCATGAGGCATGACTGCGCATACCGTAACGCTCACTCTCGAAGAGTATCGCCTTGCCGTCCATTACCCAACGCGGCGAACTACTCATATATCCGCTCTCAGTGATTGGGTGTATCTCGCCACCGTTGACACTGACGATGCCCTGGTCCATATACGGATCGCGCTGATGAGCGATGAAATTGAGCACGAACCAATTGCCGTCAGGACTCCACTCAAATTCAAACTGCCCTTCCTGATCGTACCACTTACTGCCGTCGGTCACTTCGCTTATTATATTTGTCGCGAGGTCTACAACCTTCAGTTTTATGCGGTCCTCAATGAAAGCCACCTTCTTTCCATCAGGCGAGAACTTAGGCCAGCAACGCTCAATATCGGAACTCGGAATCAACACCTCTTCCTTTATTATAGTCGCATTAGAGAAGTTGGGATCTTCATCACGACCTATCTTAGCAATGTAAAGCTGCCAGTTGCCGTCGCGTTCTGAGGCATAGACAAGGCTTCTGCCGTCGGGAGCAAAATCAACTCCTTTCTCTGCACCGGCAGTATTGGAAATCTGTTTCGTGGTACGATACTCTGTCGAAGTAACAAACACATCGCCACGAACAACGAAAGCCACTTCCTTTCCGTCACGGCTCACTGTCGCATCATTTGCTCCAGAAGTGAAAGTGAGGTCAGCCAACTGCGACTCGTCGTCGCGCGTCAGACTGATGTCAACTTTCTTTGCATCGCCACCCGGTCGCTGTGTGTATATCTCGCCATTGTATGTGTAGCACAGCAGTCCTGCCGCCTCACTAAGGAAACGTACCGGATGTGTAATGAACGAAGATACTTTCTTTATTTCTGCTCCGACAGAAGGATTTTCCATTGCATAAACATTCATGCTGCCACCGTCGCGCTCGGAGAGGAAGAACAGTGTGCCGTCCTCGCCTGCAACTGGATTGCGGTCTTCACCGGCATGAAGCGTCAGATTGGTATGCTTACCGCTCTGAGTGTCATAGAACCATATATCGCGTGTGATGCTCGATGTGTGGTGCTTGCGCCATTCATCCTCATAACCTTTGCGGTCCTGATAATAGAAGCCCTTGCCGTCGTTTGCAAACGATAGCATCTCGGCAGGTGTTCCAAGAACCTGCTCCGTGCGTCCGCCATCAGCAGGAACCTTGTAGAGTTCTGGCAAGCGTGAAGAAGGGAACATTGCGCTTGACGACGGGTCCTGAATAGTGGCACCGAAATATATGTCCTTATCGTCAGGCGAGAAACTCTGGGGTATCTCTTCCGCACTGTTGTAGGTCAGACGCTTAGCCGAACCGCCTTCTGCCGACATCACAAAGACATCCATATTACCATGGCGGTCGCTGGCAAATGCCACTTTCTTACCGTCTTTGCTCCATACAGGAGAACATTCATAACTGTCCTGGGTCGTTAATCGGACGGTATTACCGCCGGTTGCCGGCACTTTGTAGATATCGCCTTTATAACAAAACAGTATCTGCTGTCCGTCAGGACTGAGCTGCACATCGCGCAGCCACAAAGGATTGACAGTCTGTGCACCGACAGTCTGCAAAGAGAATAGCGCAGAGAGCGCAATAAAAAATAACTTCTTCATATTTGATTTGATTTGGATACAAATATATATAAAATCGGCGATAACACAAAGAGTAAATAAAAATGAAATCGTTTTTTAGCACAATTTAAAAATAAAATCGTACATTTGCAGTGCCAAGAAAGCCGTATATGCCGTTATAGCTCGATTTGCTTTGGTTCGTATAAAAAACATATGGCTTAATGTTTTCACAGTAAACAAAGACGAGAACATGGGCAAAAGGATTTATCAAAAGATAAAATAGGAAGCAGAATATGGCTGAACTTGTTATCGGTATCATATTTCAGAGTAATCAAACGTAACTAAATCTAAAACGAATGAAGATACTTAGAAACATCATCTGGTTGTTGTTTGGCGGCTTGGAGGCTGCCATTGGTTATTTCATCGGCAGCTTTGTAATGTCACTGACCATTATAGGCATCCCCGTAGCACTGCAGACATTCAAGTTAGGAATGCTCTGCCTGTGGCCCTTCGGCTCAACGATAAAAGAGACACACAGCCCCATCGGCTGCATACGCATACCGCTGAATATCCTATGGATTATCTTCGGAGGACTTTTATCATGTATATGCCATGTCTTCTTCGGACTGCTGCTGTGCATCACCATAATAGGCATTCCTTTCGGCAAGCAGCATTTCAAGATGGCACACCTTGCCCTTGCACCTTTTGGAAAAGAAGTTGAACTCAAAATATAGCAATCCGTTATGAACATTATCAAACAAATACAAGAGGAACTGACAGCCAATCAGGACTTGACTTACAAAACCTTCACCTTGAAATTACTGCCTGGAGTGGATCCTGAAAAGGTTATCGGCGTACGCCTTCCCATTATTAAGAAACTGGCGAAGAAATGGTCAAAAGAAGCTCATATCGATGAGTTCCTTGCCATACTGCCACATCAGTACTTTGAGGAAAACGGTCTGCACGAGCATATCATTGCAGAGATTAAAGATTACGACGAGTGTATCAGCGAGATTGACCGATTCCTTCCTTTCATCGACAACTGGGCTACGTGCGACACTCTTGCACCGAAATGCTTCAAGAAAAAAGATAATAAATCAAGGCTTATCGAAGACATTAAGCGTTGGCTGGCGTCAACGGAGCCGTTCACCATTCGCTTCGGACAGGAGATGCTGCTAAGCCATTTCCTCGACGAAGACTTTCATCCGGAGTATCTTGAGTGGGTAGCACGCGAGACAAACGACCATTACTACGTCAGAATGATGGTGGCATGGTTCTTTGCCACAGCACTTGCAAAGCAATGGGATGCCACAATACCATACATAGAAAACCCTCGTATGGCGAAATGGACGCACAATAAAGCCATACAGAAAGCTATAGAGAGTTATCGCATCACCACGGAACAGAAAGAATATCTACGCACTCTGAAGATTAAATAAACCGAAATCGGTCAATAGATTCCTAAGTGCTTTTATTTTTTGATAATAAAAAAGCACTGTGCTCTATTGACTGATTTTGAAATAAATCAGGTTAACAACTATTTGACGACCTGATTTATAAAATATTCATGCACTCTTGTATCACCAGTCAGTTCGGGATGAAAAGCCGTAACTAACTGTTTTTTATTTCTTGCTGCTACGATATGTCCATCGACAACTGAAAGAATATCCACACCATCGCCCACCTTCTCTATATATGGAGCACGTATGAATACCATTGGAATTCGACCTATACCTTTGAAATCAGCATCAGCGACAAAACTGCCGAGCTGACGTCCATAGGCATTACGGCGCACATATATATCCATGGTGGCTATATGCTCTGTGTCAAGCATAATCAGTCCTGCGCAAGTGCCGAGCACCGGCAGTCCTGACTTAATAGCCTGACGGAGCGGCTGCAGCAGTCCAGTGTCAGTCATGATTTTCTGCATTGCCGTACTCTCACCACCGGGAATAACGAGTCCACCGTGTGAAAGTCCTGATACAGATACCTCGTCAATATACTCCTGCCAGTCGCGCAGATTTCTTATAAGCACTGATTCCACACCCAAAGAGTGGAGCATCTGCTGATGTTCTGCAAATGCTCCCTGTAGTGCCAAAACTGCTATTTTCATTATAAACAGACGCAGATTATTTTCCACGTTCAGCCATCAACAGCTGTATCTCGCTCTCATTGATTCCGACCATTGCCTCGCCAAGGTCTTCACTCAGTTCAGCCAATATCTTCGGGTCGTTATAGTTTGTGACAGCATTCACTATTGCCTGCGCACGCTTCTCCGGGTTGCCGCTCTTGAAGATTCCGCTTCCTACGAACACGCCCTCTGCTCCAAGCTGCATCATCAGCGCGGCATCGGCAGGAGTGGCAACACCGCCGGCAGCAAAGTTAACCACTGGCAGACGACCGTTGTCATGAACAAACTGCACAAGATCGAACGGCACACGCAGCTGCTTGGCTGCTTCATACAGTTCATCGCTGTTCAATGACACGATACGACGTATCTCGCTCTGCATCATACGCATATGGCGTACAGCCTGAATGATATCGCCTGTGCCGGGCTCGCCTTTGGTTCTAATCATCGTAGCGCCCTCGGCAATACGACGCAGAGCCTCGCCAAGATCCTTCGCACCACAGACAAACGGCACCTTAAAGTCGCGCTTATTGATATGATAAACATCGTCGGCAGGCGAGAGAACCTCACTCTCGTCGATATAGTCGATCTCTATTGCCTCAAGAATCTGTGCCTCAGCGAAATGACCGATACGGCATTTTGCCATGACAGGAATGGTCACTGCCTCCTGAATGCCACGAATCATCTTCGGGTCACTCATGCGCGACACGCCACCGGCAGCTCTTATATCGGCAGGAATACGCTCGAGCGCCATCACAGCACAGGCGCCGGCTGCCTCAGCAATACGCGCCTGATCAGGTGTTGTAACATCCATAATAACTCCGCCCTTCAGCATCTGAGCCAACTGACGGTTAAGCATTGTTCTATCTTCCATCTTTTCTTATGTATTAAACCCTAATCGGTCATTAGGACGCATATACTTAGATTTGTAATTACCGCCATGCTTCCTTACTGCTTTCGTCCGCTTGCCGACATCTGCGCTGCCATTACATCTCGCAGTAGACAGCTACGCCTTCGATGAAACGTCTGCACATCTGCTCTACAATCGAACACAATCAGTCAAGGACTCTAATGACCGGTTCGGGGTAAAATAATGACGCAAAAATATAAAGAAATGATGAAACAGAAAAACAAAACTTCCTTTTTAGGAAATCAATCGTCGGAAAATGACAATGAAGACTGCCTTATTGACGATGGTGAGCATCCCTCATGCTTCATGAAAAACTTGCAGAAGGCTGGTTGCGAGCTGAATCCTAAACGCTCACCAATGACATATATAGGCAAACGACTGGTTGAGATAAGCGACTTTGCCTCTGTTATGATATACTCACAGATAATCTGCTTGGGTGTTTTTCCGACTACCTTACGTGTCACCCGAAGCAGATAGCGTGTGCCAACAGACAGTTTGTCGGCATAGAAATTCACATCGTGTGCCTCGGTGTAGTACTTTGCCACGAGACTGACAAACTGACTGTAGACATCGGCAGAACGCGGACTGCAACTATCATCTTCAACGGCATAGACAATGCAACTGTGTATATATTCGTGGGCTCTGTCGATAGCAGTCTTCATATCATCGCCCAGTGCCAGACGTGCAGCTATTGCCGACGACAGGGCACCTCCCACTCCATGACGTTGCCAGCCCTCTATATTATAAGAGGTGAAAAACTCGCATGTGCCTTCGCCGTAGAGAAGGGCTGTCAGACGGTCAGCCTGATGCTTTCCTCCGCGAAGCAACACCCACTCTGCTCCTGCCTTTCTCAACTGCCGACATGCACTTATCATCTCCTCATCTGTGCGAATCGACATGCCCAAAATAATCTCAGCCTCATCGCATCGTAGCATAAGCAGACTCACCTCGGGCAAGAGATAACGCTTCATAGCCCATAGCGTGTCGTCGTCAACCAGACGTTTCCCACCAGAGGAAAGAATACCGGGCGAACAGACTGTGTGCCTGCATCCGACAATTTCGTCACGCACTATTTTTATATCGCTTGCTCTTCTTATCAAACCAACCTTAGCTACTTTAGGATGGAAAGCCGTCATAGTGGTGGTCAACTGCTCGCGAATGAGTGTACTGTCGATGTCATGAATGGAAAGACAACCGTTTTCCTCAACCGTGGTAAGACACGTAATAGCTGTCAAGGCATATCCACCCAAGTCAGAAACTGTGCGTATATCAGCCTGGATTCCGGTCTTTCCCGCGCAATCAGAACCTGTTACACACAATATAGGAAAAAGATGTTTCATAAATGCAAAGATAATTATTTATTACAATTTAACCAAAAGAAAGTTCCCTTTCTTTAATATATAACACATAGAAAACAAGATTTACGTAATAAATCCAAATCGGTCAATATACCGCGATGCCGGTTTATCACAACCGATTATTAGATTCCTTGCCTGATTTTGTTCGATTGTTGAACAGATATGCTGGCGTTTCATCGAAGGCGTAGCGGGTTACGGAGAAATGAAATGGCAGCGCAGATGCCGGCAAGCGGACTAAATCAGGCAAGGATTCTATTGACCGATTTGAGATAAATCCACATTGAGAAAACTGAATAAACGGCAATCCTGAAAAAATGCAATCAGAAGTTTGCAGATTCCAAAATTTCTTATTACTTTTGACAAAGTCAAGTCGAAAACATAGAAAAGGCGCTACTCGAAAGCAATATACCCTATATTGGTCGACAAAAATACCCTGTATTGGTGCCCCAAAACACCCTATATTGCACGACCAAAACAGGGTATTTTCCAAACGACTGAAAATGAAACTGTTATAAAGCAAAAATATAAATATAAAAGAAAGATGGCTATAAGCATTAAAATGGAGAAGATTAAGACTTCTCTAAACTCTAAGAAAGAGGAATGGAGAGCTCGCAGAGTAAAGATGGGCGAAGTAACTACCGACACTCTCGCAGAAAAGATTCAGGCAAACTGCTCAATGAAACAGTCGGACGTAAATGCAGTGCTCACAGAGCTCACCGAACTCGTTCAGGAGTATCTTCAGGCAGGACAGACTGTGAGGATAAACGGTCTGGGACGTTTCTCTCTTGCCATAGAGAGTAATGTGGTGGAGCATCCTGCCGATTTCAGCATCGAACGCGACGTCAGGGCTGTGAAGTGCAACTTTGTGCCCGAGGGCAGACGCGACTCGACGAAAGGCAGGAACTATCTTAACCGCCCCTGGATAGAAGACACGAAAGTACAGTGGGCACCATTCTGCAAGCCCGAAAAATAGCGCTTCAACCAAAACACGAAATATTATGCAAAAACTATTCTTACTGACACTGACACTTCTGATTGCAATCCATGCGGTTGCACAGAACAACACGGGCACAAAGTCGAATAAGGAGGCGAAGACGGAGGTAAGGATAAGTGGAACTGTAACCGACCGCTCTTCGAATCGAAAGTTGGAAAACGTGAGCATCACTATCCCGGGCACGAACATCTCGACAGTGACCAATGCCGACGGTTTTTTCCTCCTGAAACTTAAGCACAGACCACAGAGCATCACAGTCAGTTGCATAGGCTACGCCAGTGAGAACATCACAATAGCTGACGACCGCACAGAGAATATGCGTATTAAGATGCTTCAGACGGGTATCACACTGCCTGAACTTAACGTGTGGCTGAACGAACCTGAGGCTCTCGTGATGATGGCAATAGAACGACGAGACATCAACTTCGTGCAGACACGTGAGATGCACACCTCTTTCTATAGAGAGACGCTGCAGAAAGGCAACCGCTACATCGACATATCCGAAGCAATACTTAGCACCTGCAAGCGAGGATATGACAGAGGCATAACCGGCGACAGGGTGAAGATAGAACACGGCAGGCGCATAATGAGTCAGCGAACCGACGACACTCTGTCTGTGCAGGTTCTGGGAGGACCGAATACTCCGGTCTGGCTTGACGTAGTAAAGAATGAGAACATTCTCTTTGAGGATATGCGACACTCATGTTATACTTTCAATATGGAACTGCCAGAAGTGCTCGACGGCAAGACACAGATAGTGATAGCGTTTGCACCTTATCTGATAGTCGACTGGCCATTATATCGCGGAAAGATATATCTCGACAAGCAGAGTCTGGCATTCACACGCATTGAAATGGAACTCGACATGAGCGACCGGGCTAAAGCCACAAGGGTGATGCTCTACAAGAAACCCGCCAGTCTGAGGTTCCGACCACTCGAGATGTCGACAGTGATAAACTATCACGACGGAAGAATAAACTATATGAAGACGGTGTTCAGATTCAAATGCGACTGGAAGAGAAAACTGTTCTCACGTACATATAGATGCACGTCAGAGATGGTAGTGACTGACTTTGAGACCAACTACGAGGGTCCAAACATCGAGGCGAAAGAACGTTTCGGCGACAGGGAGGCATTCATAAAGACACTGAAGAGATTCTCCGATGCATCTTTCTGGGACGATTACAACATCATAGAGCCAACAGAGAGTCTGGAGAAGGCTATTCTGAAAATAAATAAAAGATGAAATACAGCTTTGACAAAATAATTGATCGCTCGGGGACAGACGCGGTCAAGATTGATGCGATGCAGAAGATATGGCATCGCACCGACCTCATTCCTCTGTGGGTTGCCGACATGGATTTCGAGACGCCGTTCTTTATCAGGGATGCCTTAAAGGAGCGAATGGAACATCCGGTGTACGGATATACCTTAGTACCACAGGACTACTGGCATACGGTTATGCAGTGGATAAGCTCACATCACGACTGGCAGGTGAAGCACGAATGGCTGACATTCATTCCTGGCATTGTGCGCGGAATAGGTATGGTGGTCAATGTGTTCACACAACCCGGCGACAAGATTATCATACAGCCACCGGTATATCATCCGTTCAGAAACGTGCCAGAGGATAACGGACGTAAGGTAGTGGACAACCCTCTCGTGAAAAGAGCCGACGGCTATTACGACATGGACTTCTACAATCTCGCCGAAGTAACAGACGAGAAATGCAAGATACTGATTCTAAGCAACCCTCATAATCCTGCAGGAATATGCTGGGACAGGCAGACATTGGAGCGACTGGCACATTTCTGCAAGGAACACGACATACTCGTAGTAAGCGATGAGATTCACTGCGATATGGCACTGTTCGGCAATAAGCACATACCATTCGCCACCGTCAGTGAAGAGGCGGCACAGAACAGTATCACATTCGCCGCACCAAGCAAGACTTTCAACATGGCAGGCATCGTAAGTTCGTGGGCAGTAGTACCGAACGACAGTATCAGACACAGGTTTTACACATGGCTGAAAGCCAATGAGATGAACCACCCCACCCTATTTGCACCTATTGCCACAATGGCTGCCTTTCGACATGGCGAACAATGGCGACAGCAAATGATTAGTTATATAGAGGGCAATATTGAATTTGTGGAGGCGTTCTGCAAGACACATATTCCGCAGATTCGTCCTCTGCGTCCGCAGGCATCATTCCTGATATGGCTGGACTGCAGCGGACTTAATCTCGACCACGACAACCTCAACGCACTATTTGCGGAGAAAGCCCGTCTGGCACTCAACGACGGAGAGATGTTCGGGCATGGCGGAGAAGGATATATGCGCATGAACATAGGTTGCCCGCGCTCAATAATTGAGAATGCAATGGACCGGTTGCTTGAAGCAATAAAGAACATATAAAGGCAACAAAAACATTAAGCGAAAAGGAAAAAATAGAATAACGAATGATAAAGAATTTAATATTCGATTTTGGAAAAGTGCTCGTCGATTACGACTTCTCGCACGTGATAAACCAGTTTTTCACTGACAAGAAAAAGGAAGAAGAGTTTTACAATCTTTTTGCCTCATTGAAGTTTCTGGATATATGCGACAAGGAAGACAAGCCTTTCAGTCAGATTATGCAGGATATGCGTGAGCGTTATCCACAATATGCCAAAGAGGCGATGATGTATGAAGAACGCTATATGGAGTTTGTCATTGGAGAGATAGAAGGCATGAGAGCCGTTCTAACAGAAATGAAAAAGCGTGGATATAAGCTCTACGGACTGACAAACTGGTGCAGTATGGTGCATAAGGTGATGAAAAAATACGAGATATTCTCTCTACTCGACGGGAGAGTCATTTCTTCAGAGGAACATATCATCAAGCCTGATGTGGCAATCTACAACCGACTGTTGGAGAAATATGGTCTGAAGCCGGAAGAATGTGTCTTCACCGACGATAAACCTGTTAATATCATTGGTGCACAGAAAGTGGGAATGAAAACTATCCTTTTTGAGAATGTGACGCAATATAAACGAGAATTGGAGAAAATAATTGAATCGGAAAAATGAAACAGTATCAGCGTTTATCAGCAATCCGCAGCCTTGCAACAATGATATTTTTGGTACTGTTGCTTGCTGCATGCAGCAACATAAATAAGGAGATGAACGACAATATACGTCTTCTGCTCGGCAGCTATGGTAGCGGCGATAAGGAGCGTATACAACTCTTCTCGTTCAATCAGGCTACCGGTGAGGCGGAATATATATGTGGGCTGTCGGGTATTGAAGAGGCTTCGTTTGTAACCCTCGCCCCTGACGGAAAGCATTTCTATGCCGTCAGCGAGAGAGATGATTCCTTAGCAGCTCTATATGCAGCGGAGATAACAGAAGGCGACACAGTGAAGATGCGCATAATCAACTCGCAACTTACTGAAGGAGCAGCACCATGCTACATCAACATCGAGCAAAACGGACTGTTCGCATATACAGCAAATTATAACGGTTCGAGCTTTACGATGTATGATATTGACCCAGGTACCGGCGCACTGCTGCCCGACACGAGGGTGGAACGATTCATTGGAACCGGTCCCATTACCGACCATCAGGAGAAATCGCATATCCACTGCATTGAGTTTACGCCCGACAGTGCTTTTCTCCTTGCCAACGACCTCGGCGCGGATGTCATTCACGTGTTCCCAGTAGTGGAAGGCGAAAAGGACAAGAAAAAGCATATTGACAGAAAGAACTCATTTGACGTACCTCTTGAGGCAGGCTCCGGACCGCGTCATATCACATTCGCCCCTAACGGAAAACACGGTTATCTGATTAATGAACTGTCAGGCAAAGTGACTGTAATTGAGTATAAGGACAAGAACCTACATCCTGTTCAGTATGTCGTTTCCGACAGCGTTGGTGCCCATGGCAGCGCTGACATACATATCTCTCCCGACGGATTTTATCTATATGCGTCAAATCGTCTAAAAGCCGACGGCATATCAATATTCAGCATAGATCAGGGCAATGGACATATCACAAAGATTGGATATCAACTAACAGGTGTTCATCCCCGCAATTTCGCCATAACACCTAACGGACGCTATCTGCTTTGTGCATGCAGGGACTCAAATATCATTCAGATATTCGAGCGCGACATCAAGACCGGACTGCTGAAGGATACAGGACGTAAGATAGAAATGGAGAAACCGGTATGTGTAAAATATATTTGAAAAGAAGAAGGATAATGGAAGACGAAAAACGAGAATATCTGAAAATGAGGAATGGCGAGACGTACAATGCCACTGATGCTTACCTGCTAAAATTCCTCAATGAATGTAAAGACAAATGCTGGGAATACAACAGAATTAGACCTTCTCTCATCAAGGAACGCAACGATAAACTGAAGGAAATTCTCGCCGAATGCGATGACGACACCTTTATAAACCAGCCTTTCTACTGCGACTACGGAATGCACATAAAGGTCGGCAGACGATTTTTCGCTAATTTCAATTGGACAGTGCTTGACGAGGCGATGGTGACTATAGGCGATGATTGCTTCATTGGCCCCAATGTCAGCATCTATACTGCATGCCACAGCACCGACCCACAGAAGCGCAATACACGTGAGGAATGGGCTAAGCCTGTAACGATAGGCAATAACTGTTGGATTGGAGGTAGCGTAACTATACTGCCAGGCGTTGTCATCGGCGACAATGTCACTATCGGTGCAGGAAGCGTTGTGGTGACAGACATCCCGTCAAATACGGTCGCAGCAGGCAACCCGTGTAAGATTATCAAGAAAATATGATACTCTGAACTGCTACGGTAAAGCACCGCCATATAATTACTAAGGCTCACCAACCGGAAATATCCGCTGACACAATATAATGACAAAAGGCTTCTCGTCATTGGATAAGCCTTTTTCGTAGTGGATAGGGGATTCGAACCCCTATGGCAAGATTGAGAATCTTGAATCCTAACCCTTAGATGAATCCACCAACTAACAATACGTATCAGCGTTTTTCATTGCGGAAGCTGGGGGATTCGAACCCCCGGTACGGTTACCCGCACGGCAGTTTAGCAAACTGCTGGTTTCAGCCACTCACCCAAACTTCCCTAACGGCGTTTTTCGAATTACCGAACCACAATGAAAAACCACTTTTCAAATGCGTGTGCAAAGGTACTGTTTTTTTTTCTAATCGCCAAACTTTTGCACTCTTTTTTAGCGAAAAAAAGCTACTAACGCATATCTGCATCGACAAAGCACAATGGAAGGAGATCCTTTACAGTTTTGATCCTGTAAATCTTATCTGTTCCACATAGCAGAATTGTCATTGGGTTATTGTAACGTTCTTCTATTTCGAGCATCACTTGACGGCAAGAACCGCATGGAGTGACTGGCTGTTTGAGGAAACCATTAAGATTCTTTGCTGTGACAGCGATATGCGTTATCTTCTGGTCTGGGTAGTTTGCCTGAGCCGCAAAAATGGCGGTACGTTCGGCACACAGACCAACGGGAAACGCGGCATTTTCCTGATTTGCACCAATGACGATACGACCATCACCAAGACGTATAGCAGCACCAACATTGAAATTACTGTAGTTTGCGTATGAATTTTCGGTCGCCTTATAGGCAGCCTTCACCAATTCCTGCTGGTCGAGAGGCATCTCTTCAAGAGAGAGTATTTCGACATTGAATTCAATTTTTTTCTCTATCATTATATGTAAGGTAATTATTTCTTGTATTCGAATGCTCCTATGTCCGGATGTTCATCACGTTGCAGTCCATTACGGTCGAAAGGCATGGAGGTTGCTTTGTCCGCAGCATTGATGGCAGAAGATAAAGAGTCAAGACGGAAATCGTATCTCAACTTATTGTCTTTATTAACATTCAGGAAATGCTTCTTTCCTGTTTTGGCAGTATCTTCGATATTCTCAAACTGTACATTGACGAAACGCACCGAATCGTCAGTCATGACCTTAGGGGTGCGAAGGATACAGTTCTTGAACTCGTAGGCAAATTTATTGGTAGAATCTGACAGGTAAGGTTTCATCTCATCATCGGCGTAGCCTGTCACAATGCTGCTGTAGCACTGCAACTGGAGTGGCGACATGTTGGAGAAACGCAAAGCCACACCTCGTTTAGAATCAAAGGGATAGAACTGTGCGATAGTACAGTTGTTTATTGTCGTTATGCCTCCCTTGCTGTAAACGCAGTCCTTAAGTGTGTTCGTCAGCTGACAGTTACGAAGCTCTACCCAGCTCGATGCGTTGTAAATGCCATATCCCTGGCAGTTGTGGACGGTCGATGAGGTCATCTCAAGTGTCTTCTCGTCTACGCTGCATGAATCTATGACTATTCCGTCGTATGCACTATGCAGGTCAGTATAGTCCATCTGATTGCCGTATGACGACTCGAAGAAATGTACTCCTCGCCACTGACCACTCACACCATCGTAAGGAAGATGGTCGAAAATCTTATCCAGGCGATAGCCGCGAAGCACAACTTCCTTGCCAGGCTCGCCCTTACAAAGCAGACGTCCATAGACATTAATCTTCGAATCGTCATGAAAAAAGAGTTTCGTATCAGGACTTAATGTCAATGTTGCCGCAGAGTCAACCTTCAATGAACCGAATATTACAATAGGTTTATCGCCCGTAAATGTAGTATCTCGGTGTATTATGGGGTCATGCAGGAGTATTGCATCCCAGGAATAAGCAGACAGATTGACTCTCTGTTCTGCCCCACCCTCTGTCGTGAATATTATATTGTCGCTAAGCTTCTTATATTCAGCATCGCCGTTGCCTGCTGCTGTCAACTCCACGAAAACACGTATGCTGTCGTTACGTAGAATCTCTACATCACCTGTCTGATAACCCATTGACTGACCAAGGTACACTCCATCGACATTGACACGGAAGCCCGACTGGTTGCCACGCTCAAGGCGCACAGACTGAAGGCGGATGTTTTTGCCGGTACGGTTATAGACCCAGAATGATGTCGTAGGCGTTGGAATATTCGAGAAAACGGTGTCTATGCGTATGGTATCGTATGAAAACATCAGTCTGTCTGACGAAGAATATGAATAATCATCATCAGAACACGACCAGATTATGGTCATAAGACACATTATTATATATATAGGCGAAAGTTGTCTCATACTTATAAAGAAACGTGCAAAACAGCTTTTTATTGTAAGTCTGCCATTGACTCCACGCATCTAATTGACAAAATTAAAATAAAATCCTCAAATAAAGCAAGCTATTACTGTTTTTTTCACTAACTTTGTTGCACATTCTCTATTTATGGAACAAATTCTCCGATATTTTACAAACCTGACTGATGAACAGCGTCGGCAGTTTGGATTGCTTCAAGGTCTGTACGAAGACTGGAATACAAAGATTAACGTCATATCACGAAAGGATATCGATAATCTCTACGAACATCATGTCCTCCATTCACTTGCTATCGGTAAGATGCTTACGTTTAAGCCCGGAACAAGGATTCTTGACTTCGGTACAGGTGGCGGTTTCCCCGGTATTCCGCTTGCCATTCTATTCCCTGAGTGTCAGTTCACGCTGATTGACGGCACTGGAAAGAAAATCCATGTGGCAACGGAAGTAGCAAACTCTATCGGATTGAAGAATGTTAATGCCGTGCATCGCCGTGGCGAGGAAGAGAGGGGTCGATACGACTTCGTAGTGAGCCGTGCTGTAATGCCCATGCCAGACCTCGTAAAGATAATACGAAAGAACATCGACAAAAAGAACTTCAACGTGCTTGCCAATGGTCTGATATGCCTTAAAGGCGGCAACCTTGACGCAGAGTTGGAGCCATTCAAAAAGACTGTAGAACAGACGGAGATAACCGAATGGTTCAAGGAGGAATGGTTCAAGGAGAAATACGTAATTTACGTCCCACTATAAACACCGGCTATGCTTGATATAAAGAGATTTGAAGTGAATATGCTTGGCGAGAACTGCTATGTTGTATCCGACGATACAAAGGAGTGCGTCATCATTGACTGTGGTGCATACAATGAGAAAGAATTCAAGGACATCACCGACTATATCAGTAAGAACGCGCTATGCCCCGTGCGACTTATTGCCACACACGGGCATATAGACCATAATTTCGGCAACGACATGGTGTTGAAGGAGTATGGCTTAAAGGTGGAAGTTCACGAGCATGACCGATTCCTCATCGACAGCATGCGCCAACAGGCACAGATGATTTTCGGCTCTGTCGATAATATAAGCATCCCGCAGTCGGCGGCAGGAAGGTGCTTCACGGAGGAAGACACTATATGTTTCGGAAATCATGTCTTTGAGATAATCTCAACCCCTGGGCATTCGCCTGGCAGCGTATTCTTCTATTGTAAGGATGAGAAGGTGGCTTTCTCGGGCGATACTTTATTCCGTGGCAGTATAGGACGCACAGACTTCATTAAAGGAAGTATGTTCCAGATCATACAAAGTCTTCGTATGATATGTCAGATGGACGACGACATAAAGATTTATCCCGGTCATGGCGAGGCAACAAGCATCGGCTATGAATGTATGACGAATATGTATCTCGACAGATAGAGAGACAAGCATTATGGACAACGACACAGGAAAAAGAAAGATAAAACGACTGCCAAAGACCACAGAACGAATCATCATGGGAGTAGATCCGGGAACGAACGTAATGGGTTACGGAGTGATTAAGGTCGTTGGCAGCAAGGCTCAGATGGTGGCAATGGGCGTGATCGACATGATAAAAATGAACGATCCCTACCTCCGTCTTGGGCATATATATGACAGAGTCGACGGGTTAATCAACTCATATCTGCCCGACGAACTTGCCATAGAAGCTCCTTTCTTCGGCAAAAACATACAATCTATGCTTAAGCTTGGACGTGCACAAGGGGTAGCCATTGCCGCCGCGATACGTCGTGATGTGCCAATCCATGAATATGCCCCCATGAAGATAAAGATGGCACTGACAGGTACAGGCACTGCAAGCAAAGAACAAGTGGCAGGAATGCTGCAGCGCATATTAAAACTCAATGCTTCGGAAATGCCTAAATACATGGATGCCACCGACGCACTTGCCGCTGCCTATTGCCATTTCATGCAAATGAGCCGTCCTGCCACCGACGCCACGCATTTCAAGTCGTGGAAAGATTTTGCCATAAGAAACAAAAGCCGCGTGGAAGGAATGGAAGAAAAGAACAAAAAGTAAGGTGCAAAATATATGCGCGTTCGTGATAAGAAAGTGCTTGTAACAGTTAAAGAAATATTATCAAGAGCAGGTGTATGTACATAAAAATCATCATCGCGATTTTTAGCGAAATAGAAAACCAAAAGCGACGATTTGCTAAGTCTGCATAGCATAAAATCACCTCTTCGGGAAGCGCGTAAAGCAGAAACAAACTTCATTCCATGCTTTTTCTATCAAAAAACGGTGGTTCTTTATGATAAAAAGGACGGTTTCAGCGGCAAGAAACGTAGGAATTAGACTCAAGAACTGGCGGTTCTTGAAACTGTTTTTGATTTTTGTCAGCATCAAAAAAGCATATCACTCTGATTTTCAGCGCCTTTTGCGTAATACCAAAAATAAGCGTTTTTCGCGAACAAACGACTACTTGCCGGCAAATATCAGCTGTATGTATGCTTAGAACAGCCTTTTTGTTGATTTTATTCGCATATATCGAAGGGAACGTGATGTATCATGTTCCGACGTGGCAATCACACCGCAACGCCTGTCGGATTGTTTTTTGTAGATTTCGGAACGTGATAAATCAAGCCCCATACAGCTGGCGCGTACCGATTGTTTTTATGAATTATTATCCCGAACTGTAGTAAAATATAGAGAAGACCCTGCCTTCCCGGAAGCAAGAACATACGAAGAATAATACTGATACAGCGAGACTTATAACATAAAAAGAATACTACACTCCGTTATTCTTATCTAAAATACTATAAAAACGAGAGCTTTTGACGATAAAAGACTTATTTATCCAACATTTTTATGTACTTTTGTCGTAATAAATAAGCAACGACAACAATAAAAGGTAACTGACAATTCGGAAATGACAATGAAAAAGATTTTGATAACATTGATGCTCTGCTGTTCTTTCGCAGTGCAGGTATCAGCACAGGAAATATACAAAGAAGTGAAGAAAATCATGGACGACTATGAGACAATCAAGAATGATACCACTAAGGATTTGGAAGTTCGTAAGGTTGCTACATTCAAGTGGGACGCGATATACTACATGATTCTCATGGGCTCTGACAAACAGACTCTCACAGAGCATGAGTTGGGAACACAGGTCTCTTCAATGATTGAGTTCGTGAATATCTTCTTTGACCGCATGAAGAAAGCAAAACGTGATGCCGACAAGGCAGCCATACTTGCAAAATTTAAGGCAGCATCACGTAATCACGTTATCTACGGCGACACTGACAAAGAAGCGGTCAACGCTTATGTAGACCACCCGAACTTCCTCACTCAGTTCTCGCTCGACACCGACTGGACAAAAGCACTTGAGGATGTGACACAGTAAACACTACTTGGTTTTAGGAGCAGAATAGTAATAAAACCAATAAGTATTACCATAAGAATCGCGCATGGCATTCTCTCTGAGAACCTTGTTGGGATTCTTTTTCAGCAAATCCTGAAAGTCTTTAAAGTCGGTATCCATCTCTGGTGATGAATATTCCAAAACAGGCACTGTACGCAAGTGATTATACACTGTAAGCGCCTCACGATAGTGTTTCGGAAGAGAGTCAACAGATACGGAATCGTTCTTCAGGTAACCGACAAAACCGTCAAGATCTCTATCAATAAGACGCGACAGATACTTATAGTCGCGAGCCTTATCATTCAGCTTATTGCGCTTTGCCAATAAGCGTATGCACTCTCTTGCATCCATATCAGGCGACGGGATACCACCGATAAACTTGTATAAATCAATGGCAGGAAGGATGAGCAGAGCGTTTTTCTTCGACGGAAGCAATGAGTTGGCATCTCCCACTACGGGGTATTCAAAGAAGCGCTCACCTATCTCGCCTGTTTCTCCGAGAGCATAGGCACGTATCATTGTGAACGCCTCACTGCACACGTACTGTACCTTTCCTACCTCCGAAGCTTCCTCAAAACGGTTTTGTGTCAGGAGCATTTCTGCACGGAGGCGAAGATGATCCTTCTCATCAGTATTACCAAGAGCAACTATAAGAATAGTAATACAGAACAGAGCAAACATATTAGAAGCTACGGAGCGCATTAAGCCTATAGGAGTGACGTTATGCGTATTCATAGGCAGTCCCTTTATAATGCTGTTCACAATAACAAGCAATATAAAGAGTACTATGCTTACAACCCACACCTTACCAAAGACATTCCCACCACTCTCTCCGACAATATGAATATCAGTCAGCGCAGCAATAATCAGCGCAGATGGCATATAGTGAAGGGCAGGAAGGAAAGAAAAGTTACGCGTGAACGTTCTCGATGACAGAAAACTCATAAGCAATGCCAGAGTAGTAAGTATGACTGCACCTATCAATGGATTGTAGACAGTCATTCCATCCGACAGTACATGCTGCGCATAGAACAGCAAATCACCCTGAAAAAAAAGCAGATACAAAAACACGAACACTGCAAACAACAGTGAACAGACAAGATTTATCTTTGACGAGACACCAGTTTTTTTCATTAGTCAAGCTTTCAGTTTTTTTTCAGAACAAATGCCGTGCGTGCAGGCAGATACAGTTTGAGCCACTCCTTTCGGTCTTTTATATACAGAGGATCAACGATTGTGAAGCGAGTCATTGCATCATCGTTCAGTCCATTGCCACCAAATGCCGTATTATCGGTATCAAGAACAATGTTGTATGCTCCTGCAGGCACAAGAAGTCCGTAGTCGGTGAACGATCTGGAAGGACTGAAATTGAATACAAAGAGCAAGCTCCCACGCATGAAGGCAAGCACCTGATCGCCATCGTTATGCCATATCTCAATAATCTTTGTGCGGCTAAATGCCGTCTGGCTCTTTACGATCTCAAGCATAGCTTTATCAAAGTCGCCGAGATAATGATAGCATAGTGTTTTGTCGTCCACAAGATTCCACTGACGACGAGCGTATTTATAGCTCCACCCATTACCCTCGCGTGGGAAATCAATCCATTCGGGATGCCCGAACTCGTTGCCCATGAAGTTAAGGTATCCGCCATTCATTGCAGCAAGTGTCACAAGACGAATCATCTTGTGGAGCGCTATACCTCTGTTTGCACGGTCGTTCTCATCACCTTTGCGGAAATGCCAGTACATGTCAGCATCGATAAGATGAAATATTATTGTCTTATCGCCTACAAGTGCCTGGTCGTGGCTCTCGCAGTAAGTTATAGTCTTTTCGTCGGCACGTCGGTTCTTCAGTTCCCAGAAGATGCTCGACGGCTTCCAATCCTCATCCGCCTTTTCCTTCAGTGTCTTTATCCAATAGTCAGGCACATTCATCTGCATACGATAGTCGAAACCATAGCCACCGTCCTCAAACTTCATAGCCAGTCCGGGCATTCCGCTGACTTCCTCTGCAATTGTAATGGCATTAGGATTCACCTCATGGATTAGTTTATTGGCAAGCGTAAGATAACAAATAGCGTTATCATCCTGATTTCCGTTGTAATAATCAGGGTATCCGCAGAATGTCTCACCAAGTCCATGACTGTAATAAAGCATTGATGTGACACCGTCAAAGCGAAAGCCATCGAAACGGAATTCCGTCTGCCAGAATTTACAGTTTGACAGCAGGAAATGCATGACGTCGTCCTTTCCATAATCGAAGCAGAGCGAATCCCAAGCTGAGTGTTCACGCCGACTACCCGGATAGAAATACTGATTAGGATCGCCGGCGATATTGCCAAGTCCTTCCAACTCGTTCTTCACAGCGTGCGAGTGGACGATATCCATAATAACGGCTATACCATTCTGATGCGCATCGTCAATGAGTGCCTTAAGCTCTTCAGGGGTTCCAAAACGTGATGACGCAGCGAAGAAATTACTGACATGGTACCCGAACGACCCATAATAAGGGTGTTCTTGCACAGCCATTATCTGAATACAGTTGTAGCCGTCTTCAATAATACGAGGAAGCACGTTTTTACGAAACTCTTCGTACGTACCTACTTTCTCCTCTGCCTGCCCCATTCCGACATGACATTCATATATGAGCAGAGGCGATGTGCGCGGACGGAAGACTGGCTTCTTCCATTTGTATTCCTCATCCGGTGCCCAGACCTGAGCAGAGAATATCTTTGTCTCGTCGTCCTGAACGACCCGGCGTACCCATGCAGGTATGCGCTCACCTTGACCTCCTCTCCAATGTACGGACATCTTGTAAAGGTCGCCGTGCTTCATTGCTTTCTTTGGGAGCTTCAGTTCCCAATTATCGCTATTCTTTATTCGTTTGGCACGATAGGTATCAGTCTCTTTCCAATCGTTGAAATCGCCAATAAGATATATCTCTGTAGCATTTGGTGCCCACTCGCGGAAGACCCACCCGCGAGCTGTTCTATGCAGTCCGAAGTACATGTATCCATTAGCAAAGTCGCTCAGCGTTGACTTTCCGTTATTGGTATACTGGTTGATTTTCTTCACTGCCCATTCATGTCTGCCCTTGATAGCATCGGCAAATGGTTGCAGATAAGCATCTTTTACCAAGAGATTAAGCTCCCGGCTCTCTGTCTTCTTGACTGCCTTTTTCATATTATCGATATTATGTCTTTATTATCACAAGCTTATTCCTCAAAGCGTCGCCCTCTCTCGTAGTAACCCTTTCGCAGGATTTTCCCGTTGCGGTCTTTTTCTACAAAGTCACCGTCTCGTTCATCGTCAACAAACGAGCCCTCGAACCGATTGCCATCCTTGTCTTCGGTAACGGCAGGACCGTTCTTCATACCGTTCTTGTAGATGCCTTTGAACTTGGCACCGTCAGCGAAGTGGATTACAACCTCACCGTCTACATTGCCGTCCTTGAAGTTACCTTCGTAGACATCACCTATCTTTTTCTTGAGCTTGCCTTGTCCGTGCTGTTTGTCATTCTTCCAACGGCCTACATACGAATCGCCGTTAGCCCAGTATAATGTGCCCTGTCCTGATTTCTCGCCATTGGCAAAGCTGCCGGTATAACGGTCGCCGTTGGCATATTTAAGCACCCCCTGTCCCGAGCGTTCGCCTGCTTTGTAACCGCCTTCGTAGAGGTCGCCATTCCGGAATTTACATATACCTTTCCCTTCCTGCAGGTCGTTGACCCAATCGCCTGAATAGCGGTCGCCGTTAGCATATATATACATTCCTTTGCCGTGGCGCAGGTTGTCTTTCCACTGACCTTCGTATATTGTCCCGTCGCCCCAGTCGAAATGTCCCTGTCCGTTCTTTTTGTCGTTCTGCCAATTGCCGTCATAGAAAGCTCCTCCACTGAATGTGTAGCGTCCCTTCCCATGACGTTGGTCCTCAAACCACATTCCGTCATACTTATCGCCGTTGTAGTAGTACATCACGCCATGCCCCTGCTGATAGTCGCGAAACCACATTCCGACATACTTATTGTTGTTTGCGAAATAGTATGTGCCACGTCCGTGCTGCTGATCCTGAAACCAGTCGCCTTCATATTTCTCGCCGTCAGTGAATGTATAAATACCATATCCCTGGCGCTTTCCTTTCAGATATTCTCCCTCATAGGTGTTACCGCTTTCGAAAAGCGTGGTTCCTTTTCCGTGCGGTTTGCCGCCTGACATCTCACCCTGATAGATTCCGTTATCATGGGTGGCACATGTGCCGAGCGATATCTTCTGTGCTGTCATAGCCATAGGCAAAGACAATGCAATGAGAAAGGATATTATATATTTCTTCATTATTCAGTAATTTCTTTTCGTTACAGAAAGGTTTTTCCCTATCTTTGGCTTACAAAAACATTCAAAAGTACGAATTTTCCTCCACATATCAAAATGTATTAGATATTTTTTGTACTTTTGCATCAGAATCAACAATCAAAATCAATTCCACGAATGAAGTTTCTTGTCATTATTCCTGCCCGCTATGCATCTACGCGATTTCCCGGCAAACCACTTGCTTTGCTCAGTGGAAAGACTGTCATACAGCGTGTCTACGAGAAAGCCGCTGGCATAATTCCCGATGTATACGTAGCTACTGACGACGAGCGTATTTTTAACGAGGTCTTATCGTTTGGCGGTCGTGCCGTGATGACACGCAAAGACCACAAAAGTGGCACCGATCGTATAAAGGAAGCAGCCGACATTATAGGCGGAGAATATGACGTTGTGATAAACATACAGGGCGACGAACCGTTCGTAGATGTATCGCAGATTCACACTCTTTGCAAGCAGTTCGACGATACAACGACACAGATTGCCACTCTCGGAAAAAGGTTCGCCACCATTGAAGCTGCGGAGAACCCAAACTCTCCTAAGATTGTCGTCGACAACAACGGCTTTGCACTTTATTTCTCTCGGTCGGTGATTCCTTTTGTGCGCGGCGTCGACCGCAATATGTGGCTGGAGCATTATCCTTTCCTAAAGCACTTAGGAGTGTATGCCTACCGTCGCGAGGTGCTCGACGAAGTGACATCACTGCCACAGTCGTCGCTCGAAATTGCAGAGAGCCTCGAACAACTGCGCTGGTTGCAGAACGGCTATCGGATACGTGTAGGACTGACCGATATTGAGACCGTGGGCATCGACACCCCTGACGATCTGCTGCGGGCAGAGCAATATCTCGCCGACAAAGGACGTGAGAAGTAAAGAATAATTCTACAGAAATACGCTCAATACTCCGTAAATAACAAGTGCAAAACAGCTAAATGACGTAGTTTAAGAATTAATATATACGCCTGTTCTGGATAAGTTTTAACCTATAAACTTCCTTTGCATATAACGGGAAAAGGAAGGAACCGACGGGACATGATTCACCACGTTTTGCCCCATGCAGGGTTCGGGATAAGAAAGTGCTTGTAAAAGTGAAAGAAATCTTATCTTGAATATGGCGTATAGTCAAGAAAAATTACCTTCATTATTTTTGGCGAAATAGAAAAGCAAGAACAATGATTTGCCAAGTCCGCATGGCATAAAACCATATCTTCGGAAACCGACAAGAGCAGAAAATAGCTTAATTCCGTGCTTTTTATCTTAAAAAGCGACGGTTTTTTACGCTGAAAACGACGGTTTCATCGGCAAGAAGCGGCGGTTTTAGCCTCAAGAAACGGCGGTTCTTGAAATTGATTCGTATTTTTGTCGGCATCAAAAGCTTTTATCTCACTGATTCCCAACGCCTTGCATGTAATGACAAAAATAAGCGTTTTTTTGCATCGAAAGACAATGCGCCGGCAAATATCGGCTGTATGCGCGGTCAGAACAGCCTTTTTGTTAAATTTATTCATTGATATTGGTGTTCGGTAAATAAATTATAGCGAAGAATTGAGGAAGATAAAAACGCGAGGAAGATGATTTATTACGCTACGATATCCTTTTGGAAACAGGCAATCCGACAGGCGTAGGGACGTGATTTATCACGTTCCGCAATATACGAGAAACAAATATCTCGTACAATGGATTCAGCACTGAGGCGGAACGTGATAAATCATGCCCCTACGCCGTCCGGCAAATAACACTCCTTTCTCGGCTCGTGGAAGACACAAAACTAAAAAGAATGTTTTTAGTAACGCTTACTATTTTTGGCAAAAAGTAAGCCACTATTGGCTATACGTGCCTGTAGTGCCAATCAATAAAGGCTTGCAGAACTTTCAATCAGTTTTTACCGGACACCGATAATTCATTGGCATCCTTGACAATGCGGAATGTGATAAACCCAAATCGATCAATAGACCAATTTGGGATAAATGTCTGTGTCTTGCGCACACAATCATGTAAAATTTACCAGATTAATGGCATCAGGCTTCTTTCAATTCAATGATCAGCAGTCGTCTTGTAGTGTCATTTATACGGAATCTATTGTCCGGACGCAGACCGACAAGCCACACGATATTGCCTGAAGAATCCTCTGCAACAAGTTGGCGGCGCTTGGCGAACAATGAGAATTTTCTGTCGGTAAGGAAATCGCTCACTAATTTTCGTCCCGTCATGCCAAATGGAATGAACCAATTGCCATCGTTCAGCGTACGTACGACCAATGGGAATTTCACCTTGTCAGCATCAAGACAGGCAAACCTGGCATCCTTTGGAATACAGAAGTCTGGCTCGCGATCAACGACCTTAAAGCTTAGTTTATGCTCATCGTTAATTGCATATATGCCAGTCTCCGGAATTTTCATAAGTAGTGGCGCATCGTCCTTTTTAGGTTGAACTACGATTGCATTACGATCAATCAGCAGTGAATGGGTCGGCGAAGTCCATTCCCTACCTGACTTGACATCATCGCAAGAGATAAAAGAATAAATCTTTTCAACCTGCGATGATGAAAAATTCTTATCTTTCAGAATGTACCACAACACTGTTTCCGCCCCGGGTTCAGAATGAAGAAGCGGTATGGAAAGTCTCATCTCATCACCACGGAAGGTAACAATGCGCTGCTGCGCTGCATCAACGAAAGCTTCGACAATTTCGAGTGCATCGTTGATATGCGATGTCATCTTCTGAATGTTATCAATAGCCGAAGGGTTCACATTCAGGAGTTCAGGAATAACATTAAGTCTTATCTTATTACGCTGAACATCATCAATAAGATTTGTAGAATCAGTAATATAGTCCTGATTCAATGATTCGAGGAAATTTTCTAATTCTCTGCGATTGACATTCAAAAGCGGACGGACGACCTTACCGTTTCGTCGTGCAATGCCCTTAAGTCCGTCAAGCCCCGTTCCACGCATCATATTCAAGAGCACAGTCTCTACGGAATCATCACGGTGATGAGCAACGCACACGTAGTCGAGATGCAGGTCTTCAAGAAGCTTGAAGAAATAGTCGTAACGCAGTGTTCGTGCCGCCATTTCTATGCTCACGCCATGCAGGTCGGCATAGGCACGGGTATCGAAATGCGCCAGATGAAGCTCAACACCGAGTGCGCCACAAAGATTCTTACAAAACATCTCATCTCTGGCTGATTCTTCTCCTCGCAGATGAAAGTTACAATGAACAGCCTCAACTCTATAGCCCAACATCACCATTGCCCTCAGCAACGCCACACTGTCAGCACCTCCGGAGAGAGCCACAAGAAAAGAGCCATCAACAGTTCTATTGCCTTGTCCCACACGAGTGGTTAGAACAGGCGGACGGCTGTTGATGAGAGAAGTTAATTCCTTTGTAAGTATGTCTATGCTGAAGCTCATATATAAATACGATGGGTTATGTATAATATGCTCTCGCCTATGGATACCGTTGACGGTGGCTTTGCAAGGTGACGAATGTTGTTACTCTACGTAGAGCACCAGTCCCTTCAGATATTCTCCCTCCGGATGGAAGATATTGACAGGATGATCGGCAGGCTGATGAAGCTGGTGCAGGATACGCACTTTCCTTCCTGCCTGTGCGGCAGCCGTAAACACGGCGTTGCGGAAATTATCCTTGGTGACAATCTGAGAACAGCTGAACGTAAACAGTATTCCGCCTTTCTTTATACTCTCAAAGCCCTTGACGTTGAGTCGTATATATCCTTTCAGGGCATTATGCAGCGCTGCACGATGCTTTGCGAAAGCAGGTGGGTCGAGAACGATAAGGTCGTATTTGTTCTCGTTGGCAGTAAGGAACTTGAAAGCATCCTCACAATAAGCTTCATGCCGGTCGTCGTCAGGGAAGTTCAGGGCAATATTCTTGTTAGTCAGGTCGATAGCCTTCGCCGACGAGTCTACCGAATGAACCAACTCTGCACCGCCACGCATGGCATATACAGAGAAACCGCCGGTATAGCAGAACATATTAAGCACCTTGCGACCATGCGCATAATGCTCAAGCAGCGAACGGTTTTCACGCTGATCGACAAAGAATCCCGTTTTCTGCCCCTTCAACCAGTCGACATAGAAAGAGAGTCCATTCTCGAGAGCCACGTTATCGCTCGTGCCACCATAAAGGAAACCGTTTTCCTGACCGAGGTCGGCTTTGAACGGAAGCGTCGTCTCGCTCTTGTAATACACATTCTTTATTCTCTCGCCCATGGCATGTATCAGAGCCTCGCATATAGCGATGCGGTCGACGTGCATTCCCACACTGTGAGCCTGCACGACGGCAGTCTCGTTGTAACAGTCAATCACCAGCCCCGGAAGATTATCACCCTCGCCATGAACAAGGCGGTAGGTCGTGTTAGCGGGATTATCGGCAATACCTATCGCAAGACGTATCTGCAGTGCCGACGACAGGCGGCTATACCAGAAATCCTTATCAATAGGCACATCGTTGAACGACAGGACACGCACGGCTATGGAGCCGATCTGATAATGTCCCACTGCAATGAAATCGCCATGAGAAGTAATGATACGAACCACCTCGCCCTCTTCTATACCTTCGTCCATACATTGTATGGCACCGGAGAACACCCAAGGATGAAAACGCTTTAAGCTGTCTTCCTTTCCTTTCTTTAGATATATTTTCTTGTATGTCATTGTTTCTTCTCTGTTTTTCTGCGAGTTGGCGACTTGCGCGCTTGACGCATATATTGCGGTTTGGCTTTCGGGTCGACTTTCGACCGTGTCTTTTTCCTGAGCTTTACCTCAACATCAGGTTCTTTCTTTGGCTGTAGCAGTTCGGGGTCTTTCACCTCTACAAGATCGTAATGATGCGAATCGCGCAGTCTTACTATCTCCTCGTATAATCTGATACACGCCCATGCATCGGTAGCTGCGTAGCGTTTCTGCATATCAGTCAATATCGGCGACTCCCAGTTAGTGAGCCGTTGGCGCTTAGAGATTTTATAACCGAAAAGGTTGGCATACAGTTTCTGGAGGCTAAGGTCCTTAACTCCGATGTCACCCACCATGTCCTGTATCTCATAGAATCGCCCCGGAGTGAAGTCGCCACGCTGATGCAGCATTCGCAGATCATCGCTCCACGATAGTCCGACCATAGGAACCCGGGTATTCTCAAGCAGACGGATTATGGCAGGACATAGTCCTATAAGGTTAAGTCGGAACAGAAAGCATGTGTCACGGGTACTTACTTGCAGCAATGCGACCTTGTATGTCAATCCTCGTTTGAATGCAGGACGGGTCTCAGTGTCCATTCCAAGGATGTCAGCAGAAAGGAGATAATCAACGGCTTTCTCTGCATCAGCCTCATTTAATATGACAATTACACGTCCTTCAAAACCCTCTACAGGAAGTTTTGTAATAGCATTCTTATCATATCGACTGTATATTGTTTTCTTCATTCTTGTATAAATCCATTGCAAAATTAGAAAAAAAACTGTGAAAAGGTATACGTTTCTGCCCAAAATTCCTTATTTTTGCACGAATTATAGATAAAACATACGTCAAATACATGGCAAAAAAAAAGAAAACACAAGAAAAGAATGCCAAGACGCTTAGCGAAGCGGTTGGATTCTCAAAGATATTCAGCAACGAGAAATTGGACTTTATTCTCGGCATAGTCCTTCTCATAGCCACCGTTTACGTCATCATGGCAATGGTGTCGTATTTTGGCACAGGACAGGCAGACCAGAGCCTTCTTGAGGAACAAAGAGTAGGCGACTGGCTCAACCCCGGACGTGAATTTAAAAACTACTGTGGCAGTTTCGGTGCGATAATAGCTTATACACTCATGACAGTCAACTTCGGACTGTCAGCATTCGTTATACCATTTTTCTTCATACTCGTAGCCCTACGGCTGATGAACGCATACAGGGTAAATCTGCTGAGTTGGTTTTTCGGGCTTTCAATATTCATGATATGGTGCTCAGTAGCATTCGCAAAGTTTCTGTCTCCTATCTGCGGATTTCTTATATTCAACCCTGGTGGCAAGCACGGTGAATACATCGTTCAGCAGGCGGAGAATCTTGTAGGTCCTCCGGGACTTACTGCCATACTGCTTATCGTAGCAATCATATTCCTCACCGTACTCAGCGCAACTACCATTAAGGTAATACGTAAAGCACTGAACCCCGTAAAATATATAACAGACAAGGTAAAATTCTCCGTTCATACCGGCACGGAAAGCAATAACATGATATCTGATGTTGAGGAGGAATACGACAATGACACTATTGATATCGTCGACAATACTCTTGAGGAAGAAGAGCCGGAGAACGCTCCTATCAATCTCTCTGACGAACTTCTCGATACTCCTATCTTATCAAAAACGGCGGATATTGTTGCACCGATTGAGCCTGTTGTTGCAGAGATGTCACAGAATGACTCGAAACTCACTATCGAAACAGCAAAGACAGAGGAAAAAGCTGATGGCAAGACTGTAGAGGATCATATCGACCTTTCTACGCCAATCAATCCGAAGGAGCCGTTCACAAGATACAAGTACCCTACACTCGACCTTCTGAAGAAATACTTTGGTACCACAAATCCTCAGGTTGACATGGAGGAGGTACGCGCCAACAACACACGTATCATTGAGGTTCTGAACTCTTTCGGCGTGAAAATTAAGGAAATCAAAGCTACCGTCGGACCTACCATAACACTGTATGAGGTGACACCTGCCGAAGGTGTGAAAATTGCAAAGATAAGAAACCTTGAGGACGACATTGCCCTCTGCCTCTCTGCACTCGGCGTTCGTATCATCGCACCAATCCCAGGTAAGGGCACCGTAGGTATCGAGGTTCCGAACAAAAAGCCACAGATAGTATCAATGGAGAGCCTTCTGAACTCAAAGAAGTTTCAGGAGACAACCATGGACCTGCCGCTTGCAATCGGTAAAACCATCACCAACGAAGTGTTCATGGTCGATCTTGCCAAACTGCCTCACCTGCTTGTTGCGGGCGCCACCGGTCAGGGTAAGTCTGTAGGTCTTAATGCCATCATCACATCACTGCTCTACAAGAAACATCCGAACGAGCTGAAGATAGTGCTCGTCGACCCTAAGAAGGTTGAGTTTACACCATATTCACCTATTGCCGACCATTTCATGGCATCTACAGACGAGAATGTGAACGAGCCAATAATCACTGATGTGACAAAGGTTGTGCGCACACTGAACTCGCTGTGCGTCCTTATGGACCATCGATATGACCTACTTAAGATTGCAGGAGCAAAGAATATAAAGGAATATAACGAGAAGTTTGTAAAGCGAAAGCTATCGCTCACTGCCGGACATGAGTATATGCCATACATTGTTGTCATCATCGATGAGTTCGGCGACCTTATCATGACTGCCGGCAAAGAGGTGGAGCTACCGATAGCGCGTATTGCTCAGCTGGCACGTGCCGTTGGCATACATATGATAATCGCCACACAACGACCGACAACGACTATAATAACAGGTAACATCAAAGCCAACTTCCCAGGACGAATGGCTTTCCGTGTCGGTGCAATGATTGACTCGCGCACTATTCTCGATCAGCCTGGTGCTAACCAACTGATAGGCCGTGGCGACCTTCTTTTCCTCAATGGTGGAGCACCGGTGCGCGTCCAATGTGCCTTCGTAGATACGCCGGAGATTGAGCGTATCAACGAGTTCATATCACAGCAGCCTGGTCCTGTTGAGCCATTGGCGCTACCTGAACCTCCTTCCGAGAATGGCGGTGGCGGTAATGCAAGTCCAATGTCCGACCTCGATCCTTACTTCGAAGAGGCAGCACACGCAATAGTAATCTCGCAGCAGGGCTCAACATCAATGATTCAACGCCGCTTCTCTATCGGTTATAACCGCGCCGGACGTCTTATGGACCAGCTTGAGCAGGCAGGAATCGTGGGGCAGGCTATGGGCAGCAAGCCTCGCGATGTACTTATAACCGATGAAAACTCACTAAATAATTTACTTCTGAAGATAAAAGGCGTCCAATAAACAAGAGCTTGCCGCAAGGCAAATTAAACAAAGAGACACAAACATTAAATAAGGAAAGATGAAGAAGATATTTCTATTAGCCCTGATGTCGATAATGACACTGGCAATTCAGGCAGCTGACACACCAAGTGCAAAGAAGATACTTGATAAGACAGCATCAATAGTAGGCAAGAAAAGTGGCGCTCAGGCGAACTTTCACATTGCCAATGCAAAGTTAGGCAACACCTCAGGAACGATAGCCATAAAAGGTAATAAGTTCAATGCCCGTACTGCTGAAGCAACGGTATGGTTCAATGGCAAGACCCAATGGACATACACGAAAAAGACTGACGAGGTGAATGTAACTACGCCAACACAGGCTCAGCAGACACAAATGAACCCTCTGACCTTTATCAATATGTACAAGACAGGCTACACACTTTCAGTGAAGACCGTTGATGGCAGTTACGAGGTGCGCTTGGTAGCACAGAACAAAAGTCGCTCTGTTCAGGAAATGTATATCGTAGTCAATCCAAAGACCTATATCCCTTCGCAGGTCAGAATGCGTCAGAAAGACTCATGGACAACAATAAACATCTCGAACTTCAAGAATGCAAACCAGTCTGACGCAATCTTCACATTCAACAAAAAGGATTTCCCAACAGCCGAAATCGTAGACCTTCGATAATCAACGACAAAGAGAACTAAAGAATGAAGAACAGGAATCTCTGGCTATTCAAGGAGCTGCGCCGACACAGAAAGCTATCGGAGCAGCGAATGGTCGACCTTGAGAAGAACAAGGTAGCGAAGTGGGTAATGTATTTCGTGACAGGTTTGGTCTATGTCTACCTGCTCATATTTGCCATCAGCTTTGCGATGATTGCCAACAACACAACAACAACGACAGCGTTGGAATTCATTTGTTCGCTGATACCTATTATTGTTGCTATCGATTTCGGCGTACGTTTCATGGCTCAGCAGACACCTTCACAAATGATCAAGCCATACGTGCTGTTGCCTATAAAACGCTACACTTGCGTCAACTTCTTCCTCACAGGACAGATGATTAACCTGTCAAACCTCACATGGTTCGTCATGCTCATACCCTACTGCCTTATGTCTGTTGTATTCAGCTACGGCTTATGGGCGTGTATCGGACTACTGTTCTTTTTCTGGGTTCTTGAATTATGTATAAGTCAGTTCTACCTTATTGTACGTACTCTCATCACCGACTCATTGCTGTGGTGGCTTCTGCCTGCCGGTATTGCAGCGCTGGCAATGTCACCAGGAGTAAGTTGGGCAGATGTTAGCACGCAATTTTCAACATTCGACTTCAACGCATCAAAACTGTTCAGCATAGAGGATGCGCTCAACTTCTACGGCAATATAGGCACAGGAATCGAAACAGGTCGGATAATGCTCTATCTCATTCCTATCCTTCTTCTGGCAGCACTATTCTTTATCAACAGGCAACTTCAGTTCTCACATGTCATGACAGAGTTGTCGCGCGTTGAGAAAGTGAAAACTATGCGCAGCACTTCAAACATGAAGTTCCTCGACCGTCTTGGTGAGCTCGGGCTGTTCATCGGTCTGGAAATAAAGACTGCCATGCGCAACAAGAACCCTCAAAAGAGCATGCTGATGAGCATTTCGTCTGTCATAATACTGTCAATCATCATCATTTTCACCGATGTCTATGACAATGCCTATATGACCAACTTCTGGTGCATTTATATCTTTGCGCTATTCGGCATCATGACAATCATAAAGATTATGGCTAACGAAGGGAACTACATAGACGGACTCATGGTACGTAAAGAGAATATTCTGCAGATTCTGCATGCAAAATACTGGTTCAACTGTATAGTCCTTATCATCCCTTTCCTGCTTTGTCTCCCACAGGTGATATCAGGGAAATGGTCGATTCTGATGGTTCTCGCTTGTGGCATCTTCACTGCCGGCTTCCAGTTCTTCATGCTGTTCCAATTAGCAGTGATTAACCGAATATCACAACCGCTTAACACCAAGTTCATATCAAAGAACGGCATGGAGAACAACAAATGGCAATTCATCATCGAGATGATATGTTTCTTTGTACCTGTAGCACTCATCTCATTACTACAGATGACGATAGGAACAACATGGGCATATATCGCCATGATTATAATCGGTATGGCATTCATACTGACGCATCCCCTATGGCTGCGAAACATCTATAACAGATTCATGCGCAACCGTTATAAGAACATGGAAGGATTCAGGGCAACACGATAAAGAAACAATAAGAATCTGATTCAAACGCCTACAAACCACTCTCAAAGGCTGACATACCCAAGAGCCAGTAAGTACAGTCGAAATTAAACCCAAACCTGCCGATAGACCGCGGTGCCGTTTTATTACCAAAGAACAAGAGCTTCCCTATTGCTTTCGCATGCTTGTGTGGCAGATTGACAGGCGAAAGCAGTTAGGCATCTACCTGCCGATTTGGGTTAAAAAGGACATCCTATCTTCTCGTTGTCGGAGGATAGGATGTCCTTTTTTATTTCAGCTGTTTATATACGTGAGCAATGCGCCAGAAGGCAGTGATGTTGGATAATACGGCAATGATAAGTATTGCCACACATACAGGTATGCCGTTATCGATAAATCCGGCAACAATAGCTCCAAGGCATAACACTACCACACGCTCGGGACGCTGCATGATACCGACCTTACAGTCCAATCCAAGCCCTTCAGCACGGGCACGCACATAGCTGACCATCACGCTGCCAATCATTGCCGCCAAGGTCAGAATGCCCCATACGGTATTGTCCAATCCCCATGTTTCGCCCTCAAGACCGAAGTAGAAACCAACAATACCCCCCAACGAAACAAGTTCCGAATAACGGTCAAGAGTAGAGTCCCAGAACGCGCCGAAGGTCGAGGACATATTACCCAGACGTGCCAGACGTCCGTCCATCATATCGAACAGGCTTGATGCTATGAGCACCCATCCGCCATAGCCTATCCACGCATACCGTCCGCCGGTGAGCGTAGCAGCATAGATAAACATTCCGGCAGCAGCCATATTGCCGAGGAATCCAACGAAAGTAACGATGTTTGGAGTTATGCCTACCTTTATCATTCCACGTATCAATGGATTGATGAGATAGTAGATAATCTTCTGAATAAAATCTCTGTAGTTCATATTGTATTATACGTTTGATTTTCCCTTACTATAAAAAACGAAACACCGTTGCATTCCGTAGTTCCAGCATATACCCACAAGCACCGTTGTCACGACACGTGCATAGTAAGCCTTCATGTGTACCACGCCCTTGAAAAACAGTGTGCCGAGGAAGTTCAGGATGATACTGCCTGACCAAATTATAAAATACCGACTGACGACCTGTGCTTTCTTCAGGTCGGAGGAATAGAAAACGAAATTATAATTAATAAAGCAGTTCATTGTTCCACCGCACACGGCACCGATGAAAGTAGAAAGGTAGAAATCCCATCCCAACAGTTTATCGCATACGAAAAGCACGATATAATCGAATGCTGTAGCCATAACAGCCGAGCTCTCTGCCTTAGTGAAGGTCAATATTTCTGTCAGGATATTATGAGCCATCTGAACACTGCTATTAGAATCATACTGTAAATTCCGGCGAGTATATCATCAGCCATCACCCAGAATCCACCATGACGAAGGTCAAGACTACGTATGCCAAGCGGTTTCAGTATGTCGAAAAAGCGGAACAGCACAAATGCAGCCAAGGCATACTGCCAACTGCCCAAAGGGCATACCAACAACGGAATCCACACACCAATCATCTCGTCGATGACCACCTTCGACGGGTCTTCGCCCCATACAGGCTCGAGTTGGTTAGTTGTCCACGTGCCGGCAACGGTTGCTGCGACTATAGCCACGGCAGTAGTGATGACGAGCACCGGTTCCGTGACAACACGTCCAAGCAGGAACCACATACCAGTAGCCACAAGCGCACCTGCTGTCCCTGGTCCCCAAGGCCAATAACCACTACCAAAGCCCGTTGCCACAAAGGCACAAATCTTTTGTTTTATAGTCATTACATTGCAAAATTAACAAAAAAAATGAATACACAAAATTTAAATACCGTTTTTTTGCCTTGCTTGTATGCTATGTGTATGCTTATCATTAAACCAAAATCGATCAATATATTACTAACTGATTTAGTCTGATTTTGGAGCAGAGTCCAAATAGATGCGTCAGTCGAAGGGGCGTGATTTATAACATTCCGTCATTCGCAAACTGCGCTATATTGACCGATTTCGTATGATAAAAACGCACTGCTGTCTATTGCTCGATTAAGGTTAAACCTCGGATATATTTATTTTTATGAAACGACACACTATTTGTACGCCATTCATTTTGTATTGTAATAAATATTTCGTAGTTTTGTATTTCTAACGTGACAGCCAACTCTCAATAACTATACGATAAGTGAACAACAAAGTAAGAAACATATTCTTTTTCATCGGCATAGCCGCCATCGTAATGATGTGCTTCTCTTTTGAAGTCAGTTTCATCCAGTTGTGGGCTTCCATTACACGCGCCGGCTATTGGCTCATTGCCATAATTGCACTCTGGGGAGTGCTCTATGCAGGCAACACTCTGTCGTGGCTAATCATCATACGGGGGTCAGGAGAATGCCCGGTTTCATTCCTCCGTCTCTACAAACTCACTATCACCGGCTTTGCCCTGAACAGCGCTACACCTGCCGGACTGCTTGGCGGTGAACCATATAAAATAATGGAGCTCACTCCGTTCATCGGCGCGCAGCGCGCCACATCATCGGTAGTACTGTTCTCGATGATGCACATATTCAGTCATTTCTGGTTTTGGGTCACCTCAATCGTAGTTTTCTCTCTCATGACTCTCTTCGGATTGTTTTCACTCAGTCTGCTCCTTATCGTGCTGCTGGTGCTGATGAGCATCTTCTGTCTGGCAGGAATATATTTATTCGTGCGTGGCTATAAGAATGGCATGGTAATGAAAATAATTGCCCTGTTGTGCAGAATACCCGGACTGAAGCACTGGTCAACGAACTTCCGCGATACACATTCAGAAGACCTAAAGAAGATTGACCGCCAGATTTCGGCACTGCATAGTCAAAACAAGAAAAACTTCTTCATATCACTCGCACTTGAATACACAGGGCGCATTGCCCAGAGTTTGGAAATATTCTTCATGCTTCTTCTGTTCAACACTGACGACGGCAACCGTCTGCTCATGTTCGTCCACTCTTTCCTGATACTCGCGTTCACATCGTTCTTTGCCAATCTGCTGTTTTTCTTCCCCATGCAGATAGGCGGTCGCGAGGGAGGATTTGCCATGTCAACGGCACAGATGGGCATGACAAACGAGACGGGAATCTTAATATCGCTGATGTGTAGGGTGCGAGAAATATTCTGGACATCAGTCGGACTGATTCTTATGAAAGTAGGAAACAAACAAGAATAATTCTTTACATCAAAGAAGCGCATTTATAATTCCTGCGGTTTTAAGTTCAAGAAGCGGCGTTTCTTGGTTCAAGAACCGACGGTTTTAGCGTCAAGAAACGGCGGTTTTAGAAACTAAAAAAGACGCACGTACAAAATGCTGAAAATCAAATTATTAGAAAGACGCTTTTTTCGTTGCCGATAAAAACGCAAAAGAAAACCTGTGAGAAATATTTTTACAATAACAACAGTGCACGCCTATTCCCTTTTAAAAAAGATTTAGCAGACTTATTAGATATTGCTCAAAAGAAACATAAAAAACCAAAAATCCTTTCAGGTTTTATGTATTTTTCGGGGAATAATATGTAAATTTGCTGTTGGATATGCACAAAAGGTTGATACCTACGCATGACTACGACACATAAAATCAATTTGGAACAGTAGATAAAAATGGAGAAATTTTCATTCATTCTCACCTTTCTCCTTACGTTGGTCATCAATGCCAACGCACAACTGAAATTGGATATAGTTGACGAAAAAGGATATGCCATCCCGTTTGCCAATGCTACCTACCGCGGACATCACGTGTCTGCAGCATCTGACATAGAAGGAAGACTCGAGATAATGCGCCGCGAGGGTTGGACACTGACAATCAGTTCAGTAGGCTTCAAGGAACAGACGGTGAAAGTAAACAAAAACACACCGTCGGCAATGCGGATAGTACTTCGTGAGGATTCGAAGACGCTGAACGAGGTGGTGGTCATTGATCAGAAAGGAAAATACTCGCGAAAGAACAATCCCGCTGTGGAACTGATGAAGCGCGTCATAGCAGCAAAGAAGAAGACCGACCTCAGCAACAAGAGCTTCTATCAGTACAACAAATACCAGAAGCTGACCCTTGCACTTAACGACCTCAGCAAAGAGCGCATCGACTCAGCTGCAATATTCAAACAGCAGTTCGTAAAAGATCAAGTCGAGCACTGTGAATATAACGACAAACTGATTCTGCCTGTCATTGTCAATGAGACAGTGACACAGAAGGTGTATCGCAAAGAACCAAAGAGCGAGAAGTCAATAATACTCGGCGAGAACAAGGGTGGAGTAAACCAGCTCATCGAGACCGGTGACATACTGGACGTGATAATGAAGGATGTCTTCACCGATGTCGACATATATGACGACCAGATACGGCTACTGCAGTATCCGTTCACATCGCCTATAGGCAAGGATGCCATTAATTTCTATCGCTACTATATAGAAGACACTGTATATGTAGACAAGGATTTGTGCTATCACATGCAGTTCATCCCTAACAACCAGCAGGACTTTGGATTTCGCGGAGAGATGTATATCATAGCCGACACAGCGTTACACGTAAAGAAACTGTCGATGACCATTCCGAAGCGCTCGGATGTGAACTTCGTGGAGAACCTGCGTATCGACCAGGAATATACCCTCGAGCCGTCAGGCGACTGGGTCCTGACGCAGGACGACATGATTGTGGAACTTAAGGTAGCGAATTGGCTACAGAAGATGATATGTATCAGAGCGACGAAAAACTCTGATTACTCATTCAATCAGATAGCTCCAAAGCTGTTCAAAGGAAAAGCAGCATCGCGCAAAGAAGCTAATGCACAGATGCGCGATGATGATTTCTGGAACCAGTATCGGACAGTAGACCTTACGAAATCGGAAAAACAGATGGACTCGTTCATCGACAACCTACAGAAGATGAAAGGGTTCGGATGGTTCATCTTCGGATTCAAGGCTTTGGTGGAGAACTTCGTTGAGACATCGAAAAACAACTCTAAAGTAGACATCGGTCCGATAAATACCATTATATCGCGCAACTTCGTAGACGGGCTACGTACACGTCTCTCAGCCCAGACCACGGCAAATCTGAACCCACACTGGTTCTTCGCAGGATATTTTGCTCACGGATGGGGGTCAAACCAAAACTACTACAGCGCTACGCTCACCTACTCTTTCAATAAGAAAGACTATCTGCCACGTGAGTTCCCACGCCGTACACTGTCGTTTACAGCATCACGCGACATCAGTCTGCCGTCAGACAAGTGGATTCGTACGGACAAGGATAACGTCTTCACAGCATTCAAATGGGCAAAAATCGATAAGATGATGTTCTACGAGAAGCAGGAACTGAAGTTCGAACGCGAAGAGGAATGGGGCTTCAAGACTACCCTATGGCTGAAGCGCGAACGGAACACAGGCTATGGAGAGATGCACTTCACGCCCCTGTCGCAGTGGAAAGATCCGCAAACCAATCCCGACTGGAAGAATCCGGAAATGAGTCTCCACACTACCGAGGTGCACGGCGAACTGCGCATTGCACCTGGCGAGACTTTCATAAACACCAAGCAGCGCCGTCTTCCTATCAATCTCGATGCACCGGTGTTCACCATAGGACACACCATGGGCATAAAAGGATTCCTCGGCGGAGAATACAGATATAACCTCACGGAAGTGGAGATTTACAAGCGGTTCTGGATGAAATCATGGGGAAAGATCGACATGTACTTTAAGGGAAGCGCACAGTGGAACAAAGTGCCTTACCCTCTGCTCATCATGCCTCGAAGCAACCTCGGATACATTATGGAAGATGAAACATTCCGACTTATAAATAACATGGAGTTCCTCAACGACCGAATGGCGTCGCTTGAAATCTCATGGGACTTTAACGGAAAGATATTCAACCGCATTCCTCTCATCAAGAAACTCAAGTGGCGCGAATATATCGGCATAAACACCATGTGGGGAATGCTCACCGACAATAACAACCCTTACCTGAACGCAACAGACAATGTGCTTTACAAATTCCCTAAGGGATGCTACATCATGGACTCAAAGAAGCCATACGTAGAGGCAGTGGTAGGCATTCACAACATCTTCAAGATTCTGCACGTAGAATATATTCGACGTCTGACATACATCGATTTACCTACATCGCAAAAATGGGGCATACGCTTCATGTTCCGGGCGACATTCTAAAAAAGAAAACAGGCAATGGCTTTCTATAGCATATACCTTATTATATTATGGGCGGTTCTGGTGGCTGTCAAACCAACAAGGAAAGTCACTCTGGCAATGACTCCGTGGATTCTCTTCGGATGCTCTTACGACTTGATGCGGCTTATGCCCAATTATGAGGTGAACCCGATTGACATTGAAGGCATATACAATGCCGAAAAATCACTCTTCGGCATAGCCACAGAATCAGGAACACTCATTCTCGGAGAGTACTTCAACATACACAACGCCGTATGGGCTGACCTTCTGGCAGGACTATTCTATCTCTGTTGGGTACCGGTACCACTTGGATACGCTCTGTATATGTGGCTTAAAGGCAGAAAGAGAGATTCACTGAAATTCTCCATAGCATTCCTCTGGGTCAACATATTTGGCTTTTGTCTGTATTATATCCACCCCACAGCTCCACCATGGTATGTGTTGGAATATGGCTTTGAGCCACGATTTGACACTCCTGGCAGCGTCGCGGGACTGATAAGATTCGACAAACTGATACCATTCCCTGTGTTTGCAAACATATATTCGGGCAACTCCAACGTCTTTGCCGCTGTCCCGTCACTACACTCGGCATACGTTCTTCTGGCAGCTATGTACGCCACGAATAACAAGAGCCGATGGACTACGGCGCTCGTATTCTTAATAATATCAGCAGGTATATGGTGCACGGCGGTATATACATGCCATCACTACGTGATAGACGTGATACTCGGAATACTCACCGCCTTTGTCGGTGTGGCAACACTCGAACTGGGCATAATGAAGATACCATTTATCAAAAAAATGCTTGAAAAGTATATAAACATGATATAAACGTAAAGTATACCCGAAAAAGTGAGAGGCATTTCTTATTTTTTCCGCATAACTCTTCGTAACTTCATCTTTTTGTATTACCTTTGCAATGTTTTATAAGACACGTTTTTTTCTATGGAATTCGAACTAATTGCCAAGACCTTCATGGGATTGGAACCTATCCTGGCTCAAGAACTTATTGAACTGGGAGCAAATGATGTGCAGATTGGTCGTCGCATGGTATCGTTCACAGGCGACAAAGCAATGATGTATCGTGCCAATTTCGCTTTGCACACCGCAATACGAGTGCTCAAACCAATACTCCACTTCAAGGCCACCTCGGCAGAGGATGTATATGAAGAGATTAAGAAAATTGACTGGGAACAGTATATTCAGAATGGTAAGACATTCTCCGTTGACTCTGTCGTATACTCAGAAGACTTCCGCAACTCCCGTTTCGTCACCTATAAAGTGAAGGATGCGATAGTCGACTACTTCCGCGAGAAGACGGGAAAACGACCAAACATCTCTGTCAGCAACCCCGACATACAGCTTCATATCCACATAGCCGAAAGCGATGCCACTCTTTGTCTCGACTCTTCAGGAGAGTCACTTCATCGTCGTGGCTATCGCCAGGAAAGCGTTGAGGCTCCACTGAACGAGGTTCTTGCCGCCGGAATGATTCTTATGACAGGTTGGCGAGGCGAGACTGACTTCATAGATCCTATGTGCGGCTCTGGAACATTGCCTATTGAGGCTGCACTCATAGCACGAAACATGGCGCCGGGAGTGTTCCGCAAAGAGTATGCTTTCGAGAAATGGCACGACTTCGACCCAGAGTTGTTTGAGGAGATATATAACGACGATACACGAGAGAAAGACTTCAACGGTCACATCTACGGCTACGATGTTGACATGAAGGCTGTCAACACGGCTACAAAGAACGTGAAAGCAGCAGGATTGTCAAAGGACATAACCATTGCTCAAAAGGACTTTAAAGACTTCACACAGCCTAAAGAGCCGGCAATAATAGTGACTAATCCTCCTTACGGCGAGCGTATTTCAACTCCCGATCTGCTCGGTACATACCGAATGATAGGCGAACGCTTGAAACATAACTTCAAGGGCAACACCGCATGGATTCTCTCTTATCGCGACGAATGCTTCCAGCAGATTGGTCTGAAACCGTCGCTGAAGACCCCATTATACAACGGTTCACTCGAATGTGAGTTCCGCAAATATCAGATGTTCGACGGCAAAATGAAGGAGTTCCGCGAAGAAGGTGGCACAATAAAGACTGAAGAGGAGAAGCGGATAATGGCAGAGAAACACCGCTTCAAAAAGAATCGTGAGTTCAAGAAGCGCCTCGATGAACAGGAGGAAAACGAGGAGGCCGATATAAGAAACTTCACTTTCCACTCCTTGGAACGTCGCAACGTTCTGGAACGAAAGGAAAACCGTGAGGAACGAAAGGAGCGTTTCTCAGGCGACTGGCGCGACAAAGACGACAATTACCGTGGGTTCAAGGGTGGAAAAAAGAAAGATTTCAAGAGCGGACCGAGAGACTTCAAGGGTAGTAAAGACCGCGACTTCCGTAGTCCACGTGGTGGTCGCGACGAACGTCGTGGAGGATTTCAAAAAGACCGTAAGCAGAATTTTAAGGAACGCAAACATATTTTCGACAACGATGAAGATTAAAACTGCAATAATTTCTCTTTTAGCCGTTATGACAGCAACAAGCATGTCTGCACAGAAACTGCTCACACTCGAGGAACTGAACTTCGGTGGAAAGAACTACGCAAAGTTCGTACCTCAGCGTTTCAAGTACGAATGGTCTTCTGAAGGACACATATTGATAGACAAGAATAACGGGCAGGAGAGGTATCTCAATCCAGCCACAGGAAAAGAGACCTCCGCTGTTATTACCGAACATGTACTTTCGCCTGTAGAGGGAGCAATTGACTCAAATGTCTTATCCGGTGCCACAGTAGTATTGCGCGACAACAACTTGTTTGTTGTATATTCCGATGCAAGAGAGGTAAAAGTCACAAACGACGGTAGCCGCGAGATAGTTTACGGGCAGGCAGTACACCGTAATGAGTTCGGTATTAACAAAGGTACATTCTGGAGCAATGACGGTCAGCTTCTTGCGTTTTATCGCATGGACCAGTCAATGGTAACTGACTACCCACAGGTTAACACCTTTGAGCGAGTAGCGACATACGAACCCGACAAATATCCTATGGTCGGAATGAACTCACATAAAGTAACCATAGGGATATTCGACCTTAATACAGAGACGACAACATATCTGAATCTTGGTGATGTGACCGACCGTTACTTCTCAAATATAGCATGGTCTCCGGATAACCGGCTGCTTTATCTTTATGAACTTAACCGCGACCAGAACCATGCTTCGCTTGATGTGTACGATGTAGCAACGGGAAACAAAGTCAAGACTCTATACACAGAGAGTTCAGACAAATACGTTGAACCGCTCCACCCTATAACATTCCTGCCGTGGGATGCAAGCAAATTCATCTATTGGAGCTGGAAAGACGGATTCACACACCTCTATCTTATGGATGTGAACGGTAAGGAACTCGGACAAATAACCTCTGGACAGTGGGTAGTAACAGAGTTGATTGGATTCTGCAAGTCGACGAACTCACTGATAATAACCTCCAAAGAGGCACACAATCTGCAGAACAACATTTACAGCATTAACCTGAAAACCAAGAAGCGTAAGCTCCTTGATAACGGAAAGGGAGTGCATCGTGCGAGCCTATCCGAGGACGGACTGTATCTCATTGACACATGGTCCGAGCCCGACGTACCACGAAAGTGTTCCGTCACCTCCACAAAGACAGGCAAGAGAATAATGATAGGCACAGCAGAAGACCCTTGGGAAGGATATTATCATCCTATTTTCGAAAGCGGCACAATAAAGGCAGCCGACGGCAATACCGACCTCTATTGGCGCATGGTAAAGCCTGCCGACTTCGATACAACGAAGAAATATCCTACTATAATATATGTATATGGAGGTCCTCATGCACACAATGTAGAAGCATCATGGCACTGGGGTTCACGCTCATGGGAGACATACATGGCAGAAAAAGGCTACATCGTCTACATTCTCGACAATCGTGGCAGTGAGAATCGAGGTCGCGACTTCGAGCAAGCGACATTCCGACGTCTTGGTCAGGAAGAAATGAAAGACCAGATGTGCGGTGTGAATTATCTCAAGTCACTGCCTTACGTCGATGCCGATCGCCTCGGTGTTCACGGATGGAGCTTCGGCGGATTCATGACAATATCGCTCATGACAAACTATCCTGACGTGTTTAAGGTAGGCGTTGCAGGTGGTCCTGTGATTGACTGGAAATGGTATGAGATAATGTATGGCGAACGTTATATGGATACTCCACAGAGCAATCCCGATGGCTACAAGCAGACGTCACTCCTCTGCAAGGCAAAGGACCTCAAGGGCAAGCTGCAGATCATTATCGGCATGAACGACCCTACAGTAGTTCCACAGCATGCTCTCATGTTCCTTAATGCCTGTGCTGAAGCCGGCACACAGCCGGATTTCTTTGCATATCCCGGCGAAGGTCACAATATGAAAGGACACCGTAGTGTTCATCTACATGAGCGCATAACTCAATATTTTGAGGATTATCTTGCTCCAATCACTAAATAGGACTGGACAGAATCATTCTATACGTCTACGAAGAGCATAACTGCAAGAGAAAGAATACTAACATATAAAACTGTAGCCCGACAGTATTCCAATCCTACCATAACAGGTTGTGATAACAGGGCGGTCACTATGAAGCTTTTATTATTAGGGTCAGGCGGCAGAGAGCACGCCATCGCATGGAAGATAGCGCAAAGTAGCAAGTGCAGTAAACTATATATTGCTCCGGGTAATGCCGGTACTGCCGACGTTGGAGAGAATGTAAACATCACGGTCAATGACTTCGATTCAATAAAAGATTTTGTCCTGCAAAACCAAGTAAATATGGTCGTTGTAGGTCCGGAAGACCCCTTGGTGAAAGGCATTTACGATGATTTCAAAAATGACATCCGCACAAAAGACATCTCCGTAATAGGTCCTTCAAAGGCAGGAGCAGCACTTGAGGGCAGCAAGGATTTCGCCAAGAAGTTCATGCAACGCCACTCCATTCCTACCGCAGCCTATGCCACTTTCGACGGCGAGCATCTCGATGAAGGTCTGAAATTCCTTGAGACTCTGAAAGCCCCATACGTTCTCAAGGCTGACGGCTTATGTGCAGGAAAGGGAGTATTAATTCTTCCTACCCTCGACGAGGCAAAGAGAGAACTCAAAGACATGCTCGGCGGGATGTTCGGCAATGCCTCATCACGTGTTGTTATCGAGGAATTCTTGTCAGGAATAGAATGTTCCGTATTCGTATTGACCGACGGCACACACTATAAGATACTACCGGAAGCAAAGGACTACAAGCGCATCGGTGAGGGCGACACTGGTCTTAATACCGGTGGAATGGGGTCAGTCTCTCCCGTGCCATTTGCCGATAAAGCATGGATGCAGAAAGTGGAAGACCGTATAATACGCCCTACCGTAGCAGGACTGGCTGCAGAAGATATCTGTTACAAGGGGTTTATTTTCTTCGGTCTGATAAATGTTGACGGTGAACCAATGGTTATTGAATACAACTGTCGCATGGGTGATCCAGAGACAGAAACTGTCATGTTGCGCCTGAAGAGCGATATTGTCGACTTGTTCGAAGGTGTTGCTGAAGGCAATCTCGACGAGAAAGAAGTACTGTTCGATGAGCGCTCTGCTGTATGTGTCATGCTTGTCAGTGGCGGATACCCGGAAGAGTATAAGAAAGGATATGCCATCAGAGGTTTAGACAATGTAAAGGGCAGTATTCTTTTCCATGCAGGAACAACCGAGAAAGACGGTACCGTTGTGACCAATGGTGGTCGCGTCATCGCTGTGTCATCATACGGCAACGATAAGAAAGAAGCCCTTGCCAAGAGTTTCGAAGAAGCGCAGAAGATTGAGTTTACCGATAAATACTTCCGTAGAGATATAGGACAAGATCTATAATCATCAGGACACAAAAAAACGACACCCACTTTATTGCATATATGGGGCGTCGTTTATCAGGGATAAAGAATTGAAGAAGAGATTTCAGAATAAAGTAGCGACAGGTCGTTTGACATTCTCTTTCACGGTGATTTACGCTGTGACGGTGTTGCTCATCAGCGGATTTCTTAGCAAGGAGCATTGGATACAGATAACATTACTGGCACTATCCACCCTGCTGATGGTCGCGCTGAACAACAAGAACTCACTGATAAGGGGCTTCTGCCGTCTTGTCTCATGCTCTTTTCTGGCATTTACGCTAATGATTCCTCAACTTATGGAATCAATAAGTGGTGGCATCGTGCAGGTTCTCTTCATTACGACTCTCCTTCTACTGTTCAGTGCATACCAGGACAGATGGGCTATGGGTACCATTCTCTACGCCTTCATCTGCATTGGACTGATAAGCACTCAGTTTATACAGATTATCTTCTTCCTTCCTTTACTGTGGATAACTATGTTCACCAATCTGCAGGAAGGTTCGCTGCGAACCCTCGTAGCATCACTTCTCGGGTTCATTCTGCCCTATTGGTTTTGGGGCACATACAGTCTGCTTAATGGAACATACGATGTTCTTATCTGTCATGTCACCGGCATAACAGCGTTTGACCCACTCTTTGAAGGACTTGCCGCCCCTACTCTTTTAGTGCCAATCATCTTCATCACACTACTGGGAATAGCAGGCATAGCACATTTCCTACGTTATTCCTATGCCGACAGCATAAAGACACGAATGTTCTTCAATGTCCTTATGCTGCTGTTCTTTTCCTCTATCATCTTCCTCGTGCTCCAACCTCAGCACAGCGATTTTCTGGTCAGGATAGCCATTATATGCGTAGCCCCCTTTGTAGCTCACTTTTTCACATTCACTAATTCGTGGATGACTAACATTTTATTCTATGTGGCGCTTGCCGTTACATTGACATTGACGATATTGAATACATGGATTTTATAATCGATTTCCTTATAAACTACAGCTACTGGGGAATGCTTTTGGCGGCTTTTATTGCAGGTAGTTTCTTTCCTTTCAGCAGCGAGACAGTCATGTTGGCACTGTGGGCAGCAGGACTTGACCCTATGCAACTTATCATTTACGGGACCATAGGCAATGTGCTTGGTTCCGGATTCAACTACACCATAGGTCGTATGGGCAAACTTGGCTGGCTTGAGAAATGGTTTCATGTCAAGAAGGAAAGCCTCGACAAAGCCGAACGTTTCATGAACGGACGAGGTGCGTTAATGGGATTCTTCGCGTTTCTCCCTATCATAGGCAGCGCCATAGCCATAATTCTCGGACTGACACGCGCCAATGTTCTGCTGTCGTTCACATCAATAGCCATAGGCAAGTTTCTACGTTATTGGATTCTGATATATGGCGCAAACTGGCTATTCTAATCTTTCTTACGGATATACGGTCGTTTTTTAATCCGAATCGGTCAATATATTCCTAACTGGTTTCGTCTGATTATGGAGCAGAGTCCAAATAGATGCATCAGCCGAAGGGGCATGATTTATCACGTTCCGCCATTCGCGCACTGCGCTATATTGACCGATTTCGTTAATAAAAAAGCCACCACGATCTGTTGACCTATTTGAGGTTAACCCTTAACAATTACTAATTCTTCGGACGTCATTCGTCAATATCTTTTTTTATTATTAACTTTGCATGAATCGTCGCACTCATCATAGATGAGAGCATTACAGCCATAGGTGAAAAGATAAAATCAAAATACAATAAGCAAAATGAAGAAGTATCAACTGATAAACAATGTGCTTGGATGGTTTGCCTTCCTTGTAGCAGCCATTGTTTATTGCACAACCATTGAACCGACCGCCTCTTTCTGGGACTGCCCCGAGTTCATTTCCACAGGCTACAGGCTTGAGGTTGGTCATCCACCGGGCGCACCGTTTTTCATGCTCACTGCCAATCTCTTCACACAGTTCGTCAGCGATCCGTCACAGGTAGCACGCATGGTAAACATGATGAGCGCACTGCTCTCTGCAACAACCATTCTATTCCTTTTCTGGTCAATCACTCATCTGGCACGGAAGCTTATCGTGAAAGACTGGAATGAACTGACGACAGCGAAGACAATTGCTATAATGGGCTCCGGTCTTGTGGGTGCGTTTATCTATACTTTTTCCGATACATTCTGGTTTTCAGCCGTCGAAGGCGAGGTATATGCCTATTCCAGTGCATTCACTGCCATAGTATTCTGGCTTATATTGAAATGGGAAGACCATGCCGACGAGCCTCATTCTGACCGATGGTTAGTGCTTATCATGTACATGACAGGTCTCAGCATCGGTGTACACCTGCTGAATCTCCTTTGTATCCCTGCTATTGTTTTGGTATTCTGCTACAAGAAGTTCCCAAACATCGAACTCAAAGGCTCGCTCATTGCGTTGTTTGTTTCGTTTGTAGTCGTTGCAGCCGTTCTTTACGGCGTCGTTCCCGGCATCATAACAGTAGGCGGATGGTTTGAACTTTTCTTTGTCAACACCCTCAATATGCCTTTCAACACCGGCGTAATAATCTACATCATACTTCTCGTCGCCATAGTATGCTGGGCAATATATGCCACATACACAGAGAAGAACGAGAAGATTCAGAACATATCCTTTCTTGCTGCATTCGCTATGCTCGGCATTCCTTTCTACGGCTATGGCTGGGGGGCAGCACTGACAGGCATTGTAGTTCTTATTGCTCTATGGTTTGTGATGAACTATAAGAGAAAGGTTGAGAAAAAACTCGTGCCGCTGGTGTCAGCGCGTATCAAGAACACTACCCTCCTCTGCATGCTGATGCTGATGATAGGTTACTCAAGTTACGCAATCATCGTCATCCGTTCTTCTGCCAATCCTCCTATGGATCAGAATTCGCCTGAAGACATATTCACCCTCGGCAACTACCTCAGTCGCGACCAGTATGGCGACCGTCCTCTGCTCTACGGACCTTTCTATACCTCACAGGTGAAACTCAATGTCAAGGGCAATGTGTGTGTTCCTGACAAGACAGAGAAGGCACCGATATGGCAACGTAAGGAAAAAGAGTCTGCCAACGAGAAAGACTCTTACTTCATTGTAAACAGGAAGATAAAGTACAACTACGCACAGAACATGCTGTTCCCTCGTATGCACGATGCAGCGCATACACAGCACTACGAAGACTGGATGGGTGGTGTCAGCGGAAACGAGGAACCTTACGACCGCTGTGGTGAGACCATCATGGTGAAGCGCCCTTCGCAATGGGATAACCTCCGCTTCTTTCTTTCTTACCAATGTAACTTCATGTACTGGCGTTATTTCATGTGGAACTTCGCCGGACGACAGAACGACATACAAGGCAATGGCGAGTTAGAACACGGAAACTGGATTTCAGGCATTCCATTCTTAGATAATGCACGCCTTGGCAACCAGGACAAACTGCCACAGATGCTCAAAGAGAACAAAGGCCACAACGTCTACTTTTGCTTGCCTCTGCTGCTTGGCTTGCTTGGTATGTTCTGGCAAGCTTACCGCGGGCAACGCGGCATACGTCAGTTCTGGGTGGTATTCTTCCTGTTCTTCATGACAGGTCTTGCCATTGTGTTCTACCTCAACCAGACTCCAAGTCAACCTCGTGAGCGTGATTACGCCTACGCAGGCTCATTCTATGCCTTTGCCATATGGTGTGGTCTTGGCGTTGTTGCTGCCATCGATCTGCTTAAGAAAGCCTTTGCCAAGTATCTGAATAATGTAAAAGTCAACGACGTAGCACTGGCGACGGTATGTTCTGCCGTATGCCTGCTCGTTCCTGTGCAGATGGCATCGCAGAACTGGGACGATCACGACCGCTCAGGACGCTACACCTGCCGTGATTTCGGACAGAACTACCTTATGACTCTTCAGGACAAAGGCTATCCTATAATCTTCACCAACGGCGACAACGACACCTTCCCTCTATGGTACAACCAGGATGTCGAAGGCGTACGTACCGATACCCGCGTCTGTAACCTCAGTTATCTGCAGACCGACTGGTACATAGATCAGATGATTCGTCCCGCATACGACTCCCCGGCAATGCCTATAACGTGGTCACGCCTGAATTACTGCACGGGCACTAATGAGATGGTAGAGATTCGTCCGGAGTATAAGAACGAGATAGAGCGTTTCTATACCGAGAATCCTGAAGATGCCAAGAAGCAGTTCGGCGACGAACCTTTCGAACTCAAGAACATTATCAAGCACTGGGTTCTCAACAAGGAAGCCAACTTCATACCTACCGACACAGTATATGTCACCATCGACAAGGAGGCTGTACGTAAGAGCGGCATGATGATGGCAAGCGACTCCATACCTGACAAGATGACCATCTCGCTCAGCGGCAAGCGTGCGCTATACAAGGGCGACCTGATGATGCTCGAAATAATCAGCAATGCCAACTGGACCCGTCCTATCTATGTGGCGATGACCGTTGGTGCCAACAACTACATGAACCTCGGCGACAACTTCGTTCAGGAGGGTCTGGCTAACCGCATCACTCCGTTCACAACATCAAGGGGTGGGAAGAGCATTGAAGGCACTAAGAACTTCGACACGGAGAAGACATACGCCAATATGATGACCCGTTATAAGTACGGAGGTGTGTCTAAACCGGGAGTTTATATCGACGAGACAGTGATGCGTATGTGCAACACCCACCGACGCCTCTTCGCACAACTCGCGCTGAACCTTATCTCTGAAGGGAAGAAGGACAAGGCTCTGAAAGCCCTCGACCGGTGTATGAAAGAGCTGCCGGCATATAACATCCCTATGGACTTTATGAGTGGCGGCGCCGACCTTGCCAAGGCATACGCTCTGCTGGGCAAGACAAAAGAAGCACAGGCTATAATCGACAGCGTATGGAAGAACGCCTACGAGCATGCGACATACTATCTGTCGCTCAACGGCAACAACTTCGCAATGTCACAGCGCGACGTGATGACACAACTGTATATTCTCAACAACATGCGTCTCGTGACAGAGATGATAGACATGAAGAAAAGCAAGACTCAGGTTGACACCATACATCGCCTCACCGAAGTATACTACGACAAAGGTGGAACGCCTTTCGAATAACTGACAAAATCACATAATACCCGCCTCCTTTCTGCAATATGTGGAGGGGAGGCGTTGTTTTGAAATATGATTATTGAACAACCATCGATGTGGCTTCGCTGGCTTTACCCTAAAGCCCTGTGGAGAATGAACAAAAACGAACGTAAGGTGTATCTCACCTTCGACGATGGTCCTATTCCAGAAGCCACACCTTTCATCCTTGAGACACTTCGCGCGAGGGGCATAAAAGCCACATTCTTCGTCGTCGGCGACAACGTTCGCAAATATCCCGAGCTGTTCGAACAGGTTCGTCAGAACGGACATGTCATAGGCAACCACACCTTCAACCACATGGGCGGGGCACGACATTTCATAAAAAGCTACAGCAGCAACATACGACAATGCGACGAGATAATAGGTGGCAAGAGCCGACTGTTCCGCCCGCCTCATGGCTGGATGCGCCTATCGCAGTATCTCTGGCTGAAAAGAAAATATACCATCGTCATGTGGGACCTTGTCACACGCGACTACTCCAAACTGCTCACTGCCGACGATGTGGTAAGAAACATAAAGACCTACACCCGCAACGGCAGCATCATCACATTCCACGACTCACTGAAGAGCATCGACAAACTGCACACCGCCCTACCCGAGTGTCTCGACTGGCTGATAGAAAACAATTACGAATTTGGTACATTATAGCCGTAAAGAGATTCCTTTCTGCCATGTTGCCGCCGATATACACACCAACATGGCAATCGAACCTTATATCCAAATTTGGCGTATCGTAAAGAAAAATCATCTTCGCTATTTTTAGCGAAATAGAAAAGCAAAATCAATGATTTGCCAAGTACGCATGGCATAAAACCGTGTCTTAAAGAATTGAGAGAAGCTTAAAACAGCTCCATTCCATGCTTTTTCTCTCAAAAAGCGGCGGTTCTTTACGCTGAAAAAGGCGGTTTTATCGACAAGAAACGGCGGTTTCAGAACCAAGAAACGGCGGTTCTTGAAACTGATTCGTATTTTTATCGGCATCAAAATCTTTTATCTCACTGATTAGCAAGGTCTTGGATGTAATGCCAGAAATAAGCGTTTTTCGTCATCGAAGTATAACGTGCCGGTAAATATCGGCTGTATGTGTGGTTAGAACAGCCTTTTTGTTGAATTTATTCGCATCAGCCGTAGGGGCGTGATTTATCACGTTCCGTCTTGGCAATAACATTGCAACCCTTATAGGATTGTTGTTGGAGGATTTCAGAACGTGATAAACCACCCCCTCAAAGCGGAACGTGATAAATCACGCCCCTACGATTCATGTCATTTCCCTGCATACGCAAAGAAAGTCTTTAGATAAAGCTCATCCCGAAGCATGGTATTATTTATGATTTGCCGAGGCATGCAATGCCACGCTAAGAAGATAGGATCAAAACTTCAGCACTACTCCGCCATTTGCAGGAATAGATACCGACACCGTCTCATCACGATGCAGCGACAGCATGGTCTTATCACCTGTCAGTAGGTCAACAGCCTCAACATCACCCTCAGCTAATGACAGATAAGAGAAGGCATGAGACGGAATATTAACAGGAACCGCTTTTGTGTATTCGCAGAAATTGACTGCTACTAAAAGCGTCTCCCTCTTACCGTCAACGACAACACTGCGAATGAACGCATACTGATCGGGCGCAAGAGCGTGATTGGCATACATAAGATCGAACGAAAGACCTTCGTTGACAGCCCGTTCACTTACTGCGATACCGAGAATTTTCTGATATGTCTGTTCCAGTTTCTTCTCGTCGGCTGTCAGTTTCCGACGGTCGAAGAATCCACGACGCAAGGTATCGACACACCAATAGTCGAATATCGTAGTTCGTCCGTCGACGCCAGAGAAGCCCTCCTTGTCCATTCCTCGTTCACCATACTCCTGACCGGCATAAATCATCAGCGGATTCTTATACAGCAGGGCAGAGATGATGAGTGCAGGAATAGCCTTCCACGCATCGCCGGCAAAGAAGTCGGAGGCTATGCGCTGTTCGTCGTGATTCTCAAGGAAATAAAGCATCCTCTCGCGAATGTCGTCGACGTTCTGCCATTGTTGAGTAATGGCATTCGTTGACCACTGATCGCATATAATAGCACGCAGAGTGTCGTACATCCCAACCTTGTCATAGAGATAATCAAAACCGGCAGAAATGTAGTTGCGATACTGTTGCGGATCATACACCTCGCCTATGAGCAAAATGTCAGGATACTTGCTCTTCAGTATGGCAGAAGCATAACTCCAGAACGCGCAAGGCACCATCTCAGCCATGTCGCAGCGGAAAGCGTCGACGCCCTTCGATGCCCAGAACAGAAGGATATCGGTCATCTTAATCCATGTGCCCGGCACCGGAGAGAAATGTCCTGAAGGGTATCCTGCCCAGTCGTTGTAGTCGATACCGTAGTTGAGCTTCACCGTCTCGTACCAGTCGTTGATTGACGGGTGAGCGGTAAAGGCATCATTGCCGGTAGCACGCGCCGGCGACTCCATATATCCCTGACCGGCAGGTGAGACGAAAGGCTCGTCGACACAATAGTAGAAATTGTTTTGTGGTGAGAAATGCCAGTGGGTGTTATCGTCATGACCTAAATCCTGCACCCCGGCAGGCTTCGCTATGGAACGATATTGACGTGCTACATGGTTTGGCACGAAGTCGATGACAACCTTAAACCCGGCATTATGCGAACGGGCTATGAGGCTCTCCCACTCCTCCATACGACGGTCTACATCGTCGGCAAGGTCAGGATCGACATCATAATAATCGCAGATAGCATAAGGCGAGCCCGCCTTTCCTTTCACCACTGCCGGATGCTGGCGAGGAATGTGATAGGCACTATAGTCGGTGCAGGTGGCATGACGTATCACTCCCGTGTACCATATATAATTAGCACCGAGACTTTTTATACGCTTAAGGACCTTAGCATCAAAATCGGAAAACTTGCCAGTCCCGTTTTCTGCTAATGAGCCGTTCTCCATACATGTCGTATTCTTGTTTCCAAACAATCGCGTGAAAACCTGATAAATAATGATCTTTTCCATAATTATAAGCAGTTAGAGTAATAGATATTGACTAAAAAGAAAGCTGCGAACTACGTCATTCATCCGACGTCAATGTTCGATGAATGAGCGTAGTTCGCAGCAGTTTATGTATATTATATCGTTAGATACCAGCCACTGTGACAGCATCGTTGCCAGTGGCAATCTTTGCAATCATGCCCTGAAGAGCCTTGCCCGGTCCACACTCTGTGAAGTCGGTGGCACCGTCGGCAATCATTTTCTGCACCTCGTAGGTCCATTTCACCGGAGCGGTAAGCTGAGCTATGAGGTTTAGTTTTATCTCTGCAGGGTCTGTATGCGGCAGAGCGTCGACATTCTGATATACAGGACACTTTGGAGTATGGAACTCCGTTGCCTCTATGGCTGCCTGAAGCTCATCCTTCGCAGGCTGCATCAATGGAGAGTGGAACGCTCCACCAACCTTCAGAGGGAGCGCACGCTTAGCACCGGCAGCCTTCAGACGCTCACACGCTTCGTTGACAGCATCAATATTTCCTGATATCACGAGCTGACCGGGGCAGTTGTAGTTGGCAGCAACGACGATGTTGCCGTCCTTTGATACGTCAGCACATATATCCTCTACAGTAGCGTCAGGGAGTGCAATAATGGCTGCCATTGTTGATGGTGTGAGCTCACAGGCTTTCTGCATTGCCTGAGCACGGGCAGAAACAAGACGCAGACCATCTTCGAAGCTCAGTGCGCCAGCCACAACAAGCGCAGAGAACTCACCAAGAGAGTGACCTGCCACCATCGAAGGATTACACTCTTCGCCAAGGCAGAGGGCAGAAATAACACTATGGAGGAACACAGCAGGCTGTGTCACCTTGGTCTGCTTCAAATCTTCGTCAGTGCCTGCAAACATTATATCAGTAATCTTAAAGCCGAGAATATCGTCAGCCTTATCAAAAAGTTCCTTTGCCAGAGGGTTGTTATCGTAGAGTTCCTTACCCATTCCTACGAACTGAGAACCCTGACCGGGAAATACAAGTGCTTTCATTTTATATTCATTTTAAATTATTATGACTACAAAGTTACGAATAAAAACCGAGAATCGGAAATTATTATTTTATTTTATCTACACAGACACAGCCGACATACTGATAGACGATTGAAGACTAAGTATCGGTATGTTGTTATTTTTGCGATATGTAACAGCTATTTAGAACGGATAGCCCACCGCAAGGTGCAGACTCTGAACATCCTTGAATCGGCGTATATTGAAGAAGCCCGACTTGCCAGTGTTGTATGGCATATGCAGACCTACTCCCCAGTCAATACGGATAACGAAGAAGTCGAGATCATAGCGAAAGCCTAAGCCTGTGGCTATTGCCATATCCTTTATAAGACTTGTCGGCTTAAATACTGAAGCCTCGCCACGAAATCCGTCGTTCTTCATTGCCCATACATTACCGGCATCTATGAAAAGTGCTCCATATAGATTGCCGAAGAGATGAGGACGATACTCGAGGTTGGCAACGAACTTAATGTCACCTGTCTGCTCAAGATATGATGCTCCGGCAATGTTGGTATGATAACGTCCGGGACCTATGCTCCTTATGGTGAAGGCACGGATGCTGTTGGCGCCTCCGACATAAAACTGCTCTGAATAAGGTGCCTCGGTAGAGTTGCCGTATGCCCAGATAACACCGGCATTGACATGACCTACGAGATCAGTCTTATCTCCCACTCTCCATTTTTTTGTGAAGTCGGTCTCAAACTTGAGAAACTGGGCGTAAGGATTCTTAAGGAGAGGTTTGTTACGTTCCTTCCATTCATGTCCGAAAACAGCATAGCCTACGGAAAGAAGGTTTGCCGACTCAGAGAACGTGCTCTCCCACATAATAGGATTACGGAAACGTTCCGGCGAGGTGTAGGTATATGTATAACGTAATTTGGGAATGAACTGGTCCTGCATAGACACTTTCAGATACGGATTGGTTATAAGGATTGCCCGGAACTCGTCGGACATCCAGTTCATATAATCATATTCCAATATCAGCGGCGAAATGATATGCTTGCTCGTTTCCGACGGCTTTATCATATAAGTCAACTCGCCAGACATGATATGGCGATTGAAGTAAGAGCCGCGACTGATAACTTGATTGGATGCTTTCAGCACCGTAGACGGAAGGTAGTCCCAACGACGACGGACTCTTGCCGGCAGAAGGAGACGCGGAATCTCGAGCGTGATATCGCCGCCATACTCATATGAATTCAACCCAAGATTATTGCTGTAACCGCTGCCACCAATCTGTGATTCGAAAGAGCCATAGAGTTTGAACGATAGATTCTCGGCACCACGGAAGGCATTCTTTTTGGTGAATTTAAACTCTGCTCCCGGACCTATACGGCTTGATGTCTTACCAGTGATATTACCTTCAAGGCTAATGCTGTATGGCTTGTCGAAGATCATATCAACCTTCATATCAAGAATATCACACTGTTCTGTCGTGTCACGCGGTGTGAATGATATGTCGACCATAGAGAAAATGTCATTAGCACTGAGGCGTGTCATTGACTCATTATACAAATCCTGACTGAAAGGCATACGAGGACGAAGTTTCATATTCGCAAGTATTGCACCTGGACGGACGGGCGACTTCTTGCCGGAAAAATGAACCGTCAGGGTGCGACGCTTTATACTGTCGGGCAGCTCATGCATATACGACTTTCGCAGATATATATCCGTATTGCCAATATACCATTGTTTATAGACTTTCCGGTCTAAGGAGTCAGCCAACTGCAGGCGGAGCTGAACCTTTTCAGGCACAGCAAGTGTGTCGGCAAGATATGATGAATATCCTGGCTCATAATAGTAGAAACCTGCATTGCGGAATAATTTCGACAGACGTTGGCGCTCCTGATCGAGATTAGATACACTGAAACCGTCGTCACGCTTTATCAAAGACTTGTCGAGTGTCTTGTTTATCAAGGTGTCCATAGCCTCAGGATAGTTGACATAAGCAATGGAGTCATAACGGAAAAGAGGACCGCAATCGACCATATACGATATCTTTCCTTTCTTCGGATTGCTCTGTACTATTTCCTCATAGTCTACATTACCACGAAAATATCCATAAGAATGAAGCATTGACTTTGCCACAGATGAGCGTAGTTTTCCGTTGACATCAGACATAAGTTTCGGAGCCTCGCCAAAGGAGTTGTTAAGCCAGCGGGACAGAGTGCCGTTCTTATTGGCTGTGGCATTATACACCCATAGCCGCCAAGGAAACAGACGGATTGTGGAACTTCCCATGAACGAACCGTTAGGAGCTGCTGCCAGTCCGGCTTCTATCTCCTCACGGGTTGTTATGAAATGTGCATTACGCTCATAGTTCTTGTATTCTATATCCTTAATACCTACATACAACTGCTCGCCCTCCTCAAGCGAACTTGTTGATGAGCAACCGGAAAGAAGCAATACGGAAAGAAGAAGAGCCAGACTACGCATTAGGTATTTACATGATAAGAAATTAATCACTGGCATTGATAGTTTATTAATCATAACTCCTCATCTCCTTTCTTTTCTACTGTCGTTGAGTCAATATGAGCATCACCGTTCTCCTTCTTACGCTTTCTGAAAATATCGAAGAGTTCGTTCATTCGCTCGAGCTTACGCTTCCACACTATACCAATGCCATACTGTCCGATATAGCCTTCAAGATAATCGTAGACCTGACGCTCATAGAACAGCTTCAGATTGGTGTTTGATCTCTGACTCAGACGATATTCAAGAGCGAGGTTATCAAACAGGCTCTGCGTCTGCGACGTACCGGAAGACACCTTGCCACCAACAACAAGACGGACACGATTGTTCCAGAATCGCTTAGCGAATTTGAATGAATAGTCGGTATGCAACTGTCCTGCTTCGTCAGTGATGTTGTCAAGTCCGATAGACAGGTCAAGTGTGCGGAGGGCATTGCCTGTGATACTATTTATCTCACTCTGCAGGAATGAGTTAAAAGCTGAGTTCATAGACATGGCAGAGGTGTTGCCACTGGAGAAGTACATCCCTGTAGTAAGCATGGTGACGGCAATCTTGCCACGTTCCTCCTTTGACATTGTCTGAAGATTACTATGAATGGCCATGTCCTCCGGTGCATCAATGATAAACTCAAGTCCCATGTCGTTGAGTGTCTTTGTCAGCACAACACCTGTCCGGAATTGCACTATCCTGTTATTGCCTTCCTCGTTGACATTGGCACGAATGGTTTCATTGGCGGTAATGTTCAACTTAGGATTCATCACATCGCCGGAGAATTCAACATACGATCCCGGGTCAATGGTAAACGTCTGCAGTGGGATTACAGGCAGGGAGTATTTCATCTCACCGTCGGCTATTGTATAGCGCCCTGTCATGCGCATCTCATCGCCGCGCATTACAAAACGCAGTTCACCGCCTCCTGTAATATCAACATAATTTGACTTTATGGCATTGAGAGCACAGAATACACGCGCTCCCTGGTCAATGTCAATGCCAAGGTCCACGTACAGACCTTCGATTGTAGGGCGGACAATGGTTTCCTCTTTGGAGTCATTAAAGTCGGTAAACTTAACAAGGTCGTCCAAACGGTTATCAGTGGACAGCGGTGTGTCACGCATGATATATGTGATATCGCTGGAACCAAGCACATCGAGCTTACCACGTACCTTAAGGGCAGAGAGTGGACCTGATGCCAACGCATTGAAATTGACATAAGCGCGCCCAAAAGCCTCGCTACGACGACTTTCCTTTGAATCGATAAGCAGGAAATTGCGGGCATTCATACGCATGTGCATACTCATTTTATCTATGTCAGCAAAGTTCACATAGCCATTAAGTACGAGTGGCTTACGATTGTTTGCATACATGTTGAAGTTCTCAAGCACTAACCTGCTGTTCTTTATCTCAACCGGACGATCGTCAAAACTCATTTCAACGCCATAAGGAACACTGAAAAGGAAAGCAGAATCGAGTTGCAGCTCACCGTTAACACTCAAGTTTGACAGCGGTCCGTGTATGTCCAACTCTCCATCGCCATAGCCTCTCAAACCAAGAATCTGGTCCGGGAAGAAACCATTGAGAAGACTTAACGGCAACCTTGCGAGATTAAGCTTGGCATCCAATGCACTTTCTTTTTCGTCAGAACTATAAGTTCCTTTGATAGTTCCAACATCGTTGCCGTTGTGCATGAATATGGCATCAACATAGTGCTTGCCATCATCAAGCGGCATATAAACGAACTCGGACGAAAGGTTGCCCATTCGATTGCCTTCATAGACAAGTCTATTGACTGCAAGCGAACTGGAAACAGATAGTTCCTTCTCTGTCTGTATGACGTGGAAGTCACCATTTAGCACACCCGCCATCTTAGGCATATAAGGTACAATGGAAACGATTGATGCCAGGTCGAGATGATTAATACCAATAGTTACATCCTGCAATACCCCACTATGATCATCGTTTGAATAGATTTGCAGACCGGTACCATCATCGGCTTTCAGTATCATATTTGCAGACATGCGGTTATCGTCAGCAAGGAATAAGTAGTTATCATCATTGGCGGTGAACTTCCGATAGCCCAAGATGGGGTTTATATCCGCCAGTTTCACACGTATGCCGTTGCTTTCGAATATGCCACGGAGACCCATACGGAGAGCAAGTTTGTCTGCTTCATCATATAGACGCAGACTCACATCGCTGCCTGTCTCGAAAAGACTACCGTCGAACAAGGCATTGAAGCTGTACTGTGGATTCTTCTTGTCGTTATATATCTGTCCCTTATATTTGAAGCCCGATTCGTCAGTAGCGAGGTCAAGGCGTACTTTATCAAGCTGCATTCCATGAGTAAACAGGGAGTCGATCTGGGCATAGCCGTTTATTCCTTTCTCCGACGATACGTTTATGTCAGCGTTCATCGACTTAAAGGCATAATCCAGATGCCCTGCATAATGAGCCAGTATATTATTCTTTCCTGAATGGATTTTTATATGTCCAATAGGTAAAACCTGCTTCAACGAATCTTGAGAGATGTATTTACGGTCAATCTGCCGGGTCAGTTCTTTACTAAGATTACCTGCAACTTTCATCAGTTGCTTATAACTGCCACTGGCGGAAAGGTCAATATCAAGATCGCCACTGTTGATAAGTGCCCATGTGGTGTCACTGCGGGTAGTTATATCAAGGTTCATATTCGCCGGTCGGTAGGTGTTGGCACTGTCTTGAATCATCACATCGCTGACAAAGCCTTGTACCTTATAATATTCACCGACGTCGCTCGCTACATCAACATGGGCACACATCTCCGTAGTAAGAGGAAATTCTACAAACTTCATTGCCTGCAAGTCAGCCTTGTCGAGCGAGAGTCCTAAGGTAGCACGTACATTCTTTGTGCTCATCAATGCGTCGACAGCAATGTCGCCACGCAGCATCTTGTTGTCGCAGTTTAAATCTGCATGCACACGTCCATCGCGAATCCTTGCATTGCCCCGTGTTGAGGATATATCGAATCCGGAATATGCGAAATGGTCAATCTTAACGTATGAATCAAGGCGCATCTTTGGTGAGAAGATATCAGTGCCATTACCAGCAACATTTATCCTGCCTGACAAAGGTGTCACTTCCATGCCGGGAAGGAATCCATGTAATGGGAATGAACGTGCAACAATGTCGGCATTATAGCTCATTACATTAGAGTTGAAATATCCCTTTACCTTTGCCCAGCCCCTGCCATTAGCAATTACAGCATCTGCATCATATGCCTTTCCTTTAGCATTCACAAAACCTTTTACGTTCGTACCATTGGGTATACGGAATGTATTGCTTACTGACGGGTCAAGAAACGCATTGGTGGCAAATGCCACATTATATGTAGTAATATCAAGATTGAGATTAGCAAGCAGGTTATCAGTATCAAACACGTTTGACACATGTCCCTTCGCACTTGCTTTAAAGACAGTAGGCAACTCTGCCGACAAGCGATTTACACTAAGCAATCTCATGTTTCCCTCAATATCGCACTCAAACGATAGCGGATAATGCGGCAATGATGTTGTCATCTTTTGGGGAAGTCCTTCGGCAAAGAACATTATATCGTTCTTTGCCAACTGTCCGTTAGCTTTCAGCCACAGCCGTCCGGGCGAATGTTCGTCAAAGGCATTCAAGTCCATGTCCATATTTAAATGAACGTATGAATAAGGTGTAGCAATATGGAACGATGGTAGATGAATTGCAGTAGAATCCATCTTCACGATACCATTTGCCTGACGTAATTCCAAACCCACTTCTTCCTTTGCACTAACCTTGCGCACCTTGACAAAAAGATCTGGAGTGGCATAATGCACCGAATCGACATCTAAAGCGACATCAGACAGTCGGATATGATTAGTGTCTAATCCTTTGATATGTGGTTCGAGATTGTTGTCATAAGTAAGTTTCGACAATACCATATCGGCAGCCGACAGTTCATAAACTCCATTACCTAAATCAAAATGACCGTTATGTACTGATACTTTTTTTATGTCTGTACCAACTGTTATTGTGTCACCAATTGTATTAAACAGAATGCTTGAATTGCTTATTGAGAGGTTCTTTAAAGCTATAGCCCAGTTGTTCTCACTTTTTATAGTGTCTTCCTGCTCTGCCTCGAGAAGCCGTAGACTTATGTCTGCACCATCGAGCACAACGTTGTCGAGCACAACGTTTTCCTTTTTCAAGTTGATACCGTGACTCTTGACACTAAGCCGCTTTGCGGCGCCCTTGACATGAGCTGTGGGAATAAAGTCGGATGTGTTGAACTTTATATTCTGAATATCAAGTTCATCGATCTCCACTTGAGCCATAAAAAGAGGCAACAACTGAATATCGACGATTGTGCACTTAATATCTGCAATGGTGTCTTTCTGTTGAGGTATAGTATCATTTGGCTTCAGGACTTTTATTCCGTCAACAGACAAATCAAGCGGAAAGGAGAGATTGACACGTTCTACGGTTATCTCCATTCCTGTCTTTTCTGAAGTTATAGAAGTGACGCGTTTTACTGCCCAGCTCTGAAACGGAGGGAAATAAAACAATGCCGCAAGAATAAAAAAAAGAAAGACAGGAACTGCAACAATTATGCCGATTATCTTGACGGCCTTTCTCATAAGCACTGTATGTGTTATCTGTTTTATTTTACTGTTGCCGATATGTCGTGCCACAGCTTATCATCTGGCAGCGGGACTACAATATCTATAGGTTTCTTTGATACAGGATGTACGAACTGCACGCGACGTGACAGCAATGAAATGCTGCCATCAGGATTGCTTCGACGCGCACCGTACTTGACGTCGCCCCTGATAGGGCAATCGATTGATGCAAGCTGGCAACGAATCTGATGGTGGCGCCCTGTCAGGAGATTAACTTCAAGCAGGCTATAGTTGTCCGTCTTGCCTATTACCTTATACTTCAGTATCGCTTTCTTAGCGCCGGCAACCTCATGTGCATAGGAATAGCTTTTGTTCTGCTTCTCATTACGCACAAGCCATGTGGTTATGGTATCCTCTTCTTTTGGCGGACAGTTTCTAGTAATAGCCCAATAGGTTTTATGTATCTCGCCATCACGAAACATCATGCTCATGCGCGACAGTGCCTTTGAAGTACGAGCGAAGACAACCAAACCACTGACGGGTCTGTCAAGGCGGTGTACCACCCCGAGGAACACGTCCCCGGGTTTATGGTACTTTGCCTTAATGTATTGCTTCACTGTCTCAGACAACGGCTCATCGCCGGTCTTGTCGCCCTGTACGATTTCGCCACTCTCTTTAGAGACAATGATAATATGATTATCCTCGTATATTACTTTCAATGCAAAAGTATTATATATAAATTATGTGTTCATGCCACCGTCAACCTGAATGACCTGACCGGTCACATAGCTTGACAATTCAGATGCGAGGAACAGACAAACATTTGCAATGTCCTCAGTCTGACCTCCACGACGAAGCGGAATCTTCGTCATCCATTCCTTACGTATCTCTTCCGGAAGCTGCTCGGTCATTGGGGTTTCAATAAAGCCCGGAGCAACACAGTTGGCACGTACACCCTTAGTACCGAGCTCCTGAGCGATTGACTTGGCAAGACCTATCATACCTGCCTTCGATGCAGAATAGTTGCACTGACCTGCATTACCGTGAATACCAACAACACTTGTCATGTTAATGATAGAACCACTACGCTGACGGAGCATTATCGGAGCACAGGCATGAATGAAATTGAAAGCACTCTTGAGGTTTACATTGAGCACAGAGTCCCACTGTGCCTCTGTCATACGAAGCATAAGACCGTCTTTTGTTATGCCAGCATTGTTGACAAGTATATCAATTGTTCCGAAATCTGCATGAATCTGCTTAACCACGGTTTCCGTCTCTGCAAAGTCTGCCGCATTGCCTGCATAAGCACGACAAGTGACACCGAGAGCTTCAATCTCCTTGCGAGTGGCCTCAAGGCCTGCTGCCATATCATCATTGAGAACGAGGTCAGTGAATGCAATGTTTGCTCCCTCACTGGCAAATTTCATTGCTACCGCCTTGCCTATGCCGCGGGCAGCACCCGTGACGAGCGCTGTCTTACCTGTAAGTAATCTCATAATTCTTTTTAGTTGATTAATTATTTATTTGATTGAAAATTATTCTTTCATCTACATTCGCTGCTTTCTACACAGGCTTGTTCTTGCCCAGAGCACCATATACGACCTTTGCAACGAGAGGTTTGCTGGCTTCTTCGCTCAAACCCGGAGCTATCCGACCATAGATAAACGGAACCTCAAGTCCCTTAATGCAATAATGGGTGATATCTGCAACAAGTTCTATGTTGTCAATATCGAAATCGCCACTCTCATTACCTTCTTCATATACACGGCGGAAGATAGAGATTTCCTCAGAATCGAACTTCTTTCTAACGCCCTCTACGAGCCAGATATTACGGAAAAACTCTGCACGGAGGTTGCCATTTCTTACCACTGTCTCACGAATCAAGGAGAGGTGGGTATATATAAGTTCAATAATTTTATCCTGAGGACGGATATTTCGTGCTGCAACTTCATCAAGTTTATCGGATAGACGCTCCAGTTCTGATTCAATGACGGCAGAGAATATCTCTTCCTTACTATTAAAATAGGTGTAAAGCGTACGACGACCCTTGCCTGAGGCAACAGCTATGTCATTCATTGTGGTATTAGCCACGCCATTCTTTGCAAAGAGCATCCTGGCGACATCCACTAATCTTGTCCTCGTCTTTGATATTGACATGTAAACTATCCTGTGTAAAATTGCACATATTCTTACTCTGTGCAAAGGTAATAATTAAATTACACAAAACAAAGGATAATGCGCAAAAAACGTTCTTTACGACATATAAAAGACAAAAAACACTGAAACATTTGGTAGTTTCAAAAAAAAGTCGTACCTTTGCACACGCTTTTCAGGGGAAACCCAAATGAAAAGTTGGTATAACATCGCGGAGTGGAGCAGTTGGTAGCTCGCCAGGCTCATAACCTGGAGGTCGCATGTTCGAGTCTTGCCTCCGCAACTATAAGTCCGAAACACCTTTATTTACAAAGGCTTTCGGACTTTACTTTTTTATCCCAAACATATATATCACCCCTTTTACACCAGTAGAATAAAAAGGGCAGACAGAAAAACCACGGAGTGATGTCCGTAGGCGAGAGGAGCTAAACCTCTCAAGAGCCATCCATAGACAGGCAGCGCGTAAGCTGTAGGAGCGTGATTTATCACGTTCCACCCTGACATCCAGCATTAAAAACATTGCTGATTATATAAAGTAAAATCATCGTCGCACTTTTCAGCGAAATAGAAAAACAAAAGCGTTGATTTGCAAAGTCAGCATAGCATAAAGCCACATCTTAGAGAACCTACAACAGCTAAAAACAGCCTAATTCCATGCTTTTTCTGAACAAAAACGGTGGTTCTTGATGCAAAAAACGACGGTTTTATCGGCAAGAAACGTAGGTTTGAGCGTCAAGAAACGGCGGTTCTTGAAATTGATTTCTATTTTTGTCGGCATCAAATAAGCCTATCACTCTGATTATCAGTACTTTTCATGTAATGCAAAAAACAAGCGTTTTTCGTAAACGAACGACAATGCGCCGGCAAATATCGGCTGTATGTATGCTTAGAATAGCCTTTTTGTCAAATTTATTCGCCTATCGTAGAGGCGTGATTTATCACGTTCCGCTTCAGCGCGGAGTCCATTGCATGCACTATTTATTTCTCGTAGATTTCTTAAGCGTGATAAATCACGTCCCTTCGGCTGACGCGTACAGGTTGTATTATGCAATGCTTATCTCGAACTAAGATAAATATATTGAAACGGTAACTTTTGCTCTATATAGCATTGATTTTAGCATGTCAGACGTTCAATTCATGCAATTATCCCACACATATATAAAACCACTTTTACACCAGTAGAATAAAACGGATGGTCTATACTATTTATAGAGGAAATCGGTCAATAGATTCTTACATGATTTCATCTGATTGTGGAGTAGATTGATAGCCTTGTTTCCGTGGGCGTAGCCTACTACGTCAAGGTAACAAGACTGGCAAGATACTACACAAGCGGACAAAAGCAGTAGGAAAGGTTTCTCTCTTTTGATAATAAAACATCACCGATGTCTATTGACCGATTGGTGTTAAAACTGTCTGAGAATAGCAATACGCTTCTCTGGGTCAGGATGAGTAGAGAACAAAGAATTCATAAAACTCATCAGTCCGGTCTTCATCTCATCAGGACGCATAATAAACAACTGAGCGATATCTTCGCGTTCAACATTGTCGAGACCGGGATTCTTGGAAATCTTCGTCAAGGCAGATGCCAAAGCGAGGGGATCGCCACACAATTCTGCACCTCCGGCATCAGCCATATACTCACGGCGACGTGAAATAGCAAATCGAGTGACAAGCGTGAATAAATAAGCGATCGAACAGCAAATTACGCCTATAAGAAGTATCAGCAATGTGCTCATGCCATTGTGCTCTTTGTTGTTACTCCTGCTGCCACCGTACAACATCGTGTTATACAGCATCCTTACAACAATCGACATGATTGTGGAAATGATACCTACAAAAACAATACTCGTGATAAGCAACTGCGTGTCTTTATTACGAATGTGCGTTAGCTCATGTCCGATAACGCCTGCTAATTCATCGTCGTTAAGGAGGTCAAGCAGACCGGAAGTGACGGTTACGGTGTATGATTTCTTGTTTATGCCACTGGCAAAAGCATTCAACTGTTGATCGTTGACAATGTTTATCTTCGGCATATCCATTCCACACGCCATGCAGAGATTCTCTACTATGTTATACAAACGCGGATTCTCCCTACGCTCGAGAGAACGCGCGCCGACAGCCTTCTGAACAATAGAGGCATTGGCATAATAGGCAATGACAAACCAGATGCCTACACCAGCAATAATCCAAGGAATGGCATTGAGGAAGTAGTAGTTCACACTGGTTATATCAAGCACATGAACGAAATTGCCATATTGGTCGTAGTAGCCACTTCCTAAATAGTTGAGTAGAGCAAGAAAGATCCATATCATGGCAAGAATAATGCCCGGGAAAGCTAACAGCAACAGTATAGAATACATACTATTGCGACGTATCTGGGTCTGCAGTCCTACATATTTCATATTGCATCAAAAAGAATCAAACACCGCCTGTTAAGGTCGGACAACTGATATAGAACACTACTGGTAGACACTTAGAGTACCTACCAAAGTTATAGAATTATCAACTTGCTGGTTAGAACTTTACTTCCGGCGTTTTCTCAACAGTGGCACGCTCTGCCTCTGCTATCTCAAACATTGGCTCTGTATGAAAACCAAATATTCCGGCAAAGAGATTTGCAGGGAAACTCTGAACTGCAGTATTCAGTTCGCGTGTAGTAGAATTGAAGAAACGACGTGTTGCAGCAAGCTTATTCTCTATATCGGAGAGCTCACCTTGAAGTTGAAGGAAATTATGATTAGCCTTTAAATCAGGATAAGCTTCAACAGAAACCTTTAAACCTGCCAAGGCATTGCTGAGCTGAGCATTTGCCTCAATCTTATCATTGATTGTGTTTGCGTTCATCGCAGCACTACGTGCCATTGTCACCTTCTCAAGCAAATCCTTCTCATGCATGGCATAGCCTTTGACAGTAGCCACAAGTTGTGGAACAAGATCGTAACGCTGCTTAAGCTGAACATCGATATTGGCAAAAGCATTGGCACGGTTATTACGAAGACTTACAAGATTATTATAAATGCCAATTAGAATCAAACACAGCAGTACAACTGCGCCCAAAATGATAATTAATGTCATAGTCATAAACTTTTTATATTAAACTACCTACAAATATAGGCAATAAACTTCACATAGCATGCCTAAGACACAAAAAATATATTGATTATTAACAAATTAAACCCAAACATATATATCCCCCTTTTAACACCAATAGAAGAAAAACGGGTGGTCTACACTGTTTATAGAGGAAATCGGTCAATAGATGACTAAATGATTTCGCCTGCTTGTGGAGCAGAGCTCAAACAGACGCGTCAGCCGTAGGCGCGTGATTCATCACGTTCTGCCATTCGCACACTGCGCTATATTGAACGATTTTGTATAATAAAACGGCATTGCAGTCTATGGACCTATTTGGGTTAAAAAAATGGAGCAAAGCGTAAGCTAAGCTCCATTATATTAAGAATCATTTCTTCATTGCAGCAAGTACACGGTTGAAATAACCATTCGTAGCCTTATGACTAAAGCGTGGTCCTCCATTCCAGGCACGAATTGCCCATTCTATATCTTTGGAAGGATTGTACTTCTCCTGAAATAACAGAAACATTTCTTTCGACTTTTTCAAGTTGTAACGGTCATTGAGCGTGTAGCGCTTCTTCTTATTCTTCTCTCCAAGAATACTGTTACATTCGCGAACCAATACCGGTGCTATCTGCATAGCTCCTACGTAAATACCGCTCTTCGCATTGACATCACCTCTACTCTCTACATGGATGATGGCATCAATAACATCTGACCAATCTGTTGTCCTATTCTCTGCAGCCAATGCAGATAATGAAAACATCATACTAATAATAAATAAAGAACTCTTTGTTAAAATCATAATTTATGCTTTTGGGAGTTCGAGCTGGACTAAGCACTCATATACAACATGAATGAAACTCACGAATCTGCATTTAGAGAAACTGCAATGAATTCTAACTCCATTAAACCTTAAGTTATTCTTTCTTTACAAACGAAAATCATAACTCTTTAATTATCAAGTACAAAGATACAAAAAATAAACGAAATAACCAAATCATCGAGACGCTTCTTGACCTAAGTTAAGGCTATAACGCTGACCCTATTTTGTCAGCCAACACGAAAAATCAGTTCATCAGTTCTCTAACCGTAGGGGTATGAAATATCCGCTGACCCGTGATTTGCCGGCAAGTGCACAAACGTAAAAACGTACAAGTGCACAAACGTAAAAACGCCCTGACTACTTTCGTAATCGGGGCGTTTTTATAAAAGAAGGCGGCTTCCTACTCTCCCGCATTGCATTGCAGTACCATCGGCGTAAGTGGGCTTAACTTCTCTGTTCGGAATGGGAAGAGGTGGGACACCACCACAATAACCACCTGATGTCTTCTTTTGCGTCTTCCTCAAATAAAAAGGAAGCGTATTCTATCAAAAGTGAATATCGAACAAGCAAAACATGAAAAAAAGGAGCTTCATGAATTACACTGAAAGTGTGAACTGCGTATGAAAGTATTCGGGCAATTAGTAGTGCTCGGCTTTGACATCGCTGTCTTTACACCTGCACCCTATCAACGTCATCGTCTGTGACGACCCTATGAGGAGTTCTAATCTTGCGGAAGGCTTCGCACTTAGATGCTTTCAGCGCTTA
>ENA-OWND01000047-OWND01000047.1-metagenome-genome-assembly--contig:-NODE-47-length-75048-cov-15.633206_pt1 | contig 75048 bp, 63 predicted proteins | sample MGYA00245342_ERZ651119 | MGnify/ENA primary metagenome ERZ651119 (study PRJEB26857, sample SAMEA4031756) | metagenome | biome: human; feature: oral; material: saliva | place: Philippines | collected 2014... | reverse complement strand
TTGAGACCCTAACCACCTAGAATTAAACCAGTCCAACTTTCGGGGGCTAGTTCAGCAAGCCGGGGCCTTTGTTGTATTAGCTATCAGCCATTGCGACGCTCACGCAGCGAGCGGCGCGTGGGCACGCTAGCCTGCGGGGCACCAAAGGCGGCAGAGGTCTGCACGGCAGTTTCCTCACCCACCGGCTGGCTAATGGAGGCAGCTGGCGGAGGTACCGGCATACCGGTACCTACCGGGCTGGCAACAGCCTCAGTGGTGGCGGTGTCGTCACCTGAATCCTGTACGGAAGGCACGCTTACCGGCTCGGGGTTAACCACGGTGCTCACACGCGGGCTAGCCGCTGAGGTACGCGAGCTAACTGGAGACGAGGTAATGGTGGCGGCAGGTAGCTGAGCGGGTACCTGAGCCGGGGCCTCGCTGCGGGCAGCGCGGCGCGAGGAGCGACGGCTGCTTTGCTTGTCCTTAGGCAGAGGGTGGACCTCTTCCTCTTGGATGGAGACGATCTGGTTTTCGCGCTTGCGCTTGCGGTGACCAGGCAGCGGGATGAAGCCAAGCAGCTTACGCTTCTCGTCTTCTTCGTAGTAGTAGTAGTTCTGGCCATAGCCACCGTAGCCGTAACCGTAGTAAACGCTACCGAGGTTACGACGTGAAGCACGGTTAAGCACTACACCCAGCAGACGGCCGTCAACCTGCTTGAAGATCTTGCCACACAGACGGGCCTGCTCCTTGTAGGTGCCACCCACCTCCATGACCAAGATGGCGCCGTCGGCCAGGGCCGAAAGCAAACCGGCGTCGGTAACCGGCAGTAGCGGCGGGGCGTCCATGATCACCATAGCGTCGTCCTTGAGGTAGTCCATCAAGGCCTTCATGCGCTGGGAACCCAAAAGCTCTGAGGGGTTGGGAGGGATACGGCCAGCAGGCACAACACGCAAGTTGGGCTGACCCTCAATCTTCTGGGCGACGTCGGACAGCTGCATGTCACCAGCCAGGATCTGGGTTAGACCCACAGAACCGTCTAGGCCGAAGATCTTGTGCACCACGGGCTTACGCAAGTCGGTGTCGATTAGCACGGTGCGCTGACCGGAAGAAGCCAGCATCTGTGCCAACACGGCAGACATGGTGGACTTACCTTCACCAGGGTTAGCACTGGTCATAACGATTGCGCGCGGCGGGTTGTCAACATCCACGAAGCGCAGGTTGGTACGTAGGTGACGCAGGGCCTCAGCGGCCTGACCCAGACCGTCTACGTTCTGACGGCCCTTGGCGTTCAGTTCGGTGGACTTAGGTACAACCGCCAGTACGGAAGAACCCAGCAGCTCCTCAACATCGGAGTTGTGGCGTACACGGTTGTCCATCAGGCGGCGCATGAACACCACCAGGTAGCCAATCACCAGACCAGCCAGGGCGCCCATGCCGCTGAGCTTGTAGAAGTCAGGGGAGCTAGGGGCGCTGGGGGCAACTGCCTGCAGGGTCTGGGTTACGCGGGTTTCGCGGTAGCTGTTGTCCGTAGTGGTTACGTTGGTGGTGCCATCCACGCTCTGGGTGGTGGTGGTTACCTGGGTACCATCAGGGTTAGTGGTGGTCTTGGTGGTGGGCTGCACGGTAGGCGCGTTAAGAGTGGTAATCGCGTTAGCCTCATCAGACACAGCCTTGATGCCGGCATTAGCGATGTCACGAGCGCGCTCCGGGGTGGAGGCGGTAGCGGTCAGAGTGAACAGGCCAGGAACGGCGTCAGCGCTACCGCTAAGAGTTCCCTCCATGTTGGAGGTCTTAAGGGTCTTAGCCACACGGTTAGCCACGTTCTGCGAACCAGCCAGGACTGCATACACGCTAGCTTTCTGACCAGAAATAGAGTTCTGGCTAAAAGCATCGGTACCGGGAACTACCACCATCGCCTGGGAAGTAGCGGTGTAGGTCCATGGCTGGGCGCTGGCATAGCCGAAACCACCGGCTAGACCCAATAGCACGCATAGGATTAAGAAACCCAGGTTGACCCGGGTCATCCTAACAAAGTCTTGGATTGTCACAGTGGGTTATTGCCCTTCTTCCGAGCGGCCTGGCGATGCCAGGGATCAGGTGGGGAACCTGAAAAATCTATATGTTAGTACGGTATCAACTAGGCCTTTAGCCGCGCGATAGTAGCGGCAGAATAGTGCGCAAGTACGCATCAATGGTATCGGCCGCCGCAGCCATAGCAGCATCCCCACGCCGATATGGGTCAGCTACATCGCGTCCGCCCCCAGCTGGCCCACGCACTGCGTGCAGTGCGCGCACTAGCTGATCAGTGTCATAGCTCAGCCAGGCGTCGTCACGCTGAAGCAAGGTGGCGGCGTCGGCTAGCTGCCCCAAAGTCCAGTAACGCTCAGCATAGGCAGGAAAATCATCAAGCAAGGCCACGCGGTGCGAGTTAGCCATGGTCACCACTAGGCGCGAGCGCCGCAAAATCCCTTCACGCATTTGGCGCGAACGCATAGCCAAGCAGTCTTCCAGGGCCACGCCACGCGCCACTGCCTGAGCCACCATGGGCGGGTCCATTTCGCGGCCAACTGTGCCAGGCACGCCGGCACTAAAAAAGGCCCAGCCCGCATCCAGACCCAGCATTTGGCGGGCGCGCACCTCAGCATAGGCGCTACGGCAAATGTTGGCGGTGCACACAAACAGCAACCGGGGCGAGGCCCCGTAACTGCCGCTCATCGGGCATCCTTCAGGTCCATGACTTCCTCCAGAAGTGCGCCAGCAATCAGTTGACTAATAAATTCGCTTACGTCTGCCTCAATTTGGTCAGCCGTAACGTTGAAATAGGGGGCAACCCGCTGGGCTACTTCATGCACATTCTCAGCCCCATCAGCGCCGATCCAAATGGCGCGGGCAGGGCCTTCTAGCCTGGAGATTTCGCCGTCGGGTAGTGGCGCCAAGTAAATGGCTTGCTCGGTGGGCTCATCGTAGTAACCCAGGCGCGAAGGGTGCAGGTAGGTCACAGTTTCCCCTTAATTTTTTCCATTCCTTCACGCAAAGCCGCCCGGTAGCGCTCCACATATTCTTGGCGCACTTCAGCCGGGGTGGGTTCGTGACCTAGCCGCATAGTTAGGTGGTCGGTGTTTACTAGCAGCGCCCGACCCACAATGCGCGCTTTAGCCAGCGGGCCGTTAGCTGCTTTGAAGCGGGCTTTCCACTCGTCTAGGCGCCCGCCCTCACCGGTGGAGAACATCATCCACAGGTCATGGGTGGGGTCTTGCCGGTATTGGTCTAGTTCTCCTAGCGCGGCGGCTAGCCCCACTTGGGCCCCTAGTTCTCGGGCTCGACGACGCAGGTCTGCTTGGGCGCACTCGTCTAGGGTTGCCCACACTAGGGCGTAGTCGGGGTCTGACGCGCCTGAGGCGTTACGGGCTACGTGTAGCAGCAAAATTAGACGCTGGTCGATTAGCGCGGGGGTAGCGCAGCGAACCCCACCAAGCATTTGGTGGATGCGCCGTGCCCAGAGGTTATTAAAAGCTTTGGGTGCGGTAATTCCCGGATAGCGCCGGTGTAGATCCACATACCCCCAGGTGGGGTGGAAAAAGGTGGCGGCGTGCTCAAAAGCAGAGCCGGTTTCAAATGAAGTGTTGTGACGCCAGCCGTGATCTAGCAGGGCTTTGACGTATATCTTTACTTGCTCCGGGCGCACCAACACATCGGCGTCGGTACTGTGGGTTAGGGCGCGACCAATACTGGGGTGAACTGCCGGGCCTTTGATATGCAAAATATCCACGCCTGCGTCTTGCGCTAGGACCTGCAAGGCAGCGTGGGCTAAATGCGCGCGAATTCCGATGGGGATTCCAGCGGCCCGAGAGGAGGAGTCGAGGGGCTGGCTCATAGTTCTATAGTACTTGTCCCCGGGGTGTTTTCTACTAAGGCTCTCACGTGGGCAATAGTTGCTTGTCCAGGGGCGCTAGCGGCGCCGTCGGCGATTGTTGCAAAGGTCAGACAATTAGCCAGGTCAGTGCGGCTTGGGGCGCCTAGCTGCCCCATTGAAATAGCAATTAGAGGCTGGTGGGGGTAGGCGTCGGCAAAGTCGTGGGCGGCATGTCGCAGCGCGGCCACGTCCTGTGCATTGCGTGGCATGTAAGCCACTTTGGTAATATCCGCGCCAGCGGCAGTAATTTGCACTAATTTTTCTGCAATCTGGGCCCTACTGGGGGTGGCCGTAAAGTCGTGGCAGGAGCCGACGACGTCGTAGCCGCCCGCTTTAGCCTCAGCTACCAGCGCCTTACTGGCAGGGCAAGCCATCTCTATATCTACTGCGGCCACAGGCGGGCGCAACCGTAGCAAGCTAGCTAAATAATCCTCATAGCCCTGGCCGTGACCCGCGCCTTTACCGCCCTCAGTGGCTGAGCGGTAGGTCAGCAGTAGCGGCAGGCCGGAAGCCGCAGGCACCGCTTCCGGCGCCCCAGGCATCGCTTCCGGCGCCCCAGGCACCGCTTCCAGCGCCGCACGCACTGCGCCTAGGGCCGCGCGCACCTGGGCGGGATCAGCTAGCAGGTCCGCGCGCAGTTCCACAGCCCCTGCCCCCTGCTGCTGGGCCAGACGAGCCTGGCGGGCCTGGCCGCTAGGAGCGCCATCAGTTAGCGCCGTAGCAATTACCAGCTGACGCTCTCTACGCGCCGCCAGCAGCAGGGCAGCAAAGGACTGGCTCATAGCTGCGAGAGGGCGATACCGTCGAGAATATCGTGCAGGGACACGTTAATGTGGCGCACCGGGTGATCGGTGTTAGCGGTGTCAGCCGCCACGCGGGCCACCATTTCATCGCAGATCAGGGCGCCGGCGGCAATTACGCTGCGGCGTCCGGGGGCAATGAATTCCCACTGCTCTAACTGCTCAGGGGTGGCATGGATGATGGCGTCGCAGGAGCGGCGCATGTCCTCTACGGGCACCTGTGCCCCACCGATTTTTTGGCTGTCGAAATATTCCAGCCCCAGGGCGTGGGCGGTAACCGCAGTGATAGTGCCAGCCAGTCCCACCAGGGAGTGGGCAGCACTGAAATCTACCTGCTCGGCAGCCGTATCCAGCATGGAACGCACAAATTCACGGGCGGCTGCTTCAGAGGCAGGGGTGACGCCTTCACTTAGGAAACGCTCGGTGACGCGCCCCGAACCCATGTTGGTGGAGATATAGGCGTCAGGGTATTGGGTGCCCAAGCTGAACTCGGTGGAGCCACCACCCAAATCCACTACCAGGCGCGGGTGGGTCATATCCACATTGCTGCCCACCTTGGAACCTAGGAAAGCCAGGGCAGCTTCTTCTTCACCACTGATTACTTCAGGCTCAAAACCCAAAATTGCCCAAACACCATTGACGAAAACGTCACGGTTGGCGGCGTCACGTGAGGCGGAGGTGGCCACAAACCGGGCCTGTTGCACCCCGTAATGCTCAAAACGCTCAGCGCAGGCGCGGGTGAAGTCCAAGGTGCGCTCAATGGCCTCCTCATTTAGGCGGCCGGTACGGTCTACCCCCACACCTAAGCGCACAATCTCACCTGCGCGCTCTAGCTCGTTGATGATAATGCCCTGATCGGTAAGCTCATAGTCACCGATCAGCAAACGGATAGTGTTGGTACCGCAGTCAATAGCAGCCAGGCGCATTATTTACCGTCCTTACAGTTGCAAACCTGCTTATCCCACAGGCCGCGTTCACGCATGGTTTCAATGGCGATGTCGCCGATGGGGTTTACCCCCGCGCCGGCGGCTAGTGAGTGCCCCACTAGGGCGTGTAGGCATTTAACGCGGGTAGGCATACCACCTGCGGAAATACCAGCAATTTCGTCAACATGGCCGAGCTTTTCGCGCTCTGCCAGGTAGGCCTGGTGGGCCTGAGCGTAGGCGGCAGCCAGCTGCTCATCTTCAGCTAAACGCTGGTTTAGCTCATCCATGTAGTGGGTGGCTTCCAGGGCTGAGCAACCGTATACCGCCCCGGGTAGGGTCAGGTAGAAGGTGGTGGGGAAAGGTGAGCCGTCATCTAGACGCGGGGCAGTTTGCACTACCGCCGGGCGACCGCACACGCAGCGCGCGGCAATGGCTACCACCCCGCGCGGGACGCGCCCCAACTGTTGGCCTAGGGCTTCAATATCGGCCTGGGTAACTTCTGAACTCATTTAGTCTCACTTTATGGGGTGGAGGTAGTGGTAGTTGTGGGGTTAGAGCTGGGGTCTAACCAGCCACGCTGGGAGGGTTCGCGTTTAGCGGCTTTGGGAACTTTGCCGGCTTCGCGGGTGCTCTGGCGTAGGCGGTCATACCAGGGTTGGCTGCTTTGGGGGGTGGAGCTGGTGGCGGTGGCTTCAGTAACTGAATCGGCGCCCACCACAATGTAGGTGGTCTCCCCCGGCATTACGTAGCCAAGTCGTCCCCGTGCCTGGCTTTTTAGATAGTTGTTGTCTTGCCAGGCTTGTAGTTGGGCTTCTAGCTGGGCGTTTTCTTGTTTAGTGGCGCGCAGCTGGGAGCTAACTTCCTGGTAGCGCTGATGCTGCACAAAGTAGGTGTGCAGGCTTTCGGCAATGAAGAATGTGGGCACTAGTAGGGCCACTAGCGCCAGCAGCATTCGCAGTGAGACTGGGGTGCGTCCGTCGTCGCGCGGTTGGGGTACCTGCGGGATTTCTCCGGTACGCACTGAGGTTTGTAAACGGATCCTGGGTACACCCTCAGGATGGGTGCGGGGGGGTGCCTCACTGCCGGTAGCGTTTGACGTCCGTGTCTGGCGACGACGACGTGGGTCAGCTTGGGTAGGGCGGCGGGGTTTCACGCCTTTGATACTACCTGAGGGCTAGATACAAAGCGGGCGGGGTGCTTAAATGCACCCCGCCCGTTTAGTCAGAGCTGGTTTAGCTCAGGACCTGCTTTATATCAGGCCTTGAAGCGCGGGAAGGCGCTGGCGCCGGCGTATACGGCGTCCTCACCCAGTGACTCCTCGATACGCAGCAGCTGGTTGTACTTGTTGACACGCTCGCCACGGGCGGGAGCACCGGTCTTGATCTGGCCGGAGTTGGTGGCAACAGCCAGGTCGGCGATGGTGGTGTCCTCGGTCTCGCCGGAACGGTGAGAGGTCATGCTCTTGTAACCGTTGCGGTGGGCCATCTCCACGGCCTCCAGGGTCTCGGTTAGAGAACCGATCTGGTTTACCTTAACCAGCAGAGCGTTGGCAGCCTTGAGCTCGATGCCCTTGGCTAGACGCTCGGGGTTGGTTACGAAGAAGTCGTCACCAACGATCTGTACCTTGTCACCGATCTCGGCGGTCAGGGCCTTCCAGTCTTCCCACTCGTCTTCGCTTAGCGGGTCCTCGATGGAGACGATCGGGAAGTCCTTGATGAGCTGCTCGTAGTACTTGACCATGTAGTCGTTGTCGCGCTGCTCGCCCTCGAACTTGTAGGTCTTGGTCTCGCTGTCGAAGAACTCGGAGGAGGCAACGTCCATAGCCAGGGCAACGTCGGCGCCGGGCTTGTAGCCAGCCTTCTCGATGGCCTCAACGATCAGCTCTAGAGCCTCACGGTTGGAGTCTAGGTTGGGGGCGAAACCACCCTCGTCGCCTAGACCGGTGGACAGGCCACGCTCCTTGACGACCTTCTTCAGGGAGTGGTAGACCTCGGCGCCCCAGCGCAGAGCCTCACGGAAGGAGGGAGCGCCGATGGGGGCAATCATGAACTCCTGGATGTCAACGTTGGAGTCAGCGTGAGAGCCACCGTTGAGGATGTTCATCATGGGGACGGGTAGGACGTGGGCGTTGGGGCCACCAATGTACTGGAACAGCTCCAGGCCAGCGGACTCGGCGGAGGCCTGAGCGGCAGCCAGGGACACACCCAGGATGGCGTTGGCGCCCAGCTTGCCCTTGTTGCGGGTGCCGTCTAGCTCAATCATTAGACGGTCTAGGCCGCGCTGGTCAGCGGCGTCGAAGCCGATAACCTCGGGGGCGATGATGTCGTTTACGTTAGCAACGGCCTTCTCTACACCCTTACCCTCGTAACGGCTCTTGTCGCCGTCGCGCAGTTCCACAGCCTCAAAAGCACCAGTGGAAGCGCCGGAGGGGACAGCCGCGCGGGCGAAGGAACCATCCTCAAGTAGGATTTCAACCTCTAGAGTGGGGTTGCCGCGGGAGTCTAGAATCTCGCGTGCATGTACGTTCTCGATGAGGGCCACGTGGTGCTCCTAAGTAATCGAAACAGGAATATTACGTAACCAAGTCTAGCCTGCCTAAGCTAGCGGCGCGAGAGTATTAGCCCTGCAAAATGACCTTTAGGCTAGCCTCGCGAACAGTTCAAGCCAGTTATCGGTTACCGCCTCAGTGCTAAAACGCTGCGCATAGGCCTGCGCCCGCAACCCCACCGCCTCACGCTCGTCGTCGCACATAGCTTGACGCAAAGCCTGCGCAATGTCGGCCACTTCAAAGCCAGCGGCTAAATATCCACCATGCTCAGCTAGCTCAATAGCGCCAGGTGAGCAGGGGGTAACCACTGAGGGCACCCCCGCCATAGCCGCCTCCACCACATTCAGACCCTGACCTTCGTTGCCAGAAACTAAAGCAGACAGGCTGGCGCCGCTAAAAGCTTTAGTTAAGTCATAGCAGCTACCAGGCAGGCTCACGCGGTCGCCAAGGTGCAGATCAGCAATCAGGGCTTCGAGGCTTTCGCGCGATGGACCGTCACCGTAAATAACCAGCTGCCAGCTTTCCTTTACCTGTCCCTGTACTTGCGCAAAAGCCTGAATCAGCCGGTCTAGGCGCTTGGCCTCATCCAGCCTGGATAAAACCACGATTTTATTGGTTTTCGGGGCATCAGGCAGTGCAAAGGCCCTAATCGAGTTAGGTACTGTCACCACCTGGCGCCCCAGGATCTGGGCGGTTTCGCGGGTGTAAGGATCAGCTAAACAGGTGAACACATCTGCCGGCGCGGCCACCTGCGGATAGTCGGGAAAATGGCGCATCCACTGCATTGAGGCATGGTTTTGGTAAACCAGCAGCGGCCGTTTGTCACCATTGGCTGCCCACACGCCCCGCTTAATGGCTTCAGTTAAGCATTTTTGGGTGTTGTACTTTAACGCGATTATGGCGGTATCCGGGCCGATCTTAGCCAGGTGTCGATCTAAACGCTTTAAACAGTATTTACGCCACGCCGGCGTGTATAGGCTCAGGGCTTTTAGTTTTATACCCCCCGGCCCTGGGAAACGCTTCACCAGAGGGTTGTCGGTGGTGTAAGCCTGGCCCGGGAACACCTGAAACACCTCGCCGGGCACGGGTAGCTGGCCCACCTCGCGCCCTAAAGTCATATAGCTAACTGAAAGGCCGCGCTCGGCAAATCCGCGTGCCATTTCGTTTAGCGCAGAGGTAGTACCCCCTAGACCGCCCAGGTCAGAGGTAAATAAAGCAACTTTGCTGAGATTCATTTTTTAGCTCCAGACAAATAGCCGTAGTCGACTACGGCCGTTTAGAGGTGGGGCTTGGGAAAGCCGTTATGGGGACAACGCCTTTATTGGGCTTGGGAAAGCCGCTATGGGAAGGCATGGGAATGGGGCCTGGGGGCAGGCCCTAAGTTTTGGGTACAGGTATGCAGAGGTTTTAGGCCCGGCAGGCTATGGTCACGACGGCGCCACGCTAGGACGCCACGTCAGACAGGGTGGGTTTGGGAACCGGTATTGGGACGGCCCAGCCTAGAGCCGGGGAGGCTCAGGGGGGCGAGTGGGAACAGATACGCCTATTGGGGTAGGCATATTTGGGAAGGGGTAGTAGAAAAGAGGGATGCTCAAGGGCTGGGCGAGGGATCCGCCCAGCTCGCTTTACTTACGCTTTACTTGCCAGTCTCGACGTCGCCTCCTTCAGTCCCAGCCGGGGCCTTGGTTCCAGCGCCTTTAAGCGCGGCATCAGCAGCAATCTGATCTAGCCGCGAGCGCCAATCTAGATGTTCACGCGCCCAGGTGCGGATAGCGGTGAACTTTTCTTCGTCATACTGGGTTAGGGCCGCTTTGAGCTGCTCTAGGCCCTGCGCTACATCAGTGTCGCTGAGCTGCACTAATGCGAAAGATGGCAGGATTTCGCGGGCGGTGGGGGTGTCGGGAACTTGGCCGGCTACTAGGCAGCCGTAGGCCAGTGAGTCAGTCCAGCGCGCAGTTACGTAATCCTTGGTGGGGTGGTTGTATTTGGCGCGGGCGGTGCGGGTGCCGAAAGCTAGTACCGTCTTGGCTTGGCGGTAGGCGGTTTCCACAAAAGCTTGGTTGGCTTCATCGGTGTCACCAAATGGGGGGCGACCAGCGAAGCTAACCCCGGCGTTGGCGGCGGCTACGGCTACGGCGTCGTCGTCATCCCACACCTGGGGCTGACGGCCTACACGCTGCAATTCCACCTGCTTATCAGCCCAACTCACCTGGGCTCCTGTGACGTCGGCACCCCAGGGCAGTACCCCAACCGGGCAGGGCACTGCCGCCGCCCACATGTCTAGATCCTGCTGGTCAGTGACGTAGAGGTGGTCGTACCAGCCACGTGAGCGGGCTACGCGGGGGATGCGTGCCTCCCAGAAGCTGTCGATCACCCAGCCGGCCACGTAGCTGTAGTGGCGGCGCACTCCGGAGCGTAAAACCGCGTTGAGGTGATCGCCAATTGAGGCGATAACCAGCAGTTTTTGTTCTCCGCGTGGGCGTGGCGGTGGCAGTAGGGTGGCTAGTTTGCCTAGTCGCCCAGCGGGCAGGGATTCGGCTGGGATTTTGATTAGGCGGCCGCCAAGGTGGTCGGCAGCGATCTCAGCGAGTTTTAAAACCGGGCCCCAGCCACGTCCGCCAGGCAGAATTACCGCAACATCCATAACCTGTAATTTACCTGCAAACTTCCTGGGTGTACACGCAAGAGCGGGGCCGTTTTGCATCCGTGCCGCGCGGGCGGGTCAGCTGCGCGGGTGCTGGCGCCGAGTAAAGTGCTCGCGCAGCGCGGGCTGCGGGCAAGGCGCCGGTGAGTTTGGCGGGCGCGTGGTGGGCGCGCCGCGCTTAGCGGCTGCGGTATTTGGTGGCTTCGGTTTCGTATTCGGCCTCGCCGGCCACAACCGCGTGCAAGAACACCTGCGCCCAGCGCAACAGCTCGGTGGCACTTAAAGTTTCACGGCGCAAACCGCGTGTGCCCGGGGCGGGCACCACCAGGGTGCGAGTGGCTGGCTTAATGACTGTGCCCGGGTAGAGGCGCTTGACGCGCATCGCCCCTGACTCAGGTAGGGCCACCGGCGCGAAACGGATGGATTTACCCTGCGCCACAATCTCGTATACCCCTAAGCTGGCTGCATATACGCGCAGACGGGCCAGCTGCGCCAGGTTTTGGGTGGGCTCAGGCACCGGGCCGTAACGGTCAGCTAGTTCTGCTAGGACGTCGTCGACGTCGCTATCAGACTTAGCCGCCGCCATCTTTGCGTAAGCCTCCAAACGCAAGCGCTCATGGGGCAGGTACTCCTCGGGAATATTGGCGTCAATGGGCAGCTCCACCTTCAAGTCAGGCTCAGCTGCCTCCTCATCTTCACCTAGGCCCACGCCGCGCTTGTAGGCTTCCACCGCGTCACCCACCATGCGTAGATACAGGTCAAAGCCAACCCCGGCGATATGCCCGGACTGCTCCCCGCCCAGCAGGTTACCGGCGCCGCGAATCTCCAGGTCCTTCATGGCCACCTGCATACCCGCGCCCAAATCCGTGTTGTTGGCGATGGTGCGCAGACGCTGGTGGGCGGTTTCGGTAAGGGGTTTGTCGCCCGGGTACAGGAAGTAGGCGTAGGCCCGCTCCCGCCCGCGCCCCACCCGGCCACGCAGCTGATGCAGTTGGCTTAGCCCCATACGGTCGGCACGATCCACAATCAAAGTGTTGGCGTTAGACACGTCCAGGCCGGTTTCCACAATGGTGGTGCACACCAGCACATCAATTTCGCGCTTCCAGAAGGCGTCAATTACCTTCTCTAGGCGGTGCTCACTCATCTGCCCATGGGCGGTGGCGACATTAGCTTCAGGCACCAATTCAGTTAGGCGCGCAGCCACCGCATCAATGTCTTCAACCTTGTTGTGCACATAGAACACCTGCCCCTCACGCAGCAGCTCACGCCTGATGGCGGCGCCCACCTGCTTAGTCTCATAGGGGCCCACATAGGTCAAAATCGGGTGGCGATCCTCTGGCGGGGTGGCCAGGGTGGACATTTCCCGCAGCCCACTAACCGCCATTTCCAGCGTGCGCGGGATGGGGGTGGCGGACATGGACAGCACATCCACATCTGTGCGCATAGCTTTGAGGGCTTCTTTATGCTCCACCCCGAAGCGCTGCTCCTCATCGATAATTACCAGCCCCAGGTCTTTAAATTTAACTGAGCCGGTCAGTAAGCGGTGGGTGCCTACGACGACGTCGATACGCCCCTGCTCAAGGTCACGCAGCACCTGCTGGCTTTCTTTAGCGCTTTGGAAACGTGACAGCTGCGCCACGCTCACCGGGAATCCAGCAAAACGCTCCGTGAAAGTTTCTGCGTGCTGAGACACCAGCAGCGTGGTGGGTACCAGCACCGCCACCTGCTTGCCGTCCTGGACAGCTTTAAAGGCCGCCCGCACCGCAATCTCAGTTTTGCCGTAACCCACATCCCCACAAATCAGGCGATCCATAGGGGCGCTCTTTTCCATATCAGCCTTAACCTCATCAATGGTCACCAGCTGATCAGGGGTTTCAGTGTAGGCAAAAGACTGCTCTAGCTCCGTCTGCCAAGGGGTGTCAGGGCTAAAAGCGTGGCCCTTAGCAGCCTGGCGGGCCGCATACAGGCGCACCAGCTCCCCGGCGATTTCACGCACCGCCTTGCGGGCTTTAGCCTTAGTTTTTTGCCAGTCGGCGCCACCCATCTTGCTCAGCGCCGGGGCATCACCACCCACATATTTACTAACCGCATCAAGCGAGTCAGTGGGCACCATGAGCCGGTCAGCAGGCTGGCCACGCTTAGAAGGCGCATACTCAATCACCAAATATTCGCGGCTAGAGTTACGGTTCCCGGGCACAGGCCGGCGCGTGAGCTCCACAAAACGCCCCACCCCATGGTGCGAATGCACCACCAAATCACCCGGATGCAGCGACAAGGGGTCAACGCTACGCTTCGAACGCCGCGCCGGCACCGCCTTAGGTGCGCGCGGAGAGGCACTAGCTCGCCCCGTGATCTGCGACTGGCCAATAAAAGCAAATTTTTGGGAAGGAATCAGGAAAGACTGATAAGCCGAGGCAGGCAAAATCCGCACCACGCCGTCGGCGCTACCGTCACTAGCGCCCAGATCCGCAGCCTCATCCAAATCAGCCACAATGCGGGCAGGAATATCTCCCTCACCCAAAACCTCAGCCAAACGGCGCGCCGGGCCCGGACCATCAGCGCTAATAACTACCCGCCAACCAGCCTTAGCCTGGCCTCCCACCTGCCGGGCAGCCGCCTCAAAACCGCCGCCATAGCCGGGCACCTCAGTAATAGGCAAACTAGGCATATCCGGGGCGCTAGCAAAAGCATTAAACGACCACCAGCCCAACCCCTTAGCCAAACTCAACTGGCGCACATCCGCCAGATGCGCAAAAGCCGCCGCCGACAAATCCACCGGCACCTGCCCACCCGAAGCCGCACTAGTCCAGGCCGCCGCTAAAAACTCCTGGGTGGTGGCCGCCAAATCCTCAGCGCGACGACGCACCCGCTCAGGCTCACTAATCACAGTCAGGCGCTGGCCAGTCAGCTCCAGCAGCGGCACCATCTTGTCCACCAGCACCGGCGCCAGGGACTCCATGCCCTCAACGTAAATACCCTCAGCTAGTTTTTCCAGCAAATCTGCCGCACCGGGGATCTTAGTGACCAGGGCGGCGGCGCGCTCGCGGACGACGTCGTTAAGCAGCAGCTCCCGGCAGGCGGTAACCACCACGGGGGCTTTTAAAACCTCAATTGAGCGCTGATCTGAAACCGCGAAGGAGGAGATTTCATCAATCTCGTCGCCAAAATAGTCCACACGCACCGGGCGCGGGCAAGTGGGTGGGAAAACATCCAAAATACCGCCGCGCACCGCAAACTCGCCGCGATTTTCCACCATATCCACGCGGGTGTAAGCCATTTTCACCAGGCGGTCAGTGGCCTCCTCCAAGGGTAGCTCCGTGCCAGCGCTCAAGGTGAGCGGCTCAATTTCACCCAACCCGGCAATTACTGGCGCCAGTAGTGCCCGCACCGGCACCACCAGCACGCCGATAGCCCCCTCTTCACTGTGGGCTAGGCGGCGTAGCACGGCCAGGCGCGCGGCCACAGTGTCAGCCCGAGGCGACAGGCGCTCATGGGGCAGGGTTTCCCAAGCTGGCAGCATATCTACTGCCTCATCGGGTAGGTAGCAGCGTAGCGCTGCCACCATTTCTTCAGCTTCACGGGTGGTTGCACACACCACCAGCAGCGGGTGGTTTACTTGCGGCCTGACGGCGTCTAAACCCGCCTTACCCATAGCCATTGCAGCCAGTAGGGCCGGGCGCACCCCGGGCACAACCGCCGCCGTGTAGTCGGTACGTACACGTGAGCTGGCCAGGTCAATGACCTGTGAAACCGCAGAATTTTGAGCTAAAACATCGAGCAGGGCCTTCAGACGCACGCTCAGGATTCTAGTCGACCCGGGTAGTTTTGCCAGCCGCCGTCAATTTCATGAATAAAGTTCCAGCGCGGATCACGCCACAGCTCACTAGCGGTGGCCACATCCCCCTGATGGAAGGCAGGAGCCACAATGTTTTCTAGCTGCGTGCCCAGCACCTCAGCGATAAAGGCGCCCCAATAGGAGAAGGTGGAGTTAGCCAGGATCAATCGCTTAGCGCAGGCCAGCACCGCCAGGTCATCAAACATGTCGCGGCGGTTCTCATTAACCACAAACTCTAGCTGCGGGGCCAGGTGGGTAAGGTTGTCAACGCACCAGGGCACATTGTCACTAACTAGCACCACACGCCCTACCGGCCCTAAAGCTAATTGTTTAGCTAGCGCCTGACGCACATATTCAACAATGTTGATGCCAAATTCAGGCTCAAAACGGCTGTTGTAATAGTCGCCGCGCCGCACGTTAATAACTAGATCATCATCACGCACAAACGCCTGGGCGCGCTCTAGGCTCTGTTTAAAACCGTCAGAGGTTAGCAGCACATCTTTAATAAAGCGAGCGCGCTCTTGGGGAGTGTAGTCCACCCCCTGAGCTGCCCCCATGTAGGTGGCGCGGCGGTCAGTAAAGCGTATCTGGTCTGAGGTGATTGACAGCTTACGCAGCCCCGGGAACATCTCCAACCAAGCGTCCTGGTTAGGGAAATAAAGCACCTTAGAAATTAGGCCCTTATCTAAAGTACGCGAATATGCTAGCTGCCACTTAAAGAGGTTATTGCCACCATTAAAACCAATGGCAGTTAATATGACTTCGCGCTTGCCGCGTCGCACCAAAGACAAAGCCTTAGCTTTAAATGTCATAATCTTTTAGCTCCTAAACAGCACTTTATTAATGCAGCTCACAGCGACATGCCGCACACCATATATTTAACTTACCTAGCAACCATCATATATATTCCACAGGCTTACAAGCTAGACTGGGGTAACCAACGAGTAAAAGGACCCAGCCATGCCCGCTTGCGCGCTCAGTGTGGTAATCCCCTTCTACGGGGACCCAGCTGCCACCCTCCCCTTGCTAGAGCAGCTAAAAGCACAAGTAGACGCCCCTGATTTCGAGGTAATCGTTAGTGACGATTGCTCCCCTGAACCTTTCCCGGATGCGGCCGGGGTTAAAGTAATTCGTCGTCAGACAAATGGCGGCTTCGGTAGCGCCGTGAGCACCGGTATTGCCGCCGCCACCGGCACTTACGTGCTAATCCTTAACTCCGACGTCGAGCTAGAACCCAACTTCTTAGGCAACTATTACCGCGCCGCCCTGCCCTGGATGCCGGCCATCGTGACCCCTGCCGTGATTAATGAGGTAGGTGCCACGCACTGGAATGGCCGCCACTTCCCCAATGCCCTACACCAGGGTATTGAATGGCTCACTCCCCTGGCCCGGGTGCGTCACCTGCCGGTGCTCCATGAGCTGGTAGGACACGACACTCTGGCCGACAATACCCACACTGAAGTGGCCGATTGGGTGGTGGGCGCAGCTATGCTGCTGCCGCGTCAGGCTTTTGCGGCAGTGGGCGGTTTTGACTCGCGCTTCCACATGAATAGTGAAGAAGTTGACCTGCAGTTGCGCCTGCGTCAGCTAGGGTTACCTTCGGTAGTGCTTAGCCAGCCCACCTTGGTGCATGCTGGCGGTGGTTCCTCAGCTTCCGATAAGCGCCGGCAGTGGCTGGTTGACTCGCGTTTCATTTACGCCGACAAGTGGCATGGTCCCAGCGGTGTAAAGCGCCTGCGAGCCACCCTAAAAACTGCCTCGTATATCAATTTTGCTTGGAACCTGACCCGGCAGGCGCGCGGCGTGGATGTATCCGCCCGCGAGCGCCTAGCTACCGAATTGGCGTTTTTGCCAGCCTAAAACCACCCCAAACTCCCTTACAAGCTAGTAACTTAACTAGTACCCAAATGAATTACCCAACGCATGCCGATCGGTCCCAAGCATGAGTAAAAAACTGTTATTGGTTAGCCCTGTGTTCCACGGCTACTGGCAGGGCATAGCCCAGGCTTTTAAGCAGCGCGGTTACACCGTGTTGCCCTACTGCTATGACCGTTTAGAAAACGCGGCGCACCGTGTGGAGCATAAGCTCAGAATTGAATTGGCTGACCGGCGCGATCCGCATGGTTTGCCCGGTTCGCGTTTGCATGCCCAGCAGGTTACCGCTCGTTGTGCGGCGCTGGTGCGTTCTTCTCGCCCTGACGTGGTGGTCACCATTAAGGGCGACATTTTGCAGGCTGATTACTGGCAGTCTATTGAGGAAGTTGGGGCCAAGCGCATTACTTGGTTCTACGATGAGCTGCGGCGTATGAATGTGGACGAAGCGGGTTTGCGGATGCGCGGCCCGATTGCCACATATTCTGCGATCGACGCCGCCGCTATGGCTGAGCGGGGTTTGGATGCGTTCTATTTGCCGTTGGCTTTTGATTCCAGCTTGTCCTTTACCCCGGTAGCTAGCGACGCCGTCGTTTTTGTGGGGGCCCGTTACGGCCAGCGTGAGCCGATGCTGCGGGCTTTATACCAGGCGGGCGTGGACGTTAAGGCTTATGGACGAGCTTGGTCTAAGCACTGGTGGGATCGGGCCCGCACCTGGTCTTGGCATCGCCCGGCCATCCCTAGCGGCCGTGACCTGGACCGTTCGCATGCCTATGGGGTGATGGCCGGGGCGCGCGCCTCGCTAAACCTGCATGGGGATCAAGACGGTTTCACTATGCGTACTTTTGAGGCTTGTGGCGTGGGTGGTTTGCAGATCATTGATCGCGACGACGTCGACAGCCTCTATGATCCGGGCAGTGAGCTGCTGGTTTTCCACTCCACCCAGGAGCTGGTGGAACTGGCTGAGCGGGCCGGGGCTGAGCCGCAGTGGGCGCAGGCCATTGCCCAGGCGGGCCGTAAACGTACTTTGGCTGAGCATACTTTTGCTCACCGCGTGCACACTTTGGAGGCGCGCTGGCAATGATTATTCCTGAAGATGGCCTAGTTTTCGCCACTGATCTGGAGGCTTGGCAGGCTTGGTTGGCTAGCCGCAACCGGGTGCGGCAGCTGAAAACTGCTGTGCGCGAGCGGGTTTCAACGCCGGCGCCGGTGGATATTGTGGTGGCTTTGCGCGGCCAGCCGCGTGCCCTGGCGGTGTTGGAGGCGGCTTCTCCTTCTCACCTAGATGCCTATGAGCGCCCGGCGCTGATGCTAGACGAGGTGGCGATTGCTTTTCCGCGCGCCTTGTCCGAGCGCTATGAGGGCGGTAACTGGCAGCTGGTGGATTGGGCGCAGGCTGCTGATTCACAGTTGCTAGCTAAGGTGGAGCGGGTGCTAGCTCCCGGGCATTATTTGGGGGTTAGTGCCGAGGTTTATGCTTGGGCCCGCGCACGCGACATTGAGTTTTTGGTTGAGCAGCACGGCCTGCTTACTCCGTTTATGGCGCCGCTAGCTGCGGGGGCGCGGGCTTTGGTGTGGTCCCAGGCCGACGGCGAATTTTGGGCTAGTTCTCGCAGCGACGTCAGTTGGCAGGTGGTGGGCAGCCAGCTGCTATTTAACGCCGCTTTGCAGCCGCGTATTAAGGTCTGCGCTACGGCGCGGCCACTGTTTTTAGGTCAGCTGCATGGGGCCGAGATTGGCCGCAGCTATATGGCTCAGGTAAGTGAGCGTTTTTGCCACGACACCGGGGCAATTTACCGGCCGCACCCTTCTGAAAAAGATAAAGCTTCACGTTTAATTCACGCCTATTGGCGTAGGCGCGGAATTGAATTTGATCCGGGCACCAGCCCACTGTTTGAAACCAACCGTCCGGTAGTTTCGGTGTTTTCCACCGGCACCTTGGAGGCGGCCGCGCGCGGCATTCCTGCCTGGGTGTATGCACCTAACGCCCCCAGCTGGGTGCATGCTTTCCATAGTCGCTATGGCCTGTCGCGTTGGTCTGATATTCCTACGGTTGCCCCCCAGGCGCCAGCCCTTGAACCGGCCACGGCAATCGCCCAGATTCTGGCGGCTTAAGCCAGTACGTGAATCCTCGCACGCCCGGTGACTGGCTGGCGTGCTCCAAGCTACAATTGTTAGCAAATGTCATGCTTTTTGCGTGGCTACGTTCCCGTTATTACACATTGAATAGGACTAATTCAGTCATATGAGCACCCTGTGTGTTATTCCCGTGCGCGGCGGCTCTAAAGGAATCCCGCGTAAGAACCTGCGTGATGTAGGTGGCAAGCCCCTGGTGGTGTGGACCATCGAGCAGGCCCTGGAAGCCAACGACGTGCGCGTAGTGGTTTCCACTGAAGATGAAGAAATCGCGAGCGTAGCGCGCGCAGCCGGCGCCGAGGTGATTGACCGCCCCGCCGAGTTAGCCCAGGACACCACCGCCACCGAGCCGGTGATTGTGCACGCCATGGACTATCTGCGTGACAAGGAGGGCTATGAGCCTGAGTTCGTGATGCTACTGCAGGCCACCAGCCCGGTGCGCCGCCCGGGCACCATTGACCGCGCTATCGCCCAGGCCCGCGAAACCGGTGTGGACTCGCTGGTTGGCACCGTGCCGCAGACCCCCTTCCTGTGGTGGACTGCCCGCGATGGCCACGGCCCCACCGCTGACTTTGAGGTGGACCACCGTCCGCGCCGTCAGGAACTAACCCCTGACCAGTTCCGCTACCGCGAGACTGGCTCCCTTTATGTAACCAAGCCGTGGGTTTACCGCGAACGCAATAACCGTATCGGCGGCAACATTGGTCTATTCGTCATGGATGAGGTTGAAGGCATCGACATTGACGGTCCCCTTGACCTAGCCCTAGCCGGCAAAACCCTTATCGAAATGCGTCAGCAGGAAGGTCTAGCATGAGCATCGAGCGTTCCATTACCCCTTATGTAGCTTTCGCTGACGACTCTTTGCTCAGCGCCCTAGCTAAGATCAACGCCAACAAGGCTCGTACTATCTTCCTGGTAGATGAGCACGGTGTGCTGCAGGGTTCGCTTACCGACGGCGACGTGCGTCGCTGGCTTACCGCCGGTAACTCCAACATGGAGACCAGCGCTATTAAGGTAGCTAACCGCTCCCCGCGTACCGTCACCGAGGGCACCTTGGTTGACGAGCTGGACTGGAAATTCCGCGACGGCGTCAGCCTAGTGCCGGTGCTAGACGCCCGTGGGCGCATGGTAGCTATTGCCTCCCCCACCAATGACTCCTTCACCGTTGGTAGCCACCGCGTTGGTAAAGACCAGCCCACCTTCGTAATTGCTGAAATTGGTAACAACCACCAGGGCAATGTTGATCTAGCCAAGCAGCTGGTAGACCTGGCTGTGGAAGCCAAGGCTGACTGTGTTAAGTTCCAGCTGCGTGACATGGACGCCCTCTACCGTGGCGCTTCCGGCAAGATCACCGCCGGTGAAGACCTGGGCGCCCAGTACACCCTGGACCTGCTCACCCGCTTCTCCCTGCCGGCCCCCAAGATGATCGAGGTTTTCGATCACTGCCGTGACAAGGGCATTGACATCATGTGCACCCCTTGGGATCTGCCCTCGCTAGAGGTGCTGCTTGAGTATGGCATTGATGGTCTAAAGATCGCCTCGGCTGACCTAACCAACCACGCGCTGCTAACTGCTGCCGCTAAAGAAAACCTACCCATGATCGTCTCCACCGGTATGAGCACCGAGGATGAGATCAAGGAGTCGGTGGCCCTGCTGCGTCGCTATGGCGCCCCCTACGCCCTACTCCAGGTGCAGTCCACCTACCCGGCCCCCTTCAAGGACCTGAACCTGCGCTACATGCAGCGTCTAGCTGAGATCGGTGACTGCCCGGTGGGCTACTCCGGTCACGAGCGTGGCTACCACATCCCCATGGCTGCGGTAGCCCTGGGCGCGTCGGTGATCGAAAAGCACTTCACCATTGACCGCAACCTTGAAGGTAACGACCACAAGGTTTCGCTGCTACCTGACGAGTTTGCCGCCATGGTGCGTCAGATCCGTGACGTGGAGGCCGCCCTGGGCACCTCCGAGGCCCGCGTAGTGGCCCCCGGTGAGTTCATGAACCGCGCCAACCTGGCTAAGTCTTTGGTGGCCGCCCGCGACATCAAGTCCGGTGAGCGCATCACCGCCGACGCCGTCGACATTAAGAGCCCCGGCCGTGGCCTGCAGCCCAACTCGCTAGACAAGCTGGTGGGCCGTATTGCTCGCCGTGACGTGGCCGCCGGCGACTTCTTCTACGAGGGCGACATCTCCGACAACCCCGCCCGCCCGCGTGACTACCACTTCCGTCGTCCGTGGGGTGTGCCGGTGCGCTACCACGACTTCCAGGCCATTTTGGACGCCGGCGCCAAGCCCGACTTCCTGGAGTTCCACTACTCCTACAAGGACTTGGACATGGACGTGGACGAGGTGTTCGCGGCCTACAAGGACAACCCGCTGCCCATGGGTTACACCTGCCACCTGCCTGACCTTTTCAGCGGGGACTTCATTTTGGACCTGGCCTCGTTCGACGACGCCGTATGGGAGCGCTCCATCCGCGAGCTACAGCGCACTATCGACATCACCAAGTCGCTGCGCCCCTACTTCACTCAGGAACAGGACCCGGTCTTCATTGCCACCCTGGGTGGTTTCACCAAGGAAGGCCCGGTTGAGCCCGAGCGTATCCCGGCCATGTACGACCGCATCATTGAGGGTCTAAAGCATGTGGACTACTCCGGCGTGCGCCTAGCCCCCCAGACCCTGCCGCCTTACCCGTGGCTACTGGGTGGTCAGCAGTACCACAACCTGTTCATGAGCCCTGAGGCGCTGCGTGACTTTGCCCAGCGTAGCGGTCTACAGATCACCTACGACATCTCCCACTCGATGCTGTCGGCTAACCACGAGCACCGCCCGCTGCGTGAATACACCGAGATTCTCGCCCCGCTAGCTGCCCACCTGCACATTGTTGACGGTAAGGGCGTTGACGGCGAAGGCGTACAGATCGACGAGGGTGACGTTAACTGGCCTGAGCTGGCTGAGCAGCTTGACCGCCTGGCCCCCGGCGTGTCCTTCATTCCGGAAATCTGGATGGGGCACGTTAACAACGGTGAGGGCTTCTGGACCGGTCTAGACCGCCTGGAGAAGTACCTGTGACAGTGGCTTATAAGGGCGTAGCGGGTAACGCACCAATCGCGCTATGGGTAGTTCCGGTTGCTGAGATCGGTGGGGTGGCACGTCATGTTCTCGACGTCGCCCGCACCGGCCTGCCCCGTACCCGCATGGTGGTGCTGTGCCCACCGGGAGCGCTAGCTGAGGAGCTAACCCAGCTGGGGGTGCCAGTACTGGCTGAAAGCTTTGGCCCTAACTATGGGCTGGCTTCTTCAGTGCGGGTACTGCGCCACGCGGTAGCCAAGCTACGCCCGGCCATTGTGCACACGCACCTAGCCTATGCAGATATTGTGGGCGCCTTGGCAGTGCCGTTAACCGGCCCCACCAAGCTGGTGTCAACTGAGCATGGCATCGCCTACGATGACAGTGTCTACCACGGCAGTAGCTTCAAATCGGCTTTGATGAGCCGCGCCCACCAGGTGCGCTGTGAGCGTTTCGATGCGCTTATGGCCTGCTCGGTGGCCACCGCTGACGCCATGGAAGCCAAGTGGCACCCGCGCCGGGTGATTGACGTGCTACACAACGGCGTCGACGCCCCCACCGCGCCCAGCCAGCGTAAGGAAGGCCTGCGGATTTTATCCCTGGCCCGTCTGGCGCCAGAAAAGCGCATTTTGGAGCTACTTAAGGGGTTCTCACTGCTTAAGCGTGATTACCCCCAGGCCACGCTGACTATTGCCGGCACCGGCGAGGAGGAGGCGGCCCTGCGCGGCGCGGTTGAATCGCTGGGGCTAACTGACTGCGTTGACTTCCCTGGCTTTGTTGACGCCCGCCAGGCGCTAGCTAGCCACGACGTGCTCGCACAGCTGTCGGTGTGGGAAAACTGCTCTTACTCGCTGCTAGATGCAGTAGTTAGCGGCATGGGTGTGGTGGCTACGCCGGTTGGCGGTAACCCCGAGATTCTGCCTAGCCAGTGTCTAGTGGACGCTTATGACGTCACCGCCATCGCCCAGGCACTAGCCAGCCAGGGTCTAGAGCTGGAGCAGCGCCCGCAGCTTAACCCCTACTGGCCTAGCGTGTCCGACATGTGCCACTCCATCGTCAAGGTCTATCAGGGGTGTTTCAAGTGACTCGCTTTACCCTAGCTGCTAATAACGGCGAAATTGGTGGCGGCGAGGTCATGCTGCTGCGCACCGCTAAGGTGCTGCGTCAGCTTGGCCATGAGGTCACCGTGGTAGCCCCGGCCATTGCCGACGGCGTAGGTGCGGCGGCCGCTAAAGCTGGTTTCGCTACCGTGGCTATTAAAGGCCAGGGACGCAAAGCCTATATGCGTAACCTGCGCGCCTGGGATGCCAGCCAGCGTCAAGGCGTGCTGTGGTGCCACGGGCATGTGCCCGCACTGGCTACCGTGGGTCACCCCCAGCGCATTGTGCACCTACACCAGGCCCCCAGCTTTAAGCATGTGGTTTCTGGCAGGTTAGCGGCGTGTGGCGCCCTAGCTTTGGCTGTGCCCAGCGCCTCCATGGCTAAGCACTTCCCCACCGCCCAGATTGTTTACAACTGGTGTGAGGAGGTTAAAACCGAGCCTAAAAGTAACTACCTTAAGGCCCCCATCACGGTGGGTTTCCTCGGGCGTCCCAGCCCAGATAAGGGCATTGAGGTTTTAGCTGAGGCTATGGCCCAGCTAAACGCCACTCGTGGAAACGCTTTTGAGCTGGTGGTTGCGGGTGAACCGCATTTTGTCGACGCCGCCGAGCGCGAGCGGGTAACCGCCGCCCTGGCCCCTATCGCCAGCTTCACCAAGCAGCTGGGGTGGACCAAGCGGGAAGACTTCTTCAACCTGGTTGATTTGGCAGTTTTCCCCTCGATTTGCCCTGAGTCCTTTGGGCTTATGGTTGCTGAGGCGATGAGCGCCAAGGTCCCCTTCGTGACTTCTATCGCGGGGGCGCTACCTGAGGTTGCCGGCCGGGACTACTCCTACCAGATAGTCCCCGATGACGTCGACGAGCTAGCCGACGCCGTCGCCGCCATAGTGGACACCACCCCCGCCAAACGGGCCAAGCAAGTGGACAAAGAATGGCACCGTTGGCAGCGTAAGTTCTCCCCTGAAGCCGCCACCAAGCGCATCGCTGCTTTCCTTACCGACGTGCTACCCCAGGAGGTTAAATGAGCCGCGCGGTTAAGCCCGGCGCTATCGACTGGGATGTGTTTTTCCGTAAGGATGACTCTTCGCTGCAGGCATTGCTGCGTAAGTCTCCATCCTTGCTGGAAATGATCCTGTTCATCCCACTGTGTTTGCGCCTGGAAGGCTTTGTTCCGGGCGTACCGGTAGCCGATATCAGCGCCATACTGCTGTCCATCATGGCCTTTGGGCGCAAACCCAAGGTGGGTTGGCAGCCAGCCTTTGGCTACCGCATGCTGCTGTTCGCGATCCCTGCCTGGATGGCAATTGCGGGTGTCTATAACGACCAGTTGCCCTTTACCCGTATGGGCCACATTGTGGCTTGGGCGTTGGTAATTGCCGCCTCAACCTCGGGGCGTCTAAACATGCGTGCCCTAGTGGGGTCCATTGGGGTTTCGCAGGTTATCGCCACCGCTTACGGCATTATCACCCTGCCTCAATCAACCTACCCCGGCCGTATGATCGGTATGTTTGGTGACCCCAACACCGCCGGTTTGCACCTGCTGGCACTGGGCTTGGTTTACGCCGGTATTGCCCAGCGTAACCGCAAGTACTTCATTGTGCTGGCTATCTCCCTAGTGGGTATTTTCCTAACCTTCTCGCGCACCACCTGGCTGGGTCTAGGCCTAGCCTTGGCCTGGGTGTTCATCCCTAAAAACTTTAATGTTTGGATTAAAGCCACGCTGCTGTTTGGCGTATACAAGTCGGTAATTGGCTACGCCAATGACGTTAAGAACGAGGGTTCATTCTCTGACCGTGCCGGTTCTGACCACCTGCGTTCACTGATCGTGCCACTGGAAGAAAAACTGGTAGCCGAAAACCCCTTCACCGGTCACGGCCCCGGTACCCTTACCGTCAGACTGGGTGAAAACGAGTTCTTCTTCCACTCCAGTTACCTGCTGCTGCGCGCTGAGGGTGGCTGGATCATGTTCTACCTGATGTTGACGCTACTAGTGCTCACCATCATTAAGGTCAGCCACCCGCTATCTGGTCTACCTAACCGCTATCTGGAGGCCACCCCGATCGCAATTTTGGTGTGTGCGGCCAACCTGGGCAACGTGTTCTTGTCTTACCCTGCCTGTTTGGCCCTGGCTGCCTGTACCTGGTGGGCGCACGCCCCCGGCGCTGATGAAGAACAGCTAGCCAAGCTTGATACACCGGTTGAAGAGGATTTGCGCGCCAGCCAAAACAAGCTGGTTAACTACCTGGCTGGACACGAAAATGTCATGGCCAAATACGACAAGTTGGAAAAGATGGAAGAAGAGGCCAGTAAGGCATGAACCAACCGCGCACTTCCATCATCATCCCCTCCTATAGGGGAGAAACCAAGCTACCCACCCTACTTAACGCCTTAAGCCAGCAAAGTGACACCAACTTTGAGGCGGTAGTGGTAATCGATGGCTTGCTTGATAACAGCCTAGAGATTATCGACTCCTTCGCTAGCCAAGGTGTGCCGGTACGGGCTGTGGTACTGGAGCAAAATCAAGGCCGCGTAGCCGCTCTAAACGCTGGTTTTAGCGCCGCTAAAGGCCAGGTTTTAGTGCGTTGCGACGACGATCTTGAGCCTGGTGCAGACTTTGTGGCTGGGCACTGGGCGCGCCACCAGGGCCAGCCCTGCGGCGTCGTCGGACTAACCATAGACATCCTGCCGCCCTCAAAGTACACCCGCGTATACGGTGCCACCCGCACCCGTGCGGCCCTGGCCGCCTCCTACCGGGGCGCTATCCCCTCTTGGCGTCACTGGGCTGCTAACTGCTCTATTACCCGTGAAACCTGGGAAAAAATCGGCCCCTATGACACCGCCTACCAGCACTACGGCTGGGAGGATGTGGACTACGGCTACCGTCTACATGAGGCTGGTATCCCGGTAATTTTGGCCCCAGAGCTGGAAACTTTGCACCACGGCGCGGCCACAGACACCGTCAAGCGAGCTATGCGTGCCTACCATTCAGGCGCGGCACGGCGCACTTTTGACCAGCTACACCCCGGCGCTATCGCCCCGGTGGCAGCCGGCGGCGGCTGGTGGGGCAAACTAGTTGGAGCGGTAGCTAGCCGCACCAACGAAGAGCGCACCGCGCAACTGGCCAATTTCACAGATAGTACTATTGGCATGTTGCCCGGACCATTTGCTACTAAATTAGTGGCATTAAATGTTGAGGCCGCCTCCCTTAGCGGCTACTGCCACAGTGAGGTCACCACCCACTTCTAGGGCACAAAATTTCATAAACACCACTTCCTCGCCTTACTTCCCTTACATTCTTGCCATAGGCAGAAGAGAGACTTTGATGAGTGAGCACTTTAAAGTTGCCATCGCCCACGATTACTTAACTCAGCGTGGCGGTGCGGAACGAGTGGCCTTAGCCATGCACCAGGCTTTTCCCCAGGCCCCCATTTTCACCACCCTGTACGATCCAGAAGGCACCTTCCCTGAGTTCAAGGACGCCGATATTCGCGTAACCGGCCTAAACCGGGTAGCCGCCTTCCGCCACGATCACCGCATCGCCCTGCCGCTGCTGGCCCCGGCGACGTCGAAAATCAAGATCAATGCGGGCGTAACCCTAGTGTCTTCCACTGGCTTTGCCCACGGGGTTAAAACTACCGGCGCCAAGCTGGTCTACTGCCACTCCCCAGCCCGTTTCCTGTACCTGCGCGAGCAGTACCTGGGCCAGTCCTCACGCTTCTCCCCCAAGGTGCTGGGACTAAACGCGGTGTATGCGCCGCTGCTGCGTTGGGATAAGCGCGCTGCTCACAGCGCCACCCGTTACCTGGCCAACTCCTCCATCGTTAAAGAACGCATTGAGCGTGTCTACGGTATTGAGGCTGAGCTGCTATTCCCGCCTGGTGGGATTGACGCCAGTGCCAGCCAGGAAACTGTGGACGAGATTGCTAGCTGGGCTGGCCAGTTCTACCTGGTGGTTTCGCGCCTGATGCCCTATAAGAATGTTGATCGCGCCATAGCGGCTTTTGCTGACATGCCCCAGCGCAAGCTGGCAATTGTGGGCAAGGGCCCTGAATCTGAGCGCCTAGCAGCTATGTGCCCAGACAATGTGCGCATGTTCCAGGGTCTAAGCGACGGCCAAATGCGCTGGCTATACGCCAACTGCCAGGCCCTGATTGCGCCTTCCTTCGAAGACTTTGGGCTCACCCCGCTGGAGGCTTACAGCTTCGGCAAACCGGTGCTGGCCCTGCGTGGAGGTGGCTACCTCGACACTGTTGTAGAAGGCCAAACTGGTCTATTCTTTTCTAAGCCCACCAGCGCTGATATCGCAGCCACAGTGGAAAAGAACGAGCAAATCACCTGGGATCACCCCGCGATTCGCGCCCACGGTGACAAGTTCTCCCTGGATCGTTTCATCCAAGCCCTGCACCAGCAGGTAGAAGCACTGTCTTAAGTTCCCGACTGCTCCAAGTAGGTTTCGTCTTGAAGATGAGTAAACGTACCTTCAATCACCTAGTGCGTCTAGGCGCTATTGTGATTGACTTCCTCGCTATCTGGGTGTCGTTCACCATTGCGTGGCATTTGCGCGAGCAGTCAGGTCTGTTCTCTAATGACGTCTCGGCCCTAACCCGGGCACTTATGCACTGGAAGCCGCTGGCTTCAGCCGCCTGGTTGGTGGTAATTGCTTGCTTTGGCGGCTATGCGGTGCGTGAATTCGGCTCGGGCACGGTCAGTATCCGCCGCGCCCTTAACGCTGGTCTGTTTAACATCGGCTTTTTCTCGCTGGTGTTGTACCTGACCAACACGGAGTTCTCGCGCTCTTACTTCCTGCTGCTGTTCATCATTGGGATGCCGCTAATCACCTTGGGGCGTCTATTTGGCCGCCGCCTGCTGCACTGGCTGCACTGGCATGGCTACGGCATTTCGCGCGTGATTATTGTGGGCCGCCCCCAGCAGGCTGAGCAGTTCTCCCAGATGCTTAAGCGTTCGGCTTGGGTGGGACTAGAGCCCTACCTGGTTTTTGACCCTGATGAGGCGCTAGAAACCTATAAGGGTGACCACCGCTCTATCAGTGACAATCTGCTTAAGCTGGCTGAATCCAACCAGGCTGAGCTGGTGCTTTTCGCCCCCGGTTCGGTACCTGACTCGGTTGATTTCCGCCGCTATGTGTGGCGTTTTGAGGGTCACCGTACGCAGCTAGCGGTAGTGCCTTCTTTGGTCGACGTCGCCGCTGACCGTATTCGTACCCGCCCAGTAGGTGGTCTGCCACTGGTCTACGTAGAAGACCCCAACTCTGCTGGCGCGCTGTCACACTCCAAGCGAATTTTCGATATTGTCATGGCTTCCCTGGCGCTGATTATGGTCAGCCCGGTCATGATTATTACCGCCCTGGCGGTGTACTTTACCGACCGTGGCCCAGTGTTCTTCCGGCAAGAGCGGGTGGGGCGCGATGGTAAGACCTTTAAGATGATCAAGTTCCGCTCTATGGTGGTTGATGCCGAGGCGCGCCTGGCTCAGCTGCAGGGCGGCAACAAGACCAATGAGGTCATGTTTAAACTCAAGAAGGATCCGCGTATCACCCCGGTGGGTGGCTTTATTCGTCGCTTCTCTATCGATGAGCTACCCCAGCTGTTTAACGTGATCCAGGGCGATATGAGCCTGATTGGCCCGCGCCCGCCGCTGCCGCGTGAGGTAGCTAAATACACTCCCGATGAGATGCGCCGTCTACGTGTGCGTCCGGGTATTACCGGCCTATGGCAGATTTCAGGGCGCTCAGACCTGTCCTGGGATGAAACCATTCGCCTGGACCTGTACTACATTGACAACTGGTCTCCGCTACAAGACCTATCGATCCTGACCAAAACGGTGCAGGCAGTGCTTTCTTCACGCGGAGCTTATTAAAAGAAGTAACAAACCATTTGAAACGTTTCCTCCCTGCCTCCCTTGCACTACTAACCTTCCTGGCCACCTGGGCTTACCGTAACCTTTTCGAGGCCACCCAGCAGGGGGCCTACCTAGCCGGTTTGGGTCTGCATACGTTTGTGGGGCCTCTGCAGCCCTATGTGCAGGTGTTTACCAAGCTGGGCACGGCCCCGGTGGCCGGGGCCAGCTTGGCTCTGGCCGTGGTGGTGTCCCTGTGCGCCAAGCGCTGGTTGTTGCCGGTGCAGCTAGTGGCTTTTGCCGCCGGCCTGCTAGGCACTGTCCAGGTGCTTAAAACTCGCCTGCCTTACCTGCCTCAGGGTGGCATCAATGGCACCGGCTATTTCCCGCATTACAACACCATGCCCTCAGGGCACGCCGCCATGATTTTGGTAGCTACCGTACCGCTTATGGCCGCGCTTAGCGCCACTAAGCTGCCGCGTATTTTCAAGCGAATCGCTTTTGCGGGGGCACTGAGTGCCTTTATTTTGGGCACCACTGCGGTGCTGGTCAGCTCCGCGCACTTGTGGACTGATGTGTTTGCTTCCACAGCTTTGGCACTGTTTTGGGCTTATTTATTACTGCCTTTACAACAAGTGCAATATAAGAAATTATCACAGCCCTATATCCGGCTAACCCTGATTACCTTTGCAATTGCTTGGGTTTTGCTACACGTGGACCAAGCTTTGCAAACAAACAATAAATTTGGCTTGGCATTTTGTGCCTTTAGTCTATGCGCCGGCGCTTTTATTGCACTATTATCGCAAGTGAGCACAGGAAACTCTCAGGAAACTATCGACTAGCTCCCAGACAGTGACTAGTACCTGACTGCTCATGCCCCTAGTCCCCGATTCTCAGGTACGCCATGAAAGCCCAACCGCAAGCCTCGGTTATCATCCCGACCCTAAACAGTGCCCCAGCTTTGGCTATCCAGCTGGACTCGCTGCTGCGTCAAGACTATGAGGGTGCTTTTGAGATTCTGGTAATCGACAACGGCTCCACCGATGAGACGCGCGAGCTACTTGAGGACTACTATCCTCGCTTTGCTTTCCGCCAGGTCAACCTACGTTACTTCATCTCTGACCGGGAACGTAACGTCTGCTACGCCCGCAACGTGGGCATCCGCTATGCAAACAGCGAAAAGCTACTGTTTTGCGACGCCGATGACATGCTTTCCAACAACTGGGTCAGCCAGGGTATTGAATCTCTAGCTGAACGCGAAGTAGTTTCTGGTTCGGGCATCTACTTCCTAGAAGACACCTTCAAAAACTTCTGGGCCCTGGGTAAGGCTTATGAGACTATCCACCCGGCCACAGAAACTGAAACCTACACCCCGGTTAATGCCGACCGGGCTATCCCAATCCTGATGGGTGGCTCCTTCGCAGCCCGCCGCTCAGCGCTGATCTCGCGCGGCTTTGATGTCAACGCCCCCTGGGGTTCAGAAGACAATGAGCTAGCCCTGCACCTGCGTGAGCACGGCATTGAAACTGAGAACTTTTCAGGTATGCGTATCGCCTACCGGGGGCGTAACCCTAAGGCTAAGTCACGCCGTAAAGCAGAGTTTAAGAGTGCCCGCGCTCAGGTCTGGTTGGCTCGCAAATATCACCTGACCTCCCAGCTGCCGGCCACTCGCCGAGGTGCCTGGCTGCTTAACCCGCTGCGTTTGCCGCTGGTGGCCGCCAAGATGGCGCTGGTACCCTCCAGCCGTGACTGGAGCGCGCTGCGTTCGCGTTTTAACACCGCTGCTGGGGCTTTTGTGGGCGTGCTTAGCTTCTACCACCCGGCTCCTAACCGTGAGGGTCTAATTGGTACGGGTAAAGAGATCAACTTGGATACAGGCAAGCCTTTGCGCCTGGAAACCACTGGTAACACCCACACCCCTAGCCGCGACACGATCACGCCTGCCTCAGGTCTAAGCCCCGTGTTGGTGCGTGAGCCTGAGCTGCAAACTACTGCCGGTTAGGTCTTTTTCCCGACGCCGCCGCACCGCTCTAGCTGCACGGCTCTAGCTGCGCGGCTCTAGCTACGTCACGCTAGCTGCGCGGGCCCCGTCACGGCGCTCTAGTCACGGCGCTTTGGAAGGCTTGGCTTATAACTGCGGCTTGGCCAGCTCGTTAAAGCCTATAAAGCACAAGTGGGGGGCCAGTTCATAAGAACTGGCCCCCCACCTTAGCTATGTGTCTTACTAGCTATGTGTCTTAGTGGTCGCCTGCGTCAAACAGGTCAGCTACCGAGCCGTCGTCGAAAACAGCCTTAATAGCGGCTGCCAGCAGCGGCGCAATAGAGAGGATAGTCAGCTGATCAAAGCGCTTTTCCTCGCTGATGGGCAGGGTGTCAGTGACGATAACTTCCTTGGCGCCACAGGTGCTTAGACGCTCAGCGGCAGGGCCGGAGAGCACACCGTGAGTGGCGGCAATGATGACGTCCTTAGCGCCGGCGTCGAGCAGCACCTTAACCGCCTTAGCGATAGTGCCACCAGTGTCGATCATGTCGTCAACCAGCACGCAGGTGCGGCCCTTAACGTCACCAACCACGCGGTTAGCCACGGACTGGTTGGGGCGAGTCACGTCACGGGTCTTGTGAACGAATGCCAGCGGGGTGCCACCCAGCTTGTCCGCCCAACGCTCGGCCACACGAATACGGCCAGCGTCAGGAGAAACCACCGTGGTGTTAGCCGGGTCAATGTGCTTAGAGACGTAGTCAACCAGCACCGGCTGGGCCCACAGGTGGTCCCAGGGGCCATCAAAGAAGCCCTGCTCCTGGGCAGAGTGCAGGTCCACGCTCATGAGGCGCTCAGCGCCAGCAGTGGCATACAGATCTGCAATCAAGCGGGCAGAGATAGGCTCGCGCCCCAGGTGTTTCTTGTCCTGGCGGGCGTAGGGGAAGAATGGGGCCACCACAGAGATGCGCTTGGCAGAGGCACGCTTAAGCGCATCCACCATAATTAGCTGCTCCATAACCCAGTCGTTAACGCGGTCGCCGTGAGACTGGATGCAGAACACGTCACATCCACGCACCGACTCGTTGAAACGTACATAGGTCTCGCCATTAGCAAAGTCGTAAGCGCTAGAGGACAGCACCTCGGTGCCCAGCTCCTTGGCCACGGCCTGCGCAAGCTCAGGGTGAGCCCGGCCTGATACGATCACCAGGCGCTTAGAGCCCTCACTGATAATGCCAGTCATGGATTATTTGCCTCCTTGTAGCCGTTTGGCCATGTGGGTGGGTAGGTAGGAGATCATGCTGGTTGCTTTAGGCTTCCAGCAGACTTAGTGGGGCGACGACGGCGCCGTCGGGAACTTCCACATTGTCTAGGACGCTGTGGGCCCCAACATAGGCCTCATCACCAATCACGGTGGCACCGTGAACAATAACCCCGGGCTCTAGGTAGGCATCCTGGCCAATCTTGGCATCCACATCCACCCAGGTGGAGGAGGGGTCCACGATGGTTACGCCAGTGCGCATCCAGTGCTCGAGAATACGACGGTTAAGCTCAGCCCCTAGCTGGGCCAGCTGTACGCGGTCGTTGCAGCCCTCAACCAGCCAAGTGTCGGTGACCACCAGCGCGCTAGTGGACTTACCGGCCTGGTAGGCGGCGGCCACGACGTCGGTCAGGTAAACCTCGCCCTGATCGTTGTCAGTGCCCAGGCCACCTAGTGCCTCACGCAGGTGAGCGGCGTCGAAAACATACACGCCCGCGTTAATTTCCTTGATTAGCAGCTGTGACTCAGAAGCGTCACGGTGCTCCACAATGCCGGCTACCGCACCTTCCTCGGTACGTACCACACGGCCATAGCCACTGGGGTCAGCCAGTTCGGTGGTAAGAATAGTGACTGCGTCTGCGCGGCTGACGTGCTGGTCTAGCAGCGCCTCTAAGGTGGCAGTGTCCAGTAGCGGCACGTCACCGCTGGTAACCACCACCGGGCCGGTTAGGTCGGCAGGTAGCGCCGCCAAACCGCAGGCCACAGCCCGGCCAGTACCGGGAATTTCGTCTTGGTCAGCAATCACCACATCCGGAGCTACCCGCTCCAAGTGAGCGACGACGTCGTCGCGCTGGTGACGCACTACCGCAACCAAATACTGCGGCTGAAGTCCACGGGCGGCAACCACAGCGTGATTTAACAAGCTGCGCCCCCCGATCTGGTGTAGAACTTTGGGGGTCGCCGAACGCATACGCGTTCCTTTACCGGCGGCCATGATGATGACGGCGGCAGGGCTTGTGGCCACGAGGAAAGCTCCTAAAACGGGTCGAAGCATAAATACTGTCTACAGCATAGCGCACAAAAAGCTCCGCCCCCAGGATTCGAACCCGGACCACAAGGCACCAAAGGCCTGCGTGCTGCCATTACACTAGGGCGGAAGGGTACGTCAGGCGTACCGGGATCTATTCTTACACACTTTGTGCGGTGGCTATGACTTCAAAACGGATTCGCATGAGTGCGGGGGAACGACGCGAGCAGCTGATCGACGTCGCCCGCACGCTTTTTGCTGAGCGCGGTTATGACGCCACCTCAATCGAAGAAATAGCTGCTAGCGCCCAGGTTTCCAAGCCGGTGGTGTATGAGCACTTCGGGGGTAAAGAAGGCCTTTACGCGGTCATCATTGACCGGGAACTGACTTTGATCTACTCCACTATAGTCAACGCCCTAGAGTCAGATCCCTCACCCTCGGCGGTGGTGGAACACGCCGCCTTAGCGCTGCTGACATATATCGAAGATAACACTGATGGCTTCCGCATCATCTCCTCAGAAAATGACCGCTCAAGGGGAACCTACTCCACTTTGTTAGCGGATGTGGCGGTGCAAGTCTCCGGCATCTTGGCCAGACAATTTACAGAACATGGTATTGATGCGCGTTTTGCTCCCCTGTACGCTCAAATGTTAGTGGGTATTGTTGCTATGCCCGCCCAATGGTGGCTACTCGACCGCACCATGACCAAGGAGGAGGTTGCTGCGCACATGGTTAACCTGGCGTGGAACGGCCTTCGCGGCATGGAGCCTGACCCTGTATTGCGTAACCAAGGAGACACTGCATGACCCCACCTGCCGCCCTAGCTAGGCGCGGCACCGGGCGTATTGCCTGGATCGACGTCTCTCGCGGATGGTGCATGTTGGCCATTGTGGCCGGCCACTTCTATCTCCCCTGGAATCAGCACCCCGCGCTGTTCGACCTGCTTTACGCCTTCCACGTTCCCGCCTTCTTCTTCCTTTCTGGACTGGTTTTCAACCCTGGAAAACGGTCCTTTCCCCGCTTCCTTTACACCCGTGCCCGCGCCATCATGCTCCCCTACGCGCTGTGGGCTTTTATCTCTGTATGTATTTTCGCAGTGCTGGGTTCAGTGGCAGCTGGTTCATTGGGTCGTAAAAATCCCGCAAGTTTTACCACCATGCTTAAAGACATCATGTGGGCCACCCCCTCGGCACACCACATGGACTGGAATAAGCCGCTGTGGTTTTTACCCGCAATTATGATCGCTTACCTGATAGCTTGGGGCACCGCCAAGCTAATTGAGGGTAACCGTATCGCTTTAGCCATAATTATTGTTATTTCCCTACTTCCCAGTTGGTTTTTAGCCTCCCATCAAGAGGTCTGGTACCCCTGGAGTTTTGAGCGAGTGGGGGTGCTGATGCCGTTCTTCTTCCTAGGCATGTATATGCGCCCCATCGTCAACCATTTGCCTATTAAATACCCTTTAATTGAGGGTCTGGACGGTATTGGTTTGCTGGCTATTGCCGCCGCCATCAGCCACTACAACACCACCACGGTGGATTATGTGGCTCGCACCTACGGCAACTACGCCAACTTTGTGGCGGCTGCGCTAGTGGGTATTGCGGGTATCTGTATGATTTCACGTGCCTGGAATATAGATGATTTGACCCGCATTGGGAAAATGACTCTGGGTATTTTATGCACTCACAAATTCATCGTGTTGGCCGTGCAGATTGTAATTAACTCTCTGGGCATGGAGGAACTCATTACGGCTATGGGTCCTATCCCCCAGTTTATTTTGGATAACTCCCTGTCGGTGGGTTTTGCCTGGATTATTACGGCAGCCTGTTTCGCGGTTTGTATTGCGCTTAAATACTTGGCTCCCTGGTCAATTGGCTTGCCGGGTAAGGGTATCGACCTACGCCACCTGGTTCCTAAGGAGAAGCTGCTGCAGTTGGCTGGGCTGCGTATGCCCAGCTTGCCTAGCTTGCCCCGACGCCGCAAGCGTCCGCAGGGCCGCCGGGTGCAGCAAGGTCCGCCCTCGCGTCCCATCAGGCCGCGTCGTCGTAGTGGCGGCGGTAAGCACGCAGCCTAAACAGCCGCAGTTAAGCTTGGAACACCCGCATCTGGGGCGGCCCCGACAAGGTGTGGCGACCCAGGCCGCGCAGCACAGCCCAGGCCACGCAGCAGCGGGACTACTGCTCAAGCTCGCCGGCAGCTTCAAGCCATTCCAGCTCAATGTCTGCCTGGCGTTCCTGCGCCTGGCTGAGCTGTTTACCCAGCTCAATTAGGTCATTGACGCGCCCAGGATCAGCTGAAGCCACTTCCATCTCCGCGTGTAGCTTGTCGATCTGGGCGCTAACCTTATCCAGTTGGCGCTCTAGCCGGGCCAGGTTCTTGGCTGCTGCGTGGCGCTGAGCCCCGCTTAAGGCACCCTGCTCCCCCTGGGACGGGGCGTTTTTAGCCTCCGCAGTTGGCGACGTCGTCCCTGCAACCCCAGAGGCGGCCGTAAGTTGCTGGCGACGCAGCTCCAGATACTGCTCCACCCCACCGGGAAGATCACGCAGATGCCCGTCACCAAGCAAAGCCAGCTGGTGGTCGGTGACGCGTTCAAGCAGGTAGCGGTCATGGGAGACCACCACTAGCGTGCCCGGGAAGGTGTCGAGGATATCCTCAATTGAAGCCAGGGTGTCAGTGTCTAGATCGTTAGTGGGCTCGTCCAGCAGCAGCACATTGGGCTGAGCCATAAGCAGTCGCAGCAGTTGCAGGCGACGGCGTTCACCACCGCTGATTTCCCCCACCCGGGTCCAGGCGCGTTGGCGGGTAAAGCCCAGGCGTTCAACCAGCTGGCTGGCACTTAGCTCCTTGCCACCCACGGTGACGTGCTCGGCCACTGCAGCCACTGCCTCAACCACCCGCAGCTCGCTGATCTGATCCAGCTCATGAGTGGTTTGCGACAGGGTCACCACATCCACGGTCTGGCCGGTACGCACCCGCCCACTGGTGGGTTTTTGGGTGCCTTGCAACAGGCGCAGCAGGGTGGTTTTACCGGCGCCGTTTACACCCACAATGCCTACTCGCTCACCGGGGGCTAGGCGCCAGGTTACCTCGCGCAGCACCTGGTTTTCGCCGCCGCCGGGAGCGGGGTAGCTGACGCTGACGTTTTCCAGGTCAATAACGCGCTTGCCTAGGCGGGCGGTGGCCATGCGGGTGATTTCTACGCTGTCACGCGGCGGGGGCACGTCGGCGATTAGGGCTTCGGCGGCGTCGATACGGAAACGTGGCTTGGAGGTGCGTGCCGGGGCGCCGCGTCGCAGCCAGGCTAGCTCTTTGCGCAGCAGGTTTTCGCGTTTGGCGGCAGCCACTTCGGCCTGGCGGGCCCGCTCGGCGCGCGCCAGAATGTAGGCCGCATAGCCGCCGTCGTAAAGCTCAATTCGGCCGGGTATTTGGGGGCGGCCATTGCCGGGGTCAACGCCGGGCACTACTTCCCACACTCGGTTGCAGATGGCGTCTAGGAACCAGCGGTCGTGGGTGACCACCACTAGGGCGCCGTCGCCGCGCGCTGAGTCGAAGCGTTTTTGCAGGTGGCGAGCCAGCCAGTCCACGCCTTCAACATCGAGGTGGTTGGTGGGCTCATCTAGCACCACCACCTGGGCGTCTTGGGTGAGCACGTGGGCTAGGGCGACGCGGCGGCGCTGACCGCCTGAGAGAGTGTCGACGTCGGCTGCCAGGTCCACATCTGCCAGCAGCCCGGCGTGAATGTCGCGCACGGCAGGGTTGGAGGCCCACACGTGCTCAGGCATGTCACCGTGCACTGCCTGGCGCACACTGATGCCCGGGGGGAAGTTGTCGCTCTGGTTGAGGATGGCCACGCGCGTGTCGGCGGCGCGGGTGATGCGCCCGCCATCGATTTCACGCTGCCCTGATAGGGCCCGCAGAAAAGTGGATTTACCAGCGCCGTTGGGGCCCAGCACGCCCACCCGGGTGCCGTCTTCAATGCCTACCGTGACACCGTCTAGTAGCGTACGACTGCCTACAACAATGCGCAGGTTCTCGACCCCTAATAGGTGAGCCATTAAATCCTCATTCTGCAGATAAAACCAGCCCCCGCATTCTACCGCGTGAACGCTGGGGCGCGGGCGGCACGGCTTGCGGGCGCTTAACCGGTAACTACCTGGTCGCAGAAGGGGGTGAGGCTCCAGCATAGAGCTACCCGCTCAGCCGCCGCGCGACTGGAACTAAGGGCGGCCACAGTAGGCCCGGAACCAGAAACCATAGCTGCCAGTGCACCAGCCCTCTCAGCTAGGTCAATTAGTTGACCTAGTTCTGGACGCAGCTCAATAGCCGTGGCCTGTAGATCGTTGCGGATATGGCGGCTAACCTCAGCCACGTCACCGGCCTCTAGAGCGGCCAGCAGCTGCTCAGGCGGCATGTCAGCCGCTGGTGGAGCCTGCACGGTGGCGTCAAAGTGTTTAAACACGGCCGCCGTCGATAAACCCTCATCCTGCAAGGCAAAAGTCCAGTAGTAGGGGCCGGGGGCGGCCTTAAGCGGCTCAATTAGATCCCCGCGTCCGGTTCCCAGAGCCACTCCGCCATAAAGCCCAAAGGGCACATCCGCACCTAGCTGGGCGCCTAGCTGGGCTAGTTCTTCTAGGCTCAAGCCCACCTGCCAGAACTCGTTGCAGGCCTTGAGGGTGGCAGCTGCGTCCGCGCTGCCACCAGCCATGCCTCCAGCCACCGGCACAGCCTTATCTAGCAAAATGTGCACGTCCGGGGTGTCTAGGCCGCGCTGGGCGGCTTGCTGGGCCACCGCCTGGGCGGCGCGGTAGGCCAGGTTGGTGTGATCTAGGGGCACATTGTTATCGGGGCGGGTCAGGGCCAGCTCAATGCGCGGGCTGCCGGTTTGAGCCGCTGGGACCGAGTCTGGCTGGGCTGCGGGGGCCGAGTCTGGCTGGGCTGCCGGGGCTGAGCCTGGCTGCGGCGCCGTCGTAGCCAGGGACTTCAGGGGACTGACCGTAACCGTCTCGCTTAAGCCGATCTGGGCAAAGATGGTGTTAAGCGGGTGGTAGCCATCGGGGCTGGCGGCGCCCAGGGCCAGGAAAAGATTAACCTTACCCGGGGCGCTAACACTCACGGCTGGGGCGCCCACGGATGGGACGCCTGCATTGGCGGCCGGGTCGCTGGCGGCCGGGTCACTGGCGGCCGGGGAGCTAGCGCTCACAGCCGGGGCGCTGGCGGCTAGGGCGTGCGCGCCGGCGCTAGCAGCATTGCTGTCCATAAAATCCTCCATTAACGCTTTGATTACTAGTGTGCCAGGCGTCAGCTACCAGCATTTAGCTGCTGGGCCACGGCGGCAAACTGGTCAATGTCTAGGGTTTCACCGCGAGCCGTGGGGCTAACTCCAGCGCGCTCCAGCGCCTCCTGCGCGGCGCCGGCGCTACCAGCCAAACTAGCCAGTGCCTGACGCAAAGTCTTGCGGCGCTGAGCAAAGGCGGCGTCGATAACAGCAAAAACCTGCTCGCGCGTAGCCGCAGTATCCGGCTGGGGGCGGCGCTCAATTTTTACCAGCGCCGAGTCCACATTAGGCACCGGATAAAACACGTTGCGGCCAATGGTTAGGGTACGCCGCGCACTGGCATACCAGGCCACCTTGGCGCTGGGCACACCATAAATCTTGTTGCCCGGCGTGGCAGCCAGGCGGTCGGCCACCTCCGCCTGCACCATCACCAGCACGGTCTGGATGCTGGGTAGCTTTTCGAGCACGGTCAGCACAATCGGCACGGCCACGTTATACGGCAAATTAGCCACCAGGCGTACGGGGGTGGCGCCGCCGATGCTTTCTGGGCCGGTAATGGTCAAGGCGTCAGCAGTAAAAACTTGTAATTTAGCTTCTGGAAAGCGCGCTTGGGCGGTGGTCGGGAGCGCTTGAGCTAGGGGCGGGTCAATCTCGACGGCGCTTACCTGCGCCCCAGCCTCCAGCAGCGCCAGGGTTAGTGAGCCCAAGCCGGGACCGATTTCCAGCACCTGCTCGCCCGCTTGTACGCCGGCGTTACGCACGATCTTGCGTACCGTGCCCGGATCATTAACGAAGTTTTGGCCCAGGGTTTTGGTAGGGCGAATGTTTAACTGGGCGCACAGCTCACGAATATCGCTGCTGGTCAGTAGCTTGCCTGCCGCCACGTCACTCATACACGTCACCTACAAGTTTCCGGGCGCATTACTAGCGCGGTTTGGTACTGCCTTCATTACCTTCAAGCCTAGCTGAAAGCCGCTCAATTTTAGGATGCCGACGACGCTCGCCAGCCAAGCCCAAATACACATCTCCCCCACAATCAGCACAGATTGCAGGGGAGGCGGTTAGCGTGCTCAAACGCCAGCTTGTGTAAGTGCGGTTTAGTACCAGCCCACCGACTCAGAGTGTGCCCAAGCGCCACAGGGGTTGGAATAACGCTCGGAGATGTAGCCCAGACCCCACTTGATCTGGGTGGCCGGGTTGGTAGCCCAGTCGCTACCGGCGCTAGCCATCTTGGAGCCAGGCAGGGCCTGAGGAATACCGGTGGCGCCGGAGGAAGCGTTGTAAGCCTGGTAGTTCCAGCCAGACTCGCGGTTCCACAGCTTAACCAAGCAGCTGAACTGGGTGTCGTCCCAGCCGTAGGAGCTCATCATGGACTTAGCAATAGCCTGGGCGCTAGCAGCGTCGGTGCCGGCGGCAGCCAGGGTGGCGTTACCACCGCTGGAGCTGGAGGAAGAGTTGCTGGGGGTAGCGGGAGTGGTGGTGGCGGCAGGAGCGGTAGCTTCCTTGGTGCCCACCAGTACCACGGCGTTGGTGGCCGGCTTGACGACGGCGGTGGATACTACGGTGCGGGAAACTTCCTTACCGCCACGGGTAACCACGTTGTAAACGGTTCGGGAAATACCGTCTACACCCTCGGTTTCTACCTTCTTCTCACCCTTGGCCAGAGTCGGGTCCGGCTTCTCGGTGGTGCCAGCCTTGATGGCGGTGTCTACGTTGGTCTGGGTGACGCTAGCGTGGACAACGGTAACGACGGCGCCGTCAACAGGGGCGGCAGTCAGGTCCACGGAAGCGGTGTCGTTGTCATCAACCGAAACACCGGCGTCAGACAGGGCCTGACCCCAAGTGTCAGCCTGGGTGGAAGCAGAAATGGTCTTGCCGTCTACAACCAGCTTGTAGTTAACAGACTCTTCTGCATTAGAGGTGGGCTGAGCGGACAGACCGAGTGCTGCGTGGGTCAGCGCGGCCTTGTTGGCGTCAGTGTTGACACCGTTGTTCATCTGTACAGCAGCGAATGCGCCACCGGAGACAGCCAGGGACAGAGCCATGGCCACACCGCCCGCGCGGTACACCACGTTACCGGTGCCTACCTGGGAAAAGAGAGCACTAACTGCTGAGGCCGGGGTGGCCTTCTGAGCGTGACGTCCCATGTCGAACCTCTTTCTTTATAAACTAGTACCCGACTGTAATCGAAACGTGACCTTTTGGCCAGTAAGTATCAGCCCTTTCACAACTTAACTCTGAGCACATTTGCCCTGGCCAGCACCCATTAGTTTAATGATCTGGCGCACAATAGGTAAATCGGGAGCCAGCCAATTTAGGTCAAGAGCTTGTACTGGCGTAACCCATTTGACCTGCATATGACTAGTGCCTGGGCTAATTTCGGGGCGGTCAGTGCTCACTAGCCACACCCGCATCTCCAGCCCCGGTTTTAGTGGCCATGCAGACAAGGGTGTATCGGGAATCACTTCCACCCCGATCTTGACCACAATATCTAGTTCTTCACGTAATTCGCGCGCCAAAGCTGCCTGCGGCGCCTCCCCCGGCTCCACCTTGCCGCCCGGAAACTCCCACTGGCCCCGCAGCTGCGCCGGGTAAGCACGCTGAGCGGCTAAAAACCGCGTGGGCTGACGCAAATCATCTACCACCACGGCCCCTACCACCAGTTGTGTCGCTTTTGGTTGCACTCCCTTAGGTTGTGCCGCTTTTGATTGCGCCCCCTTAGGTTGCGCCTCCTGCGTCACCTTGGCGGCCTCTGAGTTTTCCACGATCTGACACACTTCCTGCTCACGTCACTAACCAGCTAAGGTTTACCTATGCCCAAGATTACTGGTAACACCCTAGCCGAACACCGCGAGCGCACTCGCCGCGCCCTTTTCGACTCACTGGGTCAACTCTTGGCCGCTAAACCTTTTGACAAAATCACGCTTTCCGACGTCGCCACTAACGCCCATGTGGGGCGCACCGCCGTCTATAACCACTTTGCAGACAAAGAAGACCTGCTCCTGGCCTATATCGAGAACGAAACCCGTAGCTATGTGGCCCGCCTGAGCCAGGCCCTTGAAGATGTGCAAGATCCGCTTGACCGCCTGCGGGTTTATATCCGCGAGCAGGCCCTGCTAAAGCAGCACTACCACTTCCCTGGCGGCGCACGCCTAACCGATACGCTTTCGCGCAACACCGTGGGGCGCCTGCACTCGCATGCCGACATTATGGAGCAGATGCTCAGCCAGATTTTGCATGAGGCTATCGACCAGGGGCAGCTACCTAACCAGGATGTGCCCATGAGCGTACAGCTGATCCACGCCTGCGTGCTGGGGGGCCGCCCCACACCCACTAACCCCATGCAGCGCGAGCGCTACCTGCACAGTTTGGATAGTTTCGTGTTGCAGGCGGTAGGGGCGCAGCAGGCGGCTCATCCGGTGCCGGTTTCGCTTGATCACGACGACGACGCCCCGGCTCCCTCCGTCTCGCGTTGCCCTATGGCTGGCTGACCTTAGCGGCCGAAAGCCCTCAGTAGGTTAGGGAGCCGGTGACGTTGAGGCTTTCTCCCGCGCTGTGAGCGGAGGCTGCGGCGTCGTCGTCAGTGCCAGCGCCAGGGGGAAGGAAACGCAACACCACGCCGTCGCCCAAATCAAGCTCATCACCGTAACGCAAGGGAACCTGGGCGTCAGGAACCAACTGCACATCCTCATAACCCAGCCGACGCAGCACGGTGCCATTGTGGGAATCCATGTCGATGGCGCTTACCTGCCACCCCACCACCTGCAGTAACACGTGCGAGCGGGAAACCAGGCGGCCCGGGGAGGGAACCGTGAGCAGCTCCGTGCCCTCGTTGTAGCTTAAATACTGTGGCGCTCGCCCCACTACCAGATCGCGGCGCAGGGCCAGACGCGCCCCCGTGGAGGCCTCCACCACCATTCGTGGCGGGTTATCTAGCATGTGTGGAGCAGCCGCTAAAGCACCCGCACAAGTGGCGCAATCGTAGGCATCAGGCGGATTTGGGTGGCCGTTGACGCATTCCACGCCAAGTAATTCCTCAGCCATTGTGAGCCTCCTTAGCTGGTGTGACGGATCGAAAATGGTGCCAAGCACACACTGTTAAATTATGTCCCGTTTTTACTCTGAAGTAGTTAATTGTCGGACTTGGCCACTAGAGTAGTTGTATTGAGGTTGGTAACAGCGCTTGGCTAACACGGCTCAAGTGCATGGTACCTGGAAGGATCACGATGACGCTCTCGCTGGAACAGTTAGCCGCCCGGGCCGCCAGTCCCGCGACTTCGCAGGCTGACCTATATCAGCTGGTCAGCAACTATCCGCAGTTGCGCCCAGTGGTAGCCGCCAACCCGAACGCCTACCCGCAGTTACTTGAATGGCTGGCTAACCTTAACGATCCGCAGATCAACGCCGGTCTAGCCCGCAGCCCGCTACCGTTGGCGCGTCAGCTGCTAGCTAAGCACAATCCCCAGTTCCTGGCCCAGCTTGAAGGCCAAAAAGAGCAGGCAGCTAGCGCCGCTAGCACTGCCAGCGCCCAGGACGTGGCCCCCACGCAGGTGGCCGCCGGCCCGCTGGTTAACGACCATGCTCCCACCCGTCGCTCTGTGCTTAGCTCCAACCAGGAAACTAGCGCCCCCAGCGTTGCTGACTCCGTGTTTGCCATGAATGACAAGGAGCAGCCGGCCCCTGGCGGCGTGGAGGGCCCCGCCCAGAATATTGTGGCGGCTAACCCCTCGGTTATTCCGCTAGACCAGCCGCTAGGCGCGCAGGTGCCAGACCCGGCCACCACCGGTTCAGCCACCATGGTTATGTCCACCCCGGTGTATGCCCCGGACCCCACCTACGCTGAGCCCACCTACGACTATGCCACCGCTAATGAGTCCCCTGAGCAGGAGGCTGACAGCTCCGCTAAGAAGGGCGGCCTTCCACTCTTTGGTTGGATTTCGCTGGCGGTTTTGATTTTGGCTGTGGCCGTGGGTGCCTACATGCTTGGGCGCGACACCTCCCCGCACCCCACCAACGACGCCGGTCCAATCACCCCCACGGTGGTACAGACTGAAACTGCCGCACCGGTAGAGACTGAAACCCCCACGCCTAGTGCCACGCCTACCGCTACGGTTAAGGCTCCGGCTCCCGACGGCGCCCGGGAAATGACCAGCTTCACCTCACCTTCCGGCAACATCACCTGCACCCTTGGCGACGACCAGGTTTCTTGCACTATCAAGGAATACAGCTTCAACGCTAACGGTCCCAGCTGCTCTAACAACTCCACCCCGTTCACCGCTACGGTGACCACGCAGACCAGTGCCGGCGGCTCTTGCCAGACTGCCTTTAAGGCTTCAGGCACCACCTTGGCCTACAACTCTTCGGCTAAGCATGGCGTTTTCGCCTGCACCTCCACCGAAGAGGGCGTCACCTGCTGGAATACTCTTAACGGTCAGGGCTTCACGGTTAACCGTCACGCAGCCAACTCTGAGCAGCGCTGAGCTAACCCCAAGCAGCGCTGAGCTAACCCCGAGCAGCGCTAGGCGCAGACCTCCAGCTTGAGCGCAAGCCGCAAGCGCTTCTCAGGTCTGGTTTGGATTCTCACAGTTACATAGTTCAGTTTGCCACCGCTCCCCGTGTAATCATGGAGCGGTGGCATCTAACTATGTAAACATCCTACGTAAACCCGGTGCTTTTAAATTTTCTGCCACCGGACTGCTGGCGCGCATGCCCATGTCTATGGTGTCAATTTCTTCGCTGCTGGCTATTCAAAGCGAGTATCACAGCTACACCCTGGCCGGGCAGGTCAGCGCGGTAACGCTGATCGCTTTTGCCTGCACTGCGCCTTGGCTGGCTCGACGTGTAGATATTTACGGCCAGCGCTTCATGATTCCTTTCATCATGGCCTCCTGTCTGGCCATGGTGGGCGAGATTGTGTCTATTACTTTCCACGCCCACCCGGCGGCGCTGCTGGTTTGCGCCGCCATTGCTGGCGGTACCAGTGGCTCTATGGGCGCCCTGGTGCGCGCGCGCTGGTCTAACCTGCTGGAAACACCCGATGAAATCCACACGGCTTTCGCCCTTGAGGCAGCCATGGATGAGGTGGCTTTCATCATTGGCCCGATCTTGGCCACCATGCTGGTTACCAACCCGCCCCTGCCGGTTACCAGTGGTTTGATTGTGGCCGTAAGCGCCCAGGCAGTGGGTTCACTGTGGTTCCTATCCCAGCGCGCCACTGAGCCGCCGGCGAAGGGGCGCGCTGCCGTGCAGGAGCAAGCCGGCCAGTCCCATGTTTTGCGTAATGGGGCGTTGGTGGTTACTGCGCTTACCTGCCTAGTGTTGGGTGGCCTGTTTGGCGCCAACGATGTGGCGATTGTGGCTTCAGCTACCGAGCATGGTCACAAGAATCTTTCCGGCGCTATCTTGGCTTGCTTCTCTACCGGCTCACTGGTGGCGGCGCTGATTCACGGTTCACGCCAGTGGCATTGGCCGCTGCAACGCCAGTTCGTGGTGGGCGTGACGGTTTTGGCGTTGGGTGCCTCCACCTTGATTTTTGCCCCTAACCTGTGGTTTGTGGCGGTGGCTGCGGCCATCACCGGTATGGCTATTGCTCCTACTTTCACTACCGCCAACCAGATTGTGCAGCATTCGGTGGCTGACAATCAGATCACTGAGGGCCTGACTTGGCTTAGCACCACTATTAACGTGGGTGTTTCTGTGGGTACGTTCCTAGCTGGTTTAGCTATCGACGATTCTGGCGCGCACGGTGGTTTCTTGGCGGTTACGGTTATGGCGTGGCTGGCTGTGGTGATTGTGTGGGGCGGGGCGCGTACTTTGCGCCGTGCCCTGGGGGTACGTCAGATACCCTAGGGATATTTGTATCTGCGCTTAGCTAGCCCCTAGCCAGGCCAAGTATCGAGGTAGGCATGAATCTTTCTTTTGCAGACTTACGCGCCGGCTTTTATGCCACGGTGCGCGCACCGATTGTGCAGATACTGGGCTGGTTGTGCCTGCTGGGGGCCACCTATCCGCAGATGTACGACAAGGACTACAAGCTGCCTCAGCATTTTGACGTATACGTGTACTGGTATGCGTTAAATAACTGGTTTAGTGGTAATTCCCTGTACGACTGGTACGCCTTGCCTGACTACAAGATGTACCCCTTCACCTACCCGCCTTTTGGAGCCTGGGCGCTATCCCCACTGACCTGGTTTGATTATGAGACCGCCGCACGCCTAATGATTATGGCTATCGCCCTGCAAACTGCTGTGATTGTGGCCCTGATCGGGCGCAGCCTGGGCTGGTCTTGGGGCTCAGCTTTTGCTATCGCCCCCTGGGCGGCCATTGTGATTGAACAATGCCTGGAGCCGTTTAACCAGTCGGTTGGTTTTGCCCAGGTCAACACCGCCATGATGGCGCTGGTGATGATTGATGTGGCCGCGCCTGACAGCTGGAAGGGACGCGGCGTGGCCTCTGGTTTAGCGGCTGCTATCAAACTGACCCCAGCTATTGCCGTGCTTATTTTCCTGCTGCGCCGCCAGTGGCGCTCAGCTATCACCATGGTGGCTACCTCGCTCACCGTCACCTTGCTCAGCTGGATTATCAGCCCGAGCGAGTCTGCCCGTTTCTTCTTTGACGCCATGTGGGACCCCCAGCGCGCCGGGGATGCCTACTACACCAGCAACCAGAACCTGAAGGGGTTCGTGGCCCGCGCCCTGCCGGAAAACGCCTGGAGTATTACTTGGGCGATCGCGGTGGTGCTGGCTTTGGTGGCCGCCGTCTGGCTGTGCCTGCGTATTCAGGCCGCCGCTACCAGCGTGGTTACCCCGCATGTTATCTACGACGACGCCGCGCCCGGCCCCCTTAATGCGGCCGCGCCCGCCACTGGAGCCGCTAGTTCCGCCGCGCCCGCCACTGGGGCTACTGTCTATGCTGTCTCTGCGGCCCTGGCCGCCCCTGCTGGCGACGCCGCCAAGCCAGCCGCCAGCGACGCCGTCGCCGCCCCGAGCGCCGTCGCCACTACCCCAGCTGCCCCGGTGCTACCCGAAAACCTAGCCACCTTACTGACAGCCGCAGTAATCATGACCCTGGGACTACTGGTCTCCCCCATCACCTGGTCGCACCACTGGGTGTGGGGGCTAGCCACCGTGGTGGTGCTGATCGCGGTGGCGCTACGGCTAAAGTCCCTGGCCCTAATGGGCACAGCCCTAGTGCAAGGGGTGCTATTAATCATGGCCCCGCACTGGTGGTTCCCCTACGGGCAGGTTAACGAGTTGCACTGGAACGTGGTAGAGCAGCTGGTGGGATCCTCCTACACCCTGGCTGCTATCGCCTCTGGCGTAGCCCTGGCCTGGGCGTTACCGGTGCAGGCAACAGCTCGACTAGGCTGGAACTCCTTAAGGAGAACCGATGCCCCTATCTGACTTGGCACGACGCGGTGAAGAGCACTTCCACCGCCACGTGATTCCACAACTACGCCGCGCCGGCTGGCGCCCGCGAGCAGTGGCCTATGACGGCTACGGCTCGGCTAGCATGGTGCGCGTAATTGCGCGCGTAGTGATGCGCCCACCCGGCGCACCCGCCGAGGGCCCACTATTCCAGCACATCCCTGAGGATTTGCCTTCTATCACCCAGCTGCGTGAAGCCGCCATGGCTTCACTGCTAGACGCCCAACGCGGTTGGCGCTCCTTCATTGACATTCCGGTGCCGTTCATCCCCTTCACTGTGAAGGTGGGCGAGCACAAACTCTCCGCACAGGCAGACCGGGGCGGCTATATCGACGTCGTCATCCGTAACCACAACCTCAAACCCGGCTGGCATGAAGCCACCATCACCGGCCCCGCCATGGACACAATCAAAGCCCCCGTGCTGATCATCCCTGACGGGCCGCAGCTGGGCGTAGTGTGCGACATCGACGACACCGTAATGGTCACCCATATGCCGCGTGTACTGGTGGCCTTCTGGAATGCTTTCGTTAAGCAGTCTTTTGCGCGCCAAGCCGTGCCGGGTATGGCCGCGCTGCTCAACCGGGTACAAAAAACCAACCCGGGTGCGCCGGTAATCTACCTGTCTACCGGCGCCTGGAATGTGGTGCCCACTTTGCGTAACTTCTTTGAGCGCCACAACTTCCCGCGCGGCCCCATGCTCATGACCGACTGGGGCCCCACCAACACCGGCTGGTTCCGTTCCGGCCTGGAACACAAACGCACCCAGCTGCGTCGCCTAATGATTGACCTGCCTGAAGTAAAGTGGCTACTAATTGGCGACGACGGCCAGTTTGACCGGATCATTTACGGCGACCTCGCCCACGATCACGGCGACAAGGTAGAGGCTATAGCTATCCGTAAACTGACCTCATCAGAGCATGTTTTAGCGGGTGGTAACCACGTGGCTCTGGCTGAGCCGCAGGTGCGCAGCCTCAAACAGTCTGGCGCCCTGGTGGTTAGTGGCCGCGACGGCTTCACTTTGGCTCGTAAACTGCCAGCCTCGCTGGTAGGCCCCCAACCGTAAGGAGAAATAAATGGCTAGCAAACTCCCGTTCCTGATTGGTCTGACCGGCGGCTATGTGCTGGGCACCCGCGCCGGGCGCGCCCAGTACGAAAAGATTAAGGCCGCTGCCGGGCGTGTGGCGGAGTCTCCCGCCGTGCGCACCCGCGTGGATTCAACTAAGGCTAAGGTTTCTGACGCCGTCAAGCGCCAGGGCGAAAAGGTCACCGACAAGGTGGTTGAGTCTGTTAAGGAGCGCCTATTTGGCGGACCCGCACAGTCCAACTCCACGCCCGTGGCCGTGCCCGAAGCCCAGGTGCGCCCGCTCAACTGAGCGTCCGACAGGCACCCTGACAGCGTCTAAGCTTTCTGGCCTGCCAGGTCTAATACTCCTCTAATACTCCCGTGCGCCGGGCCTGTTCATTCAGGCCCGGCGCACGCTTGTTTTTGAATTAAATTACTTTAAGGCTCTACAGCCGTGCAGTAATTGTACGAGAAATTGTACATGCCAACATCTAAAAGACGTTCAGAAGCTGACGTAGCATACGGATGAACATCAGCAAATATGTTGTTCATACAGTCTCAGTATGCGCATTAAAAGCACTCAATACTTACTGCATTCAACATATTCATGTCCTAATACACCAGTACAGGTGCGTCATATCTGAAAGAGGCGAACCATGATTCCCCAACCCCCCAATGGTGACATGCCCGTTGTTGACTACTACCGCGAGCTACACCTTGACCGTGGTTACTCCATCCAGGAAATCAACACCAAGCTTAAAGAACAGAAGCAGCAGTGGACTCAGCGCGCTTCACTTGCAGGTAGTCGTGGAAATCAAGCCCGAGAGCTACTCGCACTAATTGACCAGGCGTTCGAAGTCTTCAAGGATGAAGACTCACGTGAGCGTTACGAACGCACTCTGCGAAGCGGATCTTCAGATAATGATGAAGGAGTCGACTGGGTCGCACGAGCTTGGACATATTACTTCGCTAAGGATTACGGCCCTGCAACAGTTGCAGCACGCAAGGCTCGCGAAAGCAACCCTACTGACCCTACCGCTTTTGTTGTCTCAGCTTGGATTGAACTTGCCGAGGAGCGACTCGACAGCGCAGAGAATTTTGCTTCTGAAGCCTATGTTTTAGATGAGCTGGGCGACGACACCGTTGATGTACACATGGTGCGCGGAGCAACTTTCACCATGAAGACTAAGTTTGAACGCGCAGTCGAAGCCTTCAAACGAGCTTTGTCACGAGCAACAGACGAATACAAAGCTGATATCTGCTGGCGCCTTGCATATTGCGAACTTAAATTAGATCGCATTAATGACGCTATGTCATCATGCCTTTTAGGGATAGAAAAAGATTCAGACGGTTCACACCTAAAAGCGCTACTTGAAAACGCACATTACGCCACAATGATATATTCCACAGATGGTAAAACGTGGGAAGATAAAATAGGCCGAGCGCAAGAACACCTTACACGTGTTAAGAAAGCAAACATCCCTGAAAGTGTTAAGCGACTACTAATTCAAGAGCGAGAGAAGCTAATTGAAGCACTCACTATTGAAAGCGAAATCGCTGCACTTGAAAAGAAGATTGATGATGCCTGGGATTACGAGTTTCCGTTAAGGACGCTTGGAGTGGCAGTTTTCTTCCTTCTTTGCTTTTTTGGATACCCCCACTTCATCACCTTCCTGTTATTCGCAGCACCCGCTGCCTGGGTAGGGTTCGTCTTCTACAAGAGGTACGAACTTAAGGAGATGATCAAGCAGCACGAATCGAAGACAAAGATTGTTGAGCGTCTGCTAGACGAGATCCTAACTCCGGAAGAGAAAGCCGACACCAAGGAAGCCTTGAATGAAGCACGAAAGAGCAACTAGTAATGTCTCTACGCGTTTCTGAGCAACTTGACTTTGAAGCAGGAACAATCGGCTTTGTTGGACGAGCTAACATCTGGGTTGATGAATCACTAAACGATAATTCATCCAGCATGCTCGTTCAGCACCTGATCGCTACAGCCCTGCTAAACACAGACCCAGGCCAACTCGAAGTCATCACATACGATGACACTCTGTCTGGCTTAGCCGCCCCCTTCCAAGACATTAACAATGGTGGAGAGAAGCTGCTTCAGGTCATCAATGAGCCAAGTGAACTACTTGGCTGCCTCAATTACCTCCGTTACCACGTACAAGGGGTAGCTAACGTTATCCAAGGACGCGCCTCAACACTCACCGAGTTCAGGCGCACGGTCGGGTATCCCATTGAGAGTTATAAGTTGGTGGTTCTTTCTACTGACTTCGACCTCCTGGGAGAGGATATTCAAAACGCTGTACGTACCCTTGCAAAGGCAGGCCCCCGTAACGGTGTCTCATTTATCATTCATTCGACCAGTTTTGGTGTGAACGAATTCTTTCTGGATATGTTCCAGCGCATCAGCGTTTCTGGATACAAGCTCCTCGACAAGTACGGAAATGCGTTTGGTTCTTTCATGGGAACCAATGCAGAGGAACTTATAGGAACCGCGCAAAAAGTCAGGGACGAACTGATTTCTACTGCAGTACCGGTTGTTCCTTTTGCTGAAATCGAACCGTTAGATGGCGAATGGTTGCATAGCAGCCGCGACGGTATCACATTCACCGTAGGTCGCTACGGTATGTCGCCAATCGCTATCACATTGGGCGATGAGGTCAATCAACGACACAACGCCCTAGTGACTGGAGCGGTCGGACAGGGAAAATCAAACCTGATTTCCGTAATCGTCCACAGCCTGTGTCACCGATACTCTCCTGACGAGTTAGAACTCTACCTACTCGATTTCAAAGAGGGTGTGACGCTTCAACGTTTCGCAGATGGACCACAAGGGGAATATCTACCCCACGCCAGGGTTCTCGGCTTAGAGGCTGACCGTGAGTTTGGGCTTGCTGTTCTCAAGCACCTGTTTGAGGTCTATTCGTCGCGGATGAAGCAATTCAAAGAAGCTGGCGTTCAGAGTCTCAGGGAATACCGAATGGCTCTTCCAGAAGCACAAATGCCTCGCATTGTTCTGATCGTAGATGAGTTCCAGATGATGTTCAGTGAGCGTGACAAGCTCTCTGATCAGATCGCTGACCTACTTCAGAAAGGCGTACGACTTTTCCGTGCGTGCGGGATTCATATCATTCTCGCTTCACAGACAATTGGCGGTAACAACTCACTGATGGGTTCTGCAGCAGAAGGCCTATTCGGTCAGGTTCCGATCAGGATTGCTCTGAAAAACTCGCTAACGGAATCACAGGCTACATTAGGAGCCCGAAACGACGCTGCGGCGCATCTACGTTCGCGTGAAGCTATCGTCAATCTCGACTATGGGGCAGTCGCTGCCAACAAGAAGACTGCTATTACGTTTGCTGACGAGGCTATCCTTGGCCCCTTGCGCCGTCAGTGGTGGAATGGGGGCAGCTCAGCCCCAGCACCATACGTTTTCGACGGCGAGACTGCGCTTAGCCTAGACAGCGATAAGTTAACCCTGTCAAATCTGAGCAATCGCGATAACGGAAACGCTGTTGCATTCTTAGGGCACCGGATTGATGTAGACGGCTCTGTTTTGTCGATCCCCATGAATCATGACGTCGGCCGCAACATGGCCATCATTGGGTCCGCTAATGCTGCCATTCCTCTTGCTAATGCCATCAGGAGCCTCTCTTTACAGCATGAACCAGAGACAGCAGAGGTTGTAGTTATTGATCTTCTCAATGCCAATAAGCAATGGGAGGCTATTCGCACGAAGTTCTATTCGGACTTGACAGCGTCAGGAATCCACTGCAAAGTCGTTGAGCCTGAGGATATCGAAGCAACTATCGATGAACTTGCCGACCGTGCAGCTACTTCAGGATCCCTATCCTCGTTGAAGCACTCAACATATCTGCTGGGACTCGGTTTAGAGCGACTCCGCTCAGCCGGTCGTTTCTCAGAGCTATGTCGCACTGGCGCAGATAATGGCATCCATATCTTCGGATGGTGGCTGAAAGCTGATGCGTTTAATGATCATGTCGGATACGGCGGCAATGCATATTTTGATATCAAGGCCGCTTATGGACTCGACACTCAGACAACGCGACGTCTGCTGGATGAACCGCTCTTAGAATGGCGTCCACGATCAAACCGAATGATTATCTGGGATGCAGCATCAATGCCTGCGCCTGTGCGCTTGATCCCCTACACCACATACCCCGGTGTTGACACGCCGCTAGAACGTTAACCTTTATTAACTCTTAGGAGTAGCCATGTCTATGTTAATGGATACCATTAAAGAAATTAATGCACTCCGCCATCAACTTGAGCAGGAGGAAGGGCGGATTCAAGCATTCCTGTCGTCAAACCAAAAGCAGATGGTGCTTGTTCGTACAGCTCTTCAGGGGAGCCAGAAATCTCATGACACAAAGATGTTAGAAGCCCTCCAACAAGCTGAGGATTCCTTAAAGAAGGCACAAAAAGAGATCAAGCAATCTCTCGATGCGCTCTTACGAGTTTCTACTATCTAACTAACTACACGATCTACGCTTATCGGTTTTCTGAAGGGAATTCACAATGACTTCCATCCAAGATGTCGCCAATGCCGCATACCGAATTGGCGACAGTGCCAGCAGCCTCTCACAGCAATCAGCCGTGTGCTCAGACACGATCAACCAGCACTCAGCGCGCCTTCTCGCTGTCGTGCGAGGATCAACCTCAGGCGAGCAAGCAGTACGGCAGATCGGCATCGCCTCTGCTGCAATTCGCGAGTCATCTGTACGAATGGCGTCGCTTAATACTACAGTTCAGGCCTTCATCAGCGACTTGACGAAGTAGATATGCCATGGCTTGGGTCGTAGATCCAGAGCTTGAACAGCGTCGTCGTGAAGTACTCGATTTACTAGCTTTAGCTAAAGCTGAGGCATCGTTCATGGAGTCTGCATGCCAGGACCTTGTTCGCGAAGTCTCAGAACTCGTTGGCGGAACACAACTAGGTGACAAACTAGTATCTGACTTACACGCTGCAGTCTCTTTTACTGGTGACTCTAAGTCACATATTGATGGCGCGCAGAACGAGGCCAGACAGATCAGCATCAAGAAGTGGCAAGACGACGACAGCGACAGCCAGGAGTAAAACGGAAAGTCTTCTAATGGCTACTAAATCAATCGCGGATATCACTAATGATTTGAGGGCTCTGCAGGAACGAGTCAATAGTTCTAATGGTGTAATTGCACGACTGGAGAGAACAGAAGAATTTCTGACTCAAGCCCGTGAATTGCTTAAGCAGTTCTCAGACGATTCAGCAACACGCGCATTACAGACTACTTCTACGGCACTCGATCAGTGCCGTAATGCATCGTGTGGCTGTCTCAGAGACTTTCTAGACGCATCTGCACAGATGGAATCGATACTCAACAAATAACAGACTCTAGCCTGTCTCTATATCCTCTAAAGTCTTCGCTACCCAAACATTTGCGAGGCGCAACACAAACAACCAAATATATTGTACGAGAAATTGCACATGGCAACATCTAAAAGATACTCAGAGGCCGACGTAGCATATGAGTAAACACCAGCCAACATGTTACTCAATACGCCTTCAGTATGGGCATTAGAACCGCCCAATAGTTGCTACTCTCAGTAACCGTTAGCAAGTGTTTGCACCAATTGCAATTCGGAATTGAGAAAACCACCAGTGGCCTCAGCATAATTCACACATGAGTGGGTGACTAACGCACCCAGGATTATCTAAGGCCACCATGCGCCCCCAATTCTGTCGGGTAAGTCATAAATACTCGACAGTTTACCTAGTTGCAGCAGCACTCAACATATCCAAGATCGACTCACCTACATCGGTGCGTCATATCTGAAAGAGGCAAACCATGATTCCCCAACCCTCCAATGGTGACACGCCCGTTGTTGACTACTACCGTGAACTCGGTCTTGATAACGGTTGCTCTATCGAGAGCATCCAAGCCCAAATTCAAGAGCTCAAGAAAGCATGGGGTCAGCGCGCATCTCTAGCCGGTAAACGAGGTGATGAAGCACGCAAAACCCTCATGCTTATCGATAGTGCACTTGAGGTTTTCAAGGATGATAAATCTAGAGAGCACTATGAACGCTCTCTGCGAGCCAGTTCATCAGATAATGACGAAGGAGTTGACTGGGTCGCACGAGCTTGGACATATTACTTCGCTAAGGATTATGGCCCAGCAACAGTTGCAGCGCGCAAGGCAAGAGAGAACTGCTCTACCGACCCTACTGCTTTTGTCGTCTCAGCATGGATCTCCCTTGCCGAGGATCAGTACGACCGCGCAGAGGAATATGCATCTGAGGCATTTGTTCTAGACGAGCTGGGCGAAGACACATTCGATGTACACAAGGTTCGCGGGGCAACGTTCTTATTTCAGAATAAATATGACCGAGCAATTGAAGCTTTCACTCGAGCTTTGTCTCGCGCCACACCCGTATATAAAGCCGAAATAAACGGGTTCCTCGCCAATTGTAATTACGAAAAAAAGAGTTACACTACTGCAGTAGCCTACGCCCTTTCTGGTCTTGGATTCGAAGAAGGAGCTTCATTCCAGGATGAACTCATTGACATCGCAAAAAAAATCATACTGAAGGAAATCTCAGATACTGAAGATAACGAAGTTAACCTAAAGAACCTAGAGCACTATCGCGAACAAGTAAAGAATTCAGGGGCACGCGAGGCCCCTAAGCAGACATTGATCAGTTTCATCGAGGGATGGATCGAGATTACAAATATCTCACGCGAACTCGAAGAACTAGAATTAAAAATAGAGGTTTCCCCTGCTCCTGCTTTTCCCGTCAAGTCTATCGGAGCAGCTATCGTATTCTTTGTTATCTTCATCAGTTCTCCCAACTTAATCATATTTTTACTATTCGCCGCTCCCTCTGCTTGGGTAGGGTTCTACATTTATAGGGTCTTCTTTTTAAGGGGACTGATCCGCGAACACGCAGACAAGAAGCAAGCTCTCGAACGTGCCATCAAATCCGTCGGGGCAGTTTACGACGGCGAGTCTTGGACTATCGAGTTGTAAGAATCGCCTAGAGGTATCTCTACGCGCGAGGACCTTGTTTGCGAAGTCTCATAACTTGTTGACGGAACGCAACTGACTGACAAACTAGTGTCTGATCTACGTTCTACACGTCTCTTTCACTGGTGACTCTAAGTCATGTGATGAGGGCACATCTACACAGATGGAATCGATACTCAACAAATAACGGACTCTAGACTGTCTCTATATCCTCTAAAGTCCTCGCCACCCAAACATTTGCGAGGCGCAACACAAACAACCACATACACAACTACTCCCCAGAAGAAGGCACTGAAAATTTCAGCCCAACTTCTGGGGAGCAATCACATCATGACTCCGCAGCCACGTTCACAATGCTTTATCACAGAACCCCTAGCCCTACACTGCCAGGGCATCAGGAGTCGCACTACAATATCTAGCCGTTAATCTCACGAATCTTTGAGCTATCGGTGCCCACAGTCGCGCAGAATAGCTTTGCAGACTTCTTAGCGATAAGGATCTTGCCGTTAGATGGATTCTTACCATTTTCAGACAGGAGATCCTTGATAACAGTTGACTGGTCCTCAGAAGACAGCGACTTAAATTCCTTGCAGGTCGTGTCACCACCCTTAGAAGCCGAGGCTGACCCTGAGCAGCCTGCAAGTGAGGCGGCGATCATGACGGTAGCGACTACGCTAACCACCTTATTCCATCGTGTCATTTCATACTCCCGATGAGAGTGTTGGGGATTTCTAGGGAACATCCTCCTCAAAGAGGACTTTTCTAGTATGCCCCGTTTCACAACTCATGCTGTCGTGAATCTTAGAAGTAATACAAAAGAATCATGTATTACTTCTAAGACATGACACGGTCACCAAACACCGTCACTACACTAAGCCTCAATAACGCTAAGCCCCACTTCGGTAAGGATCGTCGCAGCCCAGCGCCTATTAGTGGGACAAACACGCACAACAACCCGGCCGCTCTTAACTCCGTCGATCGCAACAGAGGCTTGATTAATAATCCGGTTACGTAAGTCATTTTGTGAGACTTTATCTATATTTAAGCCCCCTTCTGCACTGCGGTCATCGAGTAACAAAACCTCAATGCCTCGTCTACGGGCTCGCCGTGCCGCAGCTGTAACAGCAGTCCCCGTAAAGAAAGGTGCCCGGATCTCATCGCGCAGTTCTGCTTCCAATAAGCGCGCCTCCATGGCAAGTTCATCTGTCATTTCATCATCCCGGATTGCTTCTAAGGTCCCGCGTGCACGCAGCGACACATCGGCTAGCTTGGCTGCCATAGCCGAGTTGATGCTCACTTGCAATTCTCTTTCGAGGTGCGCTTGCTCCTCAGTCTTAAGAGATTTTTCGATTGCGGATGCGGCAGCACCAGACCATTGCACGAGCACAAACCAGAAAATGAAGCTAAGGATGTGTCCTACAGAGAATGTAAATACAAGGGCCGGGGGTCTGTTTTGGATAGCAACCCATGCAGCGACAGCAACTACTAATGCAACACAACCCACAATAGCTTCAACTGTGCGCTGACGTACAAGTAGTAGAGCTGCCAGGAACATAGAAGCTCCTCCACACCATCCGGACCACCCAGGCCACTGCGATTCGCCTCTGATCATAACGAGCACCAGTAGATTGGCCACGCCAATCGTAGCCGCACTCCCCCATGCCACCAGCTTAGGAGGCACACGGTTAGGCCACGGGGCCACCAATGCGGCACCAGAGACAGCCATGAGGACAAGCGAAAAGATAACAGGCGCTATGTGGTAGTAGGCTCCATGGCTGATCTCGATCGCCAGCATATAAACGTGGACAACAACACCTAACACCAAAAGTATCCGTGCGCCACGTGATTCCGCAGCAGCACGTACCTGCGAGTCCCACGCAATGCGCGATGGGTCCTCTGTGTTCACTCCTGCGCCTTGTCGCCATGCAAACACAGAACGGATCACTTGGCGCGGCTTGAACCGCCAACTCTGGAAGTCAGTCCACTCTAGGGTCACCTGTGTTCCAACACCAGGGCGTGATGTCAAAGAAGCCTTACCCCCAATAGATTCCATACGCTTTATGATCGATTCCCTCACTCCGTGACGCTCTTTGGTGAGTTTGTCGATATTGAAACCTTGCCCTGTGTCAGTGATAGTCACACATACTGATCCCACGCCGATTGAAAGTTCAACGTGACATTTAGCTGGCTGGCTAGGGTCCGAGCTATCAGTTCCAGCGTGAATACAGACATTATTAAGAGCCTCATGCGTAGCAGCAATGAGAGCATCGCCAACCTCTACAGGGATCTGCCACTTGTCTGATGGTAGATGGCAACTGAGAGTCCAGTGTGGCTGCCGGGCACGTATGAGTGCTACAAAAGCTCCATGCATCTGTGCAGCATCCATGGTCTCGTTAGAGGACGATTCAAGGGCTAAAGCTCCTAAAGCTGAGTCAGCTGCTGCACGCACTTCAGAACTATCTATGCTGCGGTTGAACGCAAGAATCAACGCAGAGAGAACGTAGTCGTGAATAAGTCCGTTGCTGCGTGCCCGGGCTCGTCCTCGGGCTTGCGCAGAGGCGAGCGCACGTTCAGCTTCATGGCTGTTTCGACGAGCCTCATCAAGACCGCGTACGATCATCAGCGTCCAGTGAAGCATTCCTGCATTGAGCATCGCATAGAGCAGAAAGTAGATAGGGCCAACTGATGTCTCCAGCAGTTTAGCGTCAGGATTTACACCCATAATGGCCAGGATCTGCAAGGGTGCGGTCATGCTCAAGTAAACCGCCGTATATCGCCCCTTTAAGACTGCAATGCAACTCACTGCAGCAAGCGGATAAAGCGCCAGGATCGGGTCTGTGTCGGAGACAATCGCGTTTACATACTCCGGGGGTATAGGAGACGAGAGATGATCTACAGGCGTTACCGCACATGTAACTATTAGCACCAGGTAACACACCAAATACAAGCGCAGTAGCACGAACCAAGCACTATCGGCCCACATATATTCGTGCCTGTGCTCGATCATTGCTTTAAACGTCGCTATTACTGCACAGAGCCCCGCCCCGGCCGGAAGGATAAAGTTTGGAGAATAGATAATCCATTGCATTAGGTCAGGCGGCGAGGACCAGGGGGGAGCCAGCTGCGGACCACTGAGAACAGTAATAAAAATAGCGACAAAAACAACGAAGAAGACAAGAAGACGCTGCATCTGCAGCGCACAAGGCCCTAAGTCACGCGGGTTCATCAGTCAAAATAGCTAACTAGCCCATCCTCGGCCGCACGCCGGAACAGATCAATGCGAGACTCTGCAGGGCGACCAGATTTCCTGTATTTTTCACGGATTCGGGCAATATATGTGTTAACGGTGTTTTTGGAGACACTCAGAGCATGCGCCACGCAGTCAGAACTCGCACCGGATGCGTAATGAGCAAGAATTCGTGATTCAAGATCTGACAAATGCTCGGCAACAAAGTCTTCGTCAGCATCCAGGGCTGCAGCCCAGTCTGGAGTTGGAAAGGTTACACCATCCGCAGCGCTCAGAACTGCTTCGACAAGGTCTTCAGGAGGGGCAGACTTACGGATGATGGACAGTGCTCCTCCAGCAATTGCGCGACGTACCAGATATGGGTCATCACCTGAGGTGTAGATAACTGTGGGAATTCCGTGTTCGTTAATATTCGCGATGTTTTGGTCTGGGGCCGAGCCGTCCGCTAGACGCAGATCTAGTACAGCAACCTGCCCTTCTTCCCAACACACCTCATTAACTGTCGGCGACCAACTAATAGATACATCAGCCCCCTGGTTATCGAAAGCAGCTTTAACACCGAGGCCAACGACGCGGTGATCATCAATAACGACAATCTTTGTGCTAACGTTCTGCATCGTACCTCCGCGTACGTTTAGACCTCATTTACCGTACTTAGACGGTGCTTCAAATAAGTTTAGTTCCGTACAGATAATTTTCTCAATACCGCTATTCAAAGTACATTTCACGGTATAAACGATTGTCATGAGAAATAACCCGCTTGTCATGTCTGACAACAGACTGTTGACAGCGTCTAAGCTTTCTGGCCTGCCAGGTCTAATACTCCTCTAATACTCCCGTGCGCCGGGCCTGTTCATTCAGGCCCGGCGCACACTTGTTTGAATTAAATTAGTTTAAGGCTCTACAGCCGCACAATAATTGTACGAGAAATTGTAGTCGCGCTAATTGACCAGGCGTTCGAAGTCTTCAAGGATAAAGACTCACGTGAACGTTATGAAACGTGGCCCGGTTGTCTGCCTTGGCGACCAGTGGGGCGGTCGTGTTGAAACGTTAGCCCACGGGAATGAGGAAAGGTTCTGACGCGCCTTCGGGCAGGTCGATGCGCTGGCTGCAAGCAGCGCGGAGCACGGGAGAAGAAATCGCACGCGGCTCCGTGATGGAAGTGTCGACATATCCGCGGAAGGTCACCGACGGGGTCGGGGGTAGTGACTCGAGAAGAGTCAAGAGACTTTTGATGCTGTCTTCGTTCATGATCCCTCCTGTGGAGAGCCGAAATGTTGTATAAATCTGGGGGAGGGGACGTAGGGTGATGTCCAATTGCGGAGCAGGTGTGCGTATTGGGTGATGCACTGGTAAGCCTTGCGCTCGTCGAGAGTGTTAGGACCATCCCAAAAATAGTCTGGGTTGCCCGGTTCGGGCTGAAGAAAATGCTTCCACCGAAGATAAGATGGTTCTTTCCACCACACGGGGACATCTCGAACCTCGATGCGTTCTTCCGCCGGGGTTGGTAGCTGTGTGAGCGAGCCGTACAGGTCAGGATCGTCGGGGTAGCGCTCGATGTAGATGCTACGTAGCTGTGCGGGTACTGTCTCGGGCGGTATTGCTATCTCGGCAAATGGCAGAATGTGATCAGATGTATGTTGCCAGGCAAGAACTCGCACCCAGATGGACCCCACTCGCGTGTTTTTTGCCCAAGGATTGGCGTGCCAGGGATGTCCGTCTGCGCGGATGACGAACCAGGGATTGTCGCCGACTGAAGTAACGAGGAGAGCGAACGTGTCAGTCCCGCGAATGGGGTGATGGGACACAATAGAGCCTCCAGAGGTGCATATGCCGTGCCGAAACTTACTGGGCGTACCAGAACTGATAGGCATCACCCAGCCCAGCACATTTGGGCTGCCAAACGGTTGGTAGGGCACCCGCGGCAGCTCAGCAGGCAAGCCTGCTAGTGCACGGAGCGTAGCTGAGAAACGACGGATGACCTCGCGCTGGTGGGGGAAGAGGCGCCCCCAATCAAGCTGGCCGTCTTCAGGACGCTTGGGGAGCTTCCAGATCTCTGGGCAATCCCACCAATGATGGTCGGCAACCCACAACTGTGCTCCGTTAACGTTTCCATTCACAGCGACGAGCACAGCTGTATCCTAACCTGTCTGCCACTTCAGACTTCATTTAGAAGCCGTACACCTCGTGACTGTTGCGGTTAACCAGTTGGCACATTTGCTCCAGGCTCAGCTCGCGCAGCTGCGCCAAGGCGGTTAACGTCACCGGTAACAGGTAAGAGCCATTAGGCATACCCCGGTAAGGGGTAGGCGGCAGGTAGGGGGCATCGGTTTCTATCAGCAGTAACTGCTGTGGCATAGCCGCAATTGCGGCGCGCAGCTCCCGGTTAGATTTGTAAGTCACCGGCCCCGATACTGAGGCATACCAGCCGTGCTCAGCGCACACCTGGGCCATAGCCTCATCCCCACTAAAGCAGTGGAAAACCGTGCGTTCAGGGGCGCCGTCGGCAAGCAAAACCTCAATGCACTCACGGTGAGCCTGGCGGTCATGGATCTGCAACGGCAAACCCAGCTCTTTAGCCAGGGCGATATGGGCGCGGAAAGACTCCCGCTGCGCCACGCCCCCACGCGGGCCGGTACGGAACAAATCCATGCCGGTCTCCCCCACCGCCACCACAGTTTCGGGGTTTTCGCGGCAGGCCCGCTCCACCTGGGCCAAGGCGGCGTCGAGATCATATGCGCCATGGTGGGCCTCAAAACGCGGCTGCAAACCATCGGGGCCCACCTCGCTGACGCCCGCATGTAGCACCGCCTCATTCGGGTGAATTGCCAGCGCCACCTTCACCCCCGGCAGCTGGCGGGCCAGCTCCAGCGACGGCGCAAAAGCGGGCAGCTCGCAGGCACTAGTGATCATACGGTCCACCCCCACCGCCTGGGCTCGCTCTACCAGCTGCGCGGCGCTAAGCGGGCCTGAAGCAGCCGCCGCCCCCGGGCCCTCAGTGGGCGAAATCGGCAAGTGGGTGTGGTTATCCATAACCGCCTGCGGCAGGCGGGCAATATTTTCCAGCGCCGGCCAATCGCTCGGCTTACGTTTAGACACTTTGTTCTCCCTGATAGATGAGGGCAACCCCCGGTTTAATAGATGAGGGTGGCCCCGGTTAAGGGCGCAGAGCCCGGTGAAGGGCGCAAGTTACATGCGCGTGCCCTCGGCGCTACCAGTTGCGGCTAGCACCGAGGGCACAGTTAGTTTCTAAGCAGCTCAGGCGCCGGTGACGTCGTCGGGCACCTGCCCGGCGTAACGGGCCAGCTCCTGCTCAATGATGGCTTCATCCAGCTTCACAAACACCGGGGTGGGCTTGCCTACGGGCGTGCCCGGGGTGACTGCGTGACGCTCCCAGGTGGGGGCGGTGGTGTAGTCGCCGGTGATGATCGGGTAGGACTTGCGCCCTGCGAAGTCTGCCGGCAGCACCTGCGGGTCCAGCTCGGTTACTTCCTCAATTACCGGCATGGGGGCGATCTGGCCGTCCCCACCCATTACGCGGTCGACGTCGTTAGCAGCGTGCGGCAGGAAGGGGCTGAGCATCAGGTTCAAGTCGGCCACCACCTGGGCCAACACGAACAGAATAGTGCGTAGGCGCTCTTGCTGGTCTTCGCTCTTGAGCTTGAAAGGCTCAGTCTCGGCAATGTAACGGTTGGCTTCACCCACCAGGCGCATGGCTTCGCTCAGGGCGGCCTTTTGGCGGTGGTGCATGATCAGGTCACCCACGGTCTTAAAACCACGCTCCACCTCAGATAGCAGCGAGCGGTCTTCAAAAGTGAACTCTCCCGGCTCGGGGATCTGCCCGAAACGCTTGTGGATCATGGAGGCGGTGCGGTTGACCAGGTTACCCCAGGCAGCCACCAGCTCAGAGTTGGTGCGGCGCACGAACTCAGCCCAGGTGAAGTCAGCGTCAGCGGTTTCCGGGCCGGCAATAGAGATGAAGTAACGCAGCGCGTCAGCCTGGTAGCGGCTGAGCACATCACGCACATAAATCACGATGCCGTGCGAGGAGGAGAACTTCTTGCCCTCCATGGTTAGGAACTCGCTGGAAACCACCTCGGTGGGCAGGTTTAGCTGACCGAAGGGGTTGTGGTCGCCGCCGCGTGAGCCCTTACCGTTTTGGGCCAGCATTTCAGCAGGCCAAATCTGGGAGTGGAAAACAATGTTGTCTTTACCCATGAAGTAGTAGGTCAGGGCGTCGGGGTTGTTCCACCACTGGCGCCAGGCCTCGGGGTCGCCGCTGCGGCGCGCCCACTCAATGGAGGCAGACAGGTAGCCGATTACGGCGTCAAACCACACATACAGGCGCTTGCCAGGCTGGTCATCCCAGCCGGGGATCGGGATACCCCAGTCAATGTCGCGGCTCATGGCGCGCGGACGGATTTCCTTGAGGATGTTCTGGGAGAACTTAATGACGTTGGGGCGCCATGTGCCCGAGGCTTCACGCTCATCTAGCCACTCGCCTAGGGCGTCGGCTAGCGCCGGCAGGTCCAGGAACCAGTGGTTGGATTCGATGAACTTGGGGGTTTCGCCGTTGATGCGGCTGCGGGGGTTAATCAGGTCAGTGGGGTCGAGTTGGTTACCGCAGTTGTCGCACTGGTCGCCACGGGCGCCGTCGGCTCCACAGATAGGACAGGTGCCTTCAATGTAACGGTCGGGCAGGGTGCGGCCGGTGGAGGGTGAGATGGCTGAGCGGGTGGTGCGCTCAATCATGTAACCGTTGTCGCGCACGGCCTCGAACATTTCACGCACAACCCGGTAGTGGTTACCGGTGGTGGTGCGGGTAAATAGGTCATAGGACAGGCCCAGGGCAACCAGGTCCTCAACAATGAGGCGGTTGTTTTCGTCTGCTAGTTCGCGGGCGCTAACTCCAGCTTCGTCGGCGGCCACCAGGATGGGGGTGCCGTGCTCGTCAGTGCCGGAGACCATGAGCACGTCATAGCCAGCCATTCGCATGTAGCGGGAGAAAACGTCTGAGGGGACACCGAAACCGGCTACGTGGCCAATGTGGCGTGGCCCGTTCGCATAGGGCCAGGCAACAGCTGAAAGAATGTGCGTCATGTCCCCTAGTTTACTGGCTTTGGCCTGATTTGCCCGAACCGATATTTTGCTTGCGCCGCCTGGTAAGCGCTGGCCTTGCCGGCGACGGCGCCAGGTTTGGTGCCCTGGCAGCGACGGCGCCCGGCGGCTTTGCGTTTTGCTTGCGCCGCGTTCTTGTCTGTCCCGCTGTTTTGGCGACGGCGCCCGGCGGCTTTATGTGCACATGGGCTCAGGGTTTGGGTTAGACTCTGCCCAAGCACACAGTTTTAAGGATTCACTATGGCCAGTGACGAAAAAATTGATGCAAGCGCGAGCAACGCAGCTAGCAAGGCACCTAGAAGTGTGCCGGATAATATCGACGAACTATGGGATGCCCTGATGGACACAATCCCCGAGATTGAGCCAGAAGTAAATGAGCCAAAAACACTTTGGCGACGCATCTCAGATTGTTTCTGGTACTGCGACAGCTCAGTGTTCATGATTATTTTCGGGTTATTCCCACTCATGTTGGGCACAGTAATAGCTGAACCGTACTTTGGTAGAACAGACATTCCTGCGTCCACTACTTTCGAGGGGAGCATCACTAAGAGTATCTATCTTGAGGCCAACAAAACCTATACCCTATATACTGGGAGTAAATACGATCACCCACATTGCTCTATCGTAGACTCAAAAGGAAATAATTTACCCGCAGAAACCTGGGAACCTAACGAACATGATTCATTCATAGAATATTATTATGATTTTGGGCAAGTGCACCCCACAAAGTCTGGCACCTACAAGTTTTTCTGCACAGACCAAAGTGAATCAAAATATAAGTCATTTATTATAGCTGAAACCACCGCATTTCCTAGGCTTAACAATATTTCGTCAGAAATATGCTATAACCGGATCATAGTTTTTTATGCTTCGAGCATTGCGTTACCCGGACTACTGCTAATATCTGCGGGCACCATAAATCTTATTTTCAGGGGCCTTCGTAACGCAGCCCGTTCACGCGCATACAAGCGATCACTACAAGGCACTGTTTAAGTTAGTTGTCAAGGGTACTAACCCCCTACCAGGCAGCCCTAGGCGCACTGATTATTCCGCTAGGGTTGTATCAGCAACCGATTTAAGGATTAGTCATGCCCGCCACCCAGCCTCAAGCCGCCGCCAACCTAGCTGCTGCAGCCGACAGCGACCCATTCGCTCACATCTACGCCAGCCCCAACGCTAAAAACATTCACGCCCCAGCCAGCTTCGGGCCAGCATATCTGCAACCCCAGAAAGAGCTACAAACCCCAGAAAGAGCTACGCCGCAGCCCCGCCCGTTATGGGCTGAAATAATTATCATATTTTCCAGGCTAATAATTATTGCGAGTTTCAGCCTCGTCCCGACTTTATATCTGCCAACTATAACCGCACCAAACCTAAACACTTTCTCTGCAGACAACCCCAAAAGCGTCTACCTAGATAACAACAAAGAATACTATTTCTACATTAAAACCAACATTCAGGCTATAGCCGACAAGACCAGCTGTGTAATCTCAGGCCCTGGAGACTACCAGGCTTCCATCATGGCAGGCCCGGTAGACAGCGAGCTTGACATTAATGGTTACTACAAACTTAGCAGAATCTCTGCAAGTAAAACCGGTACTTACAGTTTTTCTTGCGTTAACCCTGATTTAAACGGTTCGCACTCTTTTGCTGTAGCCGACACTACAGACAACTATTACGCTAAGACTCAAACACAACTATTTCTTGGCTATTTTCTGGTAATCATTAGCGCAGCCATAATTTTATTGGAGACAGTTTTAATAGTTGCGAGTATTCGCAACATTTTCCGAGCCCCTAAAGAGCACACCTCTAAAGAGCGTCGCCAGCTACAGACTGAGTTTCCCGCGCCTCCGCCCGCATATATGCCCGCGTCAGCATCAGCAGGCCCCACAGCCACCACCTCACCCGAGTATCGGCCTACCCAACTTTGACGTGCCACGCCAGCTGCTTTGACGCGCCACGCCAGCTGCGCCGTCGTCGCCCCCGCAGATAACGCAACCAGCATGGGCGCCGTCGTCACCACCCACAACCCACGTAAAACGCCGAGCCCGGCACCTATTCAGCTAGGCTTAGAACAGCAACCGATTTAAGGATTTAACATGCCGGACAACCAGTTCAATCCAGGACCGTACGGCTCCGCCAGCACCAGTTACAGCTCCGCCAGCGGCCCGAACCCTCAAAGCGCCCCCAGCGCGGCCACAACCTGGGCCTCCCCGGGGCAAAACGCCGGAATTTTGCCGCCCACGAACCAGAAAAGCCTTATCAGCAAGCCTGGCCTGGGGCTGTCAGTATTTTGGCTGGTTTTAGGGCTAATCACTTTGGCGGTGGGCGCGGGCCTGGCCTCACTGAACCTGACCGACGCCACGCTGCCGTCTTTGTCATCTTTTTCTCCGGGCACATCCAAGAGCGCCCAGCTTGAAGCCAACCGGACTTACGCTTTCTATGCTGCCTCAACGAAGTTGGATTCCGCTCGCCAAACCTCCTGTGTGGTGTCTGGCCCCGATGGCTATAGCCCCACGGTAACCAAAGCAAACTCCAGCGAAGAGCTTAAGGTGAGCAGGAGCTACTACAAGCTGGCGACTTTCAGCCCCAATAAGTCGGGCAGCTACTCTTTTGCTTGCTCTCACCCCAACCTTGACCGCGCCGATGTTTTTGCTATCGCCGACATCACCGACACCACCACGGTCACCTCTAGTAATGACTTGATTTACGCCCGCATCTTTGTGGGCGCTGGTGCTTTCCTTGGGTTGGTGGGCCTGGGGCTAGGCATTTTTGGGGTCATTGCGCTTGTCCGCAAGCTTAAGGCCCGCCGCAACTTCACGGATGGACTGCCCGCGCAGGGTGGGGGCGGCGCTTCGGATAGCTCCGGGGCTTTTAGCGGTTATGTGCCGACGACGCCGGGCCAGGATCCTTTGGGCTTCCAGGCTCCTTTGGGGTTCCAAGCTCCGGGAGCTGCGTCCCAGGGGCAGGGGGCTGCTGCGGCGTCCCAGTGGGCTGCTGCGGACGCTGGCGCAGGTGCTGCTGCCGCCGCACCTCAGTGGGGTGCATCCCAGGGGCAGTGGGAGGCCCAAGCGCAGGCCTCCCAGGCACAGTCGTTCCAGGCACAGTCCTCCCCTGCCGCTCAAAGTCAGGCTTCTGCGCAGAGCTCTCACTCCAGTGCGCAGGCCGCGAGCGCCCACTCTGCTCCGCAGGCGCCAAACCCCTACGTAACTGCGCAGCCTCAGACCAATCCCTACGTGACTCCTCAGGCTCAGCAAGCTCCGGCGTCGCAGAATGCCCAGGCTCAGGGGCACGCACAGCCAGCGCAACCAGCCCGACCAGCGCAGCCAGCACAACCGCAGGCTAACCCCTATGTAACCGCGCAGGCGCAGCCCGGCCAGAATGTGCAGCCGGGTCAGCCCATCGAGGTCTACGGCCAGCAGGCCACCCAGCCGCTAAACCCCTACCTCACCCAGCCACAGGCACAGGCACAGGCACAGGCACAGGCACAGGCAAGCGTCGCACAAAGTGCCGCGCAGGCTGGTAGCCCGGCTGGAGCCCAGGCTGGCACTCCGGCCGGTGCTCACGCTGGTTCCCCTGCTGCCGCTCAGGGTAACGCCCAGGCTGGCGTGCAGAACCAAAATGCTGCCGGCTACTGGCCAGTGCCTAACTTTGCTCCGTCCGACCAAGCTGCTCAGCCCGGCGCCGCTCAGCCCGGTCAACCCGGCCAGTTTGGCCAGCCCGACCAATTTGGTCAGCCTGCCCAGGCGCCGCAGGGCTACGGACAAGTACCCCAGGGTTATGGCCAGCCGGTGCAAGGTTACGGCCAGATCCCCCAGGGTTACGGGCAGGCACAGTCGGCGCAGCAGCCGCAGAGCTACCCTCAGCCGGCGCAGCCCGCACAGGCTCCTCAAGTACCTCAAGGCTACGGCCAGGTGCAGCCTGGCCAGAGTGCACAGCCTGGCCAGCCGGTTCACGGGTATGGACAGCCAGTTCAGCCTGGTCAGCCCATCGAGGCTTACGGCCAGCAGGCCACCCAGCCACTAAACCCTTACCTCACCCAACCACAGGCACAGGCACAGCCAAGCGTCGCCCCAAGCGCCGCTCAAGCCCCACAGGGTTACGGTCGGCCGGTGCAGGGATATGGTCAAGTACCCCAGGGTTACGGCCAGGCACAGCCCGCACAGCCGGTGCAGCAGCCCGCTCAGGTGCCTGGGGTTAGCCAGTTGGAGCACCCGAACCAGCCGGGCAGGCCTACTCAGCCTTTGGAGCCTACGAATGACACGCGGGTTATCGCCAGCCCAACTGACACCAACCAGGTGGTTTTCGAACCGGCCAACCCGGTTTCTAAGCCAGCTGCTTCTCAGCCAGCCACCTCTCAGCAGGCTGGTGCAAATGAGGAGGTTGAGGAGACCGACCAGCGTCCTGTTGATGCCATGTACACGGATCCGACCCGAGTAATCAGCACCACCGAGGCTGCCAACCGCCACAACTAACCCTCACGCTCATACAGATACATACAAAATCGTCCGTTCCCTATTAAAAATCCATGGGGTTTTATAGGGAACGGACGATTTTTCAGTATTTGTGAGCAGTGGCCTGGGCTAGCAGCCTTACTCGGCCCCACTCAACCTCGCTTGGGCCTTAACCTGGCCCTTAACCTGAGCCTTACTCGGCCTCAGCCAGCTCCACGCCAGCCTCAACCAGCTTGGCCTTGGCTGCCTCACCCAGCTCGGGGCTGACCGGCTCGCTCATGTTGGTTAGCACTCGCACCTGGTAGCCCTTGGAGGCGGCGTCCAGCGCGGTGTCGCGCACGCAGTGCGATAGTGCCAGGCCCACGACGTCTAGGCTGTCCACCCCGGCATCCTTAAGCAGCTGGTCCAAGCCCACGCCGGCGTCGTCTACCCCCTCAAAACCAGAGTAGGCCGCCGCGTACTGGCCCTTCTTAACCGAAGCGTCCGGGGCCAGGTCCGCCAGCGCCGGGTGCAGCTGGGCGTTGGCAGTGCCGGCCACGCCGTGCTTGGGCCAGGTGTCCACGAAGTCGGGCTGGTCGCTGAAGTGCGTGCCCGGGTCAATGTGCCAGTCCTGCGTGGTTACCACCAGCGCATATTCCTTGCGGTGTGCGGGCACGTAGGCGGCCACGCGCTCGGCGACGGCGTTGCCCCCCACGACGGGCAGCTCCCCGCCCTCGCAGAATGTGGGCTGCACATCTACCACGATTAGTGCTCGAGTCATTTTCTTCTCCCTATGGTTGCGGTTTTTCCCTTTAGGTCTTTGGTGGCCGGGCTGGCCGGGTGCTTGGATTATCAGGCATCTGGCCGGGCGCGGCGCCGGCAAGTGCTGGGCCCGGTGGCCAGTAGCTCAGCCGGGCTGGCCGGGCGGCCAGTGGCTTAGCCGGGCTGGCGAGCTGCGTCCCGCCAGAAGCGTGGCGCCGCCCTCCCCAGCCAGAGTATTTAGTTTTCGCGGGCAGCCAGGGCCGCCTGGTACAGCTCATTTTTGCGCAGGCCGTGGGTTTGGGCCACCTGCGCGGCCGCCTGTTTGAGGCGTAGGCCCTGGTCAGCTAGGGCCAGTACCTGGTCTACTACTTGTTCGACGCCGACGCTAGCCCCCGTGGAGCCGGCAACTACCAGCACAATTTCTCCCCGCGCCCCCTCGGCGGTGGCCGCCACCAGCTCGTCTAGACTGGCGCGCAGTACTTCTTCATGGGTTTTGGTCAGTTCCCGACACAGTGCCGCACGGCGCTGCCCACCGAAGGCTTTGGCCAGGTCAGTTAGGGTTTCGTGGACGCGGCGGGGGGATTCGAAGAAAATCAGGGTGTGGGCGTCGCTGGCCAGTGAGCTTAGTAGCCGGGCGCGCTCGCCGCTTTTGCGCGGTAGGAAGCCTTCAAAGCTGAAACGGTCGCTGGCCAGGCCCGATAGTGCCAGTGCGGTGAGTACTGCGGAAGGTCCGGGGGCCACGGTAACCGGCACATCGGCGTCGATGGCGGCGTTGACCAGGCGAAATCCGGGGTCGGAAACCGAGGGCATACCGGCGTCGGAAATCATCAGCACGCTGGAACCGCCGCGCGCGGCCTGCAGCAGCTGCCCGGAGCGTTCGCGCTCGTTGTGCTCGTGGAAGGCCAGCAGGCGGCCGCCGATTTTTACGCCTAGGCGCTGGGCTAGGTTCAGGGCGCGGCGGGTGTCTTCAGCGGCGACGACGTCGGCCAGGGCCAGGGCGGCCATCAGGCGCGGCGAGGCGTCGCCACGGTTGCCGATAGGGGTTGCGGCCAGGGTGATTGTGCCCCGAGCGGGGGCGTATTCGGCCAGGTCAAGGCCCTGCGCTGGGCCGGGCGCAGAGTTGGCAGGCAGTGTTTGCTCTGCCTCGCTGGCATGGGCCGGTTGCTCCCCTTCGCCGGCAGGGGCCGACGACGCAGGCGCGCCCGGCGAGCCGGCGGCGGGAGCCTCCAACTCACTTGCAGCAGGGCTTGGCACTTCTTGATTGGGCGCCATATAACCTTCCCCTTTTAGATACAGGCAAAATCATCCTTCACCTATAAAAATATGCGTTTAAATCATAGGCGAGGGACGATTTTGCCTGTATTTGTGATCATGCCTGTAATCACAGATTCTGTCTGCATTCACAGACTGTACCTGCAAACAACAGTGCAGCCGGCTTAGATCCAGCTCCTAAACAGCATGTGCCAGAGCCAGAAGTCGTAGTCCACCACCTGTGCGGTCCATAGCGGCCACCACAGGAAGGCAAACACAACCGCCGCCAGCGTAATAATGCCGGTCAGTATCAGGCCCATGAACATCGAAGGATCATAGTCCTTGCCCAGCACCTGTCCCCAGCCAAGGTAGGCACCCAGTTCGTCTTTCAAGTCGCCCTGAGCGTTCGTCTCCTTGGTGGCGACGTCGTCGCTTGCGGATCCGTCAGAGGCATCGGCCCCAGCGGCGTCGGCCCCAGCGGAGCCAGACCCAGCGGAGCCACCAGAACCAGCCGTGACCACGCCGTCACCGTCGAGCAAGCCAATTCCCCAGCCCAGCGCCACAGTCAGCGCCAAAACCACGAACGGCACGAAAGCTACCGTGTAGAAAGTGAAAATAGTGCGGTCCCAGTACATGAACCAGGGCAGGTACAGGCCAATGTAACCAGCCAGCACCACCCAGCCGCGCCAGTCGCGCTTAAGCGCCACATAGGCAACCACCACAAACACCGCCACGAAAGCCGCCCACCAGATCGGGATGTTACCGATCGAGGTGATAGCCCGCACGCAGTTATGGGTGTCGCACTGGTAGGTGTTGGTGCCCAATGCCTTATCGGACTGCCACCAGTAGAAGGAGGTGGGCCGCATCTGCAGCAGCCAGCCGCTGGGCTTAGCCATGTAGCTGTGAGGGGTGGATAGGCCCACATGGAATTTGTAGATGGCGCGGTGGTATTCAATAAAGTCTGCGATCGAATCGGGCAGCCAGGAGCCGCGCCCAGCTGCGCGCTCAGCCGCCGCCCAGCCATGCTTGTAGGCGCTGGGGTTCATGAACCAGCCAAACCAGGTCAGCAGGTAGGTCACTCCCGCCACGGGCACAAGCCGCATAAAGTTACCCCAGCCGCGTGAAACCAGGGTCTCCAGCTTCCACACCTTGGCTTTAACAGCGCGCAGCGCGGTACCGTCCCAGATCACGGTCATAATGCCGATGGTTGCCAGCAGGTACAGGCCCGACCATTTAACCGAGCAGGCGCAACCCAGCAGCACGCCGGCGCTAATCATCCAGGGGCGCCAGCCGGCCTTGGGGGCTAGAGCACCTGCAGCGGTGCCTTCCAGCAGGCGCGCGATGCGTTCGCGTTGGCTTTGGCGGTCACGCACAATGCAGTAGACAGCGGCCAGGGCGAAGAAGCCAATAAACCCGTCCAGCAGGCCGATGCGCGACTCGGTGATGCCCACGCCGTCGATAGCCAGGAACAATCCCGCTAGCCCCACCAGCAGCGGTGAGGGGAACAGTCGCCACACCAGGCGGCACAGCAGGAACACGGTGGCAATACCCGCTAGGGCCACTGCCAGACGCCAACCCCAGCTGGAGGCCGGTCCAACCGCTTCCATACCCATAGCGATCAGCCATTTACCTAGCGGCGGGTGCACCACGAAGGACGCCTCGGGGCTGAGCGTGGAGAAATTACCGCGCACAAAACTGGCGTTGGCGTTTTGCGCCCAGGTGCCCTCATAGCCCAGGTGCCAGATCGAGTAGGCATCTTTGACGTAGTAGGTCTCGTCAAACATGATCTCGTGGGGGCTACCCAGGTTCCACAGGCGCGTGAAGGCGGCGATCAGGGTGGTCACCACGGTGGCAATCCAGCCGTTGCGGGTCACTACTCGCGAAGGCAGGCGCGAGGGTAGGCCCAGCACGGCCCGTAGCTGCTCGCGGGTGCGCGGCTGGGGGCTTTCTAGTGCCGGTGCTGTCGTGCCTGCCTGCGACGACGCCGGGGCCGCCGCGCCTGCCGCGCCTGCGGTACCTGCCTGTGCTCCCGACGACGACGCCGGGCCTTGCGTTGTCCCTGCAGTTGCCGGGGCTGCGGCGTCTGCCGGGGCCTGGCTACCTACCTGTGACGACGCCGAGGCACCTGACGGAGCTGCCCCGCCCTGCTGAGCGGCGGCGTCGGGCTTAGCGCCAGAGCCTGAGGGCTTAGCAGCTGAATCCTGCCTACTGTTCGGCTCTGACAAAGTAATTGGAAAACGCGTGCCACGCACGGGGGTGACGTCGTCTTCCGGATCTAAATAGGCGTCAGCGTCCGGGCTTGGAGTAGTGGGCTGATCGTTCATTCGGCCAGTCTATTGCCTTTATGAGCCCAATACCGACTCTCAGCTCACTTTCAGCAACCACTATCACTTTATATTTAGCTATTAGTGTCGCTCACCACACTCGCCGCCCTGCCCAGGAGGCCGGCCCCGCGCGTCCCGCCCGGCTCACCCGGGGCCACCGCTCACAGCACCACCCGGGGCCGCCCACAGCACCGCCCGAGGCCGGCGTCGTCGTTAGCGCCTCCCGAACTAGCGCCCCCCGAAGCTGCCGCCGCCGTAGCTGCTGGAGCTGCTGAAGCCGCCGGAGCTGGATGAGGAGGAGCTGTAGCTGACCGAGCTGCTGGTTTGCCACACCACCGCGCTGGTTACCGGCTGAAAGCCATAGTCTAGGTCGCGGGTCAAGTCCAGGTTGTATAGGCCCGGGCCGGCATCGTCCCAGCTGTAAGCCACTTGCTGGCTGGCCATCATTTGGGCGCCCAGCGGCACTAGGGCGTCTTGCACCTTGGCGGCCATACCGACGGCGGCCGCGTTGGCTAGGTCGCTGCGGTACTGCTGCGGGGTGGTGGGGGCGTACATGGCACTGTTGGTTAGGTAGGCGCAGTAGGCCCGCATTTGTCCGCCAACTATCAGGCCGCGCTGGGTGTAGCAGGTGCTTACGTTGTATGAGTGCATGAAGGCGGCAATGAAGCAGAAGCCGGGCACAGCCCATACCCAGGGGGTGTAGCGGGCCACGCTGTAGAGGCTGAACGTAAAAATGGTCAGCCATAAAAACATGCTGCAAGTGTTGGCTAGTCCCCCGCAGCTGGTACGCAAATTAGCTGAGCTATATTCTTTGTCGGCAGCTCTAGCGAATTTACGCATACCACTGCTTGTGGACTCATTGTTTTTAAGTACCGCACGCATTTGGGCTAAATCGAATTGGCTGGCTCGCAATTTATTCGAAATCATAAATAGCGCAGCCAGTAATGCCTGTTGGCTGGGGTAAAGCCTGCCGGGCTGTTTGCCGGTTAGCGCAATGGTCCACTGCCCGTGCTGTAGCGGCGCTCCGGAGCGGGCCGCCTGCGCCACCTGCTGTGCGTTGGCCACACGCAGATCCAGGTAGCGGTATCTTTGGGCGTCTCCTGGACAGACGTTAACCAGTCCGGCGTTGGTCAGGGACAGCAGGGTGCTGGTTAGCTGGCGGGTGCGCCGGTTCTTTTGTTTAGCTTTGCTGGGGAAGACATGGCTGGAAAATTCTGCGATTACTGCCGGCGACAGGTTAGGCATTTGGGTCACCAGCGTGTCGGGCACAACAAACTGGGCTTGGGCGGCGCGGCGTGAGCTGAATGCGCCGTACAACCCCACTGCGGCTATCAGCACGCATACGCCAAAGCCGGCGGGAATTAGCCAGTCAAACCACCAGGGGCGCTCCTGGGGTAGGCGGGCTTTTACGGCCGCATCGATGGCTTGCTGACGCTGAGCTGGCGTGGCCGTGGGGGTGTAGCCGGAAATGGCGCTGGCATCCCACATGTAGGCCAGGGTTACGGATTTTCCGCCTTTAACAAAGTCGGCTTCGTAGTGGCGCCTGGAGCCGGCTTGGGGGTCGCCGGGAATGGCGCCGTTGGTGGTGGGGGCGCCGCCTGGGGTGCCGGTAGCGACGCCGTCGTAGTGCAGCCACATCCAGGTGCGCTGGGCGGGGACTTGCTCGGGCATAGAGAAGACGATGCTGAGGTGTTTAATGGGCACCGTGTTTTTGTCGGAGATGGGGCTCCACAGGACTTTGACGATGTCGTTGGTCAGCTCCCCGCCGCCGATGAAGCTCATGGTGATGCGGTAGTGCAGGGCCGAGGCGGAGCTGGTGCGTTTAATGTTCCAGCCGATCTCAACTTTGGTGGGGTAGTTGACGGTTTGCCCGTTATAGTCGGTGGAGCTGTCGGCTATGCGCACATAGGTTTTGCCGGCGTACTGCTCGTCCCACTCTTTTGTGCTTGAGATGGAGGAGGGGTCTGTGAAGCTGCTTTTGGTCAGCTCCTGGTTGGTGTCTAGGTCCGTGACTGTTACGTCTTTTAGCTGCTGGCCTTGTTTTAGCTCGTAAAGCTGGAACATTTGCGAGTAGCTACGGGTGTCTTTGATGCGGATAGTGACGTCTTCGGTGACGTTTAGGTTGCGTTCAGCGGTGGCGTAAGCGCTGTAGTGTAAGTCTGTGTACAGGATGGGGGCGTTGTCGAATTTGGTTTTTTCGAGTTGTTTATAAAAATTGTTGCCCCAGGCGATGGCACTGACCACCGCGATCCCGAGTACTGCTGCCAGCGTCGCTTTAATTAGAGCTTTAAATAGCTCTCGGCTGATGCCTGCGCTTTGGTCCATGCCATAAGCGTATTAGCTAAGTGGGGTGCGGTATGGGCAAAAATGCCCAGGTGGTTTGTTCTTTGCCGACGACGACGCCGGGCTCGGGCTGGTAAAACAAAAAAGTGGTGGGGGTGCCGACCCCAAACAGGATCAACACCCCCACCACTCAAGGAAACGGTTGGCAGCGCCCTACTCTCCCACAACCCACCAGTTGCAGTACCATCAGCGCAGAAAGGCTTAACTTCCAGGTTCGGAAAGGATACTGGGTGTAACCCCCTCGCTAAAACCACCAACACAACAAACAAGCAACACCCCAAACAGGGACGAAACCCACCAGTCAGTGAAACAAATATCCACTTAACAACCCAACCCCTAAGGCCGTGTTGGTCGTGAACCGCACAGTGGACGCAAACACCATCAAACACACCAACCAAAAACAGTCGGCTAATCATTGTTAGTTATCGGTCAATTAGTACTAGTAAGCTGGTCACCTTACAATGTCTACACTCCTAGCCTATCAACCCGGTAATCTACCGGGAACCTCCCCCCAAATGGGACGGAAACCTAATCTCGAAGCTAGTTTCCCGCTTAGATGCTTTCAGCGGTTACCCATCCCGAACGTAGCAAACCAGCCATACCCCTGGCAGGATAACTGGCACACCAGAGGTTCGTCCGTCCCGGTCCTCTCGTACTAGGGACAGCCCTTCTCAAGTTTCCAACGCGCGCAGAGGATAGGGACCGAACTGTCTCACGACGTTCTAAACCCAGCTCGCGTACCGCTTTAATGGGCGAACAGCCCAACCCTTGGGACCTGCTCCAGCCCCAGGATGCGACGAGCCGACATCGAGGTGCCAAACCATGCCGTCGAT